>WNGF01002531.1_pt1 | contig 25476 bp, 25 predicted proteins | sample 5400641 | NCBI WGS metagenome assembly WNGF01 (sample SAMN13153371, study PRJNA577476) | soil metagenome | isolation source: 80 cm soil or saprolite under grassland replicate 2 | place: USA:California | collected 2016-06-15 | reverse complement strand
GAAGAGCGTCGAGCGCTTCGGCCGGTTCGCCCGAGCCGTGGGGGAGGCGCTCGCGCCGCATGTCGCGGTCTGGGTGACCGTCAACGAGCCGATCGTGCTTCTGCTGGGCGGCTATCTCGGCGGCCTCATGCCGCCGGGTCGGCGCTCGTTCTCTGCCGCGGCGAAAGCGCTCGAGCACATCCTGCGCGCGCACGAGGAGGCGGCCGGGATTCTGCGAGAGAAGAGCCCCGCAGGCGCCCGCGTCGGCCTCGCGCACAACATGCTCGAATTCGCGCCCGACCGAGCCGACAGCGCGCTGGACCGCCGCCTCGCGCAGGCCGGCGAGCGGCTCTACAATCGGGCCCTCCTCGAGGCCGTGTCCACGGGAGACATGGACTGGGCCTTTCCCGGAGAGGGACGCGTGAAGTTCCAGCTCTCCGGCTGGCCGGCCACCCATGATTATCTGGGCGTCAACTATTACAGCCGGGTTCACCTGCGTTTTGGCGGCGTGGCCGGCACCCTCGGCCGGTATCTCTATCGCGACCGCCACGCCCGGGGCCTGACCGAAACGGGCTGGGAAGTGCGCCCGGAGGGCTTCGACAGTGTGCTGCTGGCAGCCGCTCAGGCCGGCCGGCCGATTCTCGTGACGGAGAACGGAATCGCCGCCCGAGACGACGGCAAGCGACGCGACTTCTTGCGGGAGCACGCGCTCGTCCTCGCGCACCGGCGGGCAGCGGGCACCCCCGTAGAGGGGTACTTCCACTGGTCGCTGCTCGACAACTTTGAGTGGCTGGAGGGCTTCCGGCCGCAGTTCGGTCTCTTCGAAGTGGACTACGCGACGTTCGCTCGGCGCCGGCGGCCCTCGGCCGACCTCTTCGCGGCGCTCGGCCGCGGCTTTACGGCATCGGCAGCGGGTGCGGCGTCTTCCTCCGGTGCTCGATCGTGACGAACTCGCGCACTCCCGCCTGCCGCGCGAGCGGCACAGTCCGCTCATAGCCCCAGCCCACCTCGGCCGGCGCGTGCGCATCGGATGAGAACACGACGGGCACTCCGGCGCCAACGAGCCCCGCCAGCAGGCGCGGTTCCGGGTAAGCCTCGCCGACCGGCTTGCGTAGGCCCGCCGAGGAGATCTCGACGGCGCAAGCGGCCCCCCGCGCCGCCTCGATCGCGGCCGCTTCGGCATCTTCGAGCGGCGACGCCGGCCGGTGCCCGTGCTTCTTGGGCAGGTCGAAGTGCGTCAGCACGTCGAAGAACCCCGTGCGCGCCGCCTGGGCGAGCAGCCGGTAGTACTCCGAGTAGAGCCTCCCGGTGCCCTCGCGCTCGAACCGCGCCGCGGAGCCCGGCGCGTCGATCCAGTCTCCAGCGACCCAGTGCACGGAGCCGAGGACGAGGTCCCAGTCGGCGCGGGCCAGCCAGCGGGCCAGCGCCGCTTCGTGTCCTTCCGCGTAGTCCGCCTCGAGGCCGAGGCGCACGGCGATGCGGCCGCAGAACTCCCGCTGCAGCCGCGAGACCTCCTCCAGGTAGCCATCGAACTGATCCTCCCGCATTGCGAGCGCCGGGTCGCGGTCGCTCTCCGGCAAGAAGTAGAGCGGAATGTGGTCCGTGAAGGCGATCTCGGCAAGCCCGCGTTCGATCGCTTTTTCGACGAAGTCGCGCGAAGCCCCGCCGGCGTGGCCGCAACGGAACGTGTGAACGTGGTAGTCCGGCAGGCCCTTCACGGCGCTCTCGCTCGCGACAAGTTTTAAAGGGCTGGCTGGCCGGCGGCGGATCCGCCTCCCGCCCGCCGGCGAGGTCGGGCGTACCGCCTCTTGGTCTCCTCGACGCCCCATTCGATCTCGGACCAGGCGTGCCCGATGCCGCGAAGGACCGTCTCATCGGCCCCTACGCCCTCCTTCGCGACGCGCCGGGCGTCCTCGCGCAGCACGTCGAGCCTTCGGCGCAGCCGCTGGACGTCTTGGCTGATCGCCACCCGCGTTGGCGGCCGGAAGCGGTCACTTCGCGCGAGAAGACCCGAAACCTCCTCCTCGATCCGGCGGATGCGATCCCGAACCGAGTCCCGGTCGTCTCGCGCGAGACGCTGCCTCACATCGCGAACAGCGATTTTCACCGCCCCGAGCACCTGTTCGCCTGGAAAACGCTGCTGTCCGCCGAGAAGACGGGGGCGGGCGTCCTGGAAGCGCTTCGGCGAGGAACCGGAATCGGCGTGCTGCGCCTGACGCCGGATGCGGCCGTGGCAACGGCGTGACGGCCGCTTACGTCTTTCTCGCCGGTCTTTTCCTGTCGGTCGTCTCGTACGGGGTGTCGGCGGCAGCCCTTCTTGCAAAAGGTCAGACACGACGCCCGCATCCATTTATCAGCAGCCTGCTAGCCCTCTTTGGCTTCGTTGATGACGGCCCTCAGGCCGCGGCGGGCCAGCCGGTCGATCAAGATCTGCTGCGAGTCGATGACGGGCTCGCCCGAGCTCGGGCGGCGACGAACGTATGTGCCGTCGCTCTGCAGATCGTGAGCCCTCGAATTGTCCGCCAGGAGGAGCTCGAACACCTCCTGGCGAATCTTCTCTTTGGCCTTGTCATCCAAAACGGGAACCATCAGCTCGACACGCCGGAAGAGGTTGCGAGGCATCCAGTCCGCGCTGGAGATGTAGATCTCCTCCTCGTCGCCCACGCCGAAAGAGAACGCGCGACTGTGCTCGAGGAAACGACCGACGACCGACGAGACGCGAATCGTCTCGGAGACGCCCGGCACGCCGGGGCGCAGGCAGCAGATGCCCCGCACGGCCAGAGTGATCGGCACACCCGCCTGCGAGGCGCCGTAGAGGGCTCGGATGAGTCGGGGCGCGACGAGCGCGTTCATCTTCGCGATGATCCGTGCGGGTTTGCCTTCCCGGGCCTTGGAGGTCTCGCGCTCGATCAAAGCGAGCAGCCGCTCCTCGAGCCGTGTGGGCGCCACCGTCAGCTTCTTGTAGCGCGTTCGGCGCGAGAAACCGGTCAGGAAGTTGAACAGCTCCGAGGCGTCGCTCCCGAAGTCGGGGCGGGCAGTGAAGAGACAGAGGTCCGTGTAGACCGTCGACGTGACACGGTTGTAGTTGCCCGTCCCGAGATGCACATAGCGGCGGATCGCGTTGCCTTCGCGCCGGACCACCAGCGCGATTTTGGCGTGGGTCTTCAGGCCCTCGACGCCGTACGCGACGTGGACGCCGGCGCGCTCGAGCGACCGCGCCCACTGGATGTTGTTCTCTTCGTCGAAGCGGGCCTTCAGCTCGACCAAGACCGCGACCTGTTTGCCGTTCTCCGCGGCGCGAGCGAGGGTGGCCACGACCGGGGAGTCGGTGCCTGTTCGATAGAGCGTCATCTTGATGGCGAGGACGTTCGGGTCCGTCGCCGCGTCTTCGAGGAAGCGCAGAACCGGGTCGAACGAGTCGTAGGGGTGATGGAGCAAGACGTCTTCCTTGCGCAGGACCTCGAAGACATTGTCATTTTTCCCGAAGAGAGTGCGGGAAGCCGGAACCAGGGGAATGTCTTTCAGGTCGGGCCGGTCGAGCTTGCAGAGCGCGAGGAAGTCCGCAACGGCAAGAGGTCCGGGAGCGTCGTACACGTCGTCCGCCTCGAGCTCGAGCTCTTCGCGCAGAAGCACGCGGACGTTCTCCGGACAGCGCGCCTCGACTTCCAGCCGGATCGCCGCCCCGAACCGCCGCCGGCGCACGTTTTCGGCGATCGAGCGGAGCAGGTCGCCCGCTTCGTCCTCGCGGATCTCGAAGTCGGCGTCTCGCGTGACGCGAAACGCTGAGGCTCCGTTGATCTCCATGCCGGGAAAGAGCTGGTCCAAGTGCGCTTCGACCAGACTCTCCAAGGGGAGGAAATCGGCCTCCAGGGGCCCCGTCTTCGATGGGGTTTCGGCGGCGGGCAGGGGTATGAAACGCGGCAGCGAGGCCGGTACCTTGACGCGCGCAAACCGGCGGCGCCCCTCCTTCTTTTCGGAGAGCTCGACGGCGAGCGAGAGCGAGAGGTTCGACACGAACGGGAACGGGTGCGCGGGGTCGAAAGCAAGCGGCGTCAGGATGGGGAAAACGACGCTCTCGAAGTAACCCGTCATCTCTTTTCGGCGCTCGGGGGAGAGCTCCGCCCACGTGAGCACACGGATCCCGGCCTCTCTGAGCTTCGGAAGCAGGTCTCCGGTCAGCGTCTCGGTGGCGTCGGCGACGTCGCGCATCACGATCTCGCGGATGAGACGCAGCTGTTCCGGCGCGGACAGACCGTCGGCGCTGCGCTCGGTCACTGCGGCCTCGAGCTGCTCGTGGAGGCCGGAGACCCGAATCATGAAGAACTCGTCCAGATTCGAATGGAAGATGGAGAGAAACTTCAGCCTCTCGAGAACGGGCCAGGTCGTGTCCGCGGCTTCCTCGAGGACGCGCCGGTTGAAGGCGAGCCAGGAGATCTCGCGGTTGAAGTAGAGCGAGTGGTCTTCCAGCCTGTCGTCGGGAGCGGGTGGAGTTCCCAGGTAGTGGACTTCCGTCATGGGAGGCGGCGAAGGCTATCACCGCGGTGTGCGGCCGGTGTGAAGTCTCTCTTCGCGGGGACGCTATCCTCCTGAAAAAGGAATGTTTAGGAGGATTCCCGAACCTGTCGGATTCAGATCCTGTCGCGAGGACATTTCGCCGAACACTCACTCTTCAACTTCCAATTAACGCGGATTTCGTACCGAATTAACACGTCAACTTCAGATTGCGCGTGGAGGTGAAAGTTATGAAGGTCCTCAGAGCCCTGGCCCTTTCGGCGGCGGCCCTGGCGTTCGCCGTCGCGCCGGCCTCCGCCCAAAAAGTCCGGATCAACGGCGCCGGCGCCACGTTCCCGTACCCGATCTATTCGAAGTGGTTCTCCGAATACAACAAGCTCCACCCCGAAGTCGAGATCAACTATCAGTCGATCGGCTCGGGCGGCGGTATCCGGCAGCTCACGGCCGAGACGGTTTTCTTCGGCGCCACCGACGGGCCGATGACCGACGAGCAGCAGCAGGCGGCTCCGGGCAAGATCCTACATCTTCCGACCGTGCTGGGCGGCGTCGTTCCGATCTACAACGTGCCGGGGGTCTCCGGCGAGCTCAAGTTCACCGGAAAGGTGATTGCCGACCTCGTCCAGGGCAAGATCACGAAGTGGAACGACTCGGCAATCGCCGCGCTGAACCCCGGCGTGAAGCTGCCCGCCACGGACATCGCGATCGTGCACCGTTCTGATGGCTCGGGAACGACGTACATCTGGGTGGATTACCTTTCGAAGGTGTCGCCCGAATTCAAGCAGAAGGTCGGCGTGGCGACTTCGGTCAACTGGCCCGTCGGCGTGGGCGGCAAGGGCAACGAAGGGGTCGCGGGCCTGGTCAAGCAGACGCCGGGCGCGTTCGGGTACGTCGAGCTCATCTACGCCCTTCAGAACAAGATCGACTACGGATCGGTACAGAACCAGGCCGGAGAGTTCGTGCGGTCGAGCCTCGAGTCGGTCACGGCTGCCGCGGCCGCGGCGGCCCAAGCCATGCCGAAGGATTTCCGCGTGTCCATCACCAACGCTCCTGGAAAAGGTGTGTATCCGATCTCTTCGTTCACCTGGCTGCTCTTCTACGAAAGCCCGAAAGACAAGCAGCGCGGGAAGGTCATGGTCGACTTCATCAAATGGGCGATGACCGACGGCCAGAAGTTCGCCAAAGACCTGGGCTACGCTCCGGTGCCGGAGAGCGTCGTCGGTCTCGAGATGGAAGCGATCAAGAGGATCAAAGTCTAGGCAGCATCGGGGAAATCCGCCCATGTCGAAGGACGCCTCCCCGCGGCGAAGCGCCGATGACCGGCTCTTCCGGCTGGGGACGGGTCTGTTCGGAGTGCTCGTCGTGCTGCTGGTGGCGGGCATCGCGTTCGAGCTGTGGCGCCATTCGCGACTCTCGATCGCCAAGTTTGGTCTTGGCTTCTGGCGCGGCACGACCTGGGATCCGGTGTCCGGCGAGTTCGGCGCGCTGCCCTTCATCTGGGGCACGCTCTACTCGTCTCTGCTCGCGCTGCTGATCTCGGCGCCGATCTCGCTCGGAATAGCCGTCTTCCTCTCGGAGCTCTCGCCCCGACGGTTGCGAACGCCGCTCGCGTTCCTGACGGAGCTTTTGGCGGCGATCCCGTCGATCGTGTACGGTCTCTGGGGCGTCGTCGTCCTCGTACCGATCGTGCGCCGGCTCGAGACGGCCGCCCCGGAGTGGCTGCGGAAGACCTCGCTCTTTTCCGGACCTCCCCTCGGCGTCGGTATGGGAACAGCGGCGATCATTCTGGCCGTCATGGTCATTCCCTTCACATCCTCGGTCGCCCGCGAGGTCTTGAAGGCCGTGCCGGCGACCCAGCGGGAGGCGGCTTACGCCCTGGGGGCGACACGCTGGGAGGCCATCCAGGCGGCGCTGCGGTACGGGCGCAGCGGCATCCTCGGCGCCATCATTCTCGGCCTCGGGCGCGCCATCGGCGAAACGATGGCCGTGACCATGGTCATCGGCAACAACCCGCAGGTTTCCTGGTCGCTCTTCAAGCCCCAGTACACGATGGCTGCCGTCCTCGCCAACGAGTTCACCGAGGCGGCGGATGACCTCTATCTGAACGCTCTTTTCGAGATCGGCCTCGTCCTCTTCGGCATCACCCTCATCATCAATGGGCTGTCGCGCCTCCTGATCTGGAGCGTGACCCGCGAGGTGAAGGCCCGAGAGCCGAAAGCGGCGGCGGCCGTTGCGGATGAGGCGGCGGCGTGAGCCGTTCGGCCCGCCGCAAGGCGTTCTCGCGGTTCGTCGAGGTGTTGTGTGCCGCGGCGGTTCTGCTGGCGCTCGTTCCCCTCTTTTTCGTCTTCTTCTATGTCATCCAGCAAGGGTTTTCGTCACTGAGCTGGGATTTCTTCACGAAGATGCCCAAGCCCGTGGGAGAGGCCGGCGGCGGCATGGCCAACGCGATCGTCGGAACGCTCATCCTGATCGCGCTCGCTTCAGTCCTCGCCATTCCGGTGGGCTTGATTTCCGGAATCCACCTGTCGGAGTACCCGAAATCGAGGCTCGCCACGGGAGTCCGTTTCACGGCGGACGTCTTGAACGGCACCCCCTCGATCGTCATCGGCATCTTCGCGTACGGCCTGGCCGTCCTTCCGGTCAAGCACTTCTCGGCGCTGGCGGGAGGCCTCGCCCTCGGCTTCATGATGATTCCGATCATCACGCGCACCACCGAAGAGCTCTTGAACCTCGTGCCCGGCACCCTTCGCGAGGGCGCGCTCGCCCTTGGCGCGACGCGTTCCCGGGCGGCCTTCTCGGTCATGCTCCCGGCGGCGTTGCCGGGCATCATGACGGGCATTCTCGTCGCCCTGGCGCGGATCGCGGGGGAGACGGCTCCGTTGCTCTTCACGGCGTTCAACAATCGATTTTTCTCCACGCGCCTCGATCAGCCGATCGCGTCGTTGACCGTGCAGATTTTTGCCTATGCGATCTCCCCTTATGATGACTGGCACCGGCAGGCTTGGGCCGGGGCACTCGTTCTGGTCGCTGTCGTCTTTGTCCTTTCTGTTCTCGCGCGCGTCGTGACCAAGCGGCTGGAAAGGATGCATCGCACATGACGGAGGCGCTCATGACGGGAATTGAGTCCCGTGCCGCCGGGACGCCAGAGGTGGCCGCGCAGCCGCGCGAGCCAAAGCCTGCTTCGGCGCTCGCGTTCACTTCGCCGGTCCGCATGGAAGCGAAGACTCTGCGCTTCTTCTATGGCCCGAATCAGGCGCTCCACGACGTCTCGCTTCGGATTCCCGAGAAGTCGGTGACGGCCCTCATCGGGCCGTCGGGCTGTGGCAAGACGACGTTCCTGCGGTGTCTCAACCGGATGAACGACATCATCCCGTTCACCCGAGTCGAGGGCCAGGTCTTGCTCGACGGTCAGGACGTCTACGGGCCGGGAGTCGACGTCGTGGATCTGCGCCGGCGCGTGGGCATGGTCTTCCAGAAGTCGAATCCGTTCCCCAAGAGCGTCTTCGACAACGTCGCGTACGGCCTCAAGATCAACGGCCTGTGCTCGCGGTCCGAATTGCCCGAGCGCGTCGAGAAGGCTCTGAAGAGCTCGGCGCTCTGGGACGAGGTCAAGGATCGGCTCGAAGCCTCGGCTCTCGGCCTTTCGGGGGGCCAGCAGCAGCGCCTCTGCATCGCACGAGCGCTCGCCGTGGAGCCGGAGGTCGTGTTGATGGACGAGCCTGCCTCCGCGCTCGACCCGATCGCCACGCAGAAGATCGAGGAATTGATTTACGAGTTGAAGCGGGACTACACGATTGTCATCGTCACCCACAACATGCAGCAGGCGGCGCGCGTGTCGGAGTACACCGCCTTCTTCATGCTGGGCCGGCTCGTGGAGCACGACCGCACGGACAAGATCTTCATGAACCCGGGACAGAAGATCACGGAAGACTACATCACCGGCCGTTTCGGCTAGCCGGTGGGGAGAAACCGAATGAAGAGCACGGTTTCCCGAGGAAAACAGGCAACCCCGGCGGGCCTCAAAGAGAGCGGGCCCTCGGCCATGAAGCGGATCGCTCTGATCGAGGACGACGCTGACATCGCGTACACGATCCGCGTCAACCTGCGCAAGGAAAAGCGCTACCAGGTCGAGCACTACATCTCGGGGATCGCGGCGCTCGCGGCCCTCCAGGAGAAACCCTTCGACCTCGTGATTCTCGACTTGAATCTGCCCGACATCGACGGTCTTGCTCTTTGCCGGGAGCTGCGCCGCGCGGACGAGACCCGGAAGGTCCCGATCATCATGTTGACGGCGCGCGTGGAGGAGCGGGATAAGCTGCTCGGGTTCGAGATCGGCGCGGACGACTACATCACCAAGCCTTTCTCGATGCGGGAGCTGCTCGCCCGCGTGAACGCCCATCTGCGCCGCGTGGCGGCCTTCGAGACCTCCGAAGAGGAAATCTTCGACGACGGCCCGCTGCACGTGGACCGCGCGCGTTTCGAGGTGCGCTTGAACGACCAGCGCGTGCACCTGACCAAGAAGGAGTTCGACCTGTTCTGGCTCTTGATTCGCAACCGCTCCCGCGTGGTGACCCGCGACGCGATCCTGGCTCGCCTGTGGGATTACGATGCGGACGTGGAGACGCGCACCGTGGACGTGCACATCCGGGCGCTGCGGCGAAAGCTCGGCGACGAGCGGATCGAGACGGTGGTCGGGCTGGGCTACCGGTACCGCGAGGCCGCAAAGTAGGAGTGCCGCTCCGGTCCCGACTCGCGGCTCTCTTCGGCATTCTTGCCGCGGCTGCGGCCTCTTTTCTCGTCGTGGTCTCCGACGCGACCATTCGGCGCGCCGTGGAGGACCGCGCAACCGATCGGATCACGCGGGAGCTCGAGCTCTTGAGCGGCGAGCTCGGGTTGCGCCCACCCGAAAACGAGGCCGCTCGGGATGCGATCCTGCGCCGCGCGGCGCGCGACCTCGAGTGCCGCATCACGTTCATCGCTTCCGACGGCCGCGTGGAAAGCGACACAGATCTGCTTCCTGCCGACGTTCCTTCCATGGAGAACCACGCCGGCCGACCCGAGGTCCGCGACGCGCGGGAAAAGGGTTTCGGCCAGTCCCGCCGCTCCTCACCGACGGAGCGCCAGGAGTTCCTCTACGTCGCCAAGCGGCTCCCCGATGGCAATGTGCTGAGGGTGGCGGTCGCCGCAGCGCGGGTCCGGGAGGTGGCGACGGCTTATCTCTGGACGACTCGCGTTGCGATCGTGGCCGTCTGTCTGGCCTTCTTCGTGATCGGCGCCGCCGCGTCGCGGCGGTTCTCCGAGCCGATTGCGGAGTTGACTCGGGCCGCGTCTGCCGTCGCGGCCGGGGACTTCGCGCGAGAGCTGCCTTCGGCGGGTGGCGAGGAGGCGCAGCTTCTGTCGGCCGCGATGCGACGCATGAAGGCATCTCTCGCCGAGGCCCTGGCGCGCGCCCAGGAAGAGAGGCGGCTGACTTCGGTCGTCTTCGAGAGGCTTCCCGACGCGCTCGTCGTCGTGGATGCGAAGCTCCAGGTCGTCGAGTCCAACGACTGTTTCGCTCGCATGATCGGCATTTCGGCACCGGCGGGCCGCGCGCTCTACGACCTGCTGCGAAACCGTTCTCTGTACGACGCCTTCGACCACACCGTGCGCACCGGCGAGCCGACCGAAAAAACCGTCCGCCTGGCCGATGAAATCATTTGGGCCGTCGCCGTGCAGCCGCTGCCCGCCGGCGCGCGCGCCGCCGCCGTTGGGGTGCTGCGCGACGTGACGCGCCTCGAGCGTACGGAGGCGATGCGGCGGACGTTCGTCGCCGACGTCTCGCACGAGCTGCGCACACCGATCGCCTCGATCGCGGCGGCCGCCGAGACGCTGGCGGAAGGAGGGGGCGACGAGTCGGAGACGTCGGATCTCGTGGCGCTCATCGGGCGGCAGTCCGCACGCATGCGCGAGCTGATCGACGACTTGATGGATCTGGCTCAGATCGAGAGCGGAGCCGTCGAGTTGAACCGCGAGGGAGTCCCGTTGGTGGCGTTGCTGCGGGAAGTCGCGGGAGACCTCTCGGCGGCCGCCGCTGTCAAGAACGTTCCAGTCGTCGTCACGGGAGACGAGACCATCACCGCCTGGGGAGACCGGCGCCGGCTTGGCCAGATCGCTCGCAACTTGCTCGACAACGCGATCAAGTTTTCGCCGGACGGGTCGCCGGTTTCCGTGCGCGTCGAGCAAACCGCGTCTGGATCCTTCTTTTCCGTGACCGACCAGGGCGTGGGAATCCCAAAATCCGAGCGAGACAAGATCTTTCAGCGCTTCTATCAGATCGATCGCTCGCGCTCGAAAGTCCGCCCGGGCACCGGCTTGGGACTCGCGATCGTCAAGCACCTGGCGCATCTGCACGGCGCTGCCGTCGAGGTCGAAGGGGAGGTCGGCCGCGGCAGCACCTTTCGGGTTCAATTCCCCGGCGCGCCCGTCTAAAGACGATGTGAAGAACTGCGATAGCATTCCGCGACTCACGGAGGCGGAATGCTCAACTTTCTTCCCCGAGACGAGAGGTATTTCGAGCGCTTCACGGAGCTGGCAAACCGGATTCACGAAAGCGCGCTCGTGCTCGATCGGTTCTTCACCGGCGAGACGACGCTTCCGGCGGCCGCCGACCACATCAAACGGCTCGAGCACGAGTGCGATGAGATTTCCCACGAGATCCTGCGCGGCATCGACCGCACGTTTATCACGCCGATCGACCGCGAGGACATCCACCAGCTCGCGGTGCGCCTGGACGACGTGATCGACCTCGTGGACGGAACCGTGCGTCGCGTTGTGCTCTACAAGATCGGCCAGCCGACGGAGCTGTCCAAGCGCCTGTCCGCGATCGTCGTGCAGGCCACGCGCGAGCTCGTGGACGCCGTGGCCGACCTGCGCAAGCAGAAGGGCGTCGTCGGGCACTGCATCCGGATCAAACAGTTCGAGAACGAGGGCGATGTGGCCTATCACGAGGCCGTGGCCTCGCTTTTCACCGGCAACGTCGAGGCGATCGAAGTGATCAAGTGGAAGGACGTCTACGACAACCTCGAGCGCACGATCGACCAGTGCGCAGCGGTCGCTCACGTCCTCGAGAGCGTCGTGCTGAAGCACTCGTGACGTACGTCCTCGTCATCGTCGGGATAGCCCTCGTCTTCGACTTCATCAACGGGATGCACGATTCCGCGAACTCGATCGCGACGGTCGTGTCGACGCGCGTTCTGACGCCGTTGATGGCGGTCTTCTGGGCCGCGTTTTTCAATTTTGCCGCGGCCTTCACATTCGGAACGGCTGTGGCGAAGACGATGGGGGCCGGCCTGATCGATGTCGGAGTCGTCAACACCGAAGTCGTTCTGGGTGGGCTCTGCGGGGCGATCACCTGGAACGTCATCACCTGGTACTTCGGAATCCCCTCTTCGTCGTCGCACGCCTTGATCGGCGGCTACGCCGGCGCGGCCGTGGCGCGCGTCGGCATCCGGGCAATTCTGTGGGGCGCCGCCTGGATCAAGACTCTCGCCTTCATTGTGGTTTCGCCCCTTTTGGGAATGCTCGCGGGCTTCTTCCTGATGGTGGGGGTGTCGTGGATCTTCCAAAACGTCCCCTACGGGGCGGTCGACCGCTGGTTCCGCAGGGCCCAGCTCGCGTCGGCCGCCGCGTATTCGCTGTCGCACGGCGCGAACGACGCCCAGAAGACGATGGGAATCATCGCCGGTCTCCTCGTCGCATCGAGGGCGATCTTTGCCGATCCGTCGTCGCGCCTGCATTTCATGTACATGACGGACCTGAAAGAGATACCGGTCTGGATCATCCTCTCCGCGCACGCAGCGATCGCTCTCGGAACGTTCACGGGCGGCTGGCGGATCGTGCGGACGATGGGGAGCCGGATCACGAAGTTGAAGCCTTTCAGCGGGTTCTGCGCAGAGTCTGGCGCTGCGCTGACCTTGATGGGAACGTCGCTGGCCGGCATCCCGGTCTCGACAACCCACACGATCACCGGAGCGATCGTGGGTGTCGGGGCCACGCAGCGGTTCTCCGCCGTGCGCTGGGGCGTTGCGGGCCGGATCGTCTACGCGTGGCTCCTGACCATCCCGGTGGCGGGCGCGATCGGCGCGATCAGCTACGCGATCCTTTCGGCGGCTCGCCCGTGACTCTCTCGAGGTAGCGTCGCAGGGCTTCCGGACCGGCCGGGTCGGGAGCCTCGGCGAGTACCTCCGCCAGGCTCCGGCACTCGAAGACATGGCTCGCGCCGTTGCCCCTGCGCCGCATGGTGATCACGCCGAAGCCGACCGCCTCGATTCGCTCGCGCCGATACGCCGCGATCCAGCGGTCGAGCTTCGCGGCGAAGGGCTCGACATCCTCTCCGCTCTCGGCGATGCGCTCCCGGGCGTATGCTTCGGCCTCCTCCGAATGGGAGTAGAGCACCCAGGCGTCGCAGCCGGTGCCGGAGAACCAGGAAGCGAGGCGCTCGCGCCAGTCCTCGCCGGATACCTCGGCCCAGTTGCCGATGATCTGGCAGACTCCTCCCTCGGCGAGGTACCCGGGAGCCTGCCGGATGATCTCCCGCAGGAACGTGTCGGCTGGAAGGCCGCTGTGCGAGTGGAGAAAGTCGACGCTCGGAGCGAGCACGAACGGTGGATTGCAGAGAACGAGGTCGAACGTCTCGCCCTCGACGGGGGAGAAGAGATCGCCCTCGAGAAAAGAAACGTTCTTGACACCGTTGAGTCGGGCGTTCCAGCGAGCGAAGGCGACCGCGCGGGGATTCTTGTCCGTGGCGACCGCCTGTCCGCAGTGCCGGGCCGCGAGCAACGCCAGGACTCCACTACCGGTTCCGAGATCGAGGCATGTCTCGACGCTCCGCCGGACCATCGTCTGGGCGAGCGCCCGGGAGCTCGCGGTGACGCTCATGACCTCGAGCGGGTCCCGCGGAGGGAGGCCCGCCCAATCGGACGCGACCGCAAGACCTTCGCAGGGCGTCAGCTCCACGGTCGCGAGAACGCCGGCGGGATCCCGGACGAGGAGGCCGGTCTCGATCCAATCCTCGAGGCGTGTGGGCTGGATCCCCTGCACCGCCTCCACCGCGGCCGGCTCACGCAGGAGAAACAGGCGCACGAGAGTCTCGAGAGGCGAGCGGCCCTTCGTCCGGGCGAGGGAGTCCGCCCTGGCTTCACGCCTTCGACGAAAGGAGGGAAGAACGGCGACGTGGAGCAAGTCGTGGACGCTCGCCTCCTCGTAGCCGGCCTGGTTCAGGGCATCGCGCACACGACCGAGAGTGTCGGACGAGGCCGTGGAAAGAGGAGAAGGCCTGGCGCCGGACTCTGCGCGTCCCATGGGGCGGCAGACACGGTATCAGCAACGGACGCCGGGAGCGCGGCTACGAAAGCGGCTGAGTGGGCTTCGGCTTGCCGATTGCTCTTGTCATTTCTTCCAGGCGCAAGCGGTCGAGGCTTTCGAGGGGCAGCGACGTAAAGAGGCCCAGGCGGCGGTAGATTTCCACGCCGACCTTCCTGATGGCTTTTCGCTGTTCCTCGTCGCCTACGACGGCGTCCGGGTCTTCCGAACCCCAGTGGGCGATGATCGGCTGGCCAGGCCAGACCGGGCACGATTCGCGGGCTTTGTCGCAGACCGTGATGACGAAATCGAACTTCACGTTTTTGTACTCTTCCCAGGACTTGCTTCGCGCGCCGCTTGCGTCGATGTGGTAGCTCTCTCTCAAGAGCTCGAGCACGTAGGGATTCACTCGGCCTTTGGGGTTCGCCCCTGCGCTGAAGACCTCGAAATGGCTCGGGTCGAGCCTCTTCAAAAAGTACTCCGCCAGGATGCTCCGGGCCGAGTTGCCGGTGCAGAGAAACAGGATCTTGAACTTTCTGTGGCCGGAATTCATCGACTCCTCCTCGTCTTTTCGTTTCACGTCGCTTCCGAGGCGGCGGCCGGGAACCACCGGCGCGTGGCCAGGCAGGCTCGGCAGACCGACAGCATCACCGGGACCTCCACGAGCACGCCGACGACCGTCGCCAGCGCCGCTCCTGAGCCGGGACCATAGAGGGCGATGGCTGTGGCGACCGCCAACTCGAAAAAGTTGGACGCGCCGATCAGCGCGCCCGGCGCGGCGACCGCATATTCGACCCGGGCGAGCTTCATCAGTCCGTAGGTCAGCGACGAGTTGAAGTAGACCTGGAGCAGAATCGGAACCGCGATCAGCAAGACGTGCAGCCAGCGGCCGGTGATGTTTTCCGATTGAAAAGCAAAGATGAGCGCGAGCGTTGCGAGCAGCGCGGCGACCGTGACCGGCGTGAAGGCCCGCACGAACCGCTCTTCGAACCAGCCGGCGCCGCGCCGGGCCACGAGCACGGCGCGGCTGACCGTCCCGAGGGCGAGCGGGATGACGACGAAGACGAGGACCGATGTCGCCAAGACGGTGAACGGCACTTCGAGCCCGGCCGCTCCGGTCACCAGCAGCTTCACGATCGGCGCGAAGGCGACCAGCATGACGAGGTCGTTGATCGAGACCTGTACCAGCGTGTAAGCCGGATCGCCGTCCGCGAGATACGACCAGACAAAGACCATCGCCGTGCACGGCGCGGCCGCCAGGATGATGACGCCGGCAATGTACTGGCCGGCCAGCTCGGGCCCGATCCACGGCGAGAAGACGTGGCGGAAGAAGAGCCAGCCGAAGAACGCCATCGAGAATGGCTTGATCAGCCAGTTGACGAAGAGGGTGACGAAAAGACCCCGAGGTCTGCGGCCGACGCCGGCGATCGACGCCAGGTCGATCTTCAGCATCATCGGATAGATCATCAGCCAGATGAGAGCGGCGACCGGAACGTTTATGTGCGAGCCGGCGCCGAACTCGAGCCTTCGCAACGCGGAGGTCAGGCCGGGCAACGCCTTCCCGATCAGGAGACCGAGCGCCATGCTGGCAACGACCCAGACGGAGAGATAGCGCTCGAAGGCGTTCATCCCTCTGGGTGCAAAGTGGTCGGGCTCCGGCGCCTGAGAGTCGTGTCGAGACGACATCGTGGTCCCCGGCCTCTGCCGAGATTCCGTCTAGCAGCAGGCCGCGGCCGGACCCTTCCCTTCGTTCTGCGCATTAGGCTCGTGAGCGCCGGGCTGGCAACAGGTCATCGCCGCATCGGCCTTTTGCTCGAGATCTTCCAAGACCGTGTAAACCTCCCAGCGGTTCCCGTCGGGGTCCGCCAGCCAGAATTTGTCCTGGAGCGCGTAGCAGCAAGCTTCACGTTTTTCCTCCTGGGATACGATGCCACGGCTCTTGAGCTCTTCGCGCCGGCGGCGAACCTCCGCGGTCGAGTCGACACGAATTCCAAGGTGGGACAGGGAACCATCCCCGGCGCTCTTTCGAAGCCCGGGCTGCAGAGCCAGGTGAATCTCGGGATGGATGCTGACAAACTTCGCGTAGTCCGTCTTGAGCTTCTTGGGCTCGCCCAAGAAAGCACGGTAAAAGGCGACCGCCTTCGAGAGATCCGAGACGTTCAAAGAGATGTGAACCGAGGCTGTCATACGTCCTCCAGATTGATTGATCGAGACATTTCGATCTATCGGGGCAATTTTTTTAGACCGCCTTGGCCAGGGCGTCCGCCAGATGGCCGATGGCCGCTTCGTTGCGCGAGTAGAACATCCAGCGGCCACGCTTCTCCGCGATGATCAGGCCCGACCGCCTCAGGATGTCCATGTGGTGCGAGACGGCGGCTTGCGACAGACCGACAGCCGCTTCGATGTCGCAGGCGCACAATCCCCGCTCGTTCCGAGAGATCAGCCCGCAGCAAGACTGCCCGCGCGTCTTCAAGAGGTCGAGGATCTTCAAGCGAGTGGGATCACCCAGAGCTTTGAAAACCGGAGCGAGGTTGGGACCGTCGGCGTCGACCATACATCGACAATTCTAGATATATAGAAATTCCGTGTCAAGGCCGTATTAGGATTCCAGCCGAGGAGAAGCGGCATGAAAACGGCAATCCGGGCCGCCCTGTTTCTGATCCTTTCCGTCCCTCCCGCGGTGGCGGCCTTGCCGGACCCGGCGCCGTTCGACGCCGTCTTGGCCGACCGCGCCAAGAATGGCGGCTTCGACTACAGGGGCGCGACCGGACAGGACAGGAAGCGCCTTTCGGCCTATCTCGCCAACTTCGGCGACGCGAATCCGGCCCGGATGACTCCGGACGAAAAGAAGGCCTTCTACATCAACGCCTACAACGCTCTCGCGATCAAGACCCTGCTCGAAAATCCCGGCAAGAAGATCACCGACGTAAACGGCGCCTTCAACAAGACGAAGTACAAGATCGGCGGCGAGATACTCACGCTCGACGAGATCGAGAACAAGCTGCGTGAGGCGAAGGACGCCCGGATTCACTTCGCGATCGTCTGCGCGTCGAAGTCCTGCCCGCCGCTCGCTCCCAGGGCCTACACGGCTGACGGGGTTTCCGCGGCGCTCGAGAGGCAGGGCAAGGCGTTCGTCAACGACGGGACGAAGAACGTGATCGACAGGGGCAAGGACAGGCTGGCGCTCTCGAAAATCTTCTTCTGGAATCGAAAGGAGTTCGAGCGCGATGCCGGCGGGTCTCTCGTCAAGTTCATGGCGAAATACGTGGCCGATCCCGCCGCCTCGGCCTGGGTGGCCGGTTTGACCCGCGAGCCCGAGTTCCTCGAATACGACTGGCGGCCGAACCAGCCGTAGAGATCCTCCGAAAAAAGTGCGCCCCCCTTGCGGGGGGCGGTAAGGAGGAGATCGGTGCGTCTGTCTCTCTTACGGAGTCGGGGGCAGAATCGTTGATCCGCTTGACACTCAAACCCGGCCGGGAAGCCTCGGTCCTGCGGCGCCATCCCTGGGTCTTTTCGGGCGCCGTGGCCGGGAGGGAGGGAGACAGCGCCGACGGGATTGCGGAAGTGGCCGACGCAACCGGGTCCGTGCTCGCGCACGGCGCCTACTCGCCAGCCTCGCAGATCTTGGCGCGCCTGTGGTCGTTCGACTGCCGGCGGCCCGACGCGGCGCTCTTCCGCGAGCGATTTGGCGCCGCAAAGCGCCTGCGTGATGAGGTCGTTGCGGCGGAGACCACCGGCTACCGCGCGGTCAACTCCGAGGGGGACCTGTGCCCGGGTGTGGTCGCCGACATTTATGGCGGGACCGCCGTTCTCGACCTGACGACGCAAGGCGTCGAGGCCTGGGCCCCGGAGCTGGAAGCTGCTTTTCGGGAGGTTTTCTCGCCGGAGCGGCTCGTCCTCAGGCGGTCCGCTGGCCGGCACGACAGTGCTTGGCGCAAGGACGTCCCTCACCCCGACGCTCTCCCGCAGGGAGAGGGAGGCCGCGTGCCGTTTGACGAGCATGGTCTCCATTTTCTCGCCGACGTGGCCGGTGGACAGAAGACGGGGTTCTTTCTCGACCAGCGAGAGAACCGGCGGCGCCTCTTTGAGATCGCCCGAGGCCGGAGGGTCCTGAACCTCTTCTCGTATTCCGGCGCCTTTTCGATCGCCGCGCTGGCCGGTGGCGCGCGGCGGGCCGTGGACGTGGACGCCTCGGAGGGGGCTTTGAAGCTCGCGCGCGAGCACCGGCGCGCCAACGGCTTTCCCGTCGAGGAGGCCGACTTCGTCAGGGCGGATGTGTTCGAGGACATTCGCCGGCGCGCGGCCGCGGGAGAGCGCTGGGAGGCGGTCGTCTGCGATCCTCCGGCCTTCGCGAAGAAGCGGGGCGACGTGGAGCGGGCGGCGCGCGGCTACAAGGACATCAACCGCCTCGCGATGTCGCTCGTGGCGCCCGGCGGCCGGCTCTTGACCTGCTCGTGCTCGGGCCTCGTCAGCCCGGATCTCTTTCAGAAGGTGGTGTTCTCGGCGAGCCTCGAAGCCGGCGCGACCTTCCAGCTCACCGCCCGGCAGGGCACGGGTCCGGACCATCCGGTCTCGCTCGACTGTCCGGAAGGCGAGTACTTGAAGGGACTCTGGCTCTTGAGGACGTAGGACGAAGGACGTAGGGTCTCCCACCACCTCGATCCAACCACTTACGTCCTTTCCTCTATACTCCGCTGCTCATGGATTTCGAGTTGACGGAGGAGCAATCGCTGCTCCAGACGGCGGTCCGTGACTTCGCGGAGGAAGTCATCCGCCCCCGGGCTGCGGCGATCGACCAGTCGGGCGAGTTTCCCCGCGACCTGTTTCGAAAGGCCGGAGAGCTCGGCTTGGCCGGCGTGTCGGTGCCTCCCGAGTATGGCGGCGCCGGGATGGACGTCGTCTCCTACTCGATCGTGATCGAGGAGATCTCGCGGGTCTGCGCCAACATGGGCGTCATCCTTTCGGTCAACAACTCACTCGTCTGCGATCCGATCGAAAAGTGGGGCAACGAGCAGCAGAAAAAGGCGTTCTTAGGCCCGCTCGCGAGGGGCGAAAAGCTCGGCTGCTTCGCGCTGACCGAGCCGGACGCCGGCTCCGACGCCGCCAATCAGAAGACCCGTGCCGTCCGCGAGGGGGACGTCTATCGGATCACTGGCCAGAAGGTCTTCATCACGTGCGGGCAGGCCGCCGATCTCTGCATTCTCTTCGCGATGACCGACCTGGCGAAGAAGGCTCGCGGCATCTCGGCGTTCATCGTGGACGCGGAGACGCCCGGCTTCGACCGCTCCCATCACCAGATCAAGCTCGGCGTCAATGCCTCTGGAACGGTCGAGATCTTCCTGACCGACGTGCGGGTCCCGGCCGCGAGCCGGCTGGGCCAGGAAGGCGACGGCTTCAAGATCGCGATGTCCACGCTCGACGGCGGCCGCATCGGCATCGCCGCGCAGGCGGTAGGGATCGCCACCGAGGCGTTCGAGGCCGCGCTGGCGTACGCGAAGGCGCGCAAGGCCTTCGGCAAGCCCATCGCCGATTTTCAAGTCATCCGCTTCTACCTCGCCGACATGGCTACGGAGCTCGAGGCTGCGCGCCTGCTCACGCGGCGCGCAGCTGCCGCCAAGGACCGCACGAAGACGGCCGGGGGCCGTTATGGTCTGGAAGCTGCGATCGCCAAGCTCTACGCCGCCGAGATGGCACAGCGGGTCACGACGAAGGCGCTGCAGATCCACGGCGGATATGGCTACACGAAGGAGTATCCGGTCGAGCGCAACTTTCGCGACGCCCGTATCACCGAGATCTACGAGGGCACGAGCGAGATCCACCGGCTGATCATCGCCCGAGAGATCTTCAAAGACACCGGGCTGAGCATTGGATGAACGAGACCGAGGACTGAGGACCGAGGACCGAGGACTCAAGAAGCTCTCGCCATGAACTGCATCATCTCGGCGACAGGCCGTTTAGTCCTCAGCCCCCAGTCCTCAGTCCTCAGTCGGACCACGGAGCCCTGATGCCCCAGACTCGCATGTTCCGGGACCGCGTGGTCTCGATGGAGCAGACGCTCGAAGGCGGCGAGAAGCAGCTCGAGCTCTTGAAGACGCTTCTGCGCGAAGCGCTGCCGGAGTTCGAGTACGCCGGGCACGTTCTGGACCACGAGCGCGATCTCTTCGTCATGGAGTTGAAGGCGTCAGACGGCCGCCGCAAGACCGTGGCCTGGACCAGGATGGTCCTCTTTGACGCCGAGCGCATTCCGGCGATCACGTCCGATCCCGTCTCGCCCGTCCGGGACAGGGTGATCGGCTTCTTGAGGTCGCGCGCCTCGCGGCCCGAGATTGTCGTCACGTTTCGCCATCTCGAGGAGGGCTGGGTGGATACGCCGGAGGCGCGCCCGCCGCGCCGTCGCGGCCGGCGCGGCGGCCGAGCCGGCAAGGGCTCCGCTCCTCCCCAGGCCGTCGTGGCCGGCCGGGGCGCGCTGGCGCGGCCCGGCGAACGTCCGCCGGCCGGTCTTCCGCGCGAGGGCCGGCCGCCCGGACAGCCTGCCGCGGGCACCGCGGCTCAGCCCGCATCGCCGGGGGGTGCCCCCGGGCGCTCGAGCCGTCGCCGGCGGTCGCGCCGGCGCCGCCGCGGCGGCGGGAGGCCCGGCGGCGGTCCTGGCGGACCGGCCCCCGGCCGGCAGAGAACGCCTTGAACTTCGAGCTGACCGAGGAGCAGGTAAGCGTGCGGGATGCCGTGCGCGCGTTCGCCGAGAACGAGATCGCGCCGGGAGTGGCCGAGCGCGAAAAGAAGAGCGAGTTCCCGCACGCGATCATTCAGAAGCTCGCGGAGATGGGGATTCTCGGCATGATGGTGCCCGAGCAGTACGGCGGCGCGGGCGCCGACTGTCTGTCCTACATCCTGGCGATCGAAGAGCTCTCGCGAGTGTGCGCGTCAACGGCCGTCATCGTCTCGGTGAACAACTCGGTTTTCTGCTACCCGGTCTGGAAGTTCGGAACCGAGGAGCAGAAGAAGACCATCCTGGCCGAGGTCGCCTCCGGCCGCGCGCTCGGCGCCTACGCGCTGACCGAGTCCCAGTCGGGGTCTGACGCCGCGAATCAGAAGACGCGAGCCGTGCGCGACGGTGACCATTACGTGCTCGACGGCACCAAGGTGTGGATCACAAACGCCGGCGAGGCGAAGTGGTACCTGGTCATGGCGATGACGGACCCCGGCGCCGGCACCCACGGGATCAGCGGGTTTCTCGTTTCGGCCGACGACCCGGGCGTGCGCCCCGGCACTCCCGAGGACAAGATGGGCCTGCGCGCCTCCAAGACGGCAGAGCTCTTCCTCGAGAAGGTGCGCGTTCCGGCCTCCCGCCGGCTTGGAGCCGAGGGGCAGGGCTTCACGATCGCGATGACGACTCTCGACCACTCGCGTATCGGCATCGCCGCGCAGGGAGTCGGCATCGCGCGCGCCTGTTACGAAGCAGCGGTCGAATATGCGAAGACGCGCGAGAGCTTCGGAAAAAAGATCGTCGAGCACGAGGCGGTTGCCTTCCAGATTGCCGACATGAACGTGCAGCTCGAGGCGGCGAGGCTGTTGACCTACCGGGCGGCGAGGCGCTCGGAAATGCCTGGCGTGCGCTTCTCGAAAGAGTCCTCGATGGCCAAGGTCTTCGCCACCGAGACCGCCAACTCCATCGCCGCGCGAGCCGTGCAGATCTTCGGAGGTTATGGCTACTCCAAGGAGTACCCGGTGGAGCGTTTCTACCGCGACGCGCGTGTCACCACGATCTACGAAGGGACCAGCGAGATCCAGCGAATCGTGATCTCGAAGAACCTTCTGGCCGGGAGGTAGGCATGTCGGACGAGACCCCGCCGAAGCCCGAAGAACAGGAGGATGAGGAGATCGCCCCGGTGATCGCCGAGACGACGACCGGCCAGCCGGCCCCGGCGGCGGACTCGTCCGGCATTGGTCCGGCGAAGTCGGAGCGTCCTCGGCTCCTCCTCGCCCGCGAGCCTCTCTATCGAGAGTCGCGCGGGTACCGCATGCGGCTCGAGCCGGCGGACCTGGCCCGTCTGCGCGAGCTGCCCGGCTCGAAGGGCCTGAGCGACGTCGAGCTCGGCGACGCGTTCTTCGACGGACAGGCGGACCGGTTCACGGAGGCACTCTCCGAGGACGTGCCGGCGCCGGCCGACATCCGGGTCGTCGTGGACCCCTACTCCCGCCAGGCCTTCCTCGCGCTGGAGAACAGGATCCGGGCCATATTGAGCTTCTGAGGATCGCAGCGTGAACGCAGCGAGAACGCAACGTGAACGCCGCGAAGTAAAGGGCGAAGTTCGAAGTCGGAGCGTCTTCGACCTTCACCCTTCGAACTTCACTTCACCCGATCACGCTGCGATCACGTTGCGATCGCGTTGCGTTTTACTCAGATGTCCGCCGTGAAGAGCAGCTTCTCTCCGCGCAACAGCCGCACCTTGCGCTGATGCGGCTCCAGACGCACTCGGATCTCCCCGGGCGCCGCGCCGGCGGCCGTGAGGTTGTCGGCCCAGGCTTCCGCACGGAACCGAAGGAATTCTTCGGCCACGGCCGGCTCTTCGCGTCCCTCGAAATCGGGCATCCTCTTCAACGCGCCGGCGTCGGCGGCGTCGAGGAGGAAGAGGAAGCCGTCCCTCTCGAAACGGTAGGCAGCGGGCGTCGTCATCCAACGGGAATTTTAAGGCGAACTCCGCGTTTTTTGGGTGCCATGAGACGTCGATTTCTTCAAAAGGGTTTTCTCTGCCTGTTCTTCTGTTGCGCGGCTCTCCGGGCCCGCGCGCAGACTCCGTCGGCTGCTCTGCGCAATCACTTCGATTCGGACGCCGCGATGCGGGCGCCGGCCTTCTTCGACTTCGCCGAGGTCGGCGCTCCCGGCGCGTCGGATTGGATGGTCATGTCGGATTTCAACCCGCCGTCCGCTCCGAACGTCGTCGTGCAGACGGTCGGAAACCGCCCGTCCGGCAGCATCGCCGTCGCCCTGCGACGCAATCTTTCGTGTCGGGACGGCCGGTTGTCGGTCGCGCTGAAAAAAACGAGCGGCCGGGGCGGCATGGTCTTTCGCATGGCGAGCGGGAAGGATTTTCTGATCCTCCTGGTGGATTCCTCCAGCGGCGACGCACGCCTCGTCTCCTACAGGAGCGGGAAGCCCACAGAGCTCGCTTCGGGCCAGGCTGCGTTCGATTTGGAATGGGGTGTGCTCGCCGTCGAGGCGTCGGGTGCGGACGTCAAAGCCACCTGGGCAGGCAAGCCTCTTCTCTCGGGGAAGGACCCGGCGCCGGCGCCGGGCCGCGCGGGGATGGCGACGGCGGGTCCCGGCAGCGCAGCGTTCGACGAATTCATCGTCGAGCCAAGGTGACGAGCGACGGGTGACGCGCGTCACCTGTCACCGGGTGCTACCGAGGCCGCGAAACGGAAACGCCCCCCTTCGACCTTCAAGACAACCGCCGGCTTAACCGGGTTTCGGTTCTCGTCCATCGTGATCGTTCCCGTCACGCCGGCGAAATCTTTGGTTTCCGCGAGTGCATCGCGCAGCCGTTTGCCATCCGTCGAGCCGGCGCGGCGGATCGCATCGAAGAGCACGCGCGCGGCGTCGTAGGAAAGGGCGGCGATCGAGTCGGGCTCGGCCGCATGGGCCCGCTTGAAGGCGAAGAGAAACGCGCGCACCGCGGGAGCCGGATCCTCGACGGAGTAGTGGTTGGAGAAATAGGCACCCTCCACCGCGGTGCCGCCGATCTCGACGAGCTTCGGCGAGTCCCAGCCGTCCGCGCCGAGCAGCAGGGCGTGGAGCCCGAGCGACCGCGCTTGCCGGGCGATGAGCCCCGCATCCGTGTAGTAGCCGGGAATGACAAGGATGTCAGGAGCGAGCGGCAGGAGCGCGGTCAACTGGGCCGAAAAGTCGTTGTCGCCTTCGGTGTACTTCATCTCGGCGATCAGGCGTCCGCCAGCCGCCGTGAAATCCCGGCGGAAGGCATCGGCGAGGCCCACGCTGTAGTCGCTCTTGGCGTCCACGAGCAGGGCTGCGGTCGCGGCCTTGAGGTTCTGCCGCGCAAAAGACGAGAGCACCTTGCCCTGGTAGGGATCGATGAAACACACGCGGAAGATGTAGTCGCCCTTCTTCGTCACTTCGACATTCGTGGAGGAGGGAGAGATCATGGGAACTTTTTCGCTCTGCGCGATGGGAGCGGCCGCGAGCGTGCGCGAGGACGCATTCTCTCCGATCAGCGCGACGACGTGGTCGCGCGTGATGAGCTTCGAGACGGCCGAAGCCGCCTCGGAGGCCTCTCCGCGGTCGTCTTCGACGAGCAGCTCCACGCGCTTGCCGAGCAGGCCGCCGGCGCGGTTGATCTCGTCCACGGCGAGGCGAGCGCCGTTCTTGCCCGAGAGCGCGAAGGTGGCCGTGGGTCCCGTCAACGCGCCGAAGAAGCCGACGCGGATGCCCCGTGCCTCCGGCGGCTTCTCGCCGCCGCAGGATGCCAACGCGACGAGCGACGCAGCCGCGAGCAGAACGGAGAATCGGTGCACGTCAGCGGATTCTATTCGTCCTTTTGATAGTCTTCGCCCTCGCCGGGAGAACAGATGAGCACAGCAAAGTCCTACGACGTCTGCATCATCGGGTCCGGGCCCGGCGGCTATGTGGCCGCGATCCGGGCCTCCCAGCTCGGGATGTCCGTTCTGATCGTTGAGAAGGACTCGCGCCTCGGCGGGGTGTGCACCCTCTGCGGCTGCATCCCGACGAAGGCCCTCCTGCACACGGCCGATCTGCTCGAGGAAGCCAAGCACGGCGCCGACGTGGGTGTTTCAGCGCGCGAGGTGCGCCTGGACCTGCCGGCGGCCATGAAGCACAAGGAAAAAGTTGTCCGGCAGAGCACGAACGGCATCACGTATTTGATGAAGAAGAATCGCGTGGACGTGGCGAATGGGTTCGGGCGGATCGCGGGGCCGGGGCGCGTGGCCGTCGCGGGCGCCGACGGCGCCGAGACCACGTTCGCCGCGAAAAACATCCTCGTGGCGACGGGCTCGACGCCGCGATCGCTGCCGGGCATGGACATCGACGAAAAGGTGATTCTCTCCTCGACCGGAATTCTCGAACTCGCCGAGGTCCCGAAGTCGCTTCTCGTGATCGGCTCGGGAGCCGTGGGGGTCGAGTTCGCCTCGATGTATGCGCGCTTCGGTTCGAAGGTGACCGTCATCGAGCTCTTGCCGCGGATCGTTCCGATCGAGGACGAGGAGATCTCGCGCGAGCTCGCGGCTTCCTTCAAGCGCCAGGGCATCGCGGTGTACGTCGACACCAAGGTCGAGCGCCTGACCAAGACCGAGACGGGCATCGAGGTCGTCGCGCGCGCGGCGGGGGAGCGCACCGAGACGTTCCGGGCCGAGAAGATGCTGCTCGCCGTCGGCCGGCGGCCGCTCTCCGAAAAGATCGGCCTCGAGGCCCTGGGCGTGGCCACGGAGAAGGGCTACATCACCGTGGATCCGTTCCTTCGGACGAACGTGCCCGGTGTCTACGCGATCGGCGATGTCGTGCCGACGCCATGGCTGGCGCACGTCGCGATGGCCGAAGGGGTCGTCGCCGTGGAGCACATGGCGGGGAAGGAGACCCGGCCCCTCAACTACGACCAGGTCCCGGGCTGCACGTACTGC
>WNGF01003387.1_pt1 | contig 25477 bp, 17 predicted proteins | sample 5400641 | NCBI WGS metagenome assembly WNGF01 (sample SAMN13153371, study PRJNA577476) | soil metagenome | isolation source: 80 cm soil or saprolite under grassland replicate 2 | place: USA:California | collected 2016-06-15 | reverse complement strand
CCTGCCTCCTGCCTCCTGCCTCCTGCCCCCTGCCTCCTGCCCCCTGCCTCCTTCCCCCTTCCCCCTGTCCCACTTCTGGTCATTTTCCACCGGCTCCGATGTCCTCCAAAAAGGCGAGCAGATCGCTCATTTCTGCCCAGGAAAGTCGGTTCAGCAAACGCTCCGGCATCAGTGAAGCGGATAGTGACGACATCGAACGAACGTCGCTTCGCGGAATTCGACGGACCTGTTCCCGGTCCACCAAAGTGATGCTCTCCGCGGTTTGTTCCGTGAGGAAACCGGTGAAGGTGGTTGTGTCTTTCAACGAGATCTCCATTGCCTTGAACCGGTCGGCGACTTGTTTGGAAGGATACACGATGGCGTCCGCCAGTTCCTCTGGAGTCAAGCGCCTGGTCACCCCGGCCAGGTCGGGTCCGAACAATCGTCCCTCCCGGCCGGGCGTCACCCCCCCGCCGTGGCAAGTCTGGCATTGCAGCGCTTCGTAGACATGCGAACCGCGCGCGGCATCTCCGCGACGGGCCGCGTCGCTCATCAGGAATTGGCGCACTTCCTCGTCGCTCTTTTCCATCTCCTCCTTTTCCACGACCGGTTTGAATTTCTCGTGGAAACGATCGGCAAACCACTGCTGCCAGAACGCCATTGCCGCCGCGTGCGTCGCTTTTTCCATGCCCCGGTCGAGGTCGACCCTGGGTTTGAATTCCGGCCGCTGCTGGCTGCTCCAGAGCGCGAGCACGTTTTCCAAGGCACGGGCCACCTGCGGCCGTTCCATCATCCGGCTGATTATATCCCGCGCCAACTCGGCTTGCGCCTCGTCGCCCTTTTTCCCGCTGCCGGCGGGCCCCGGCTCGAGGAACGATCGGGCCAGCGAGACCTCCCGCGCCAGACCGGCGGCACAGGCGCGCACCACCTGCGGGTCCTCGTGGAACAGCCCTTCGTAAACCAGGTACGGCAGCGTCTCCTCGTTGGGGTGCGTCGCCCACGCTTGCAAAATCGCACCGCCCAGTGCTGCGTCCGGCCGAACGTTCCAATCAAGCTGATCGTGTTCCGCCAGCAGAAACTCATCGACCTTCGAACTCCGCACGCCCTGCAGAGCTTGAAGGACGCGCAGGCGCACGACCGTGTTCCGATTGGTTTGATAGAGGGCGATAAGGCCAACCTCCATGGCCGGGGGTTGGGCCATCAGATTGAGGACCACCTGGCCGAGCAGGCCCGTGAAGTCGATGCCCTCGCTGGTGCGTAGAAATGCCTTGCGGTGATGGGTTCCAAATTGGGCCAGTGCGGTTGCCCAAAACTGCGGGAACTCCACCCCTTTGTCGGCGAACTCGGCAAACCATCCGCGCTGCGTGCCCAACAACCAATGCACCGCGTCCTGTTCCTCCGCCGCGGTCCAGCCGCCGGGCAGAAGCGACAACGCCTGGGCGATGTGAAACTGCGTCACCGGGTCCGGCTCGTTCACCAGCTCCCCGAGGAGCAACCCGAAGCCGCGCGGCGCTTGATACTCGCCGAGGAGCCGGATTTTCTCCCAACGCACCTCACGATCGGCGCCGGGAAATTCCTGGAGAAGCGAATCGACGACCTGGTTCCGCAAGGCGGTGTCCGGCTCGATCGACTTCCGGTAGAGCGCGAGAACCCGCAACAGGTCGAGCTGATTTTCCCGCGAGCCGTCGCCCTTCGAAAGGAGCGCCCGGATCGCTCGCCGCGTTTTTTCCTCGGCCGGCGGCTCGCGCCGGAGCCACGCCGCGACCAGGGCCCGCAGTCGAGTCTGCGGTTCGGATTTCCGAATCGCCTGGTCGAACCACTCCGCCGTCGGGCGATGCGCCAGCGCGTTCATGGCCACGTATCGCACCAGCCGATCCGGATCGCTCATCCGTTCGAGGAGCGCCGGCGTGGCTGCCGGCGTGCCCAAGCGCGTCGCCGCCTCCGCCGCTCGACGCCGGACGAACGGATCCTGGTCGCGGAGCAATTGCCGCAATGGTGGCCACGCTTCCTTGCCTCCTCGAATCCCCAGCAGCCAGGCCGCCTGCCCGCGAATTTCCGCGCCGGCCTGCCGGGCCAGCGCGCGGAGGAACTCTTCCGGAAGTTGGGCGAAGTCGGGCCCGAGCAGGCGGATGGCGCGCAACCGCTGTGCGTGAGGAGTCCGGTCATCCAGGGCGACTCGCTGCAGCAAGCCGCTCCAGCGGGCGCCGAGCCGATCCCGCAAGAGCGCCTCGCGCAGACGCGTTCTCTCCGACGCGGGTTGCGGCAACTCGAGCAACGCCGCGAGCCACTTCCCCGGTTCCTCGCCGAGGGATGGCCATGCCGTCAGGAGCGGTGGTGCCTTGGTGGATCGACCGGGGGAAGAGTCGTAAAAAATCCGCCAGATCCCCTGGTTGTGATCCGACACGACCAGGCTGCCGTCCGGCGCCACCGCGACCTCCACCAGGGCGAAGTTGATGAGTTTCCCGTCGGCATCGCGCGCGCCGGGCCGCGGGCGGACGACGGTTTCCATCGAGGCCTGCCAACCCGCGCCGGCGCGTCTGAGGAAGAAGGCGACGAGCCGCCCGGGAGTGGCGTATTGGTCGTTGGACTCGCGCTTCCAGCGGTAATCACAGACCAGGAAGGCGTCGCGATATTTTTCCGGGAGCTGCTGGTGTTCGTAAAAGACACCCCAGGTCGGCGAACCGCGGCCCACCTCCAGCACGCCGGGCAGGTTGTCCGGGTAGTACGGCGGAAACGCCCCGACCTCTTGCCAGCCTTGATCGCCGCCGATGGCCCAGTGGTTCAACCGCACCGGCCGATACCACGGCAGGCCCACGTGCCATTCCATGTCGCTGTCGAAACTGAACAGTTCGCCCAGGGAATTCATCCCGAGATTCGGCGGATTGCGGCCTCCGGTCCCGAGGCATTCCCAGCGCCGGCCGTCGGGCGAAATGCGGAAAACGGACGCTTCGCGTTCAAACAGCGCGGGGGAGTTCGTTTCCGTGATGTGCATCCGGTTGGTCAGCCCCGCGCCGTTGCCCACCATGAAATAAAGCCATCCGTCCAGCCCGCGCAGAACCGTGTGCGCGTCGTGATCGCCCCCGGTCTGGAGCCGGTTTCCCACGCGGCCTCGTGGCGTCAGCGTTCCGCCGGAACGGTAACCCTCGAACCATTGCAGGCCGTCGCCTCCCACGGCGTAAAGCCGGTCCCCATCCACCAGCAAGCCTTGCGGCCCGCGCCAACCCAGGCCGGTGGCGATGACGTCAAAGCGGTCGAAGACGCCGTCGTTGTCCTGGTCGGTCAGACGCCGGACCGCGGTTCCGTCTCCGACGAGCAGCCGCCCTTCCCCGTCGAACGTCAGCGCATAGCTGCCGCCGGAAAGCTCCGGGCCGGCCGCGCGATAGATGCTGAAGCCGGGCGGCAGTTCGAAGCGATCCTCGAGCAGCACAGGCCCCGCTCCTTGCGTGGCCCCACACGTCACCACCAGGAAAATCAAAGCTCGGCGCATGAGGGCCATGTTATCGAAACCCCCAGCAAAGGGAACCTGGAAAGAAGCGCCAAGCCGCATCCAAACCGAATTATCTATCGGGCAAGCTAACTGACAGAGATGCCCTCTTCTGCCACGGAGTAGCGTCAGAAAATCCGTCGCGACTACTGTCATGGAACATCGTTCGCTTTGTCATCTGGGCATCCGTGAAGTCCGTGCCACGATGAGAGGAAATCGTTCATTTCCGCGAAGATTTTCAGTTTTTGGTTGCGGCTCTGCCGCTCCGGGCCATCCGTGGTCTTCTCTGCGCATTCTTTCAGAGGTTAACCACGGATTACCCGGATTTCACGGATGGCTTTTGCGGAACTTCTGTTTTCGGATATTTCGAGTCAATCGTGCTTTGTTCGTCAGGAGCATCCAATATTGCTTTATCACGCGGCGAAAATCTTTGGGATAATGAAGGATCTCGACCCATTCGCGCTTCAATGGTTCAACACGCCGCCTCGCGACCCGCCACGCTGGACTCTGGTTGCCAATTCCCCCCTACCGCAGCATCTCCTCGGTCGTCGGTTGCGCTTCAAGCCAGCGGTGGTGGATCTCCAGGTAGGTTCTCTGATATAGCTCGTCGATGGCGGCAGGCTTCATGAAGCCTGTCGTGAACCCGGGCTGAGCGGGATCCAGGATCAATTCCGACGCGCGGATGAAATGGGCAATCAGCTGCCGGGGGTCTTCGTCGCCCACCGCGATGCGAACGGTGGTGGGGGAAATGCCGGCGTCGCGCAGGTCCAACAGGGCCATCTCGGAGTGACTGGTCAGCGCGGGACAAAGCACGACGGTATTCGATTGACCGAGCGAGACCTGGTGGCCGAAGGCCGGCTCCAGGCAGTCAAAAAAGCGCGTAAAGGTGGTCCGGCTCACCCCCGCCCGCTCCAGGTCGATGGTGAAGAGCGGCGCGGGCAACCCCTGGCGCAACACGCGCCGCCGGATGGCCGCGTTTTCATTCTCTTCGAGCGCGTGGCACTTCACCTGGATCTGCGGATGACTGGCCAGGAACTTCGCCAGCACGGTCGTGCCGATGGCTTTGCGCAGCATCCGCAACTCGAGCGTGCGCGAGCCGCTGATGACTTCGAACGCTTTCTCCGCGTCGAGGAAGGCGCCTTTGACATAAAACACATTCCAAAACAGGGTCTCGTCCCAGCGATAAGTCACCGGCCGGCCGGAAAGGTCGGTCGCCGTGACCGATTGACCTTTGGGCAGGAACATCCGCTCGTTGCGTCCGATCACCACCCCTGCCGTCGTCGTGCCGCTGCCGGAGATGTCTTTGGTATAGCTGTGAATCACGAAATCGGGCCGCTCGGCCGGGAGCTCGCGTCGCAACGGCTGGCAGAGAAAGGGCGTCGCGATGGTCGAATCGAGCATGACCGTCAATCCCTCCTCGTGGGCCATCTGGCAAATCGCCGGCACGTCGAGCACGTAGCCGTGCGGGTTGCAGGGAGATTCCAGGTACAAATAAACCTGGCGCCCCGCCGCGATCCGCGCCCGGTGCTCCGCGCGCACCGCCGCCAGGGCGGCGCGACACTCCTCCCGCCCACAGCCATCGAAGAAATGCACGGCCACGTCGAGATTGCCCGGCTTGCGGAACCAGTCGTGGAGCAACTGAAACGCGCCGCCGTAAATGTTGCGGGAGCTGAGGATGATGTCCTGGTAGCCCACCAGGTGGCTCAAGGTGGCGTCGATCGCCGCCATCCCGGAATTGAAGTTCCACGCCATGTGTTCCCCGGCCAGCGGCCCGCATTCCAGGTCCACGATGTGATTGGCCAGGGAGATGGACGTCGGGTTCAGCAGCCGCGAATAGACTTCCAACAACGGTTCGCGGCCTTGAAACGCGTCGTCGATCCACTCGGTGCAGGCATAAAGATAGGTGGCGGTCCGCGCGATGACCGGCGTGGCCGAGAAGATGGCGGTGACGTTGTCGAAGATCGGGTATGGCCCTTTGGCCAACCGGTTCGACTGCGTTTCCACGAGCGACTGGTAGGTCTGACGAAACGGGTTCTGCAGCGTGTCCAGCAGCTTGGCCAGTTGGAAACAAAGAAACTTCTTCGCGTTGAACAGGGCGATGCGATCGCGGCGGTCGAGCGCGCCCAACTCGCGCAACGTCAGACCCCACAAATCGTGCAGCTCGAGGTTCGCCCGGTAAATGTGCCCGGCCAGGCGGCCCAGCGTGCGCCCCAGTTCGGTGTCCGGCTGGATCGCGAAATGCGCCAGTTGCTCCGCCACCAGCCCATCCACATCGGTCGCCGTCGAAGTGGAACGGCGCGGGCTCAGTTGTTTCGCGTGCCTGAATCGGTCGTCGGAAAATGGTGCCATGGCCTCTTAAAGGACGTCCGCCCGGGGCTCGTCCGCGCGCACGCCCAGGTTGCCGTAACGGTGGTAATCGAAGCTCACGCTCTGCTCCTGCACGTACCAGAGCAGCTCCACCCGCCCTTCCGCCAGCACCGGCGCGCTGACGATACACAGGCCGGTCTCCGCTGCGGCTTGCCGCACCACGGGCGCAACTCGTTCCGGGGCGCCGTAGCGGATGCGGTCGGTCTGGCGCTCGCGGATGACCCTGGCCAGTTCGGCGTCGCTTTCCCAGACAAACTCGATCGCCGCCGCCCAAGTGGCGGTCAGTCGTTCCTCCAACACCGTGACCGCCGGGTGGACGAGGCCGTCGGGCACACTCAACGTGATGCGACAGCCGACCGACCGGGCGGCGCACACCCGGGCGACCAGGTCGAAGAACGTGTCCTCCGCATGCGCGCGGATGCGCAGCCAGCGCACGGGCAGGTAGCGGCGGAAATTATCCTCGCCCACCAGCCGGAAAGAATCGTGCTCCCGGCCGAATTCTTCTTTCACCGCGCGATCGTAGCTGGCGATGCCGCGGATCAGGTTCGCGATCTGGCCCCGTTCGGCGGCGCCCGCCGTGCGGGCCAGTTCGTGAAGGTCGCGACACAATCCGTCGAGTCCCCGGTCGGTCGGCTCCGCGGTGGCCGATGGCAAGACGCTGGACGGCGGTGGCGCGGGCTGGAAATCCATCAACTGCGCCACGTAATTGGGTCCGCCCGCCTTGATCCCGGGCCCGAAGGCCGATTTTCCCATCCCGCCAAACGGCTGGCGCAAGACAATCGCACCGGTGGTGGGGCGGTTGATGTAGAGATTACCCGCCCGAATGCCGGCTTTCCAGATCTCCTGCTCGCGTTCATCGAGGCTTTCCAGGCCGGAGGTGAGTCCATAGCCGGTCTGGTTGACCAGGGCGATGCCTTCGGTCAATTTTTCAAAGCGCATCACGCCCAGCACCGGACCGAAAAACTCGGTCAGGTGCGTATAGCTCCCCGGCCGGACGCCCCACTTCACCCCGGGCGACCAGAGGTTGGGATTGTCCTCCAGGCGTCGCGGCATGACCGCCCAGCTTTCGCCCGGTTCAAGCACTTTGAGGGCATTCTCCAAATCCCCGCTGGGCGGACGGATGAGCGGTCCCATCCGGTTTTTCAACTCCCAGGACGACCCGACAGGAATGCTTTCGACGGCGTCGACGAGGACGCGCTGAAACCCCGGGTCGTCGTAGACCTCGGCTTCCAGCAGGAGCAACGAGGTGGCGGAACATTTCTGGCCGCTGTGGCTGAAGGCCGAGTGCAGCATGTGTTTGATCGCCTGATCCCGGTCGGCCAGCGCCGTGACCATGGTCGCGTTCTTCCCGCCGGTCTCGGCGAGCAGATGGAGGTCCGGTTTGCCCCGGAGCATCGTCAACGCCGTTTCGGTCCCGCCCGTCAGGATGACGGCGTTGACCCGCGGCTGCGAGATGAGCCGTTGCCCTTCGCGCCCGCCCGGGCAAGGGAGAAACTGCAGTGCTTCCCGCGAAACACCCGCCCGCCAAAAACACTGACAAAGCTCGTAGGCGACGAGCACGGCATCAGACGCCGGTTTCAGAATGACCGTGTTGCCCGCGGCCAGCGCGGCCGCCACGCCACCGCACGGGATGGCGATGGGAAAATTCCAGGGGGAAACGACGACCACCACGCCTTTGCCGCTGGCCCGCAACGTCGGCATTTCCTGGAAGGACCGGGCCGCGGCGCTGTAGAACTCGAGGAAGTCCACCGCCTCGGACACTTCCGGGTCCGATTCGGCGATGGTCTTGCCGCCATCGGCCAGGGCGGCCCCGATCAAGTCGGCGCGTGCCCGGCGAATTTCCTGCGCGACCTGCCCGAGCAGATCGTAGCGTGCGGCGGCCGGCATGGCCCGCCAATGGCCGGTGTCGGCGCTGGCGCAGGCGACGGCCCGCTCGATGTCCTGCGCGGTGGCCTGGCGATATCGCCCGACCACGACCCCCGGCCGCGACGGGTCGAGGCATTCCCGAACCGCGCGCTCCCACACTTCCTCTCCTTGGAAGAACAGGGGAATTTCCACCGCCTTCGCGCCGCACCTCGGCTGCCACTTCTCCACGATCTGCCCGGCCCATTCCGTATGGTGGGGCAGGGAGAAGTCGGTGTCCGGCTCATTGCTGAACTTCGACCAGTCCACGCCCGAACGCGGCGGACCAGCCGGCGGCTGCAGCCGGTTCTGCGTGCGCCGCGGCGTTTCCGGCAGAGTCGCGATGGCCTCGAAGGAGCGCACGAAGCCTTCCTCCAGTCGCTGCCACTCCGGGCTGCCCACGCGAATCTTGAAGGCATGCCGCAGAAAATTGTCCGGCCCGGTATTCTCGTCGAGGCGCCGGATGAGATAACCGATGGCATGAACGAAGTCCTCCTTCCGGCAGACCGGCGCGTAGAGGAGCAGGTTCCGGGTCAACTCGAAGAGCGCGCGTCGCTGATGATTGGCCATGCCTTCGAGCATCTCGAATTGAACCAGGTTGAACCCGTCGTTCTCCAGCGCCAGCGCCAGCCCATAAGCAAGATCGAAAAGATTGTGGGACGCGATCCCCAATCGAACCGCCGCGAGGTTCTCCCGTTTCATCCCTTCCTGCACCATCCGCTTGTAGTTCGCGTCCGTCTCGAGTTTGGTTCGAAACGGCGCCTGGGGCCAGCCGCGCAACGACGCTTCGACCCGCTCCATCTCCATGTTCGCCCCTTTGACCAGGCGGATGGTGATCGGCGCGCCCCCCGCCGAGACGCGATGCCGCGCCCAGTCGTTCAGGCGCTTTTGCATGGCAAACGAATCCGGGATGTAGGCCTGCAACGCGATCCCCGCGCTGACCCGCTCCAACCCCCGCCGCTCCAACGTCCGCATAAACGCCTCGGCGGTGAGGCTCATGTCCCGGTATTCCTCCATGTCGAGGTAAACAAATTTCGGCACCCGCGAACCATCGGCCCGTTCGAACGTGGCGTGAGCCGCGGCGCGATAGAGCAACTCGAGCCGATCGCACAACACCGCGATGCTGTGCTCCCGGGCCAGGCCGGAGAGTTGCGAGTAGAGAGTGGAGATCTTGACCGAGACCACTTCGATCTCCGGCAATTGCAGCGCGTGCAGGTAGCCTTCCAACCGGCGACGGGCCTCCTCCTCGCCCAGGATCGCCTCGCCCAGGTAATTCACGTTCATGCGCACACCCGCCTCGCGCCGTTCACGCAAATGCGGTGCGAGCATCTCGGTCTCCGCCGGGAGGATGACGTTGGCCGTCTCGTGGCGCATCCGATCCTTCACCAGGGGCACGGCCACGCCGGGCAAATAACCGCCGAAGGATTGAAAGCCCTTCAGCAAAGTCCGGTCGAGCGCACTGAAAAACCGCGGCACGCCCTGGACGTCGAGGATGTGGATGAATTGATCCACGGCGCGGTGGGGCGCCTTCGACCGGAACGCCTGGTCGGTCATCTGGGTGAGCGTGGCCTTGTCCAGCGGGCTTTGCAGCATGCGATCGAGTTCGGCTTGCTGCCGCCTTTCCTGCGGGCTCTGCAATTGCGCGGCGCGCTCCTGGAGCAACCGCGCGAGGAACAGGGCCTTTTGCACCGTCACCGGGACGGGCGACTTCGCCTCGGGCTGGAAATTAGCCAGGTCAGAGTCCCACTTCATGTTTCACTTCATTGAAGGCCTGCAGCGCCTGGACGAGATCTTCGCGGGAATGCGCCGCGGAGATCTGCGCGCGGATGCGCGCTCGTCCTTGGGGCACGACCGGGTAGGAAAAGCCAATGACATAGACGCCCTTGGCCAGCATCGCGTCGGCGAAACGCGTGGCCAGCGCCGCGTCGCCGAGCATAATCGGCACGATCGGGTGTTCGCCCGGGAGGAGATTGAACCCAAGCTTGGCCAGGCCTGCGCGAAAGAACCGCGTGTTCGCCTCCAACTGATCGCGCAGCGCGGTCGATTCGCTCAGCAACTCGAGGGCCTTGATGGCGCCGGCCACGATCGGCGGCGGCAACGTGTTCGAAAACAGGTAAGGACGCGAACGTTGACGCAGGAACTCGATGATCTCCTTGCGTCCGCTGGTGTAGCCGCCGCTGGCCCCGCCCAGCGCCTTGCCCAGCGTGCCGGTCAGCAGGTCGACCCGAGCCATTACCTGGTGATATTCGTGCGTCCCCCGGCCGCGCGGGCCCAGGAAGCCCACCGCGTGCGAATCGTCCACCATCACCAACGCGTCATGCTTCTCCGCCAAATCACAGATCTCGGGCAGGCGCGCGATGTAACCGTCCATCGAAAAGACGCCATCGGTGGCAATCAGGCGGAAACGGGCGGAACTGGCCTCGCCCAGCCTGGCCTCCAGGTCCGCCGGGTCGTTGTTGCGGTAGCGAAACCGCTGCGCTTTGCAGAGTCGAATGCCGTCGATGATGCTGGCATGGTTCAATTCGTCGGAGAGGACGGCGTCCTGGGCGCCCAACAACGTTTCGAACAATCCACCGTTGGCGTCGAAGCACGAGCTATAGAGGATGGTGTCTTCCGTGCCGAGAAACTCGCTCAACCTCTTCTCCAGTTCCTTGTGCGGCGACTGGGTGCCACAGATGAAGCGGACCGACGCCAGGCCGTAGCCCCACTTTTCCAAACCCTCGCGCGCGGCGGCGGCCACCGCCGGATGCTGCGCCAGGCCAAGGTAATTGTTCGCGCAGAGATTGAGCACCGGCTGACCGTCCTGGACCCGGATGGTCGCGCCTTGGGCGGTGACGATGACCCGCTCACGCTTGTAGGTGCCGGCCGCGCGGATCTGCGCTAGCTCTGATGCGATGTGCGGTTGAAAGGAGCGGTTCATCACGGTCGGGATGCAGCCGGCGGATGCCACGACGGCGCCATCCGATTGATCGTGCCGTGCAATTGGCTGCGCATCGCTTTGCCTTCGGCGCTGGCCAGGTTGTATTTTACTTCCCACTGCATGACCGGTCGCAGCGTGGGGATCTCCAGGAAAACGCTGCGGCCGTCCGGGAGCAGCGTGGCCGCCGCCACGTCGAGCGCGTCGTGGCCTTCCCGATCCGGCGCCATCACCGAATAATCCTTGGAGCCATATTGCGCCGCATACCGGTAGTTCCACTGGGACACCGCGTAACTGCCGGGGTCCTGGGCGGCCGCCCGCTCGAGCGCCGTGCTGAAGGTCAAGAGCAAGCCGTTGCTGTGAACCTGGAACGCCACCGGCACGAGCGGATCCTTGCCCGTGTAACGCACGCGCTGCAGACAGCCATCGCGCACGGCGCTGGTCTGCCACCCGCGGGACCCAACCACGTAAAGCTGCCCGTCCTGCGGATGAAAGGCACCCCGCATCGCCCCGGAGAGGAATCGGCCCGGCAGCGGCACCACCGCGCCTTGGGACACCCCTTCTCCTGGATCCCGCAAGACGAGAAACTGGGCGCAGCGGCCGAAGGAAAAATGCAGGAAGTGCCCGGCCAACGGGCCCCAGCGCGGACTGGACACCCAAAGCTGGCTGCCTCCCGAGTTGTCCACGCGATGGGGAATCCAACAGAGCGGCGCATCGTAACCGAGCGGCCGTTCCGGCGTCACCTTCGGCCCGCCGTAACCATACCAGCCGCCGGGACGAACTTCGCAAATCGCGCTGGAAGGAGTCCATTCCCCTTCCTGGGGGGCCACCGTCAGGATGCTCCCGTCGGGACTTGCGCCCAGGCCATTGGGATTGCGCCACCCGGCGGCGATGGTTTCGAGTCGGGCGCCATCGGCCGAGACGCGGTGCAACCCGCGCGGATCGACGTAGTAAAAGTTCCCGTTCGTGTCCGTCTCCAGGCTCGTCACGTATTCATGGCCCCCGGTCGAGGTGTGGATGCCGTCGAAAAAACTCTCATAATCGTCCGCTTCGCCGTCGCCGTTGGAATCGTGCAGCCGCGTGATTCGATCCCGGCCCAGCACGAATATCCTGCCATCGCGCACGCGCAAGCCGAGCGGCTGGAAGAGGCCGGTGGCAAATCGTTTCCAGGTCAGCCTGGCCAGCTTGTCGTCGATGCCGCTGACCAGCCAGACATCGCCGTGGAGCGTGCAGACCGCCGCGTCGCCGTTCGGCAGGAAATCGACTCCTGAAGTAAAGAACAGCGCCTGCCAGGGGTTGTCGTAGGGAATGCTCAGGGTGTCGATGAGCAGCGCGTCGGCGCCCAGAGCGCGTTGACCGCGCGTGGTCAGCTCATGCCACCGTGGCGGGCCGGGCCGGGCCAGCACGGAGAGATCCTCGGGCGGGGGAGATTTTTTCACCAGCGCCGCCAGCGGCGCGAGATCCCCGGACCCGCGGGCCATGAGAAAGACCTTGACGCGGCCCGGTGCGTCCGCCGCAGGGAGATGCAGCTGGAGCGCGCCTTGGCTCCAGCGCAACTGCGCGGTGGCGTCCCCCGTGGTGGCCACTGCCAGCAGACCGTCCTTGTTCGTCAACGTGGCCAGGCGCACGCCCTCGAGTTGCTCTATGGCGGAGTGCCGCCCTTGCGCGTCGAGCAAGGTCAACGTCAACGGGCCAGTCCTCCGACCGAAGGCCAGCGTGCGCGTAAAGGCGCCCCGTGCTGCTTCACCCTCGTACCAAGGTGACTCCTGGATGGCGGTGTTCCCTACGTCGTAGTCCAGGACCACGCGCGGGCCATGCACGTGAAACCCGCGCCAACGAGCTGTTGCCTCTCCCCAGGCCGGCGCCGCGGGGGCCACAAAGCGGAGCCGGCCGGCCGGCCGCGGCGGCTGAATCAGACCGTAGCGCGCGCCGCTGAACTCGAGGAAGGCACCCGTCCACCCGGCTCGCAAAGTAAGCGACGCCGTGTCGTAGACCAGCGCCGCCTGGCCTTCGTCACCCACCCGCACGGAAAACCCTTTGGCGACCGCGCCGTTCGGCAGCGGCAGCACCGAAGCCTGAAAGTTCCCGAAGTCCGTCCGGCTCCAGCGGGAGTCCACCCAGTCGGACTCCTTCTGGTTTTCCGGCGCGTCATCCGCCGCGCCAGAGGGAGCGGCCAGCGCCGGCGCCCACGGAACGCCCGACGCCAGAACGCCCGCGATCAAAGCCGCGCCCAAAGCGCGCCCGCGAAAGCCAACTCCCAGCCATCGAACAAGCCGTTGCATGAGTCGAGTTATTCTCATTTGCGATTTGCGATCTGCAATTTGCGATTGACGGTTGCAAGTCGCAAATCGCAAATCTCACCCGCCCCAGTTCAGAATCACCTTGCCCGATTGCCCGGAGATCATCACCGCGAAAGCCTGCTCGAAGTCGGTGTAATGGAAGCGATGCGTGATGACCGGCTTGATGTCCAGGCCGCTCTGCAGCATCACTGTCATCTTGTACCAGGTCTCGTACATTTCCCGGCCATAAATGCCTTTAATCGTCAGCATATTGAAGACGACCTTCTTCCAGTCGATGGGCATTTCTCCGGCCGGGATGCCGAGCATCGCCGCTTTCCCGCCGTGGCAAAGGTTGTCGATCAGGTCACGGAAGGCGATGGGATTGCCGGACATTTCCAGGCCGACGTCAAAGCCCTCCTTCATCCCGAGTTGACGCTGCACGTCGCGCAGGTTGCCCGCGCGGGCGTCCCAGGCCACGGTGGCCCCCATTTGCCTGGCCAGCTTGAGCCGATACTCGTTCACATCGGTGATGACGACGAAGCGGGCGCCCGCGTGCTTGACGATGGCCACGGCCATCAACCCGATGGGGCCGGCGCCCGTGATCAACACGTCCTCTCCCAACACGGGAAACGAAAGGGCGGTGTGGACCGCGTTGCCGAATGGGTCAAAAATCGAGGCAACGTCGCGATCCACCCAGTCGCTGTGATGCCAGACATTCGTCATGGGCAGCACCAGGTACTCCGCAAAGGCGCCCGGACGGTTGACCCCAATGCCCTTGGTGTCGGCGCACAGATGGCGCCGGCCCGCCAGGCAGTTCCGGCAGCGCCCGCAAACCACGTGACCTTCCCCACTGACGATGTCACCCGGGTGAAAATCCGTGACGTTGGAGCCGACCTCGACAATCTTTCCGACGAACTCGTGCCCGACGACCATGGGCACGGGGATCGTCTGCTGCGCCCATTCGTCCCATTGATAAATGTGAACATCGGTGCCGCAGACGCCGGTGCGGTCGACGCGGATGAGCACGTCGTTGAGAGTAATCTGCGGTCGGGGCACTTCTTCCAGCCACAAGCCCGGTTTGGCTTTGCTTTTGACCAGTGCTTTCATGAATTGGTTGGACGTTGTGGCGGCGGGCAGCCGGTCCCCGATCGTATATGTTTTGCGCCCGCCACCAGGCCGCTCCATCTGCGCTTAACAATCACAGCTGTGGATTGCTCATTGCTCATTGCACATTGCTCATTGTTCATTTGGACCCTTCCGAACTCTTTCATCCCCTCACAAATGAGCAATGAGCAATGAGCAATGAGCAATGAGCAATGCGACCAGTGGCCGCTTAACACATAGGACCGGTCGCCCCGGTTCAACTGTCCAGGCAATGTCTCACGGCGAGCGCGAGTTTGGCACCGTCGAACGGTTTTTGTAGAAAGTTCAATCCATCGAGCACAGAAAAGCCTTTGCCCGCGACCTGCAAGCTGTAGCCGCTAATGTAGATGACTTTCAATCCCGGTTTCTGGGTGGTGAACTTCTCGGCCAGTTCCTGTCCGCTCAGGCCGACCGGCATGACCAGGTCGGTGAGCAGCAGGGCAATCTGGCTGTGATGCTGGTGCCACAAGGCCAGAGCTTCCACGCCGCTGCCGGCGGCGAGCACGTTGTAGCCGTATTTGCCCAGCACATCCTTGACGATCCACCGCACCGGCGGTTCATCTTCCACCACCAGGATGGTCTCGCTTCCGTTCAGAACCTGGTCGGCCGCGACCTGCTCGTGCTGTTCTTCGGCGGAGAGCTCATCCGGAGGGAGGAAGATTTTGAAAATGGCTCCCCGCCCCAACTGGCTGGACACGTCGATCCAACCGCGGTGCTGCTTGAGGATGCCATAGACCGTCGCCAGTCCCAGGCCGGTGCCCTTGCCAAATTCTTTCGTCGTGAAGAATGGCTCGAAGAGGCGGTTCAACGTGAGCGTATCCATGCCGCAACCGGTATCGGCGATGCTCAGGCAAACGAAGCGGCCGGCGCGCGCTTCCGCCGGATGGAGGGCAACGTAGGTCGCGTCGATCTCCACCAGGGCGGTGCTGATGACCAATTGGCCGCCCCGGGGCATGGCATCGCGGGCGTTGACCGCCAGGTTCATGATGACCTGTTCGAGCAGCCCGGCGTCGGCATAGACCGGCGGCAGGTCCGAGGCGTAACTGAACTGGTAGGTGATGTCTTCGCCGAGAGTGCGATGGAGGAGGCTGCTGAGGCCGGTCAAGACTTCATTCAAATCGAGCCGGCGCGGCTGCAGAACATTGCGCCGGCTGAAAGCGAGCAATTGGCTGGTGAGCTTGCTGCCGCGTTCGGCGGCACGCGCGATTTGCTGCACGCACTCGCCCATGGCCGACGTCAGTGCCGGGTCGGAACGCAACAGGCCGGTGTGCCCCTGGATGACGGTCAGCACGTTATTGAAGTCGTGCGCGATGCCGGCGGCCAAGCGCCCGACCGACTCCAGCTTTTGCGAGTGCCGCAACTGATCTTCGAGATGCTGGCGTTCGGTGATGTCACTGACGTAACAATGGACCATTTGGCTCTGCTTGGCGGGAAAGAACGACCACGAAAAAGAGCGCCCACTCATGGCCGTTTCGAGGCGAAGTTTTTTTTGTCCGGTGGCGAGGCAGGTTTGCAGAATCGCTGGCGTCTCCGGCGGCAAGATGGCTGCCGGATCCTCCTTGCCCAGCGACCTGGCCAGTTCGCCGGCCGCGTCGTTGAAATAGCTCAGCCGGCCGTCAGCCGAGAACTGGAGCACCGGATTGGGATTGAGTCGAACGAAAGCCGCCAGCGCCTCAAGCGGCGGCGGGACAATGGCGTTCGGGGGAAGATCACTCATGGCTTATCCACCCATCCCGCACCCTGCCTCCTGCATTTTGCCTCCTGCCTCCTGCCTCCTGCCCCCTGCATCCCACCTCCCGCATCTTCCTTCGAAACTTTCCCGCGGCGCCCGGTCCTCCACTCAGCACGGCACGCTGCGGACGCGGCCAAGGACGGCCTCAGCATCCGCAGAAACGTGGCTGCACTGGAAAGATCAGTCGACACCTGAATGCTTCTCGGCTCGATTCACCGTCAAACGTCGTTCAAAGTCACGACTAATCTTTCCCGTCCGCGCTGCCTTCGTTTCGCCCGAGAGGACCCGGCGCCGAGCCGCCTCGACCAGGTTGATGGAGTCACCATGGCGTTGGGATCAATTCTCCTCGTCGGCCAGTTTCCGAGCCCGTTGGATGGTATCTTCGGCGCGCCGCTCCATCTCGTTGCGCACCGTCCAATAGTAGCGCCAGATCGCATTGGAGGACTGGTTGGCGCTCGGATCCACCAGGATGACGGTGCGTTGCCAGTCCTCGATCAGCGCCTTGTTGGAGAGCTTGTCCAGGTCGCGCAGCAATCGCAGATAAAGCTTGTCCGCCTGGTTGGTGTAGCCACCGGTCTGGAGCAGGATCATCGCTTCGCGCACCTCGACGTGTTTGCCGCGCCGGGCGTCCAGTTGCCGGATGACCATCACGCTGCAAAACACCAGCAACAGCAAAAAACTCAAAACGAATTTGTGCTGGCTGAGGAAGCGCATGCGGATGATTTACGCAAGCCGATAGTCCAGCGCAACAGAGTACGGGGGGCGGGGGCGGGGGGCAGGAGGCAGGAGGCAGGAGGCAGGAGGCAGGAGGCGGGATGCAGGATGCGGGAGAATTGCAAATCGGAAATCGGAAATCGGAAATCGGAAATCCTCCCCCTCTGTTTACTTTCCCGTCGGCCACTGCTAAACCTCTGCCCATGTCGGACGCATCCGCCAACCTCTGGAAGTCCCTGCAGTCACCGCGGCGCCTGTTTTTGATCGCAGGGCCCTGCGTGATCGAGAGCGAAAAGCTTTGCCTGGAGGTGGCGCGACGCCTCAAGAAAATCTGCGCGAAGCTCCGCGTGCCGTACATCTTCAAAGCCAGCTTCGACAAGGCCAACCGCACTTCGGGCAACTCGTTTCGCGGACCGGGCGTGGAAGCAGGGCTGGAAGTGTTGGCCAACGTCCGCCGCTCGGTGGCTGTCCCCGTCCTCACCGACGTCCACACCGAGGCCCAGGCCGCCATCGCCGGTGAAGTGGTGGACATCCTGCAAATCCCCGCCTTCCTCTGCCGACAAACCGATCTGATCGAAGCCGCCGTCCGCACCGGCAAAATCGTCAACGTGAAAAAGGGCCAGTTCCTTTCTCCCACGGAAATGGGCCAGGTGGTCCAAAAGGCCGTCGCCGCTGGCGGACGGCAGGTTTGCATCACGGAGCGCGGGACAACTTTTGGCTACAACAATCTCGTCGCGGACATGCGGTCGATACCGATCCTGCGGCGCCTGGGCCATCCGGTGGTCTTCGACGCCACCCATTCCGTGCAGCTGCCCGGGGCCGGAGGCGACAAATCGGGCGGGCAACGGGAGTTCGCCCCGGTGCTGGCCCGGTGCGCCGTCGTGGCCGGAGCGGACGGGCTCTTCATCGAAACCCATCCGGCGCCGCAGTCCGCGTTGAGCGACGGAGCCAACATGATCCCGCTGGCCGAGATGGCCGAACTCCTCGCCGGCCTGGTGAAATTGCGCGCGGTCGTTCGACTGAATTGACCCATGCCCCCGCCGCTCCCCAAATCGCTCACCGCCAAACTGGCCAGGGTGAAAATTCTGCTCTGCGATGTCGACGGGGTGTTGACCAACGCCACGGTCCTGATCGGCGACGGCCGCGAATTCAAGGAATTTCACATCCAGGATGGTCTGGGTCTGCGGTTGCTCCAGACCTCGGGCATCAAGGTCGGCTGGGTCTCCAATCGTCCCTCCACCGCGACCCAGCAGCGGGCGGACGAGTTGAAAATCGATTTTCTGCACCAGGACAAAACGGGAAAGGTCGAAGCCATCGACGCCATTCTCGCCCGGGCGAACCTGGCGTGGGAACAGGTTTGTTACATGGGCGACGATGTGGTTGACCTGGGCGCGCTGAAACGAGCCGGCACGGCCGTCGCCGTGGCCAACGCCATCGCCGAGGTCAAGGACCTGGCGGATTATGTCACCGTCGCCGAAGGCGGTCGCGGCGCAGTGCGCGAAGTCACGGGGTTGATTCTCCGGGCGCAAAACAAATGGCGACACCTTGTGTCGCATTTCTCCGCGTGAGGATCCGACAGGAACGCCGCCCCCTTGAGTTTCAGCCTCCGCCGAGGCTGAGGCGGTGGGACCGATCGGCCTGGACGCCCGGCCTCAGCCTGGTCCTCGCGCTGGGACTCATCGTCGGGGAGCGCTTGAGCGCACAGCTCAGCCGGGTCGCGATCTTCCGGGGCTTCAAGGTCCCCGAATTCTACGACACCCCGCTGACGGAAAAGGGTCAAACCAATCGGCTCAAAGGCATGCTCCAGGGCGCCGTCGCCCGATATGTGACCAACGATGTCTGGCAGCTGAACGAGATGCGCCTGGATCACATTCAACTCGATGGTCAAACCAACCTCGTCGCCCGAGCGCCGGAATGCCTGGCCAATACCGACACCCACCTGGCCTGGTCCACCGGTCGGCTGGAGATCGTCGGCCTGCACGGCGCCCTCTTCGTCGAAGGCAATGAAGGATTCGAAGCGCGCATGAGCAATTCGACTCTCATCATCTCCAACCGCGTGCGCTGCGTCTTTCGGCGCGATCCGCTGAACCCGTCCAAGCCATGAGACCCCTCCAGTCGGTCCGCCTCCTCTTCCTCCTGCTGGCCCTTTCTGGACGCGGCGCCGCGGCCGAGACGGGCTTCATCCAACCTGCTTTCTCCAGCAACGACCTGGTGATCACCTGCGCGAAGGGATTTGAATGGATGGGGTCGGCGGTGGTTTTCCGCGGAGACGTCCACGTTTTCGATCCCCGGATGTATCTGGAATGCGAACTCCTGACCGCCGTCCTGACCAAAACCAATCAGGCGGCGAGCGCCCAAAGCGCCGGATTGACCAATCTGAGCGGTCACTTCGACATCGACACCATCATCGCCGAGACAAACGTGCTGATGATGGGGCGCAATCTCACCGCCATCGGCGACCGGGCCGTTTATACCGCCAGCAATGAGGTCGTGGTGTTGACCGGCACCTTGGTGGTCATCGAAACGGATCGCAGTTACAGCTACGGCACGAACTTCGTCATCAACCGCGTCACCGGCGAAGGATATGCCGTCGGACCGACGACGGTCCAACTCAAGGTCAATCCCGCCACGAGAGGCACGAACATCCTCAAACCTGGCCTGGGCGTTGGCGGTGAGCGCAAAACGAAATCGCCCGCCCACAACCCCAAAGACCCCGCCGGCCCCCAGCGGGCTCCTGCTCCGCCATGAGCCTTCTTCGGACCGATCAACTCGTCAAAGCCTACCGCAAGCGCCGCGTGGTCAACGGCGTTTCCATCTACGTCGAGCCCGGCGAGGTCGTCGGCCTGCTCGGCCCGAACGGCGCGGGCAAGACCACCACGTTCAACATGGTGGTCGGGGTGATTCGGCCCGACGCCGGCGCGGTGTTGTTCGAAGACCGGGCGGTCACGCGCAAGCCGATGCACCAGCGGGCCCGCCTCGGCATGGGCTATCTGACCCAGGAACCGAGCGTTTTCCGCAAATTGACCGTCGAACAAAACATCCTGGCCATCCTTGAGACCTGCAAAATGAGCCGCGCCGAGCGCAAGTTGCGCTTGAAATATCTGCTCGATGAATTGGACCTGACCCCGCTGGCCCGGAGCTTTGCCTATACGCTGAGCGGCGGGGAAAAGCGGCGACTGGAAATCACCCGCGCCCTGGTCACCAGTCCCAAGCTGCTCATGCTCGACGAGCCTTTCAGCGGCATCGACCCCATCGCCGTTTACGAGGTCCAGAAAATCATCCGGCGTCTGAAGGAGCGCGGCCTGGGCATCCTCATCACCGATCACAATGTGCGCGAAACCCTCAAATTAATCGACCGGGGCTACATCATCCATAAGGGGGAAGTATTGGTCGAAGGAGCGGCGGAGTTCCTGGCGACCGATCCGAAGGCGCGGGAAATTTATTTGGGACCGGAATTCAACATGTGACCACGATGCAACGCGAACTTGTCACGGTCGAACGTTTCTACACCCAGCAGGCCAGCGCCCTGCAGTTGAAGTTGGTCGCCGGCGCCAACGGCCTCAAGCGCGTGATCCGCGAGCCGACCGTCAACCGGCCCGGCCTGGCCCTGGCGGGGTTTACCAAGTATTTCGCGAGCAAACGCGTCCAGGTGATCGGCGCGGCCGAATCCACTTTCCTCAAGTCCCTCAGCCGGGAGCAACGCCAAGCCCGTTATGCCGATCTCTTCTCCCACAAAATCCCCTGCCTGGTCCTGAGCCGAAACCTCCGGCCGGACCGCGAATTCCTCAAGGCCGCCGAATCGGCCGATGTGCCGATCTTCCAATGCCCGCTCATCACCATGAGGTTCATCAACCTGGCCACCTTGGCCCTGGAAATGATGTTCGCCCCCCGCGGGGCGGAGATGGGGAGCATGGTGGACATCCTGGGCGTGGGCGTGATCATCCGCGGCGAAAGCGGCATCGGCAAGAGTGAGTCGGTCCTGGCCTTGATCGAGCGCGGATACAGCCTGGTCTCGGACGATGTCACCAAGGTCACCCTCCTCGATGGACGGGAAGTCATGGGCACCAGCGCCGAAATCACCCGCAACCACATGGAAGTCCGTGGCATCGGCATTATCAACGTGGCCGCCATGTTCGGGATCAAATGCATCCGCCTCGAAAAACGGGTCGACCTGGTGGTCAGCCTCAAACTCTGGAACGAAGTCCCCGACGTCGACCGCCTCGGCATGGAAGAACAGTATGTGGAGATCCTCAACGTGAAGATTCCGCACATCATCATCCCGGTGCGTCCCGGCCGCGACCTGGCCCGGTTGATCGAAGTTGCCGCTTTTCAGACCAAGCTGAAACTCTCCGGCTACAACGCCGCCCAGGAACTGAACGAACGGCTCATCGCGAAAATGGCCCCGAAGCAGGCGCTGTGAAGGATTGCCGATTGCGGATTGCGGATTGCGGATTGCGGATTGGGGGAGGGCGGATTGCAGGATTCGGGATGCGGGATGGATATGGATGCAGGAGGCAGCAGGCAGGAGGCAGCAGGCAGGAGGCAGCAGGCAGGAGGCAGGATACAAGATGGGTGACGACGCATCCCGGACCCTGCATCCTCCAATCCGAAATCCGCAATCCGCAATCCGCAATCGGCAGATATTCCCGCTCAAGTAGTTGGCCGGATCTGCCGACCTCCGCTGGGTGTTGCGTCCTGTTTATTACCGGGTCTGGTCTCCTGTTTATTACTTTGACCCTAGTCGCAACTTTTCCTACTTTTCGCCGTTGAAGTTACGCGACAAGTGACGCAGACGACCGATGGCTCACATTTCACTGAAGAACATTATTGCTTCGGCCACGCAAGCCACCCCTCAGCAATTCGAGGATTGGCAGAAGGCCTGGCGGCTGGCCACGGCCAATGGTTCCACCGATTCACTGATCGAGTTCGTCTGCCGCGAGGCCGGCATCTCCGAGGAAACTTTCCTGCAACAACTGGCGGTGGTCCTCCGGTGGCCTTTCGTCGACTTGAAGAAACTCAACGTGCCCACCGAAGCCCGGAACAAGATTTCCACCAAGGTCGCCTTCCAATATTTTGCCCTGCCCACCGATTTCCAGAACGGCACGCTCCAGGTCGCCGTCAGCAATCCGTTCGACACGGCGATGCTCAACTCGGTGCAGTTCGACGCGCACTCCCCGGTCCAGTTCGCCCTCGCCCCCAAGACCGAGATCGACAAGGCCCTCAAGAAATACTATGGCGTCGGCGCCGAGACCCTCGACGAACTCGCCAAGGATGACGAACCGCTCGAGTTGCTCGTCAGCGAAGACAAGGAAATCACCGAAGGCGACCAGGAAGCCAGCGTCATCAAGTTCGTCAACCAGATCGTCTGGGAAGCGTTCAAGGATCGAGCCACCGACATTCACTTCGAACCGGCTGAGGACGAATTGCGCATCCGTTACCGCATCGACGGCATCCTGCACCAGACCCCGATGCCCCCGCAGTTGAAACGGTATCAGGCCGCGATCATTTCCCGCATCAAGGTCATGTCCGGGATGAATATCGCGGAAAAGCGCCTCCCCCAGGACGGGCGCATCAATGTCCGCATCAAGGGCGAGGAAATCGACATCCGGGTCTCGACCGTGCCGACCGTATACGGAGAAAGCGTCTCGCTGCGCTTGCTCACGCGCGGCAAAATCTTTCTTACGCTCGACAAACTCGGCTTCGATCCGAAGGAGGAAACGGCCATTCGCGAGATCGTGGTCAAGCCCCACGGCATCATGCTCGTGACCGGTCCGACCGGCGCCGGCAAATCGACTTCGCTTTACGCCTTCCTCAGCTCCATCAACTCCGTGACCAAGCGGATCATCACGATCGAGGAACCGGTCGAATACGAACTCAAAGGCATCAACCAGATTGCCGTGCGTTCGGACATCGGGCTGACCTTCGCCATGGGTCTGCGCCACATTCTGCGCCAGGATCCCAACGTGATCATGGTCGGCGAAATCCGCGACCTCGAGACCGCCGAGATCGCCATCCGCGCCGCGCTCACCGGTCACCTGGTCTTTTCCACTTTGCACACCAACGACGCCCCCAGCGCATTCACGCGGCTGGTCGACATGGGCATCGAGCCGTTCCTCGTGGCCTCTTCCGTCGAGGCCGTCCTGGCGCAACGTCTCGTCCGCAACATCTGCCCGGTCTGCCGGACCGAGCGTAAAGTCGAGGTGGACTTTCTGCGCAAGATCGGTTTTCCGGAGCAGGACATCCCGACGGCGAAATTCTGGCAGGGAGTGGGGTGTGAATCGTGCCGGTCGCTCGGCTACCAGGGCCGGCAGGGAATTTACGAATTGCTCGTCGTCACCGAAGCACTCCGGCCGCTCATCATGAATCGGGCACCCGCCAGCACGCTGGCCCAAAAAGCCATCGAAGGTGGCATGCGCACCTTGCGCAACGATGGCTGGATCAAGGTCAAGGCCGGACGCACCACCATCGAGGAAGTCCTGCGCGTCACCCAAACCGAAGAACACCTCGCCCTGATCGGCGACAAAGGTTAGAGATGGCACGCTGGCATTCCTGCAACGTTCTCCTGGCCGGCCCGCAGCGCCGACAACTCTGGCAGTTCAGCGCCGGCGGCAACAAGTTCACCCTGCAAAAGCAGGAATCCCAACTCCCCAACGAGCCGCTGCCCGAAAAGCTCGTGGCCAAGGACTGGCACACCCTCTTCCAGCCCAAACTCAACATCGCCTGGCTGGCCGCGGACAAAGTCTTCGTGCGCGTCGTGCAATTGCCCAAAGCCGACGCCGCCGAAACCTTGTCCATGGTCGAATTGCAGTTGGAAAAGCTTTCTCCCCTGCCCGTCGCCCAAATCGTCTGGAGCTTTGAGGTCTTCCCGCATGTGCGCCAGGCCGGCGCCGGCCAGGATTTGAATCCCCATGCCACCGGCGAATTGCAGACCATTGTCGTCATCATGGTCAGCCGTCATCACGTCGAGGAATATCTCGGCCAACTGGAAGGCCAGGGCTATCTCGCCGACCGCCTCGAGCTGCCGCTGCTCGACGAATTGCGCGCCACCAAGGTCAAGGAAAGCGGCGCCTGGATCTTTCCCACCGTGGGCGGCCAGCAAGGTGCCTGCATGGTCGCCTGGTGGTACGACGGCGCCCTGCAAAATCTCAGTCTCATCCACCTCCCGGCGGCGGAGAAGCGCGCCGAGGCATTGCAGGAACAACTCGCTCAAACCACCTGGGCCGGCGAACTCGAAGGCTGGCTGACGTCCGAGCCCCGCTACCATCTCGTGGCCGACGAAGCCACCGCCGCGGCCTGGCTGCCGATGTTTGATCCGGCCCGTCCCATCGAAGTGGTCGCGCCCCTGACCCCGCCGGAACTGGCCGCGCTCACCGCCCGCCGCGTGGCCACCAACGGCACCGCCACCAACCTGCTTCCACCGGAATACGCCACGCGCTACAAGCAGCTGTTCATCGACCGCCTCTGGATGCGCGGGCTGGGCGCCCTGCTCATGTTATACATCATCGGCGTGGTGATCTATTTCGGCTTTGTCGAATACGCCTCGTTCCGCTTTGGCCGGGTGCAGAACGAACTCGCCCTGCTCGGCCCCACTTACACCAACACCATCCAGCTCCGGGAACGGCTCAAGGTCCTGCACGACACCCTCGACCTGCAGTATGCCGCCCTCGAATGTTACAAGTCAGTCGCCCTGACCTTGCCGCCCGAACTGACCCTCAACAACATCAATTTCGAGCGCGGCCGCATCGTCAGGTTCTTCGGCAGTGCCGCCACGGACGATCGCAGCAAGGTCCTCGAGTTCAACGCCAAGTTGATGGAGCATCTGGTGAAAAACCAACCGCTCTTCGCCAAGGTCAATTCTCCCATCATCAATTCGGACCCCACCCGGACCACGGTGAGCTGGAATTTCTCCTGCGACCTCAATCGCACCGACACCACCGAATGAGCAGCGTCTTCGACAAACTGAATCTCCGCCCCCAGGAACGCCGCCTGGTCGTGATCGTCGGCATCGTCGTCTTCATCGTGCTCAATGTCTGGCTGGTCATCCCGATGTTCGGCGAATACGGCAAATACGAGCGACGCATCGTCGACGCCACAGCCAACCTCAGGAAATACCAGGACGAGATCGGCCGGCGTTCCCGCTACGAAAAGGAATTGAGAGAACTGGAAAGCCAGGGCCCCTTGGTCCCCACCGAAGAGGCCGGGTTGCGGCTCTCCCAGGAAGTCAACTCGCAGGCCGCCTTGAGCGGCGTCACGATCAACTCGATCACCCCCTTGCAGCGCCAGGGCTCCGGCGGCAAAACCAACGCCTTCTTCGAGGAAGCCGCCGTCACCATCAATATCAAATCCGGTGAGAAAGAGTTGATCGATTTCCTCTTTCGCCTCGCCGACAAGGATATGCTCATCCGCGCCAAAAGCATGCAGCTCGGCACCGATCCCGCCCGGATGAGTCTCCAGGGCCAAATCACCCTGGTGAAGAGCTTTCAGAGGCGGCCGACGACGAAAGGCTCCACGGTCGCTGCCGCTTCCCCCAAAGCCGCCGCCCTGCCCGCCGCCACCGCGCCGAAAACAAATCTACCCACGCCAAAAACCAATGCGCTGACCAAGCCCGCGACCACGGTCCCCGCCAGCACGTCCGCACCGCCCACGTCGACCCCCAAGCCGACCCTGTTTCCCGCGCCGACGCGCAGTCCGGGCCCGGCCGCGCCGGCGCCGACCCCGGCGCCCAAGCCCAGCGGCGGCACCAATTCAATCCGCCGCCTCCCCACGCCGTTTAAACCGGAATCTCCGGCCAAATGAACGCCAACCAAGGAACCATCGTGAAAATCTTCCTAAAGCTCCTCACGTTCGTGGCGCTCGCCAGCACGCCGCTCGCCCGCCCGGCCACCAACCCGGCGCCCGCCGCAACGCCGGTCCCGGGTGCTCCTGCTTTGAGTCAGGAAGCCGAGGCCGCGGCACGCGCG
>WNGF01002530.1_pt1 | contig 25478 bp, 17 predicted proteins | sample 5400641 | NCBI WGS metagenome assembly WNGF01 (sample SAMN13153371, study PRJNA577476) | soil metagenome | isolation source: 80 cm soil or saprolite under grassland replicate 2 | place: USA:California | collected 2016-06-15 | reverse complement strand
GTGTTACTGCCCGGCATTAGAACTCCGCTTATCTGTTGCAGGCGGGCTTAGTGACCTAGAGACTAAAGGTTACTCTAGTTGAGCATGCTCGACCGCGCAACAGGGATTTTTACTTAGAGGTCAAGAAGTCGTTGCTGCAATAGCACCTTCACGCAGCGCCTATTCCAACTTATTTACCTTCCCAGCCGGAAAGTTCAGTGGTGGCCCTGGGTGGAGAGAATGCCCAGGCCTCCCACGTGCGCGAGTGTAATGCCTGTATGCAACTGCAACGGCGACATTTCATCGGAACATTTACGTCCGGTCCGCTAACGGTTTTGACCTCCGAAATCTTAACAACCCTCATAATTCGACGAAGTGCATCTACTCGGCCGAGAATGTTCTCATCTCCTAGCTTACCAGGCGTCGATTTCCGCGATTGCTTCCGAGATACCCCAAACCGATTCCGGGTCTAACTGAGCGAGAGCACCGGCCGATTTGGACAGAACAGAAAACACGGCATCTCGGCTGTGTAGACGGCCTGAATCCAGCGCCTGAATCACGATTTGGCGTGCTTCATCCGCACGGGTGTGTGTCAACGCCTGGGCCAACTCGGCCAGTGCCTCTGCTTTGACACCTTCGTGCCCGATCGTTTCCGCCACTTCTAACGCACGATCGTAGTCACCTGCATCCACCAACGCCTGGCCTACACCACTTAGCGCCTTCGCTTTAACCTCCTCATCCCTGATTCTTTCCGCTACCTCTAATGCCCAGTCGTATTTTCTTACCTTCACCAGCACCTCGGCTAACCCACTCAGCTCTTCTGCTCTGATCCCTTTATGTTCGAGCTTCTTACCGACTTCTAACGCCCAACTTGCAGCAGTTCGGGCTAGATCGTTCTGCTCCATTTGCACCAGAGCGTGGACCAACTCGGCCAACACTCTAACCACGCCATGTTTGAGCACGCCATGCGCGATGCCTTCCACCACTTCTAACGCCCGGTCGGACTCCCCGGCTTGGGCCAGCGCCTGAGCTACATCACTTAGCTCCTTCGGTGCGATATAGTAGCGACCCAGAACCTCTAACACCTCATCGTATTCCCCTAGCTGCAGTAGTGCCTGTATTAACACTGTCTTCGCCTTTGATTTGGCCTGTTCTGTCCCAATCATCCCCTCGGCCATCTTTAAACCCCGTCTTGCCGTGCTGTGCGCTCGCGCTCCTTCGCCCATCTGGAGTAGCGACTCAGCTAACTCAGTCAGCGCCCGTGCCTTGTCTCCTTTATCCCGTATCATCTCCACTACCTTTAACCCCTGATCGTACTCACCGACCCGCACCAACACCTGGGCTGCACCAGTTTTCGCCTTCATCTTGCTCCAGCTATCCCCGACTGTTTTCGCCACTTCTAACACGCGTCTCGCAGCACTCCGGGCCCGCTCTTTCTCCCCCATCTTCACCGCCGCTTGGGCCAATCCGTTTAGCGCCGCCGCTTTGCTCTCTCTGTCCCGGATCATCTCGGCCAGTCCTAACGCCCGGTCGTACTCCCCCGCTTGCACCAACACCTGGGCTACATCACTTAGCGCGGTCGCTTTGTCCCATTCATCGTCGATCTTGTCCACCACCTCGACCACTTGTCTTGCAACACTGCGGGCCCGCTCTTTCTGTCCCATTTGCATCAGCGTCTGGACCACACGACTAAGCGCTCTCGCTTTGATCTGTTCATCCTTGATCGTTTCCGCAACTTTTAACACTCCGTCATACTCCCCGGCCTCCACGAGCACCCTAGCCAGCTCGGTCAGCGCCCTCGTTTTGGTCGATGCATTCCAGATCGTTTTTAACCCCTCTAATACTTGTCGCGCAGCTCTCCGGGCTCGCGCTCCCTCTCCCGTCTGCCCGAGCACATGTGCCAACACTTTTAACGACTCGTTGACGGTATCCACAGCCCAGGTCGCTCCACCGGCCGATTTTAACGCCCGGCTTGCTACCTGCTGGGCTCGCTCTTTCTGTCCCATCTGTACCAGCGCCTGGGCCAACACAGCCCACGTCTGCGCTTTCTCGCCGTCACTATGGATCATATTCGCTACTTCTAAGCCCTGGTCGTACTCTCCGCTTTGCACCAGCGCCTGCGCCAACCCAGTAAGTACCTTCTCTTTGCGTACGTCTTCCCCGATCGTCTCGGTGACTCTTAACACCTGGTCGTGTTCCCTTAGTTGCACGAATACCGGGGCGAGCTCACTTAGAGCAGTCGCTTTGTCCCATTCGTCTGAGCCCGTCCCCACCTTGATCTTCTTAACCGCTTCTAACGCTCGTCTTGCCGCACTCCGGGCTTTGTCTTTCTCCCCCATCTGGACAAGCGCTTCAGCTAACCTGGTGAGTGCCTCTGCTTTGACCCGCTCATCGCCGGTTGACTTCACTGCTTCCAATGCCCTTCTGGCGGTACTCCGGGCGCGCCCTCCCTCCGTTGTCTGCCCCAGCGTCTGGGCCAATACTCTTAGCTCTTCTGCTTTGCCCCATTCATTTCCAATTATTTCCGTCACTTGTAACGCGCGGTCGTGTTCCTCGACCTGTGCCAGCATCTGGGCTAACCGGGCCAAAACGCTTAGCGCCTCTGCTTCGGTGGCGGGCGATTTATTCACGCTTATCTCCGTTGCTACCGCGAACGCCCCTCCTAATGCGCTCCGTGCGAGTCCTTTCTTCCCGTTCGGCGCCAGCGACTCAGCCAACCCCGTCAGCGCTATCGCCCTGCGCAATTCACCTTCGATCGTTTCAGCCATTTGTAACGCCAGATCGTACTCTCCGCTCTGCACCAATATCTGAGTCAATCCGGTCAGCAACTCAGCTTTGACCCCTTCATTCTTGATCTTCTCGACCACTTCTAACACCCGGTCGAAATCCCCAGGCCGAGCTATTGCCTGAGCCAACACTCTGGCGGCATCTGCCTGGATCTTTTCAGCCTTAACCGTCTTGTCCTCCACGCCGAACATCCTTCTTGTAGCGTACCGGGTATGGTCAATTGGCTCAGTCCGTAATTTCGCCTCCTCCATCTCACGTTGTGCTGCCGCCATTGCCTGGCCCAATTCATTCTCAATTGTCTTCATCACTTCTAATACTCGTTCCGCGGTACTCCGGGCCAACTCTCGTTCTCCCATCGTCACCAGCGCTCCAGCTACCTTGGCCAGTGCCTCCGCTTTGTCCGATTCCTCCTCGATCGTTTCCGCCACATGTAACGCCCGGCGCGCAGTGCCCTGGGCCCGGGCGCTCTCTCCGGTCTGCGCCAGCGCTTGGGCCAAGACAGTCAACGACGCTGCTTTAACCCCTCTATCCCGGCTTGTTTCAGCTGCTTTTAAGGCTTGGTCGTGTTCCCCGGCCAGGGCCAGCGCCTGGATAACGCGATCTTGAACCTGCTCTTTGATCCACCGATCTTTAATTTTCTTCAACACTTCAAACGCCCGTTTTGCCGCATTCCTGGCTCGCTCACCCTGCCTCATCTCAATCAGTGTCTGGGCTAAGCTACTGAGGGCCTCCGCTTTGACCTTTTTATCCTTGATCGTCTCTGTCACTTCGAGAGCCTGGTCGTGTTTCCCATCCTGAGCCAGCGCCCGGACCAACCCGATCAATGCCTCCGTTTTGACTTCTTCATCCGTGATCATCTCCGACACTTCTAAGGCACGGGCATATTCCCCGGCTTGTAACATTGTCTGGGCCAACACCCTTAGCTCTTGCGGTTCGATCTCCTCTTTCTCGATCTTCTTCACCGCTTCAAACGCTCGGAACGCAGCACTCTGGCCTCGCTCTTTCTCGCCCATCTGCATCAACGTCTGGGCCACGCCGCTTAGCGCCTTCGCTTTGAGAGCTTCATTACTGATCGCTTCCACTGCCAGCAGCGCCATGTCAACAATATCCAGCAGCTCCTTTCCATGTATTTTTGACGAGCTCGCGTCCGCAATTTTCAGATATACCTTGGAGCGTTGAGCTGCGTCCGAAATCAGGGCTGCGTATCCCAGTGCGCTGGCCCGCTCGCCAACCTGCGCAAGAACACCTAACAGTTCCGACGGTACGACCTCGGAGATATTGCCCAGTGTGGCATAGAGCAAACAGGCACGCGCGACTTGGACCAGATGTGGCGGGGTTTCATGCCGCGCGGCATCCAGCGCCAGGCTCACGTCCTGACCGAAGCCCCTGTGGGAACCAGTGCGTCCAAACTTGGCCCACATGTACGGCTTGCAAAGTAAGGTATACAACTCGCCGCCGTAGCCAGGATCATCGCGCAGGGCGTATAGATGTGTGCCCAGGTGCCGCACCCCGTAGTCGTCTACCTTGTTCCAGTTTACTTTTGTCCAGCTCTTGGCTTTGCCGCGGTAGAAGTCAGCGATACGTTTGTGCCACTTAAGACCGTCGATCCGATAATCCACATTGGTCACGTCATCCAAAAGGTACTCAGCGAAGGACGTGTGATAAATGCGAAAAGCCTGACCATTTTCCGGCTCGACAAACTGACGCAGCTCGCGCAGCAGGTCCCCCAAGTCCTCTGACCCTAAATCCGTGAAGACCAGGAGCTGTCTTTCCTTTAACGGCTCCCTGGCCACGGCGAGAACGCCCAGGAGCGGCCGCAGATACTTTCGCCAAGCTGCCTCGCCGAATCTCCTATTGACCCAGTCCACGATCGAATTCAGGAAATAGCCGTATAGTGAATTCAAATCATCGGGTAGTTCTCCCACCAGTAGCAAGCTGTGTAATCGTTCGCTTTTCTCTGGTTCCGCCAGCGCTTCTTTGATCGCTCCCAGCACACTCCGCAGATACAAGAAGTTGCCGGCTGCCTTTTCCAAAAGGTCTCTAACAAAGCTATCGGTGGTCCTGTTCTCCCCCGCTAAAACTGACTCTAGACCATCTTTCGGCAGGTTCACCTTTGCGTAAGTCCGCAGGTCTTTACGGTTCTCATTCCCTACAACACTCAGTGGCAATTCGCGGACATCGCTGCGTCTCAACAAACGATCCAGGAACTTCTCTCGGCGGGAGCTGATTAAGAAGCGCAGGTTGGGCGGGATTTGAGGCAGCTTCTGCGCAGGTGAGGCCGCCTTGGGTCCCTCCCGATTGATCACACCGACAGGTAGCTGGCACAACGCATCGAGTATGTCCGACTCGGAGGGACTGAAGCGCAGCTGATCCAGCGCGTCCACCAACACTACGATCCGGGCTTCGCGGTCAGTCTGGTAAAGCAGCCAAGCCGGATCCAGCAAGCCCAGGTACTGGAGATCTTGCACCGTCAATGATCTTGGCTCCGTCACCAGGCGCCCGATTTCCACTCCCGTCACTTTTCCTGCCACCCGCTGGATCTCCTGCTCTGCCCTTACCGATACCGAATAGAAGGGGGAGGCTCGCAGTTCCTGAATGCGCACACCGACCGCCTCTCCACTGGACTCCAGATCCCCGATACGCTGCTGGGCGACGACTTCCAGCTTCTCGGGTTTAAAGAGACCCGGCTGGAGTGTGGCCAACTGCCCGCCGACGGTGAGGAGAAAGGTTTTGCCATCGCTGGAGCTCAGAAGTTCGCGGCTGTCCCTCCGGATGAAGTAACGAAGCCATTGGACACGGGTCGCCGCCAAGTGGGCCATGAAGGCAGACTTGCCTACTCCCGGACCACCGGTGAGGACAACAAACCGGCAGTCCGGGTGAGCAAGCAGGGAGTCCACTTGCTCTACCAGCCACTTGCGCCCGACAAAGTCGGCGGTATAACCCTTAATGAGGTCTTCAAACTCGGTGAGTTTGACTTGAACACTTGGCATTCGGTTTCCAGACCTCCCAACCGCACCAAGATCTCCCCAGCGTCTCTCGATCTTACAGTCTGCCAATGTGACGGTTGCGGTTAGTTCGTGACACGAGTCTCACCCTGTCGTTCGAGCGCGAGTTTAGCATTGACAAGGGCCATGCAAGATCATTAGGACGCTAAAGGTGAGAAGCGACCGAGCTCTGGTCCGTCGGTCGAAGGTCACATAGACGCCAAACAAGTGGCCGGTTACGCCGCTGCCGTCCGAGCAAAGAAGGTCGTTAGCGGGACAGTGAAGGGCGATGCCAAGGCGGAGCGTGTTGACGAACTCATGCGATCGAGTACAAGCCAGCGCCCAGTGTCACACCGCAGGAACTAATTCGCGTGCGGAAGAGCTTGAAGATCTCGCGCGCCCTGTTCGCGGTTTATTTACCTACCAACGTCCGCACACTTGAAAACTGGGAACAGGGCCGCGCCAAGCCGAATGCCCATGCGGCGCTGCTGATCAATCTCGTCAAGCGTTACCCAGATACGGTCCAAAGGCTCGCAACGATCTGATCTAATAGAGGCTTGGAGGTAAGGTTTGCGAAATCCCAATGGTGCGGCCTGAAGTTGTGACGATTGCCAAAATCTTAGTTTCCGACCACCTCCTCCTAGCTCGGGCCCGATGACGGGCGGAGGTTCGCCGCGGGCCGTTGCGCTGAGCGCTGCCCAGTCGGCGCTCAGCTCCAGCCTGTTACCTTGACTTAGAAGGATAAAAGACTAGCGCAAGGCGAACGACCAGACAACAATGAGTCGCCGGCAACCGAGTTTCAAGATGCAGCCATGAATCCGTGAGGGAGACTTGAAATTTGGAAAATACGGAGGCTTGCATGAGAGCACTGATCCAAAATACATCATGAATGTGAGTACTTGCCGAAACGTGAGATGAACTCGGATTGCGTCAGGCCGCCGGCCTCAGCCAGCTTCGCGATCGACGCCTCATCGAAAAAATCTCTTACGCCGATCCTAACCATATAGTCGCGCGCCACCCGGTAACTTTCAGTCTCCACCTCAACGAAACGTTGCTGACCGCGACCTGTTTCAAGGTCCATCACCTGGCTGAAAGGGACGGGTTGAAATTCGCCACCCTGAATAGTGATCATAGAATTCGAGCCATCGCGAAGAAGATAGTTAAGCGCCGCGTAGCCGAGGTCGCGTGCATATTCGGCGTCGTAAGGGATAGGAGGGGCGCAACGCAGTTCGTAACCTATGCTCTTATCCACCACTGTTACCTTTATGTTTCGACGTTCCAGACGGAGCCGCACTTCATTCTTGACCTTGCGACCCAAATCGATCTCAGCTACGCGTATATTACCTTGAGCATCCCGATCGACATCCTGCAGCTCGGCGACTTCGTCCGCATCAAAATGTTCAACCAAAGCTTCTGACAGCAGGATTACGCCGTAGGGTCGTCCTATTGCTCGGCGCTTGATAATCGTTCCTTCGACTATATCAACGATATCGGCAAGTGAGATCTTCTCGTCAAACTCCTCGGGGATGATGGTACACGTAGCACTCGCGGCCTTACCGATTCCGAGAGTTAAATGGCCGGTCGGCCGTCCCATGGTCACAGCTAGATACCAACGCCCGGTCGTGCGTGCGTCCTCCATAAGTCTCTTAACCAGTTCAACTCCGACGTGGCGGGCGGTCTCATAGCCGAGCGTCGGTACTGAGCCAGGCAGCAACAAATCGTTGTCTATGCTCTTGGGTACCTGCACCACCTTGATGGACCCATGCGTTTCACGCTCAATAGCTGCTGAGCTGCGCACCAAATCGTCGCCTCCAATGGTCACAAGTGCTTCCATTCCGAGTTTCTTGAGCGCCGCGATGGTGTTCTCCAGCGATTGCGGTTGACTTGTTACGTCCGTGCGAGACGTGCCAAGCTTGACGCCGCCCTGCAGATGTATGCGGGCGACCTCATCTATCGTCAGCTCGTGTTGCTCATCGGTGTACCGCTGAGCAAGCCATTCGAAGCCATCGTGAAAACCAATCGCTGTGCAACCACGCTTAATGGCCTCGATTGCAATCGCCGAGATCACTCCGTTTGTGCCTGGCGCCGGACCACCGCCGACCAGAATGCCTACTCTCTTAGGTGCCATCAGGATTGAACTCTAACTTCCCAAAACTCTTAAATCTGCACAGGTCTAAACAATTCTCCCCGTTTCTAAGCTCGCCATTGATCCAATCACGGCACTTGCCCGCTAAAGTAACTGAACCTGGTGCGAAATTCGGCAGTTGTCATATTGGCTGCGGCAGCCATCTTTTCGACCCAGGAGGGATCTTCGAAGTCCTTCGCTTCAAGTCGGATCATGTATTCGCGAGCGACACGATAGCCCTCGCTTTCAACGTTGACCATTCTAACGCGCGTCTTGCCTGTTCCCGGCTCGCGAATTTGGTCAAATGGGATTGGCACCATGCGTCCGCCCTGGACGCTGATCATGGCTTCGGTTCCGCCCTCCAAAAGAAACCTAATCGCGCTATATCCCAGATCGCGGCAATAGGCAGCGTCGAATGGAATGGGATCAGCGCAGCGCAGTTCGTAACCGACATTCTTGTTGACGATAGTCACGCGAATACCGCGCTGGGTGAGGCGGCCTTGCACCTCGACTTTGACCTTCCGAGCTAGGTCAACTTCGGCAAACCGTATATTACCGTGATCATCTCGCTCAACATCCTGTAGCTCCTGAAGTTCCTGCGATTCCAATTTTTCGATCAGACCTTCAGCCAGGACCGCTACCCCAAAGTGGCGGCCCATTGCCCGTCGTTTAGTGATTGCCGTTTCAACAATGTCGCAAATGTCAGAAAACGCTATAGTCTCCCGACTGAACTCTTCGCCGATCACGGTCAGTGTGGCGCCTGCCGCTTTGCCAATCCCCAGGGCGAGATGGCCGGCTTTCCTGCCCATCGCGACAACCACATACCAACGTTTCGTTGAGCGTGCATCTTCCATCAAGTTCTGAACCAGTTCGACACCGTAGTGGCGAGCGGTCTGGTAACCAAAAGTAGGTATGTGGCTGGGCAGCGGCAGGTCATTGTCTATAGTCTTGGGGACATGGACCACGTGTATTTGGTGTCCGGAACGTTCAGCGACGAAGCTGGATGAAAGCGCTGTGTCGTCACCTCCGATGGTCACAAGATGAGTAACGCCAAGAGCACGGAAGGCCTCCACCACTGTTCGTATGGCTTGTTCAGAAGTTGTCGGATTATCCCGGGCCGTGCCGAGCATTGAGCCACCTTCGAGATGAATACGCGAGACATCTTCAATCCGTAACGAACGCACTCTTGAGGTGTCTCCACGGATAAGCCACTTGAAACCATCCGCGATTCCGATAACCTCGAAGCCCTCATTAACTGCCTCGATAACAGCAGCCGAAATAACGGCATTGATTCCCGGCGCCGGCCCTCCGCCCACTAATATCGCTAACCCTCCCTTTGCTGACATACGCGCTCCACAGTGATTTATTGAGCCAATCTTACAATCACACAAGAAGAATTCCATAGTTTGGATGGTTTTAGTTGAACCATCGTGCGCTTAGAGTTGAACCAGGGCAGAATCGGCAGTGCCTAGCCGAGTTGTTTGCGAAACCGCCATGCGCTTATCGAAACCATTACGAGGGCAATCGCCGTCAGGGCCAATAGTTGCGGATAGAGAATGTCAACGCCGCTGCCTTTTAGGAGGATGCCTCGGGAGATGATCGCAAAGTGTTTGACTGGATTGAGCGAGGTCACAGGCTGCAGCCAGGTTGGCATGGCCTCGATCGGCGTCGTGGCGCCCGAAAGAAGGGCGAGCGGTGGATTGGTGAAGAAACTCATCAGTTGCGCCTGCTGTTGCGTCCGGGCAAACGTCGCAATCATCATTCCTAGGCCAATGCCGCACAACACGCACAGCGACGCCGACAAGAAGAACAGGAGCAAACTGCCGCGCACCGGCACGCCGAAAACCAGCCAAGCTACACCGAGCGCCAAGCCGATATCGAGCGCTAGCAAGAGAAAGATCGGCGCAACTTTGGCGATGATGATCTCTGAACTCTCGGCCGGCGTCATCAGCAGTTGTTCAACCGTGCCGACTTCTTTTTCGCGAACCAGCGAGGCCGCAGACACGACCGATCCCTGCAGCACCAGGAGGAGTCCAATCATGCCGGTCGTGATAAACCACGAACTCTTGAGGCCGGGATTATAGAGTAGCGTCAGGCGCGGCGTCACGACGACACGCCCCGGGGGGATTGTGATAAGCGACACACCCGGTGGGTTCGACCCGTTGCCGGTTGGTTGTGGACGCGGCGGCTGAGACAAAGCGATCTTTTGATTAAGGCCGGCGACGATGCGCGCCGCATAGCCACCGGCAATCGTCGCGGTGTTGGCATTAACGGCATCCACCAGCAACTGCACCGGCACGGCTTCCCGCCGCGCCCGCTTCTCAGCAAAATCGCCGGGCACCACCAAGCCGGCGTCAAGCTCGCCTCTGCTGATAGCCTGGCCCATCTCCGCGGGCGACGCGTAGTAGGCCTTGGTCTGGAACACCAGACCTTCGGTGAAGGCTGAAACTAATTCGCGGCTCTCCGGCGTGCGGCTGTAGTCCACCACGCCCAGCCTCAGATTCTCGAAAGTCGGATTCAATGCCAGACCAAACAGGATGATATTCAAGGTTGGCGGAATGATCAGTAGCACCACCAAACGACGGTTGCGCCTAATCTGGTGAAACTCTTTGACGAACAGCGCCCAGAGACGCAGGTTCGGGATTTTGTTGAGTAGCTGTTCCACGCTTAACCCTTCAGATCATTTTCCAATGCTCACGCCTTCACCTGCATCTCTTTCATCACGTGCCACGCAAACCAGAAAAAGAAGGCGCCCAGGAGGGCCAGCGCCAACGGGGCGTGCCAGACACCCGGCCAACCGCCGCCGCGCAGAAACGCATCGCGAATCACTTCCAGGTAGTAACGCATCGGCACGAAGTTCGACAAAAACCGCAGCGGCTGGGGGATGTTTTCCACGGGAAAGATGTAGCCTGCAAGCAGGAAGGACGTCAGGAAACCGCCGAGTTGCGCCGCTTGAATTGCCGCCGCTTGATTGGGAATCGCTGCGCCCAACATGGTTCCAAAAGAGACGGTGCAAAAGAGATAGAAAAACGTTGTGACCAGTAGCGGCGTGGGATCGCCTACCAGATTGAGTTCGAAAACTACCAACAAAACGATCATCCCCAAAATCCATTCAGCCCACGCCACCAGGGTGTAGGCAATAACTTTACCGAGCAGGTATTCGAGCGCGGTGATACTGGAAACATAAACCTGCAAGATCGTCTTTAGCTCGCCCTCGCGCGAGAGCGCCAGTGCCGCCAGCAATGGGGGAAAAAGCGCCATGCCAAACGCCAGCACACCGGGTCCAAAGTATTTGAGGTCCTCGCGGCCGGGATTGAACCAATAACGGACCTCTGCTGTGATGGCCGGCTGCATGGTCGTAGGTTGAAGCTGGGTGCTGAAGGTTTGCGTTATGGCCGCTGCTTTCCCGCGCATCACGTTGGCGGTATTCGCGTCGGTAGCGTCAATCAGCCACTGGACCTCAGCATTGTGGCCGCGTTTCAGATCCCGCTCGAACTGCGGCGGAACGATCACGGCTGCGCGTGCCAGGTTCTGGGTCAGCACGTGCTCGGGAGACAAGTTCGGTGGCAGAGCGCTAACATTGAATGAAAGAGAGGCGTTAATCGCCTCAACATAACGCCGAGACATGGGCGTCTTATCCAAATCCTGTACGACCACAGGGATATCTCTCACGGAGAGCGACGTGGCTTTGCTCAGCAACAGCAAAAGCAACACCGGCAACACCAGTGCCAGCGCCAGAGTCAGCCTGTCTCGCCACAACTGAGTGAGCTCTTTCCGCACCTGCGCCTGAATCCGTTTCATGTTTGTCGTCCCTTGGAGGAAAAGCTCATTTTCCCATTGTCATTCAGAGTTTTTACTGCATCTGTCAAACCGCTCGCGCCAACAAGAAGCGACAAATCATGAATGTCAAAGGAGAGACGGAAAACGAATCTCTTTGCGATCAATCTTCACCGCTCACCTTACCTTGCGCTCGCGCTCGTTCGACTTCGGCAATGAAAACATCTTCCAGTGAAAATGCTTCTTCGTTAGCGCGGTTAACGCGGATGTTTGCAGCTCGCAAAAGCTCAGTGATGCGCGTGATGCCCATCTCCGCATCTTCGTCGACAACAACGTGCAGGCGGTCTCCGAACAGCGAGACGCGCCAGCGATCCATCTCGTCTTTGAGCAGGTTGTTCGCGCGTTGCGGCGCATCGGTGACGATTTCCAGCAAATGTCCCTTTTGCGCCTCTTTCAAACCCGAGGGCGTGCCCTGGGCCACCAATTCGCCGGCAACCATCAAGCCCAGACGATTGCATTGTTCAGCTTCTTCCAGATAGTGCGTCGTAACCAGAATCGCCATTCCCCGATCGCCGAAGCTATTGATCATCCTCCAGAAGGCGCGACGAGCCAGTGGGTCAACTCCGGAAGTTGGTTCGTCGAGAAAAAGCACGCTCGGCTCGTGCATCACTGCCGCGCCAAACGCAACGCGTTGCTTCCAGCCCCCCGGAAGGCTGCCGGTCATTTGATCGCCGCGACCTTGCAGTCCGGAAAACGACAACACCCATCGCTTTTTCTCGGAGCGCTCCGCGAGTGGCACTTGATAGACGCCGGCAAAGAAATCGAGATTCTCCTCGATCGTCAAATCATCGTAGAGCGAAAACTTCTGCGACATGTAACCGACGCGCTGCCGCACAAATCTTGAGTGTAACGATCCCATCTTGCCTGCCAGCTCTGCCGCGCCGCTGGTGGGTTCGAGTAAGCCGCAGAGCATCTTGATGGTGGTAGTCTTGCCCGCGCCGTTTGCTCCCAGCAAACCGTAAATCTCGCCGTACTTGACTTCGAGGTTTAAGCTTTTTACCGCGTCAAAACCCCCGAAGCTCTTAGTGAGATTGCGGGCGCCAATCGCATTTGCATCGGCTGGGCGCTTTTGAAAATCGCGCCGGGCGCGAAAGGGCGACGCCCTGATCTCATCTTCGAGGTGGCGCAGCAAGGCAACAAAAGCATTCTCCAGCGTTGGCTGAGAAACGTTGATCTCCTGGACTTCGATGCCTGCCCCACCCAACTTCTCGCGGGTTAGCTTCTCTCCCGTGCTCGCGTCTTGGACCATGACGTCGAGGTGATCACCGAATCGCTGCGCGTCATCTATGCCTTCGGTTTCGTCCAAAAGGTCTTCCGCACGGCTGAGTTCAGAAGCGCGCACCACCAGGCGCTGTAAACCTAGGCTGTCGCGCAACTCACGCGGGGTACCCGTTTGATGAATGCGGCCTTCGTGCATTAAGGCGACCCGTGTACAACGCTCTGCTTCATCGAGGTACGGCGTGGCTATAACGATCGTGATTCCCTCGTTGGAGAGATTGGCCAGCGCATCCCAAAACTCCCGACGCGAGACTGGATCCACTCCCGTAGTCGGTTCATCCAGCAGCAGGATCTTGGGTTCGATGATTAAGGCGCATGCGAGTGAGAGCTTTTGCTTCATGCCGCCGCTCAGTTTTCCCGCGAGCCGGTTCATGAACCGATCCATTCCGAACATGGTGAGGTAACGCCGCCCACGGCGCTCGATCTCTTCATGGGGCAGTTTCCGCAACTCGCCCATGTAACGCAGGTTCTCGGCCACGGTCAGGTCGTGATAGAGACTGAACACCTGGGTCAGATAGCCGACATACGAGCGCGCCTCCCGCGCCGAATTGCCCAGCATGATTGCCTCGCCTGTCGTTGGTTGCATCACCCCGCCAAGAATTTGAAAGACTGAAGTCTTGCCCGCACCGTCTGGTCCAATCAGACCGAATATCTCACCTGACCAGACGTCGAGGTCGATGCCCCGCACAGCTTCGATTGAACCGTAGACTTTGCACAGACCGCGAATGCGAATGGCCGGTTCGCGCGAGTCCGGGTATGAAAGCGGCGACACTGGCGTCACGCGACCCGTACCGATGGAAGGCTCGCTGGCATTCATCGTCGTCCCGTGTCTTTCGGCCAGGTGTTGCCTTCAACCAGAATCTCGCCGTCGGCCGGCATGCCGGGTTTGGCCGCCCCCGTTGGATTCTTGATTAGTAGTTTGACGCCCACCACCTGCTTGACGCGTTCGTCGCGGAAGTAAGTATTTTCGGGAGTGAATGAAGCTTCGGGATCGATGCGCGAGACGGCGGCGTCGATGGGATGCCTGGGATCTGAGTCGATATAGACGCGGGCCGGTTGGCCCAGCTTGACGCGGCCGATATCGCCCTCGGGAACGAATCCGCGTAAGTAGACCTTGTTGAGATCGAGCATGGTCACGATCGCAGTCCCGGCTTGGACGACTTCGCCAGGCTCGGCTGTGCGCGTGGCAATCGTGCCGTCAAAGGGCGCGACGACAGTTAGATCGGCGCGGTTGGCTTGTGATTCTTTCAGTTGCGCTCGCGCGCGTTCGGCGTCGGCCTGCGCCCCGGCAACGTCTGACTTTGCCTGTGTGATCTGCTTATCAACCGCTGCTGCTTGAGACGAACGTATCGGCGAGTTCTTGAGATTTGCGCGCGCGGCGGTAAGTGCTCCGCGCGCCGCGGCCACCTCTTTCTTCGCTGACTCAACGACAGCCGCCTGGGCCTCGGCAGTGGTGCGTGCCTGTTTACTCTGACGTTCCGAGACGTCGCCGGAATTCGCTAGCCGGCTGAACTTCTCTGCATCATAGCGAGCTTGTTCGTATCCGGCTTGCGCTTGCGAGAGATTGGCTTCCGCTGACGCTACTTGTGCTGCAGCCTGACGGACGCGTCCCTCCGCGTCCAGCTTCGCTTGGTCCACGGTGATGTTCGCTTGCTTGAACTGTTCCCTCAATACCGCGATTTGTTCTTGCGAGTGCGTGATTCGCGTTTCCGCCTCCTGAACCGCCGATTGCGCCTGTTGTTCGCGGGCAACCGCCTGCTCGTCGTCGAGCAAGGCAATCACATCTCCCGCTTTGACACCGTCGCCTTCGCGCACTCGTATCTCGCGGATGCGGCCGGAAGTCTTGGCGGCGATGGTAGAATCGTCACCCTCGATCCGACCACTGAGTGTGATGATGTTGTGTGGGATCGGAGCCTGACGCACGAAAAACCACCAAATCAGAAACCCAGCTACCAGAATGATGGCGAGGATCACGACTATGCGAAGTGTCCTCGGAAGTTTGTTCGCTGCCATATTTTCTTCTCTTGGTTGTTTCTACGTAATCTCGAGTGCCATCGCGATCGCCTCACTCAACCCCAGCGGTTTTGTTCAGGTCGACGCCTATGCGAGCGTGTTCAGGCAGCACTAATGATAGGCGTCCAGACGACGAAGACACAGTCGCTCAGACCACAAGAGCGTTCGCATCGCTTGGTTGAAACATAGACCACCGATCGTTCACGGGAGAACGACAGAATCATCAACAGTCCGTTGCATAACGAGACTCGCACGGGGAGTTCGCTTTCGACAAACGATCAAGCAAGCGACCAAGCAAGCGCGGATAGCTCGCAGGATTCTGCATCGGACTTCGAGCGGGTGGCAAGGAAATTTGTTGGATGGGCAATCGGGCAGAAAGCTATGGCGACATGGACATCTATTGCGCGCAACGCCGTTAGTGCTTTAGCGAGTTCCAGAGAACGGCAACGAGGTTTGATCAGCTTCGGTGTGTCCTATGCACTCATAGGAACCCACCTTCATGAAACCAGTCACTACGTGGCCAGTCGGATGTTGCCGGTCTTAATTCGTCATGCGGTTGTCAGCGGATTGATTTATTGTACAAGGAGAAATAATCCGCAGATTACGCAGATTGCTACTTAAAAAGTTTAGAAGTTCCTAGTTGACAGACAATGCCTTTGGAACGTCCGCTCAGTGCTTCGCACTCCGCACACTAAATACAACTCCGAGGACTAGGCAGAGCACGCCCAGCGCTCCGTATGCCGCGCTGTACTTCGCCACGGCGGCGAGCATGAAGAGCACTGCCGCGATAAACGAGACCAACCCAATTGTTCTTTTCATAATGCCCTCAGCTACACGGCGATGTGTTAAGTGCTACCGTCTTGTCTTCAATTTTGCCACAATTGATAAAGCGGCACTAACCGAGGAATCTCCCATTAATGCTTCTATTAGACGGCAACCTCGTTCGCTTTGTTAAGTTTTAAGTGTTCCTGAGAATCAACATAGGTATAGTCGATGATGAAAACTCCGAGACGATAGTAGAGATCGCTTCGAAATCGGCGGCTGCGATTTCCCGATCAAGATCACGGTTTGTTGCCGCAATGATTCTGACGTTCAGTTTGCGCGAACGAGTATCGCCGCAGCTGAAACTTGAGAGCGATCATTGACATCGCTTGCAACTGACTAGTTGTGAACGCACTCAGGTGCTGATCACCATGCAATAGAAGCAAAGGCGCGAGACGACTGACCCACGCGACGCCTCCAATCGCGACGCCTGCCAGGCCGAAGAACGCCGCCAGCAGTGACAGACTTCTGCTGACGGGTTTCAACACGTAATAGAGGAAGACTGTCGCCCCCAAATAGGACGCGCCACTAATGAGATCGAACGCAAATCCGAGACGATACAATGATTCGTATGCCAGAATGTTGGCCGCTGTAGCCGCAGCGTCGTTTGCCACGATTAGTGGACCCGCAGCGATGAAGCCCCCGACGCCCGCAACGATGCAGAGCAACCAACAAGCGCCGGCAATCCTGGCCTGCAGCACCGGCGACTCTTTTCTAAAGCGTGCCGTCATTTCAGATTTGCTCATAGTCGTTTCTCCCGATTCTTATGCTGCGATAAAGGTGTTTCGAAGCGACGACCCTTTGCGCGCTCTGCATAAAATCAACCGAGCCCGTGGTCCACCGCCTTGTCCAAAAAGTCTCCGTCGAGGAATCGCCGCGTAGCGGTGGTTTGAATTTAGCCCGGCCTTTCAGAGAGTGTGTCAAAACTCGCTCTTTTAAATCCCACATCGTGAAGCTTAGTAAGCTTCCACTCCAACTCGCGATCGAAACAAGGCCTCCCCTTTCATTCACACCCGGTTTTAACCGGGTGATCAGACCAACAAAAGTTTCGACTAACCGTTTCAACGGTTTATCTTCTCGTCCAGGAAATCAGAAACCGTTGAAACGGTTTCAGAATCAAAAGAACTCCTCAGTCACCCGGTTGAAACCGGGTGTGAATGAGAGGGGAACCCTTCATTGCTTGGCTGATGCATTTTTGGAGTTCGCGGTCGCGCGAGGCGCGAATCGGCAGACATTGATCGAGCAATCGCGCCTCCGTCTCGAGGACCTTACGGAACGGGACAACCGCCTTCCTTTGGCGACTAAGTCACTTGACATCTACCTAAAGTAAAGTATCTTGAGTTCAAGGTATAAAAACGGAACAGCTGAGCAAGCACAAATCGGAATCGTTGACGGGCGGGAGTGGCGTTCATGTTTTCCTGGTGTTGTGGAAGGCGGAGGGGCGGTCGAGGCCTATGCCCAAAAGAGCATCTCGGAGTTGGAGCTGGGCGCGAGCGACTTCGCCGTGCTCGAAGCCCAGCTGCACAAAGGGCCGCTTCCCGTTAACGAGATCGGAAAGCAAGTTCAGTTGACGAGCGGCTCGATCACGGTCGCAGTCGACCGCTTAGAGACGAAGGGGTTAGTGGAGCGGCGCGCTCACGGCACCGATCGGCGGGCGAGAATAGTTCATTTGACGAGGGCCGGCAGGAAGCTGCATGACTGCCACGGCTCTCGCGCCGCTCCAACTCCGCAGTCGCCATCAATTTGCCAATCAATGTCATGTTATTCAACTCATGCTTCATCACGGTCCCCATATTATCCGCGATCTCTTCCGCAGCTAATAGCACTTATCGCGACTAGCTTGCCAAAACTCACTATCGGCCAGGCAAGCAATCTTTAAGCGATGCGGAAAAGCGTGAAAGCGCCGGTCTTGTTCAGACCCAAAATGATAGTATTGAAGGACAACGCTTTTAAAACTACGTCGAAAGGGAACGCCAAATGAAAATCGTAACCTTGATCGCGCGTCTTCTACTTGGGCTGATCTTCGTTGTGTTTGGCCTCAATGGTTTCTTGAATTTCCTCAACATGGGGCCTATGCCTTCGGGATTGGCCGGCCAGTTTATCGGCGCACTCGCACAGTCTCACTACTATTGGGTTGTCGCTGCGCTACAAGTCGCAGGCGGTGCGCTGCTGCTGGTGAATCGGTTCGTTCCCCTTGCGCTAGTACTTCTTGGACCAGTAATTGTGAACATCATTTTGTATCACGTGTTCTTGAATCCGAGTGGCGCAGCGTTGGCGATCGTTGTGGTGATTCTCTGGGGGATCGTTTTCTATAGTCACCGTCAATACTTCTCCGGAATATTTGTACAACGGACGTGATACGCAATGAAGCCCGGGATTGCTAAGTCAGTCGATGCCCAATCGAAAAATCGGTGTGGTAATCCTTGCGGCCGGTGCGTCAGTCCCGAATGGGTAGGGCAACGCAACTCTTTTAGAGTCACACGAGGAAGGAGTATGAAGACGGGCAACATAAGAGTCATTTAGCTCATTTCCAAAGACGGAAAAGTGTTCACGGCCGCACACATTGTACAATCGGCAGATAAGACGACGGTTGAGTTCTCGCGGGGTGAACTAATTCCAGCCAGTGTCGTTGTTTCTGCCCTTTCCGCTGACGTAACACTGCTGCAACTCGACCGCAATCTTGCCAATGCCGCAGCCGCAATACTGGGAAATTCCGACAAAGTTGATGTGGGAGATGAAATATTTGTGGTCGGAGCCCCGTTGGTATCAGTCGCACGTTGACAGCAGGTCATGTCAGTGGCCGCCACACCCTGAACAACAGGAGCGGGAACATGGTGGCAGTTGAATTCCTGCAAACTGACGCTGCTATCAACAGCGGCAACTCCGGCGTCATGGGAATCATCAGCAACATCATATTTACGAGTGAATGAAATCTCCGTGGAACAAGACGGAAACTACGATGAGATTCATGGAAGTATCGCCAGACTGAAGCCAGGAGACAATCTCGTGATCACTGTCTTTCGTCAGGGCCAGAGCGTGAAGTTATCAATTCCCATCCCGCAATCGTGTTTGGTATAGCCTTTCTTAAAGACAATAACAATGCAAGGAAGGAAATAAATTATGGCAACAGCCAAACCAGTCAGAGCGAGGAATATTAACAAGGCAGAGGCTGGCGAAACCGTTGGCCTCAAGGAACCCGCGAGAGAAGAAATGGAGCGCCGCGCCTACGACCTCTATCTGGCGCGCGGAGAAGTACATGGTTATGACCAGGACGATTGGTTGCAAGCCAAGCCCGAGCTCAAGGAGGCTCAGAGTTAGCTACACGGATCGCTGACTACAACAGGACAATTAGGTTGAGCAGGAGGAAGCGCTCGACCAGGCATGATCGGCGCACAGGATAGACAAGGTTGTTGAAGCCAATTCGTATGCAAGGAGGTGGAACCATGACCGACTATTCGGATGAACACTGGACATCACCGAGAAACTCAGAGCGTACCGTGGGCTCATTTGATTCAGAGACGACGAATCGCTGGGCTGTAATTCTGGCCGGGGGTGATGGCGAGAGGCTTCGTCCACTAACCCGGCTGATTGCAGGTGATGAACGGCCGAAGCAATTCTGCGCATTTCTCAATGATGAGACTCTTTTGGAACAGACCAGGCGACGCGTCGCTTTTGCTGTCCCACCGCAGCAAACACTGATAGTCGTAACTGCTGCACACGAGCCTTTCTACGCTAGCCTGTTATCTGATATGCCGTCTAATCGCGTTATCGAGCAACCGACGAATAAGGGAACGGCTCCCGCCATTCTTTATAGCTTATTGTACCTCGCCACCGTGGTTCCTACAGCTACCGTAGCTTTCTTTCCTTCAGATCACCACTTCTCTGATGAGGAACGATTCATGGCCCACGTTGATTCTGCGTTCGAGACTACGGACCTGAACCCGCATTTGATTACTCTGCTGGGTATTGCCCCAGAAAACCCTGAAGTGGAGTATGGCTGGATTGAACCCGACAGGCCGATTTCAGCGAAAGGCGCATTTTCGTTTTACCGGGTACGGCGATTTTGGGAGAAGCCGTCCCGAGCCTTGGCCGCAAAACTAATGGCAGAAGGATGCCTGTGGAATAGCTTTGTGATGGTGGGCCGCGGGCAAGCTCTTCTCCGCATGACTCAACAAGCAATAACTTTCCTCTACAACAAGTTCGTTGATATCAGTTCCGTCCTACACACTGCTCGGGAGGAGTCGAAGATCCGTGCGCTCTATTCCGAGCTGACGTCAACAAATTTCTCCCACGATGTGCTTACGCAATGCCCTGAGAAATTGGCCGTGCTCGCTGTCAGCGAAGTGGGCTGGAGCGATTGGGGAGCACCGCAGCGTGTTCAGTCTACGTTGGCCCGGATGGGTATCCGTGCCGGATGGGTTGCCTGAGTTTGGCAATGATAGATCAAGCTGACTTGCTTTGATCTGCTGCGTAGAGCCAGCACTTCTACGACGCGTTATTGGAGTGAATTAGTGACGTGCTATGCAAGCTGCGGCCTTAAACGAAGGAGAGAGAAACGGAAGGAAAACCTCTGCCTGATACCTGAGGGTGTCGACGATGTGAGCGCCGCAGGCGTGCCGGTCGCGTATCTCACCGCGCAGATGGCACTCACTGCCGCTGGTTTTCAGGCAGGCAAAACCGTGCTGGCGCCGGCGATCGGAGGATCGGTCGGCAATGCGGTGACGCAATTGGCGCGTGCCTTGGGCGCAAAACACGCCATCTCAAGCACGACCAATGATGAGAAAGCCGAGCAGGCGAAGGCGCTCGGATTCAATGAGGTCATTGACACTTCCTTCGAGAAGTTGGGTGACGGCGTGCGTCGTATCACAGGCGATTACGGCGCAGACATTGTAATCGACGGGGTCGGTGGTGAAGTCTTGAGCGAGGCGCTCGGAGCGCTTGCGTTGCATGGAAGCCTAACAACACTGCCCGGGGAGACGCACCTCCGCCGCCTATTGCCAAACTGATCGGCTTCGATCTTGTCTCGGTCAACCCTGGTCAGGCAGTCATCGCGTTTCAAGCAACCGAAGCCCATGCCAACCCGATGGGCACATTGCACGGCGGCGTCCTCTGCGACATTGCCGATGCTGCGATGGGTATCGCCTATTCGTCTAATCTTGCCGAAGGCGAAGATGTAGCCCACTTACCAGCGTTTTTGTCGAGCCAGAGAGTTCTTTACAAGGACTTCAAGCCCTTTGTTGAGAAGATCTCTAATCAAGGGAGCAGGCCAAGCAAATGGCGGCAGCGCACCAGCGCCCTTACATTTATCTACCTCGTCGCAAGACTCGAAGGAAGAGAGAGAGCCCGGCAAATCATCTAGCTAAATCCTAAAGGCGAGATTGTCTTGCGACCCTACTACTGGACCATTAGGGAAGGAGAGTACGGTACTGACATTTTTCGCATAACTGACTTTGTCTCATTGGCGGCTTAAAACTTTGCTAAAAAAAACAAGAACTTTCGGACTTGTTACACAGAGGACACAGCGATTTGAAATTAGGCCACTATCGATTTTTGCTTTAACTTGACAATCAAGCTTTCAGCCTTATATTCGGGAACTGTCTTCCTTGTCCATTGAGCAGTGCCTAAACGTGAAAGGGCCCCATCCACGCTCGCCATAATCGTCTATGAAGCGTCTCAAGTATTTTTTTCTATTATCTGCAGTTTCAATATTTCTTCTAACCAAAGTTTGGATCTTAGTAAACATTTAATTCGAGTTCTTAGGGGGATGATATTGTGAAGGGCTGGATTTACGAGGGCCTGGCTATTTGCCTGATTCTCTTTCTGCAAAACCAGTTAGCGCCATCTGCGCACGCTCAGCCAAACACCATGTTTACGCCCAAGTTCACCTTGAGGAAAAGCGGACTGGAGTTGGAGCGAAGTACCCATCCGGGAACTTTCTTTGATGTGGTCGGCCACAAGTCAGCGGTCTTGGGTTACGAGCATCGAGCTCTTGAATCCTGGGTGTACCCGATGAAACTGCTGGATGACTTCCAGCTCTCGTTTCGCATCGAAGGCTATCCGCTGGAATTCCGCGCCGCGGACCTCGCAGTCCTGATCAATGCGCGTCCCGAAGCCACGACCTTCACCTACTCGCACGCAGCCTTCACTGTGCATCAAACCATTTTCGCCCCGGTGGACGAACCGGGCATCATCATGCTGCTTGACGTGAAGAGTACGCTGCCAATGAGCATAACGGTCTCGTTCCGGCCCAAGCTGAAACTGGCCTGGCCTGCCGGTTTAATGACAGGCAATCTCGAATGGGAAAAGAAGGAGCATGTTTACTACATCACCGAAGAATCTAAACGGTTCGTTGGCGTGATCGGCTCGCCGGTCGGGCAAGACGCTTCGGTCATGCCGTACCAGGAAGAGCCGAGAGATGTCCCGGCAAGTTTCGTCATCAACGCCTCGCCTGAAGATTTGAAGACGAGTTTTATTCCTATCGTCATTGCGGGCGGCGTCGAAGGGCGGGAGAAGGCGAAAGCTATCTATGATCGCCTGCTCCACTCGATACCAGTGCTTTACGAAAAGAACGCCGCTTATTACGAACACCTCGAAAATGAAACGGTTAGCTTAAAAACTCCTGACGACCGTCTCAACAAGGCCTTTAGCTGGGCCAAGGTTGGCGTGGACAAGGGCATCGCAACCAATCCCTACCTCGGTACAGGATTGCTCGCGGGCTTTCGCACCTCAGGCGATAGCGAACGTCCTGGTTTCGCCTGGTTCTTCGGACGTGATGCCATGTGGACCTCGCTGGCGACTAACTCATACGGTGATTTTAGAGTTACGAGAACAGCGCTTGAATTTTTGAAGAAGTTTCAGAGGGCGGATGGCAAGATCCCGCACGAGATCGCCCAGAGCGCGTCACTGATTCCCTGGTTTACCGATTATGAATTTCCCTGGAACAGCGCTGATGGAACACCGCTCTATGTGATTGCCCACGGCGATTACTGGCGGGCAAGCGGCGACAAGGATTTCCTTCGGACGAATTGGGAATCGATCGTCAAAGCCTATCGCTTCTCTGCAGCAACCGACACGGATGGCAATCAACTTATCGAGAATTCAAAGAAAACGAAGTTTGGTCACGGCTGGGTAGAGGGCGGCGCACTCTATCCCCCACACGAAGAGATCTATATGCAAGGTCTCTGGATCGAGGCATCGCGCTGTCTTGCTGAGATGGCCGCTGTCGTCGGCGATAGTGAGCTGGCCGGGAATGCGCGCGCTAATGCCGAGCGAACACGCACGGCGATGGAGCAAACCTATTGGCTCGTGGACCGCAGCTTTTACGCCTTCGCCACCAAGCTACCGCCAGAAAAACCGCCGGAGGCGGAACCCGGCCCTAACCTCGTCGTGCGCCAGGCACGTTTGAATGAACTGAGCAATAAGAGAATCTTCGATGAGGACACTGTGCTTCCTGCTGTTCCGCTCTGGTTTGAAACAATGACGGCTGAGCGTGCGCAATCGGAGATAGATCATCTGGGCAGCAGCCATATCGCGACTGACTGGGGTGCGCGCATCATCTCAAATCAAAGCCGGCTCTACGATCCGCTTTCCTATCATAACGGTTCCGTGTGGCCGCTGTTTACAGGCTGGGCCAGCATGGGCGCTTATCGTTACGGTCGCCCCCACGTTGGTTATCAAGCACTAACAGCGAATGCCTTGCTCACTTACACCGGTGCACTTGGATATGTGACAGAACTGTTGTCTGGCGACTTCAACGCACCTTTCGGTCGCTCATCTCATCATCAAGTCTGGTCGGAGGCGATGGTCATCACGCCTGCTGTACGCGGACTGCTCGGGATAGAGGCAAGAGCCGGAGGCAAAGAGTTGCGGTTTGCACCTCAGTTGCCTGCGAACTGGGATCAAGTTGAAGCGCGGAACGTGCCGGCGGGCAACGCGCGTTTTGATCTCAAGCTCGGGCGCGAGATACGGCGCTTAACGGTTAGGATCACAAAACGGGGGACGTTGACCTCCAAGGGTGCGATTACCAGCCAGAGAATCACCGTTGCGCCAGCTTTTCCGCTTGACGCACGCATCCGCGCCGTGAAGGTTCGAGGACGATCCACCAAATTTGCGACCAACATTATCGGCGATGTACAGCGCGTTGAAGTTACTTTTGATGCCGACCAACCGACCGTTGATGTAGTGTATAGTTACGACGAAGGAACAGACGTTTTCGCAGATCAGGAGATACCCGCTCCAGGCGCACAAAGCAAAGGGCTGCGGATTCTTCGCTCACGCGCAGATCAGGACGCTTTACATCTTGTGCTTGAAGGGCTCAGCGGGCGGTCCTATGGGTTGCACGTGCGGACTCCACACCAGATCGGTGAGGTCAACGGCGCAACAAAAGAAACGGGTGGGGCTAATGCGACGCGTTTAATGATCGCCTTCGATGGACCAACAGACACTTACGTCCGACGAGAATTGACCATCCCCCTTCGGCATTACAAAAGATGAAGTCTCTCAGACTGAGATGTGCGATGTCGGACTGAGATTTGGAGCGCATCGATTGAGCGGCCAGTGTGAAAAGGCAGAAATCCCACCAACCGCTACCAAGAGGTGGTACCGACCTGCTTGCTGCCAGCATGGATTGAAGATCGGAAGAGATGAAATGAGAACCTTATATTCCCTAATCGTAGTGTTTGCCGTGCCATTAATTTTGGCGGCCCGGACGGAAAAAACAACCGCAATGGAACCACTGAGTCCTAACTCTCAAAACGACAGTACCGCGAACGGTTACCAAAAAAAATGGTGGAAAGAAGCCGTCGTCTATCAAATTTATCCACGCTCATTCAAAGATTCCAACGGCGACGGTATCGGTGACTTGAAAGGTATTACTTCACAACTCGATTACATCAAGGGCTTAGGCGTAGACGTTATTTGGCTTAGCCCGATGTACGACTCACCGAATGCGGATAACGGTTACGACATTCGTGACTACCGGAAGATAATGACCGAGTTCGGCACGATGTCTGATTTTGACGAGCTGCTAAAGGGCGTGAAGCAGCGCAAAATGAAGATGATTCTCGACCTTGTCGTAAACCATTCGAGCGACGAACATGCGTGGTTCGCCGAAAGTCGTAAATCCAAAGATAATCCGTACCGGGATTACTACATTTGGCGACCCGCCAAAAACGGCAAGGAGCCCAACAACTGGGTCTCGTACTTTTCCGGTCCGGCCTGGAAGAAAGACCCGGCAACGGGCGAATACTACCTGCACCTCTTCGCCGAAAAGCAGCCTGATCTAAATTGGGAAAATCCGAAAGTGCGCCACGAAGTCTACGACATCATGAAGTTTTGGCTTGATAAAGGCGCGGACGGCTTCCGTATGGACGTGATTCCCTTTATCTCAAAAGACCAGAGCTTCCCGGATTTTCCTAAAGACTACGACGGCAATTTCGGCAAAGTCTATGCTTTGGGGCCGAAACTCCATGATTACATTCAAGAAATGAATCGTGAAGTATTGTCAAAATATGATGTGATGACTGTCGGTGAAGCTGCGGGCTGGACGCTCGAGAAGACGCCTTTGCTCGTGGACGAAAGACGCAATGAATTGAACATGATTTTTCAGTTCGACGTCGTCGGCATTGACCGTCAGCGGTGGCGATGGAAACCAT
>WNGF01004445.1_pt1 | contig 25480 bp, 26 predicted proteins | sample 5400641 | NCBI WGS metagenome assembly WNGF01 (sample SAMN13153371, study PRJNA577476) | soil metagenome | isolation source: 80 cm soil or saprolite under grassland replicate 2 | place: USA:California | collected 2016-06-15 | reverse complement strand
CCGTTTCCGGCGCGCTTGCGAACCGGACGTCGGCGGTCAAAGGAGATGGAGACGTCGAGCGTCACGCGCCCCACCTCGATGCTCTTGCCCGTGGCGCTCCGCAGCGCAGTCGCCGCCTCGTCGAGGAACGCAGCGAGGCCCATACGCCGGTTGCAGCCGTCGCACGCCGTGCCCCCACGCGTGTGAAGGGTCGCTTACCCGGCAGATCCGGCCGTTTGGCCGGCGCGACCGCTCCCTCGCTCGAGCACGATCGGCCCCATGGTCATCCGAGATGACGCAATCGAGGTGGCTCGCGTGACGGGCCGCCGCTCGCCACAAGATGTCGATTCCAAGAGAAAGCGAGGCCCCAGTTCATGAGCACAAAGCCGAACCTGAGAGTCGTAGCCCGCAATGAGGCGGCCGCATTGCCGGCCGCCGTGAGCGGCCCAGGCGCCGGAGACGCACGGTGGTGGTTCGGGCAGCTGGCCCTGATCAAGGCCGGCGCGCCAGAGACGGACGGGCGCTACACGCTCGTCGAGATCGTCGTGCCGGCGAACTATGCGACGCCGCTGCACGCCCACGGGCGAGAGGACGAGGCGTTCTGGATCCTCGATGGCGAGGTGGTCTTTGACGTGGGCAGCGAGACATTCGACGCTTCGGTGGGCAGCTATCTGCTCGCGCCGCGTGGCGTGGCGCACCGGTTCACCGCGGGCGCTTGCGGCGCGCGGATCCTGTTCTTGTTCACACCCGGCGGGTTTGAGCGCTGCATCGAGGCCACGAGCGTGGCGGCGCTCCGAGCGACCGTCCCGCCGGCCGACGTGATGCCGCCGGAGAACGTCGCCGAGATCGCTCGCGTCTTCGGCACCGAGATCTTCGACGACACCACGCCCGCCTGAGACTGACCGGCGATGAATCGACCATCCCTACCAACGGTGTTCTTCGGTCACGCGCTGGCGACTGACATCGCGGGGCATCGCGACCACCATGGCCGGCGGGGCCAGCCCTCGCGCGGTCATTGGGCCGGGCTCGCAAGAGGTTGGCTTAGACCGGCGATCCTGCCGCTCGGCCAGCGACGTCTGGCCGCGACTCGCACCGCCACGCAGAGGAAACCGCCGCCGCGCCAGCGGTGCGCCGAGCAAAACACTGTGGTTCAGACCTGGGGGCGCCCACAACGACCCCCTGCTCTGCCCAGCACGATCGGTTCATGGTCATCCCAGATGACGCATCGAGGCGGCCGGCGTGACGGGCCGCCGCTTCCTAGCAGGAACTCCGAATTCTAGAGAGAGAGCGAGGTCTACGTCATGAGCATCAGGCCCCTGTGCACGCGTTGCCCGACTGAATGAGCGAACGAAGAACAGAGGAGGGCGACATGAGTTCCAGCCGGACGCTCTGGACGTTCGCGATCAGCTCGATCGCGCTGTTCATGGTCACGCTCGACAACCTCGTGGTCACGACCGCGATCCCGGTGATCCGGGACGATCTGCACGCGTCCCTCTCGAGTCTCGAGTGGACGGTCAACGCCTACACGCTGACGTTCGCGGTGCTGCTCCTGACCGGAGCCGCGCTCGGCGACCGGTTCGGCCGGCGCCGGGTGTTCACGGCCGGGATCGCGATCTTCACGCTCGGCTCGATCGCGGCCGCGCTCGCGCCCTCGGTCGACACGCTCAACCTGGCGCGCGCCTTCCAGGGACTCGGCGGCGCGATTGTGATGCCGCTGACCCTGACCATCCTCTCGAACGCGGTGCCGGCGGCGAAGCGCGGCCTCGCCCTCGGCGCCTGGGGCGGCATTAGCGGTCTGGCGGTCGCCTTCGGTCCGCTGGTGGGAGGCGCGATCGTCCAGGGGATCGCCTGGCAGTGGATCTTCTGGCTGAACGTCCCCATCGGCGCCCTCCTCATCCCGCTCGCACTCTCGCGGCTGAAGGAGAGCTACGGGCCGGAGGGCCGGCTCGACCTGCCCGGGCTCGGGCTCGCGAGCGCGGGCCTGTTCGGGATCGTCTGGGGCCTCGTGCGCGGCAACAGCGTCGGCTGGGCGAGCCCGCAGATCGTGACGGCGCTGCTCGTCGGGATCCTCCTGGTCGCCGCGTTCGTCGCCTGGGAGCTGCGCACCGAGGCGCCGATGCTGCCGATGCGCTTTTTCCGCAACGCCACGTTCGCGCTCGCAAACACCGCTTCGCTGTTTATGTACTTCGGCATGTTCGGCTCGATCTTCCTGCTCGCGCAGTTCTTCCAGACGGTGCAGGGCTACTCGCCCTTCGGCTCCGGCCTGCGCTTCCTGCCCTGGACGCTCGCGCCGATGTTCATCGCGCCGCTCGCCGGAGCACTCTCGGACAAGCTCCCGGCAAAGAACCTGATCGGCGTCGGCCTCGCGATGCAGGCGGGCGCGCTCGCCTGGATGGCGTCGGTGACGACACCCACCACGCCGTACGCGGAGCTGATCGGCCCCTTCATCGTCGCCGGCGTCGGCATGGCGCTCTTCTTCGCGCCGGTGGCGAACGTCGTCCTGTCGGCGGTGCGGCCGGAGGAGGAGGGCAAGTCGTCCGGCGCCAACAACGCGATCCGCGAGCTGGGCGGCGTGTTCGGCGTAGCGGTGCTCTCCTCGATCTTCGCCCACGTCGGCGGCTACGGCACCGGCCAGAGCTTCGCCGACGGGATGACCCCGGCCCTCTTCATCGGCGCCGGGGTCGTTGCCCTCGCAGCGCTCGCCGCGTTCATGATCCCGCGCCGGCCACGCGTAGCCGAGGCGCTCGAGGCCGAGCCGGAGCTCGCGGCCGGGCCGGAGCTCGCCTACGAGGCAGAAGCCGCCTGATCGGCCCTTCAGATACGCAGTCCGAACGGCCCCGCGAGGGGCCGTTCGCTGTTGTCGGACTCCGTGATCATCGCGTCATCACGCGCCAGCTCGTGGAGGGCGTGAGACTGGTTGAAAGTGCGCGCGCGTTACCTCGACCTGCACAACTTCCGTAACCGCGAGTGGAAGCCGGCACAGCCTGCCGCTGGGATCGACCCTCTGCGCAGGGTCTACGATCTTCTGCACACCTTCGCGACCTTCGCGCTTCGTGCCGGCATCTCGACCTTCGACCTATCCCGCTACATGGGCGCCAGCCTGACCATGATCGATCGCCACTACGGCCACCTCGCCCGGGACGGACGCGAGCACGCGATCCGCCTGCTTGACGACCATAGCCACGGAGAACGTCCACGGTGGACGCTGGTGGACGCTCTGGACGCCGGGGCCCGCGGCCGCCGCCACTAGAGACAACGGAAACGGCGGCTAAGCAGGCGAAAACTCGAAGCCCTCTGACGGACTCGAACCGTCGACCCCCTCCTTACCATGGCAACGGTTTTCGGCTGTTTCAGCTAGTTCTCGGGCCTTCGCATTTGCCACCGATTGCCACCAGTTGCGACCGCTAGGCTCCATAAACGCTCCATACCCGAGAAGTGGCTGCCGGCGCGGCTCTGCGGCTCGACCCGATCTACCGCTTGGTGGATGCAACAAGCCGGCTTCACGGGAACGCATGAATCGCCGCTTTGGCGATCATTCGCCCCCGCCGGGGTTATGGCGGCCGCGAGCTTCGCCGCGGCCGGGCTCCTCGGGCGCGGCTCGCGACCCAAGGCGAAGCGGATCGCGAGTGCCGACGACCTCGGGAGGGAGGGCCGCTTGGAAGCCGATTGCGACGAAGCCGAGGAGGCAGGTGACGCCGACTGCGTGCGCCCAGGATGCGTTGGCAATCGTCGTCAATCCGACTCCGACAATTAGACAGGCTGCGGCCACTCGTGCGAGGAGTCCTGCTCTCGAGGCGAAGGGAACGATGCCGCCAAGAGCCGCCGGGGTGGTGGGTGCCGCTCCGTGATCGAGAGCGCCGCCAAGGACGAGGCGGAAGAGCAAGGCGAGCGAGGGGAACACGATCACTCCGCCGCCGAGGACGGCGGCGATGACGGCGACTAGGGTGTCACGGGAGGCGGCGGCCTGTTCGATCGTGAGGTCGCTCAGGAATAGCGGAGCCTGCGCGAGTGCCCAGCCGGCGACGACCGCGGCAACGGCGAGCGCGGCGCTGTAGCGGGCCGGCTCGTAGCGCCGGCGCCAGACGAGTGCGAGCGTGGCGAGCCCGGCTGCGATCGAAACGGCGAGCGCCACCACGCCCCGGCCTTCGACGAGGCGGTGGTAGAGGGGCTCTGCATCCCAGCGGAGCACGGCGAGACCGCCGAGCGCGATGCCACCGGCGATGATGCCGGCAAGCAGGCCCCGCTTCCGGAACTCATCCTCGAGCTGACGTTCGCCAGCTCGGACGGCGTCGGCGCCGAGGAAGACGGCGGCGGTGTAGCTGGCGGCGGCGACGGCGAGGATGCCGATCAGGAGCGAGGTGGGGTTGAGCCAGCTCGTGAGCTGGTCGCCGGCGGCGTTGCCGACCGGGACGCGCCGCGAGGCGATCCCACCGATGACCGTGCCGAGGGCGAAGGGCGTCAGAATCGACGATATCGAGAAGGCGGTGTCGATCAGCCGCAGCTCACGAGCCGTCGAGGTTCCCGACCGGAGGGCGTAGGTGGTGCCGCGGAAGATGATCCCGACGGCGGCGATGAAGAGCGGGATCGACAGCGTGGAGGCGATCGCGCCGAACGCGGCCGGGTAGGCGGTCCAGACGACGGTCAGGACGAAGACGAGCCAGACGTGGTTGGCCTCCCAGACGGGGCCCATCGCGTGGTGGGCGTGGTCGCGGATCGCCCTTGCATGCTCGCCTCGGGCGGTCAGCTGCCAGAGGCCGGCCCCGAAGTCGGCGCCGCCGAGGACGGTGTAGAAGACGAGCCCGAGGAGGGCGAGGATCAGGGGGACGTCGTAGAGGTGCATGTCAGGCGTCGGGGAGCGGCGCGCGTGCCAGCCGGCGCAGGATCCATGCCACCGCGACTGCAAGCCCGAGGTAGACGAGTGCGAGCGTCGCGTAGCCGACTGGAATGCCGCCCGCGCCGGTCACGGCCTCGGATGTGCGCATCACGCGGTAGACCACCCAGGGCTGACGGCCGACCTCGGTGGTCACCCAGCCGGCGATGAGCGCCACTACCGAGAGCGGTCCCGCGGCGACGAGCGCGCGGTAGAACGAACGCGACTCCGGTAGCCGTTTCCGCCTCACGCGAGCGACGAGGTAGATGATCCCGAGCAGGGCGAGCAGCGTGCCGATCGCGACCATGGTCTGGAAGGCGACCCGGACGACGTTCACCGGCGGACGTTGATCTTTGGGGACGGCCTCGAGCCCCTGCACAGTTGCGTCGGCGTCGTGACGAGCGAGCAGGGAGAGCAGCTTCGGGATGCGGATTCCGTACTCGACCTCCCCGTCTCTGTACCAGCCGAGCAGGTGAATCGACGCGCCTTTGGTTGTGTCGCCCAGCCCTTCGAACGCGGCCAGCTTCGTTGGCTGACCGCGGGCGACGACGCGCCCGTTCCAGTCGCCGACCAGCACTTGGACGGGGGCGGCCAGCGCCGCCACCGTCAGGGGGATGGCGAGGGCGGTGCGTTCGTAGCGGCCCCAGCGTCCGCGTAGCCGCGCAACGGCGTAGGCGCTCGCGAGGAGGAAGCCGGTGACGATGTAGGCGGCGACGTACATGTGCACGAGTTCGTGCCAGAAGTAGCTGTTCTCGAACAGCGCCTCGAACGGGTGCACGTCGACGACATCGCCGTCCCGCAGCTGAAACCCGGTCGGATGATTCATCCAGCCGTTGACCGAGATCACCATCAGCGAGCCCGTAAAGCCGGCGACGGCGATGGGAATACCGCTGGCGAAGTGCGCGCGGGCGGAGAGGCGGTCCCAGCCGTAGAGGTAGATGCCGATGAAGATCGCTTCCATGAAGAAGGAGAAGCCCTCGATTGCGAAGCCGAGGCCGAACACGCTTCCGAACGTGGCCGTGAAGTTCGGCCACAGGAGCCCCATCTCGAAGCTGAGGATCGTGCCGGTCACCACGCCGACGGCGAAGAGCGCCGCCATCACCCTCGACCAACGCCGCGCGAGCGTCCGGAACAGGTCATCGCCCGTGCGCAGATACAGCCACTCCGCGAACAAGACCAATGCCGGAAAGGCGACTCCGAAACACACGAGCGGGATGTGCGCGGCGAACGAAAGCGCCTGCATCTGCCGCGCCTGTAACAGGTAGTCCTGCTGCACAGACGCAAGGGCGAGAGCCGAGGCAGAGGCCAGCGCCGTCACAACAGCCATCACCGATCAGCTCCAGGATTAGCGGAAAGCGCGCGAGCGGGGAGAAAGGATCTCTCCCTGCCCGCGGCGATCAATGGTTCGTTTCTCAGGCGGCCTTGTGGACTTCACGTGCGGCCGCCAACTCCGGTTCCGCCCACCCGGAGCGAGCGCTCTCTGCCAGGCGCGATGGGTGAGTGACGGATGCGCCGCTGGTGAGCCCGAGGCGTTGCGCGCCTTCTGTAAGGACGTCGTCGCCGCGCATTGACCGCTTAGGCGAACCGCTTGACGAAGTCGAGCGCCGTCTGGGCGACCTCGCGCCAGCCGTGGTCGATCGTGAGGGCGTGGCCTCGGTTCGGCATCTTCACGATCTCCGTCACGCCGGGGTTGCGCCTCTGCCGCTTGTAGGCGGCGTTCGCGATCGCCCACGGCACCGTGTGGTCCTTCTCGCCCTCGATGATCAGCAGCGGACCGCGGTCGGGGTTCTTCGTGTTCACCTTCGCTTCCGTCCACGGGTTGAGGTTCGCGTTGCCCATCTGCACGAGAGAGATCCCGGAGCCGGCGACGTGGAACGTGTCGTAGAGCTCCTTTGCCTCCTTCTCGTCCAGCGCGTTCGCCCAGCCGTACTTGAACTGGTCGAAGGTGAGCGTGATCGCGCGGCCTCGCGTGAGTGGATTGACCAGGAATGGGCCGATCCCCTTGAGCACCGAGGCCGGCAGAGGCAGAACTCCGCGGAAGACTCCGGGGTCGATCGCGACGGTGGCCGCCGAGAGGCCCCGGCCCGCGAGCATCTGCGCCAGCAAGCCGCCGGTCGAGTGCCCCATTACCGCTGGTTTCTTGTGCAAGGCATTGATGACCTCGGTGGTGTGATCGGCGACCTGCTTCAAGGTCTTCTTGGCGAGGACTTCCGGCTCTGCCCGGGCCCCTTCAACCGTTTGCGGATCGTCTGGCCAGTCCGGCGTCAGCGGCGCGTAGCCGGCCTGCTTGAAGAAGTCCGCCCAGTTGTCCCAGCTGCTCGGCAGCAGCCAGAGACCGTGGATGAAGACGACCGGCGTGTTGCCAGAGGCGTTGGCCGCCTCGATCTCCCGGTTCTCCCGCTCGGAAATTGACGCCCTGCTCGTATGCGCACGCTCGACCTGCTCGAGCTCCTGCTGGGTGATCGGCGTCGGGGAAGCGGTCGTGCTCATCTCGTCCTCCTTGTCGGCTCGGCGGCCGCCTCGGCAATCGTCGGCGCGGGCGCCCGTGTGTGGGTGCGGATTGGCAGTCGGGTTTGGTCGTGGAGAAGGATCGCGCGGCGGAAAGGCCGCTCGAATCCGCCGAGACGCCAGCCCAGTCGCTAGTCGTGGCATGGATTTCCGTAGCTCACGATGGGTCATTCCTCTGAGGAGGCCACGACGATCTCGCTGTCGACGGCCGTAACCCCCGGCGCGGTCTCGGCCGCACGGAGGGCTATCTGCAGCGCCGCGAGCGAGGGCACGTGGCCGGAGAGATGCGCGGTGCTGTCGTTCATCCTCACCTGGATAGAGCGGGCGTGGAGATCGGCCGTTCGCGCGATCGCCGCTTGGACGCGATGCTCGACGTCGGCGGCCGTCGGCTCGGTCTGCGCCTTAACCTTGATCAGGTTGTCGATCACCCGCACCCCCGTGAGCTGACGGATTGCGCTCTCGGCGGTGTCTCGTTGAGATGCCGACTCGACCTCTCCATGCAGGATGACCCGTCCGTCACGGACTTGCGCCGCGACCGAGTCGGGGATCTGTGCTCCCCAGCTTCGTAGGTGCGCGATCTCCTCGGCGATCTCGTCGTCGGCGCGCTCGTGGAGCGAGGGCTCTCTGACTTCGATGTCATCGGCGACGGCCCTCACTGCGTCCACGCGCTCGGCTGCACGGACGGCTACGTGCTTCTCGTGGATCGTCATGACGTGGCCACCGAGCGTGATCGCGCCGTCGATCGCCGTCACTGAGATGTGCTTCGCGATCACCTCCGGGTCGCGTTCCAGCTCCTTTACGACGGCGTCCCGGAGGCTCGCGTCGCTGACCCTCGGCTTCATCGATTCCCTCCTTCCAGCGAGATGTGGACGACCGGCTCGGCAACAGATCGGGCTGCGAGGCTGTTCGCGAAGGCAGCGGCCAGCGCCCCACTCACTGCCGTGGCGCGAGCCGACACCGTGACTGTCAGGGTGATGTCGGCCAGGCTCGGTGGGCCCTCGGTCGTCTGCCACCTCGCGGAGACGCTCACGTCGTCGGGCAGCGCATGGGCGCGAAGGAACCGCCGCGCAGACCACGCTAAGTCGGAGGCAATCGAGGCGATGAGGAGATCATCTGGACTCGGGGCGAGCCGGTGGTCTGTTGGGTCGGCCAGCTCGAGCATGTGGCCATGGATGCTGGCCGTGAAGCCGTCTCCCCATCTGGTTGGGATGATGAAGAGCGCATGGCTGGCGCGCGCGACGTCAGACTCGTGGTTGTCGGTCGTCTGTACGGATCGAAGCGGCCGATCCTTGATCGGCTCGAGCGTGCTCATGACACGTGTCCCTCCGGGGAGGTGTGTTGCGGCGCCTGCAGCTCGCGAGCCACGCTCAGTGCTGCTGGGTGCGCCGGTGCTCCGTGCCAGACGGAGTCGTTTTGGCGCGCGGCCGCCGATAGGGCCGGTGCCGTCCGTCGACCCGCGCCACTCCGTGTGTGCCATCGGCGACGGATTGCCCGGCTGAGGGTGTAGGGCACGAAGACGACCGCCCACGCGAGCGCCGCCAGCGGGACGAGCGCGACAATCGCGAGGACCATGAGCGCGATCAGGCCGAGCCACGGCATGGCAAGGAGGAAGACCGCCGCAACGATGACGAGCGGCGTCCATGCGTAGAAGTACCTCACCATCATTCGGCCTCCCTGATCGGCGTCGGTGCGTTTGTCACGGGGCGAGGATCGCGCCGCGCGGCTGCGCTCGCATCCGCCAAGGCGCCAGCGCGGTCGCTAGTCGCGGCGCAGCGTTCATCTAGGCGAGGTTGAGGCGGCTTGAAGGAATGCGCCCGAGTTGGTTCCGCGAGCTGATGTCGAGCTTCCGGAAGACCTTGCGCAGGTGGTACTGCACCGTTCGCGAGCTGATGAACAGTTGCGCGCCGATCTCGGGGTTGGAGAGGCCATCCCGAGCAAGCCTGGCTATCTCTGCCTCCTGGGGCGTGAGGATGTCGCGCGTTTCGTCGGTGCGCCTGCGCGCGGTCTCTCCGGTGGCAAGGAGCTCGTGGCGGGCTCGCTTCGCAAACGCCTCCGCCCCGATGCCGCTGAACGTCGCATGCGCGGCTCGAAGCTGTTCGCGCGCTTCGAGGCGCCGGTTCTCACGACGAAGCCACTCGCCGTACACGAGCTGCGCTCTAGGCAGATGAACCGCGACTCGGCCGCGATCGAATCGCTCGATCGCCTCGCGGTAGAGGGTTTCGGCCGCGTTCCTGTCGCTCAGAAGCGCGGTTGAGCGGGCCCAAACGCCGAGCGCCCAGTCGGTGCCGGCGCGTGTTCGTTCTTCGAGGTCGCGCAGGGCGTCGGTCGCGACCGCGCGGGCGTCACAACGGGTGCCTGCCTCGATCAGCTCGAGGCGCGCCCGGCTGAAGAGACCGGAATCCTCGCGCATGCATGCGCGCTGCGCAGCGACGGCGGCATCCTGGTAGCGGCCGAGACCGTTGTACAGGACGGCCTTCGCGTAGTCCGTGAGGGCAGTCGCCCACTTCATGTCCTGAGCGGTCGCCTGCTCAATCGTCGCGGAGATCAGTTCCAAGGCAAGAGCCTCTTGGCCTCTCCAAGCGGCGAGCAGCAGCGGGGTGAAAAGGGCGGGGGCGTACCCGGTCGCCTCGCTGATCGCCTCCGCCTCTTCGATCAGTGGCGCTGAGGGAGATCCGCTACGAACGTATTTCGACCCGTTAGGTGGAGCGATGCGCAGTCCGCCGGCACCGGTCGCGTACGCGTCCTGGTCGGCGGTCGGGAGGCCCTGGATCACGATGATCAACTTCCCGGCGACGAGGTCGTTGTAGTCGAGACGCAGCTCGGTAGCCTCGTTGGCTGACATCGGGGACTCCCTCCTTCAGCCCGTCGGCTCTTCGGAGCGGTCGGTCATCGCACATCCATGGTTTGCGACCGCCCCGGCCCAGAGGACAGCGAGGCGTCTGCGTATGGCAAGCCGCGGAACGCGGCGTGCGCATACGGGTGGTTGAAGACGTCGAGGGCTTGATCCGGGGCGGCAGCGAGCTCAAAATAGGCTCCGCTGCGCTCGTCCGAGACGGCGACGGTCAGGTCATCGGTGTTCTGCTGCCAGAAGAGCACGACCTCGACGCCGTCGTTCGCTCGGTATGCGAGCTCTCGGTACGTCGCGTTGCCTGCCATCGCGACTCCTTTCGTTCTCGGTGAGTCGACGATCGCAGCAGCTCGGGAGTCTGTCTCTGCGGCCAGCTAGCGAACCGAGGGCCCGCAGGCCACCCAGTTCGGAGTAGGGCTAGCTTCATTGCGTCGGCGGCGCGCCGTGCGCCACGCTACGTGGTGTGGTTTTGCGCTGCCTGATCGTCGATGACAGCGAGGCATTCCTCGCCTCGGCCTCGCGTTTCCTGTCTGCACAGGGGCTCGAGGTTGTCGGGCGCGCCTCGTCCGGTGCAGAGGCTCTACGTCTCGCGCAGAAGTTTGAGCCAGACGTGGTGCTCGTCGACGTCCAGCTCGGCAGCGAGGACGGCCTCGAGGTGACGCGACGGCTGAGTGCGACTGCTCACGCGCCGCGGGTCATTCTGATTTCGAGTCACCCCCAGGATGAGCTCGCGGAGCTGATTGCAGATAGTCCGGCCGTCGGCTTCCTACCGAAGTCAGCGCTCAATGCTCAAGCGATCGAAAGGTTGGCTAGTGCGCCTCGAGATACGTGACGACCGCGAGCACTCGCCGATGGTCGTCTTCGGCGGCCGGCAGGTGAAGCTTCATCAGGATGCTGCGCACGTGCTTCTCGACCGCGCCTTCGGTGATGTAGAGCCGATGGGCGATGCCGTTGTTGGAGCGGCCTTCCGCCATAAGGGCGAGCACTTCACGCTCCCTCGTCGTGAGCTCCGCGAGCGGGTCGTCGCGGCGGCTGGCACCGACGAGAGCCTTGACAAGAGAGGGATCGAGAACAGAGCCGCCGTGAGCGATCCGCTCGACCGCATCGAGGAAGTCGGCGGCTCGCATGACCCTGCTCTTGAGCAGGTAGCCGATTCTCTGGCCCTCCTCGAGCAGATCCACGGCCGTCTCGACCTCGACATGCGCCGAGAGGAGGAGAATCCCCACTTCCGGGAACTCGCTCCGGATCGTCCGCGCCGCCTCGAGACCCTCCGTCGTGTGGCTCGGCGGCATGCGGATGTCCGTCACGACGAGCTCCGGCCGTTGCTCGCGCACGATGTCGACGAGGCTGGCGGCGTCGCCGGCCTGGCCGACGACGTCGTAACCCGCATTGCCCAAGAGGCTCGCGAGTCCCTCGCGCAGGAGGACATCGTCGTCGGCCAAGATCAGCCGTCCGGCGCTCATGCTCGGTTGAGCTTACGCCCGCTCGACATGTTGGTCGGCGGATGTGAAGATGGGGGGACTCCTCACACAGGGAGCAGCCGTGCGCGCGCACGAAGAACACTTGGGCGCTTATCTCGAGGCGGCCCGTGCCTGCGTCATCAAGGCCGACGCCTCCGGCCGCGTCGTCGATTCAATCCGGCCGCCGACAGCATGACCTTGCGATCTTCTGCTCGGTTTCCGGCGAATTGCAGTTGGGCGATGTTGGGAATGCCAGATTCTTTGACGCGGGGCACCGAGCAGATGAAGGGTGGACGTGACCGAATATTCTGAGGCAAGACCGATGCTCTACTCGAGAGCCCAGTTCCGGCTGGCGCGGTTCCTCTGAAGTCGATCCTCTACACGGAGGAGTTGCATCGCCGCCCGTCGCGTCCGCCCGACTATGAAGAGGAGAACTGCGCGCTCGTGAAGCTGGTGAGCGCCTTAGCCGATTCGCCGAGCACCGTTTTTCAGACACTCGCTGAAACGATCCTACAAATTACGCAGTGTGACTCGGCTGGCCTTAGCCTGCTGACGACGGATGGCGAAACGCCGGATGTTTCCGGCAACAGGTTCTATTGGCCAGCTATCGCCGGCATGTGGAATCCGCACGTTGGAGGTGGGACCCCGCGCAATTTCGGGCCCTGCGGGGACGTGCTTGATCAAAACTGTACCTTGCTGTTCAAGCATTTCGAGCGGCGCTACCCCTATTTGCTGCCCGTCATTCCGGCAGCTGAAGAGTGCCTGCTGGTTCCGTTTTATGTCGCTGACAGAGCAGTCGGAACGATCTGGGCGATCATGCATAGCGACCGTCGCAAGTTCGACGCAGAAGATGACCGCGTCATGGACTCGCTAGGCAAGTTCGCATCCTCTGCATATCAAGCTCTGGCGTCCATCGACGAACTCAGATTCCAGATCGGCGAGCGCGAGAAGGCGGAAGCAGCACTGCACAAACTGGCAGACGGGCTGGAGACGGAAGTCCGCGTTCGGACTCGAGACCTGGAACGCAGTGCCCACGAACTCCTTGACACCAACAAGGAACTCGAGAAGGAAATCGCCAAGCGCACGCGTGTCGAAGAGCGGTTTCGGCGCAGTGAAGCACGCGCCCGGGACCTCGCAAACGAACAGGCTGCGCTTCGCCGAGTCGCAACCCTCGTCGCGCAGGGCGCGAGCCCAGCCGAACTGTTTTCCGCCGTCGCCGACCAGGTCGCCGGCATCATCGACATTCCCGTTGTGGCCGTGAACCGCTACGAGGCTGACGGCACCTTCACGATGCTCGCCATCGCCGGCGATACCAACTTCACGGTCGGCAGCCGCTGGCCTATCGAGGAGGATGGGCTCGCCGGAATGATCCTCGCCACCGGTCGCCCCTCGCGAAAAGACGACTACACGAGCATGCCAGGCCCGCTTGGAGATGCCGTGCGAGAAGAACTGATCGTCTCGACTGCCGGCGTACCGATCGTCGTCGAAGGCAGCATCTGGGGTTTCATGATCGCTGCCTCCAAGCCCGGCCGGCCCATCCCCACCGACACAGAGGCGCGCCTCGCCCGCTTTACCGAGCTGGTCGCGACGGCCGTCTCGAATGCGACCACGCGCTCGGAGCTGATCGCCTCGCGGGCACGAATCGTCGCCGCCGGCGACGAGGCAAGGCGCCGGATCGAGCGCAACCTCCACGACGGGACACAGCAGCGACTCATCGCCCTCGGCCTCGACGTGGAGACCGTGCGCGACAGCATTCCCGCGGATCAGCAAGACGCGCAGTCCGGCCTCGAGCGAATCAGGCACGAACTCGAAGCCGTGCTAGACGACGTGCGCGAGCTCTCGCGTGGTCTCCATCCAGCGCTGCTTTCGCAAGCGGGGCTGGGACCCTCCCTGCGGGCATTGGCCCGAAAATCCCCGATCCCGGTCAAATTGAACGTCAGCGTCGGCGAGCGTCCGTCGGAGTCGACCGAGACGGCCGTCTACTACGTGATCTCGGAAGCGCTCGCGAATGTAGTCAAGCATGCGCATGCGTCCGAGATCTCGGTCGCGCTGAGAACATCCGCGAGTGGGATTCAGGCGACGATCGAAGACGACGGTGTCGGCGGCGCCGAGGCGAGCGCCGGATCCGGGCTCCTCGGCTTGATCGACCGCGTCGAGGCGCTCGGGGGAAGGTTCACGCTCGCGAGCCCGCCTGGCCATGGAACCAGGATCTCGATCGAAATGCCGCTGACCGCTGAGCCAATTGACGGCGTCGCGCGAGTGCCAGCGGGAAAGCCGAGCACAGCGGACGACGGTCCTCCGCCGCCACCAGAACTCTCCGAATCAATGGACGCGGCCACGTTGCACGCGGCGGTCGCCGCAAGCGCGGACGCTGTCTATCTCGTGGATCCGCGAGGCCGCATCCGGTTCTTGAATCGCGCCGCGCTCCGGATCCTCGGCTATGAGGACGAGCGGCAACTAATCGGCCGGCCCAGCCACGACACGATTCACTATCTGCGACCGGACGGAACACCGTTCCCGGCCGCGGAGTGCCCACTGCTGCGTCCGCGTCTGAGTGGTGAGACGGTACGCGTGGACGACGACTGGTTCGTCCGCCAGGACGGATCGCTGGTCGCAGTGGCGTACTCATCCGCCCCAGTTTCTCTCCGGGACGGCCGCGGTGCCGTGGTCTCGTTTCGCGACATCTCTGAGCATCGGACTCCTGAAGAAGGGGCCGGGGCCGCGCCTATCGGTTACGCCGAATAGGCCGTGCCGGGCTCGGAGTCGCGTAGTTCCGCGCTCTTGCTTCGTCGAAATGGCGAATCAGCGAGCCGGGGTTGATCGTCCTCGTCACGGCGAGAAGGGCCGAGACGCCGACGTAGGCCGCGGCCGCGCAGCCAACATCGCGACTGCCGGGATGAGTGCGTCCGTACCAGTGGTCTCGCTTGCGAGATTGCGCCGAAGTCGTCGCGCGTTCGACGGCGCGACATCGTGCTCCACGTCACCCTCGCGTCCGTGCTTCGCTCGAGCGCGGGCAAAAAGCGGCGCGCGAGACCAGCCTCGAGTCTGACCCGAACGCGCGCTTCCACCAGTCGGTCGACGGGCACCGCGATCGCGACGCCAACAGCGCAGCCGCGGAACAACGGGCGCGAAGGCCGGAAAGCGAATGCCGTCGGGGTCCCGGCGTGCCATCCCACCGGATCCGCTGGCTGGCCACGAGACTCGCGTTCCAGGCTGGCGTGTTGGCGGATTCGAGGGCGCACGTGCTGCGGTCATCCTCGGCCGAGAACAGCAGAACCCGGTCGGCACCACTCGTCGACGCCCGATCGGGACATGCGAAAGGGGACGAGATGAAGATGGTTGTCATCGGCGGAACCGGCCTCATCGGGTCGAAGCTCGTCGAGAAACTACGCGAGCACGGCCACGATCCGCTCGCGGCCTCGCCGGACACGGGCGTCAACACGATCAGCGGCGAGGGACTGGCCGAGGCGCTCGAGGGCGCCCAGGTCGTCGTCGACGTGTCGAACGCGCCCGGAATGGACGACGACGCGGTGCTGGACTTCTTCCAGACCTCGTCGCGGAACCTGCTGGCAGCGGAAGGGGCCGCGGGCGTGAACCACCACGTCGTGCTGTCGGTAGTCGGCGCCGACCGCCTCCCGGAGAGCGGCTACCTCCGCGCCAAGGTCGCCCAGGAGGAAGCGGTGAAGGCGGGGACGGTGCCGTACACCATCGTGCGCGCGTCGCAGTTCTTCGAGTTCATCGGCCGCCTCGCGGATTCGAGCTTCACGGGCGATGCAATCCATCTGGCGCCTGTGTTCGTCCAACCGGAGTCGGCCGACGACGTCGCCGCAACGCTGGCGGACGTCGCGGTGAACGAACCGGTAAACGGGATCGTCGAGCTGGGCGGCCCCGAGCAGTTCCGGCTCGACGAGCTCGCGCGTCGCGTTCTGGAGGCCAAAAACGATGAGCGCCTCGTCGAGGCCGACGTCCATGCGCGCTACTTCGGCGCGGAGCTCGACGAGCACTCCCTCACCCCCCAGAGCAACGCGCGGATCGCCCCGACGCGTTTCGAGGAGTGGCTTAGCCAGCCCCGAGCGCAGAGGTAAGCGATCCCGCGCTCCGATGGTGGAAGCCGCCGCGCAGCCCGTTCCCGCCTACCAACCCGCAATGACGAAAGGAGCTGAAGATGGCCATCACCACCACACGACCGGTCGTGCTCGAACGTGCGTCGCAGGAGTTCGTCGACGCGACCTCGACGCCACCGTTCATCTACGAGCTGAGCCCTAACGAGGCCCGCAAGGTACTCGACGATGTCCAGGCCAAGCCGATCGACAAGCTGCCCGTCGACGAGCGCTGGATCAGCGTTCCCGCCGACGTGGGCGACGTGCGCGTACGCATCGTCACCCCGCCGGACGCCACGGAAACGCTGCCGGCAATCCTCTACATGCACGGAGGTGGCTGGGTGCTCGGGAACGCCGGCACCCACGACCGGCTCGTCCGCGAGCTCGCCGTCGGCACCGGTGCCGCGGTCGTCTTCGTCGAATACGACCGCTCGCCGGAAGTCCACTACCCGGTCGCGATCGAGCAGGGCTATGCCACGGCGCAGTGGATCGTGCGTGAGGGTGCCGCGAACGGGCTCGACCCAGAGCGCATCGCTGTCGCCGGCGAGTCGGTTGGCGGTTGCATGACGGCAGCGCTCGCGCTCATGGCCAAGGATCGCGGCGACGTCCGCTTCGTGCAGCAGTCGATGTGGTACCCGGTGACCGACGCTGCGATGGACACCGAGTCCTACGAGCAGTTCGCGGAGGGTTACTTCCTCACCGCGGCCGGGATGGCGTGGTTCTGGGACGCCTACCTCCCCGATGTGGGACGGCGCTCGGAGCCGTACGCCTCGCCGCTGCGCGCGAGCGAGGAGCAGCTCGCGGGTCTGCCGCCGGCGTTCCTGATCGTTGACGAGGCCGACGTGCTGCGTGATGAGGGGGAGGCCTACGCGGCCCGTCTCCGGTCGGCAGGAGTCGAGATCACAACCGTTCGGTACGACGGCATCACGCACGACTTCATGATGCTCAACCCGCTCAGCAACACCCGGGCGACACGCGCCGCAGTCGCGCAGGCCGTCTCGATCCTGCGGCAAGCGCTGCACGATGGCTGAGAAGAGGATCTACACCGGGCAGCGTGACGCTTGGTGGAGTGCTACACGACTCGCCGAGGCGCCGTGGGTCTCACAGTCCGGACAGAGGCACTTCGACCCGACCGCTCGTTCCGCTCGGGCTAGCTCCGGGCGGGACGAGCGGTGAACACGCGGATGAACACCTTGAATCCGCATCCGCTCACCCAGCAATCCAGGGCCGAGGCGACCGTTGAACTCCGGACGGAGCGAGCGGAGAGACCAGCTAGACACGCGAAGGAACGGACGAAGCGGTTTCTTGCGATGTACCTGCGCTCCCTGTCGGTTCGCGCAGCCGCGCAGGAGGCGCAACACCTTCACCAGCTCGAGCACGCAGGCGAAAGCGAATGGACGCCATGGATCGCCATCGCCGGCCTGATCCTGTTTTTCGCGGCCGTCGGACTGCTCATGTTCGGAATCGTCGAAGGCGCGTCCCACCTCTTGGCGAGCGCGTCGGTTGAGCGCTGAGCCTTGCATTGCCGGGGGCAGCCGCATGAATGCAGGCGATGCGATCGCACAGGATGAAAGGAGATGTGATGGCAACCGTTGCTGAATCAACGCACCTGCCGCCGCTCGGTGCCCATCAGCGCGAAGAGGTCGGACAAGAGCTGCAGTCGACGCTGGTCGAGCTAGTCGATCTCTCGCTGATCGGCAAGCAGCTGCACTGGACGGTGGTCGGCCCCAACTTCCGGCCGCTGCATTTGCAGCTGGACGAGCTGGTCGATTCCTGGCGGGCGCTCTCCGACACCGTCGCCGAGCGCGCTGTCGCGATCGGCTTCATGCCGGACGGGCAGGCGAAGGCGGTCGAGACGGGCTCGGACCTGGAGCCGGTCGAGCGCACGGCGCTCGAGGATCACATCGTCGTCCGCGAGCTGACGCGGAGAGTCGCCGACGTAAGCGAGCGCTTGCGAGCCCGCATGGATCGTCTCGGCGAGATCGATCTCGCCTCGCAGGGCGTGCTGATCGAGGTGGTGCGCGTGCTCGAGGAGCAGCAGTGGATGCTGCGCGCGCAGTTGGGGGCGGCGGCATGAGGCCCGTCATGCGCGGCTTTCGCGGTCGCCGGCGTCCGGACGCAGACCCCGCTCGCGTGCCGCCTGGCCAGTACGTCACGCCCGACTTCCCTGTGCTCTCTGCTGGGCCGACCCCGCACACGACGCTCGATGTCTGGACGTTCGCGATCACGGGTGCGATCGACGAGCCGAAGAGCTGGACGTGGGAGGACTTCCGTGCACTTCCAAGCGAGCGGGTCACCGTCGACATCCACTGCGTGACCAAGTGGTCGAAGCTCGACACCATCTGGACCGGAGTCTCCGTCGACACGCTGCTCGAGGGAGTCGAGACGAGTGCCGAGTACGTGACGGCCTTTTCAGACGGGGGGTACACGACGAACCTGCCGCTCGCCGACGTGACGAGCGGGCAGGCGTGGGTCGCTTTCGAGTACGACGACGAGCCGCTCGAGCCCGAGCACGGCGGTCCTGCGCGACTGGTCGTCCCCCATCTCTACTTCTGGAAGAGCGCCAAGTGGGTTCGGGGTCTCGAGCTCAAACTCGACGACGAGCCCGGCTTCTGGGAGAACTACGGCTATCACAACTACGGCGACCCATGGCGCGAGCAGCGGTACTGGGGAGACTGAGCTGGCAGCTCGCGACTGTGGTCAAGCTCGTCGACGAGACGCCTCGAGTCCGAAGCATCGTGCTCGACCCGCCGCAGTGGCAAGGACAGCGCGCGGGCCAGCACGTCGACGTTCGGCTGACTGCTGAGGACGGCTACCAGGCGCAGCGGAGCTACTCGATCGCCTCGGCGCCCGAGGACGAGCACCTGGTGCTCACCGTGGAGCGACTCGACGACGGCGAGGTATCGCCGTACTTAGTCGACGAGCTGCGTCCTGATGACGAGCTCGAGCTCCGCGGTCCGGTCGGAGGCTACTTCGTCTGGGAGGAATCGCTAGGCGGTCCGCTGCTCTTGATCGGCGGCGGCTCCGGCGTCGTCCCGCTGCGCGCGATGCTCCGCCACCACAAGGCAATCGGGAGCTCAGTTCCCGTCCGCCTTCTTTACTCGACCCACTCGCTCGACGAGGCCATCTGCCACCGCCGTCACGAAATTCCACGGCGATCGGGATCCTCACGCTCGACGAGAGCCGTTCGCAGGTTCTGGGGTGCTGCCCGTCTCAGGACGCCCGGCTCACAGAGCCCAGCTCAGCCTCGTGAGCGCGAGCTCGGCCCGCAGATCACCGGCTTGCCCCTCGTCGAATTCCTCCTCGTAGAGCTGTGACGCCGAGTCCGCCATCTCATCTTGCCCGGCCAGCTCTTCCCTGCCCGGAACGCTGAGCCTGGCGAGCGCCTGTTCGACGCGGTCGCGCTCGCGGCGAAGCAGCTCCCGTGCTCGCTCCGGATCCATCTACTCAAAAGTGTCGCACGGCATCGGCAACCCCGACGCCTGCGGGTGCCAAAACTAGCGTCCTGCCAGCAAATCGGCCCACTTCTCGGACGGCGTACCGAGTTTTGGCACCCCACACCGCCTCCACTCGTCGCCCGAACCGTGACACCCGCAACGTGAACGACTCCATCTATCGCGACGGCGCGAGGCCTTCCCGGCCACATCATTGCGGGGGTAGAGTTGGGCCGGTCGCGCTGGAGGAGGTGAGCTGAGCATGAAGGCACAGGCGGGAGATCTGATCGTGGTCGAGTCGGAGCGGGTCGCCCAATCTGGGCGCCGGGGCGTGATCGAGGAGGTGCTCACCGAGGCACCGGCACGCTTCCGCGTTCGTTGGGACGACGGTCACACGACCCTGCTCGCCCCAGAGGCCGGAGTCGCGAGGATCGAGGCGCGCAAGCAGAAAAGCACGCGCAAGCAGAAGAGTAAGAGTAAGAGCTAACGCCACGCGCAAACGAGCCGGCCGTCCCCTCGGTCACGGCCGTCCCGAACGCCGCGCAGGCGTCGCCGAACCGACGCCGGATCCAGGCGGCGTCTTCACCGTCGGCGAAGCGGGTGTGCGCGAACTCGAGCTTCAGCGGGATCGCCTCAAGACGGCCGTTCGCCAGATCGACGACGAAGAGGACGCCGAGGTCGTTGCGCAACTGCCGCGGTGCCCATTGGCTGTCCAACGTGCCGCGGCGGGCGAGCGAGTCGAAAAACGACTCTGAATCGGAATGCGACCGCGGGTTGTTGACAGGACGGCGTGCTCACTTGCCTCGCGCGCCCCGGTGCGAGACCATTCCGCCGACCACAACCCGGACGTGCTTCTAGGCCGGCCACGACACCGCCGCCAGGCGAGCCGCACACTGAGGGCGGCCGGGGGGTCGGGCGGCCGGGCGGGGTCGCCGCAACTCGGCCCGCAAACAATCCTTTGCGAGACTCAGACGTCGACGCCGAGTTCGTCGAGGGGTTCGTGCAGCTCGGCGGGGTCGTCGTAGACGCGGAAGGCGCCGGCGTCGAGGAGCTCGTCCGACCCGTAACCACCGCTCAGGAGCCCAACGCTGAGCATGCCGGCGCGGCGAGCCGCGAGTAGGTCCCAGACCGCGTTGCCAACCACGTAACAGTCGTCCGCCTCGACACCAAGGGCAACCTGACAGGCGAGGAAGAGGTCGGGCTCAGGCTTGGCCCGAGCGACATCACCGCGGTCGATCACCACGGTCTCGCCGCCCACTCCAAGCGCAGCGAGCGACAGATCGATCTCAGGCCGTCGACCCGAGGTCGCGACCCCGTGCACGATCCCTTTGCCCTCGAGTAGCTCTCTTGCCCCTGGCAGCGGGCGCCGTTCGGGAAGCAGCTCCCGGAAGATAGTGCCGTGGCGGAGCTGAATCGCCTCGGTCTCCTCCACGGAGAGCTCCCTGCCGACCTCGCGCGCCACACCGCGCGCAAACAGCCCGCCGCTCATCCCGATCCGCCGGTGGATACGCCAACCGTCGATCGGCATTCCCTCCTCAGCGAGAGCGCGCTGCCAGGCGAACACGTGCGCATAGACCGTGTCGATGAGCGTCCCATCGAGGTCGAAGATCAAGGCCCGCCCCACGGTCCGGCAGCCTAGATGACTGATTGCTGCGCGATCGAGCGATCAGCGCCGGTTCTCCGTCATGTTTTTGAGAACAAACAACACAAGGCGCGTGCGAGAGATTGAATCGGACCGCCCCGCGCGAGCAACTATCTCGCCGAAAAGGCGTTTCCACCAACCGGGCCGGTCGCCGGGAGCACGCTTGCGACGCTTGAAGATCGCTGTGGGGTGTCAAAAACTCGGTTCTGCCTGCAGATCAGGTTTATCCGGAGTGTGAACGGAGTTTTGGCACCTTCACGTCGGGTGATCCGGCCGCGATTCCTCTCCGGTTCGACTTCGCCGCGGGCTGATGCTCGAGTGCCTGCGCCGCCGCGCCAGTGCGCGCCTGATCCGCTTCGAGAGCGCCCGTGACCGACCCGCGCCTTCTGGGCTTTGCGCTGCCCTCCGCGATTACTCGGTTTCGCCCTCCCGGATCGCGTCTAAGAGGGCGCGCGTCAGTTTCAGGGCCTCAGCGTTGTCTGCTCGCGCAGTCTCAAGCGATTCCGTTGACCAGGACTCCGGGAGATCATGAATCAACCAATGGGTCGCGGTGAGAGCATTCGACACTGCGACCACGACCTTGTCAGTCGTCTCGCCGATTCGACGGGACGGATGACTGGCAGCAAAGACAACGATCGGATCTCGGAGGCCTTTCCACCGCTCGAGCAATTCGTTCATAGGGTTAGCGTTTGAGTTCCTGGCGTTGCTGTGAGCCGCTGTGGCTCTGAGTCGTTGAGAAGCGAAAGGACAGGCGCCACCACAGCCGCACCCTTCTCTTGGCGTTCCGCTCGATCGGCCGCCTCACGCTCATGGCGTGCGTGCCACAGTTGCAGCTGGCCGGCGAGGAGCGCTGCGGAAGCGACAATGATGCCGGTGCCGAGTACGAGAGTGACCGTTGCCCAGGCTGGTATCGCCATATCTCCCGACGGAGTGGGTTCGTCGATGCGAACTTAACGCCTTGGGCCATCGTCGGCCATGGCTGACCTGAACGGCGCCGGCACATCGCCCAGCGTTCCCCAATGCACTTCGAACACGACCCGAATGGAGTGGGCCAGTAATGCTTCTATAAGAGTCAAGTCGTCGATGGCGGATGCTCGAGCAGTCGGTAAAGGCTGCGGGCGAGGTAGCGCTTGAGGCAGCGGTTTGCTTCGCGGCGGCTTTGCCGTCTCGGATTCGTCGATCGATGTAGGCGATCGTCGGCGGATGTGTGCGTCGGCGGGTGACGAGGATCATGTGCAGGGCGCGGTTGAGCTGGCGATCGCCGCTGCGGTCGAGGCGGTAGCGGATCGTTTGGCCCGACGAGGCGGGGATCGGTGCGCAGCCAGCGAGGCGAGCGAAGGCGGCCTCGCTTCTGATCCGGCCCTGGTGCGACCAGGAGATGACGAGCTGCGCGTGTAAAGCGCAGAAACTCCGATTCGCATGCGCCGAGTCGTTCCGACCGTACGATCGGCTGGTGTTCTTCTTCCTGATCCACTTGGCCGTGCGGAGGCTGCTTCGTGTCATGGCGCGGGGTTCGTCTGTTGCTGCGTTGGAGGTGGAGAACGCAGTGCTGCGCCACGAGCTGGCCGTGTTGCGACGAAACGGCAGGCGGCGGCCGCTGCGGCGACGAGATCGGCTGCTGCTCGCCGCCGCAAGCGCCGTTTTGCCGAGAGAGCGGTGGTCGGTGTTCGTGGTTTCGTCGCAGACGCTACTTCGCTGGCATCGCGAGCTCATCGCCAGGAAGTGGACGTATCGTCGCCGCTTGCCGGGTCGGCCCCGGATCGATCCTGCGCTTCGCGAGCTCGTGCTGCGCCTGGCGCGTGAGAACTCGAGGTGGGGTTGCGTGCGGATCCAGGGCGAGCTGCGCAAGCTCGGCATGCGGATGGGCGCGACCACGATCAGGTCGATCCTTAGGCGCTCAGGTCTCGGGCCGGCTCCGCGGCGAAGCGGCCCGTCGTGGAGCGAGTTCCTCCGCGCCCAGGCGCACAGCATGGTGGCGTGCGACTTATCTGTGGAGGGCTGATCGCGTCAAGGTGTGGCTGTGGTCTCAGCTCATCTTCGGCTCCATCGGTTGGCTTATCTGTGGAGGGCTGATCGCGTCAAAGTGTGGCTGTGGTCTCAGCTCATCTTCGGCTCCATCGGTTGGCTTCAGGGAGTTTGTCCGTACCGCGAGAGCGCCCAGACTTATCTTGGTGCGCGGAGTGTTCGCTCCGGCGACGTGATGGTTGATGGGGTGGCCCCGGGGTTGTGCGGCCGCTCATTCTTCTAGGGCTGGCCACCTGGTCGGGTGACAGCAGTCGCATTGCGGGAGCGGGCCGCGGTGCATCAGGTCTCGGGCGGCTCGGACGAGGGTGGTGGGTCTCATTGGTCAACCTTGTCTTTGGTTCTTCTTGTTCTTTGAAATCTGAGAGTCCGCCCGCACGCAGTGATCGCGGGTGTCGACCGGCGCGGTTCGTAGCGTCGGCTCGTGGCTGACCACGGCCGGGAGAGCGCCCTCGGTGCTTGCCCCGTAGAGGGCCCGCGTGAGACCTGCGCCTCCCGGCCGTGTGAGGCACCCGGAGCGGCGACAGGACGTCGCCCCGCCGAGGGCCCGTCAATGAGCATCCGCCACGGTACCTCGCCGGTCGGCCCGCATCCAGCAACCCCGATCAAGGAGGTCAAGGTATGGAGCGCATCGCTGGGATCGACCTGGCGAGCGAGGAGCACCGGCTGGTCGTCGTCGACGGCGACGGACGCCAGCTCGAACAACAGCGGATCCGCCACAGCGAGGCCGGGCTGCGGGCGCTGGTCGGCCGCCTGCTCGAGCTGCAGGTGGCGCGAGTCGCGATCGAGCGGCCGAACGGCCTGGTCGTCGATCGGCTGCTCGAGGCGGGGATCGCGATCGTGCCCGTGCACCCGAACCAGCTGGCGGCCGCCCGCGACCGCTACCGCTCCGGCGGCGGCAAGTCGGACGGCTTCGACGCCTACGTGCTCGCCGAGCTCGCCCGCACCGACATGCACCGCTACCGCGTCCTCGAACCCGACAGCGACGAGACCCGCGCGCTCAGGGCGCTGACCCGGGCACGCGACGACCTCGTCGGTCATCGGGTCGCGCTCGCCAACCAGCTCAGGGCGCAGCTCGACTCCTTCTGGCCGGGCGCCGCCCGGATCTTCGCCGAAGTCGACTCGCCGATCGCGCTCGCGTTCCTCGAGCGCTACCCCAGCCCCGAGGACGCCCGTGGACTGGGCGAGAAGCGGCTCGCCGCCTTCCTCGCCCGCAACGGCTACTCCGGCCGCCGGGACGCCGGCGAGCTGCTGCAGCGGCTGCGCGAGGCGCCCACCGGCAGGACCGGCGAGCTCGAAAGCGAGGCTCGCCGCCAGATCGTGCTCGGCCTCGTCGCCGCGCTCAAGCCGATCGTCGAGCAGATCAAGCTGCTGACCAGCCAGATCCGCGGCGCGCTCGACACCCACCCCGACGGGCCGATCTTCCGCTCGCTCTTCCGCGACCCCAAGTCGGTCGTCACCGCCGCCGAGCTGGTCGCCGAGATCGGCGACCGCCGCGAACGCTACGACACCCGCGCCCGACTCGAGGCCCGCGCCGGCCAAAGCCCGGTCGCGATCGAGTCCGGTAAGAACAAGTCGCCAGCTTCCGCTGGGCCTGCAACAAAACGCTGCGCGACGCCCTCGGCGTCCTCGCCGACAGCAGCCGCAAGCACAACCCCTGGGCACAGAAGATCTACGCCGACGCGATCGCCCGCGGCTGCGACCACCCGCACGCGATCCGCATCCTCGGCCGCGCCTGGCTGCGCATCATCTGGCGCCTCTGGCACGACCACACCCCCTACCAGCCCGACCGCCACGGCAACCTCAACCGCCTCCTCGCAGCCAAGGGTTGACACAGGACGTCTCACGCCGGGGCGAGCGCCTGATCGCCGAGCGCGCGGAGTGTGTGGTGGCACCAGCGCGTGAGCTTGCGCGCCACCGACAGGACCGCCCGCTGGTGGCCGAGCCGGGCTTTCACTTGAAGGTAGTAGGCGTGGTCGGGGGAGGCGGGTCGGGCGGCGCAAACGGCGGCCTCGAACAGGCCCAGCGCAAGACGCCAGGGCCTTGGCGGGCAAGGTGGCCGCGGGCGCGTCGGCTGTCGGAGGAGTGGACGGTGACGTCGAGGCCACTGTGGCGGACGGCGTCGGATGAGGAGGAGAAACGTCCGCAGTCGCCGAGCTCGGCCCAGATCGCGACCGAGGTCAGCGGGCCGATTCCGTAGTGGGCTTGCAACGCGCGGCAGCCGCTTTGCGCTCGAGCGAGGCGAGCGAGTTGAGGACGAAGCGTGTCGAGCTCCTCGTTGACACGATCGACGGATCGCAGCGCGACCTCGACCGCCGAACGAGCAGCGGGCGGGAGCGCAGCCAGATCAAGGCGGCCGCGTCCCGAGGCACGTGCCAGGCCTGGCACCGCTGGCGCGCCAAGTTGGAAGAGGATCGCGTGGACGCGCTGCAACCAGGCGGTGCGTTCGTCGACGAGCGCCTTGTACAAGCGGATCTCGGTGCGGGCGTCGCTGACGTGCGGGTAGTGCGCGGATTTCTGTGTATCCGACTGGTTCGTCCGGCGGGGTCGTGACGATCGCGGCGTAGCCGCGGTCGGAGCGATTCCGCCGGGACGGCCTGGAAGGAGGCCCGTGATG
>WNGF01002595.1_pt1 | contig 25482 bp, 27 predicted proteins | sample 5400641 | NCBI WGS metagenome assembly WNGF01 (sample SAMN13153371, study PRJNA577476) | soil metagenome | isolation source: 80 cm soil or saprolite under grassland replicate 2 | place: USA:California | collected 2016-06-15 | reverse complement strand
ACCGCTCGCGGTTCCGTATTGAGTGGCCGCAATTCTTGGGGTCACGTCTCCTCCAAATAGACATCTCAGCGTTAGTTCTCACACTCATGTGAAAGACGAGAGCCACGATGAGAAAGGCGGACATCTTGACCAGGCTGTTCTCAATTCATTCAGTTCCGTCACTGTCAGGGGAATAGGTCACAGACGGTTGTCAACCGCGGGCGACAAGCGAAAAGTCCTAGCGAACTGCCGTCTTTGCGCATGAGGCGAACTCACGCCCTCTGGACCATCCGCAAACTCTGTAACCTGCAGGCTACGAAACCTACCCGCCGTTCAGCTCAAATTCCGATAAATGCTGGTCTCACGCTAAGTCGGAGTTGCGGCACGACCCTTGTAATGAGGTCCTGCGTCCTCGTGGCAATTGAGTCTAGAGAGACTCGAAAGCAAAAAGGGGAATGGACAAGCTCATGAAAAGTGTAAACCGCAAAGTTCTTATGACCCTGATTGGCGTTGCGATAGCAACACCCTTCCTAGTAGTAGCGTCGCTCGTTGGAGTTCACGTTGCCGCGCTTGCCGATAATGTGAGGATTGATTTGCTTTTTATTGTCCTGGCATTGGCTAGCGTCGCACTGAGAATTCTCGATGGGCATTTCGCTGCTACAGGTAGGACCGAGCAAGCGGAACGCGGTTATGTCAAGACTAATGACAACACTGATCTTCGACGAGTGTCCACCATTAGTCCTGGTTACTAATTCTCGCACGTTGGTCCTACCGCCCGGCTCTAAGGGAGGCGTGGTGGGTAAGGGCGCAAAGCTTAACTCTTAACCCAAACTAAGGAGCAAAAACATGATTAAGAATTTTCTTCGCGATGAGACAGGTCTTGAACTTTCAGAGTATGCAGTAGCAGCGGCTTTGATCGCGCTGGCCGTAGTCGGTGTTTTCACGACCCTGGGCGGCAACATCAAGACGGTCATCAGCAACCTCGCAGTCAATATCAAGTAGGTTCAATAGACCGCGAAAGCGGGGGTGCACAAACTAGGAGCAAAAGATGATTAAGAATTTTCTTCGTGATGAGACAGGTCTTGAACTTTCAGAGTATGCCGTAGCAGCGGCTTTGATCGCGCTGGCCGTAGTCGGTGTTTTCACGACCCTGGGTGGCAACATCAAGACCGTCATCAGCAACCTCGCAGACAATATCAAGTAGTTGCAGTAAACCGCGAAAATGGGGCGCGCGCTAACCGACCCAGGCTACGCGCGCCTCCTTTTTCTTCAAAAGGAGGATCCAGTGATCAGAACATTTCTTAAAGATGAAACCGGTCTTGAGCTTTCAGAATATGCAGTCGCGGCCGCACTGATCACGCTCACGGTACTCGCCACGTTCACAACCCTGGGCAGCAACATTAAGACCGTGATCAGTAATCTAGCAACCAATATCAAGTAAGCAGATTAGAAAGCGGCCCTGTTTCAACCGACTTGGCCGAAGAGCAGAAACGGATGTCAGGCCCTCCCACTATTATCGCAGCAGCATTTCTCGTCGTTCTGGCGTTCATCATTTCTTATTACGACGTTTGCTATCGACGAATTCCGAACCCGTTTGTCCTGGCCACACTGATGGTTGGGATTTTTTTGAACGCCATCTACGGTGGGGTTAGCGGAGTATTTTCGAGCCTGGGCGGATGCCTAATCGGCTTTGCCATTATGTTTGCTTTGCATATCTTCGGCGCGATGGGCGCTGGTGATGTGAAGTTATTTGCAGCCATCGGTTCGATTACCGGCGCACAGCTGGTCCTGCCAACCTTTGTCGTAGTAGCGGTGATGGGAGGCGTTCTCGGCGTGCTCTCGATGATACGTGCCGGCCAACTGAAACTTACCATGATGCGGGTATTTCAAATTCTTATCGGTCTTTTGCCAGGATACAGCGTGCCGCGCTTTCCTGTGCCCGCGGATCGCCGTCACACAATCCCTTACGGCGTCGCGATTACCTTTGGCAGTCTTATTTCACTAGTTTTCTTTCACGCCTAATCGGAACTCAATAATCAACGGGTCGGCAAAGAAGCTTACCCCCAAACGGAGAGTGAACAATGCGCAACAAACGTTTTTTCGTAGTATTGGCCGGCGCCCTGCTATTCGGACTGCTGGCGGCAGTTACTGTCAGCCGTTACCTGTCGAGTGCCCAGGCCTTTTCCAAGGATCTTCGCCAAGTGGCTGTTGCCAAGGTCGCGATACCGATTGGTACAAAGATCGTCGCCGAACAGGTCATGGTGGTCCCGTTTCCAAAGGAATCTGCTCCTGATGGAGCTTTCGACTCACCTGCGAAGCTTGTCGGTCGTGTAGCTGTTACCAACATCGCTGCACGCGAGCCAATCACCGAGCCGAGACTTGCTCCCGAAGGTACGGCGGGTGGCCTATCCGCAGTGATACCGGAAGGCTATCGCGCGATGACTGTAAAAGTTGATGACGTCGTTGGCATTTCCGGTTTCATCATGCCGGGCACGCTTGTAGACGTTGTGGTCACAATCGATCCAGGCGATCGAGGTTCTGCGAACCCCATTTCGAAGATCGTTTTGCAGAACATCAAGGTGCTGGCGAATGGACAAAATATCGACAAGCCCAACAGCGAACGCGAGGCAAATAGCGTCAAGGCCGTCACCCTCCAGGTAACGCCAGAACAAGCAGAGAAACTGGCCCTGGCATCGTCGGAAGGCAAGTTACAGCTTGTCATGCGCAATTCGATAGATCAGGGAGATGAACAAACAAAAGGTGTGAATAAACGTGAGTTGTTGGACGGTGACCGCGCAACGCCTGCGCCGGATCCCGGTTCTTTAAAGAGCGAACAGCCAAAGTCTGAACCGAAGCCGGTAATCCGGCGCGCTCGGGTCCAGGCCGAAGTCAAACCAGCGAGTGCGCCTGCTCCGCAGGCGCCACGCGCGTCTGTAGAGATGATCGAAGGCGCGAAGAAGCGCAGTGTCGATTTTCCATAAAATTTGCAACAAGCCCGCACACGGGCCACTCGGTGTCTCGTCGAAGACGAGCAGCACATTGTGACTCTCATCCGATTTGGCAGCAGCAAAAGGAGCTTAAGATCATGCTTACCCGTTCCCCGATCACACGCCGAGTAAAGCTAGGACTGGCGTCCCTGATCCTCGTTCTCTCTAATTCCGCGATACACGCACAGGAAACGTCCTATAAGGCTTCGTTCAAACAGAACTCAGAACCGGTTGCGGTCAACGTTCTGGTGGGCCAGTCTCGCGTGATCAATTTTGACAGGCCGGTTGGCCGTTTTTCGGTTTCGAATCCCGAGATAGCGGAAGCGATCCTTGTTACCCCAGATCAGGTTCTTGTGAACGGGAAGGCGTTTGGACAGGTGAACTTTATCGCCTGGGAACAGTCTGGCGGTGCTTACTTGGTTTTTGACGTGTACGTTCGCGCCAACCTTTCCTTGATTGATTCGCAGATACGCGCTTTGTTTCCGAAAGATGACATCCGTCTGAGCCAGGCGAACGGCTCGGTAGTAATGTCCGGAAGCGTGGCGAATACCGCGACTGCCGCACAAGCTCAGAGCGTGGTAGAAGCTGCCGGGTTTAAAACCGTCAACATGCTCTCTACGCCAGTAAAGGGCACTGCGCAAGTTCAGCTGCAGGTTCGCGTGGCTGAGGTGAGCCGAAACAAAATGCGTGATCTTGGCACCTCTTACGCATATAACGGCGGGAGCTCGGGCGTTTACGCCAATTCCGGCGGCGGGCCAAGCTCGCTCAAGGACTTTACGAATGGAATCCTCAGCGGCTCTTTTTCCAGCGCATTGAACCTGTTTGTGGTGGGTGGCAACACCTTGAGTATGATTCGCGCTCTGCAACAACAGGGTGCCCTTCGTGAGCTCGCTGAACCGAACCTGATTGCCATGGATGGTCAGCAGGCCAGTTTCCTGGCGGGCGGAGAGTTTCCCGTGCCTGTGGTCCAGGGAGGCGGAGACCGCAGCTCAGTATCAATAATATTTAAAGAATACGGCGTTCGTCTCAATTTCAAACCCACGATCGTCGACGAAGATCATATTCGGTTGGAGCTAGAGCCTGAAGTCTCGACGATCGATTTTGCCAACGGTGTGAAATTTGATGGCTTCTTGATTCCGGGTCTGCGCACGCGTCGCGCCAAGACTGGCGTCGAGCTGCGAGATGGTCAATCCTTTGCCCTCGCGGGTCTTTTAGACAACAGCGAAACACGGAACCTGTCAAAGATACCCGTACTGGGTGATATTCCCGTACTCGGTTCGCTGTTCAGGTCGAAGAGTTTTCAGAAGAACGAGACGGAATTGATGTTTATCGTAACCGCCAATCTAGTCAAGCCAGTGAACCGTGACGACCTGCCACAGATGCGCGGCATCGATGGACTCAAGAACGGATCGCCACTCGGTCTCGAACCGAAGGGCGAAGGAATTCAAGGAAGAACCGGATTCTCAGTTCCCGGCCAAAATGGCGAGAGTGCACCAGCTGCGACTCCAGCAGCTGAAACTCCGTCCACCCCTGCGCCCGAACCGTCGAAAGTCTCGGAGCCGAAAACTAAAACAACCTCAGACGCTGGCACGGATTCAAGTACCTCATCGTCTCCGACCACGACTCGCGTAACAAACAAGCCCCTTCCGGTAGCGAGAACCATGAGAATGGATTTCAATCCGGAGCTAGTCAGGCCTCAGTAACAATCTGCACACTGGGAAGGATTAGAAGGAGGTATAGATGTACAAGCAAACACGGGACGATAGGAGAAATCGGAAAGACGAACGTGGTTCCGTCATGGTTCTGGCCGCAGTAGGGATGCTTTCGTTGCTTTTAGCTGTAGGGCTGGGAGTGGACATTAGCAACCTTTACCTGGCAAAAAACGAATTGCAGAACGCTGCCGATGCGGCTGCGTTGGCAGGCGCTTCCGGATTGAACTTCGACGACACGGGAATTCATGCGGCAGTACGTAATGTTGTCGATGTAGCAATGAACAAGTATCAGTATGACAAACAGGATGTCGTGTTCTTGAGTGAGAACGTTCGTTTTGGCAGGAACCTTTCTGACTTTGACAGCGGCTCTGACATGAGTGAATCACAAGCAGCCGCGGTCGCGTCAACCATTCGATTTGTGAAGGTAAAGACCCAGCAGACACCAATAGGTATTTCATTTGCCGCGACGGTGCTGGGAAGCAGTCGAAATTTGACGGCGGAGGCGATAGCGGGCTTGTCAGCTCCGCTGAATATCTTTGCCGGTTATCTCCCAGTCTGTGGAACTATTGGACCGGGAGGTACCTGCGAATTAATCCCCGGTAATGTCTGTACTGTTCGAGCCGAGCCAGGCGGTTCGGTTTCACCAGGAAACTACCAAATTCTAGCCATCGATGGTTCAGGCGGCGCCGATGATCGAACCGGCTTGGCCAGCGCCGTGAAAAATGCCGTTGGACCAGGCGGTTATGTGGACACAAAACCGGGTGTTACGTCGGGAGCTGTGCGGCAAGGCATCAATACGCGTTTCGACGATTATGCCAGCGGACTCGACCCCAATTACTACCCTCCGGATCTCAATATTAAGGAGGGCATCACCTATCAGCAGTATCTGGATGGATCCCCAAGTCAGTCACCGAGCCACGAAGGTATAGCGAATCGTCGTGTGGTTTTGATTCCGCTTGTTAATACGACTGAATTCGGTGGTGGCCGCACCAACGTCCAGATCGATCACTTCGGAGCATTCTTTCTCCGAACCAAGGTTGCCGGCGGCAATGGCGGCCCAGTCGAGGTCGAATACATTGGTACGGGCGTAGTTGTTGGCAGTGGCTATTACGATCCAAATGCCACGACCAATCCAGGTCCACCGATTGTCAAACCGGTAATCTATCGATAGGGAGCGATGCTCATGTGGCGAAAGCTTCTTAACAGCATATCGGCTTTCAAACGAAGTGACTCCGGCGTGCAGCTTGTGGAGTTGGCTATCGTGCTGCCAATTCTGCTGATGATGTTTGCCGCGGTGGCCGAATTTGGCCGTTATTTCTACGAGTACACGACCCTGGCGAAGAGCTCGCGCGACGCGGCCCGTTATCTTGCTACAGCATATACAGATGGTCGTGACGATGCTGCGGCAATAAACCTTGTGGTCTACGGAAATCTGACGGGCGCCGGTAACCCGATATTGAGTGGCCTCACCCCCGCCAATGTCCAAATCCTTCGCCTAAAGCAGAACGGAAGCCCGGCCGGCTGCATTCCATTTAGCATTACGATCAGAATCATCGATTTCAAACATGTGTCAGTGCTCAAGCTCGACAAGCTGACCAATTCATCGTCATTGGACATTGACGTAAAACCGAGTGTCACGATGCGTTACTTAATGTCTCAGTGCCTCGTCTAGGAGTGGCCTGAAAAATGATTTACGGCAGAAATAAAAAGTCAAGCCAACGCGGGGCGACTTTAGTGGAGTTTGCCGTCGGCGCAACGGTCTTTCTGACGGCGATGTTTGCCGTCATTGAGTTTGGCCGCGCATTGTGGACGCATAACGCACTTTCGGATGCAGCCCGACGCGCGGCCCGTTACGCCATTAACCAGCCCGCAAGCAGTCCTCCGGGCGTTAGGACTTCTGGTACAGACGTCGGTCCAAGTATCACCAAGATCAAGAACGTAGCTGTGTACGGTGATCCAGCAGGTGGAACCCAGCCGCTGATAAACGATCTGACGCTTGCCAATGTCAACGTCACTTACCAACAATTTGGTCTCGGTGAAGGAGCCGTCTCAGTGACGATTCAGAATTATCAATTCCGGTTTGTGGTGCCTATCGTCGGCACCACAATCACCATGCCGAATTATCAAACAACGCTCACAGCCGAAAGCGCTGGAGTCATTCCCTGAAACCCTTGATGGAACTAGCCCATACGGGGTGGTCCTAATTCTAGCCAGCGTTTAGAGCACCCAATGACAAAATCACTTACATTCGTAGTCTTGAGCACCGGTCTCGACAACTTCAAAGAGATCCGCGGAGCCCTGGTTGCCGATAGTCGCGTCCAACTGCTGGCTGGTGGTAACGATGCCGAACAGCTTTATGACGAGATCGTTCATCTTAAACCTGCAGTTGCGCTAATCACACTTGGCGCAAACTCGGACCAGGCCATCAGGTTAATTGAGAAGCTCAAGAGGGAATGCCCTTCGACCGTAATCATTTCGGCGGCGAAGGGCGCTTCGGGAGATCTGATACTGCAAAGTTTGCGCGCCGGAGCTCGAGAGTTTCTCAATCTCCCGATCAGTGCAGACGAACTAAAAACCGTGCTGGATCGGATTACGGAGTTTTCTGTCGCCCAAGTCGAAGCTCCGAAGAAGAAAGGCCGCATGGTTGCGGTCTTCTCAAGCAAAGGTGGATGTGGCACTTCGTTCATTGCCACTAATTTTGCAGCCTCAACCGGAGTGCGAACGGTGCTGGTCGATCTAAACCTGCAGGCCGGTGATTTACCTTTGTTCCTGGGAGTCGAGCCTAAGTATTCGATTGCTGACATGGTTGAGAATCGTGCTCGTCTCGACGACGCCTTGATTGCCAGTTTTGTGACGCCCCATTCATCAAAACTTTCATTACTCGCGGCGCCAAAAGAGGCCGATTCGGCCGATGAAATCGAACCCGAACATGTATTTGAGGTCCTCCGGCGTTTGCGCGAGTCCTACGACTACGTAGTTCTGGACCCGCAGCATACCTTCGATGCGATTACTCTTGCGGCACTCGATCAGTCGGACGAAATCGTGCTGATCCTGACCCTGGATATTCCTTCGATTCGCAGCACCCAACGCGCCCTTGAGATCTTCGACCGGCTTGGTTACCCACGCAAGAAGGTACGAATCGTAGTCAATCGCTGGAGCAAACAGATTGATCTCGATCTGCGCCAGGTGGAGAAGTTTCTGCATGAGCCGGTAGTTGGTTTTGTTCCCAGTGACTATCAGACGGCGGTAACGTCGATAAACCTGGGAACTCCACTCGTGCATTCAGATGCTAATTCAAAGATCGCCCAGGAGATCAGACGCATCGCTCAGACAATCGGAGGAACGATGCCGGTGGAAGAACCGAAGCCTCGACGCACGACGTGGACTTCGTTCTTCAAACGCGAACCCGATTCAAATCGATTTGGCTTACGGACTTCGATGGAAAAGGTCAGCTAGTTTAACAAAGCTTCTAAACTGCTTGAAAGAACACTATGGCACTTCGCGAACGGCTAATTAGAGAAACAGGTATTCCCGGCGCCGGTAACGGTAATGACGGCACGGGTCAGCAAGGCTTTCAGGAAATGAAGTCCCGCCTTCATCGTGCCCTGATAAACCGAATGGATCTCAGCAAACTGGCAGCGCTTTCGCCAGACCAGGTCAATGCGGAGGTGTCCCGGCTCGCAGAGACTGTGCTGGCTCAGGAAGCAATGCCGCTTTCGACAGCTGAACGCGAGCGCCTGGTCAACGACGTTCAGCATGAACTCTTCGGACTCGGACCACTCGAACCCCTGCTGGCGGACTCTACGATTTCTGACATCCTCGTGAATTCATTCGGCAAGATCTATATTGAGAGACGAGGGAAGTTGGAACTTTCTGATGTGGCCTTCAAGGACGATGAGCATCTCATGCGGGTCATTGAGAGGATAGTCTCCACTGTTGGTCGTCGCATCGACGAATCATCACCGATGGTCGATGCACGCCTGAAGGACGGGTCCCGGGTCAATGCGATCATCCCTCCATTATCTATCGATGGCCCAGTTCTTTCCATCCGCCGTTTTGGGGCTGAGCCGCTGCGCATGGCCCAGCTGATCGAAAATAAGGCGCTCACTAAAGACATTGCCGACATGTTGGAGATGTGCGTCAACGCGCGCCTGAATATTTTGATTTCCGGCGGCACGGGCGCAGGCAAAACGACCTTACTGAACGCATTGTCGGCATACATTCCGGTAAACGAGCGCATCGTTACCATTGAAGATTCCGCGGAGCTGCAGCTGCAGCAGCCCCACGTGGTCCGCCTCGAAACTCGGCCTCCAAATATCGAGGGCAAAGGCGAGGTAACACAGAGAGAGCTCGTAAGAAACTCCCTCCGCATGCGCCCCGACCGGATTGTGATTGGTGAGGTACGCGGCGGCGAAGCGATCGACATGTTGCAGGCCATGAACACAGGCCATGACGGCAGTTTGACCACGGTTCACGCTAACACCCCACGCGATGCTCTGGCACGTCTCGAAACCATGATCCAGATGACTGGGATGAGTCTGTCCGAGCGCGCAATGCGACAGCAGATAGCCTCTGCCCTCGACCTGGTAGTACAGGTCGCCCGGCTCTCAGATGGCACACGTCGCATCACTTCCATATCTGAAATTACAGGCATGGAAGGCGATACGATTACGATGCAGGAGATCTTCCAATACGAGCGTACGGGTGTTGGCCCACAGGGCCAGGTGCTTGGCCGTTTTCGTCCGACGGGTATTCGTCCTCGCTTCGCTGATAAGCTCAAGGCCTGCGGGCTTCAAATGCCACGCGTATTCTTCGAGGAGATGTAATCATGCTGATCTCCTTCATAGTCTTCCTCTTCGCGTTGTTCCTGGTTCTAGGCGCATACCTTGCGGCCACGCACGGCTCCGATGCAAAACGCAATCGGATGCGTCAGCGTCTCTCGGACGCTTTGCTTCATTCCGCACACACTCAAGACGTCGACGTAATACTGGCGCGTAATGAGCTGATGAGCGAGATCCCATCGGTGAATCGATTTCTTTTGCGGATACAAACCGCGCTGCATTTGAAGCGAATGTTGGATCAGGCCGATCTCCACATCACCCCGTCACGGCTGGCAATGTTTTCGGTCATGGCTGGGATTCTTGCGGGACTTGCCGTGTCCATGATCAGTTCTGCCATTCTCTTGGTGATCCTCGGCGCTCTGATTGCAGCCTCGTTGCCCTTCGTGCACGTTTGGTGGCGGCGTAAACAACGTTTTAACGACTTTCTCGAACACTTACCGGACACGCTCGAACTTATGAGCCGCGCACTGTCGGCGGGCCACGCATTTCCAGAGGCTCTGCACATGGTCTCCACTGAAATGCCGGATCCGATTGCCGCAGAGTTTCGCAAGACCTATGAAGAACAAAACCTCGGTCTTTCCCTGAAGCTGGCAATGGAGAATCTGACGCAACGAATTCCGCTCCTCGATCTGCGGATGTGTGTGACGGCAGTCCTGATCCAGCGCGAAACAGGCGGTAATCTTGCTGAAATTCTCGAGAAAGTTGCCTATACGATTCGCGAACGATTTCGCATCATGGGCGACCTGAAAACCTTAACGACTAGCTCACGAATATCGGCCTGGTTGCTCTGTGGCTTGCCGATTTTTGTCGCGGTTGCCGTGACCGTGATGAATCCGGATTACATGAGTATTTTGTGGAAGGATCCACGCGGCCACTACCTGATAGGCACCGCGATACTCTTGCAAATCACCGGCATGTTCATCGTGAGGAAGATACTGGACATAAAGATCTGAGCCAGGGCATTAGTCAGTGGTCCGTTGTCAGTTGTTGACGGCCACCGACAACTGACCCCCTTGACCACCAACGACTGGCCCATTGAGACCACTGACATGCTTTTACTAATTGCCATCTCAACTTTCGTTTGCATCTCGCTTGCGATGATGGGTGCCTACTGGCTCCTGAATCGTCCGCAGAGTGCGGCCACGCAGCGTCTAAAGAAGCTCGGCGAGACCAGTAGTAATTCTGCGCCTGTCTCGGTATCGATTGTTGAAGAGCATTCAGGCGAAAAGTTTGCCGACCGCATAGCGTCGCCTATAAATCGTCTTCTTCCGCCGTCGGCTGCCGAAGTTCGGAAGTTGCAAAAGCAACTGATGCATGCCGGCTTTAGATCGCATAACGCGCCGATCATTTACCGCGCAATTCAGGTGACCGTGTTGGGGGGTCTGCCCGCGGCGGTTGCTCTTACTTGTGCACTTCTCGCACGACCTCTTAACACCGCTCTTCTGGGCATTCTGTTGGCCTTTGTCATCGGCTTTTTTCTTCCGCGGTATGTCCTGCGCCGGATGATACGCACGCGCCAACAGCTCATTAGGTGGGGTTTGGCGGACGCTCTCGATCTGATGGTTATCTCGGTTGAAGCCGGACTCGGTTTGAACGCTGCCATGATGAAGGTTAGCAGCGAGCTAAAAGAGGTACACCCGGACATTAGCGATGAATTTGAGCTGGCGAATCTCGAGATTCGTGTGGGGCGCGAGCGTGAGGAAGCGCTGCGCAATCTCGCCGAACGGACGGGCGTAGACGATCTCAAGAGTCTGGTGGCGATGCTCATTCAGGCGGATAAATTCGGAACATCAATCGCCCGCTCCATCCGAGTGTTTTCAGACTCACTGCGCACGAAGCGCCGTCAGCGGGCTGAGCAAGCTGCGCAAAAAGCAGCAGTTAAGTTGCTAATACCGCTGGCTTTATTTCTATTCCCGACGCTGTTTATCGCAATTCTTGGCCCCGCCGTGCTTCAGCTCATGGATACTCTTGGAAAAATGTAGGGAGGGATCATGCGTAAAACCAGACTGATAGCCATTCTTGTAGCAATCGCCATAACTTTTAGTGTTAGTGCAATGTGGAGCGCCGCAACAATCGAGCGCGACGGCGACCCAGATGCCAATGTCATTGAAGACTCAGGCTCATCGGCCGGGCAGGCGAGTCAAAAGAAAGGCGGCAACAAAGTTGCCCGCATATTGGCTGCTCCTTTCAAGGCATTCGGCAAACTGTTTGGGCACAAAGACAGGCTGCAAAGAATGACCGAGAAGGACGCTGATAACTTCGAGAGTGTCGGCGTTTCACGTGTTTCCTCCAGCCAGTATCCTGACGTTAAGGGCATCTCGACATCAGGCTCAGCGAAAGAGCATCTCGAAGCCGGCCGTTCACTATTGCTAAGCGGCCGTTTAAACCAGGCTATTACTGAACTGTCCACGGCTGCTTCCCTCGACCCAAAGCTAGTCGAAGCTCACAACCTGCTCGGCGTTGCCTTTGATCAGAAGGGAATGGCTGAACGCGCACAGGAATCGTATGCTCGCGCCGTTAAGGCTGAACCCGAAGATGCTCAGACACTGAATAATCTCGGCTTTTCTCTTTATCAGAGTGGCAATTACCGTGCGGCCATCGACAAACTGAAGAGGGCCGCGCGATTGGCGCCGAATGACGACCGGATTCTAAACAATCTGGGCCTGGCGCTTTGCCGCATGGGCAAGTTTGATGACGCTTTCAAGAACTTTGCTCGCGCTGCTGGTCCACTGACTGGAAATCTCAATACTGCCAAGATGCTCGAGCGGTTTGGTCGCGATGAAGATGCGATCAAGTATTACGAAGGTGCGCGTCGCGTCGACCCAGCGAATTCGTTTGCGCTGTCCCGACTTGGTGACCTGTACGATCGAATCGGAAAAACTAACGAGGCCCAGGCTGCCCGCGACGCCTTTGCCGGCGTTTCCAACCAAGCCACCGCAGCAATTGCAGGAAGATGATCCTGCAATGGAAAGAGAAAATCGGGAATGTCGCAGACCACTATACTAAATAGAGTTGAGATCGAAAGCATGGGCCCGCCTAATCCCGAAGAGCTGGCGGACACCGGCGTAGCTCCGGGATTTCTTTGTGACCTGGCACTGAAACACGTAGCCATGTTGCCTGAGCCTACGACTGCGGCCGTTGCAGAAGGGCTGCGACTGCCGAAGACGCTCACCGAAGATATTCTGCAGAAGCTTTATCGTGAAAAGCTGATCGAAGTCCGCTTGCAAACTACGGTCGGTTCGACGCGGTACGCGATGCTGGATCACGGCTGGGATCGCCTGTCGCGACTACTCTCCGTATGCGGGTACACGGGAGCCGCTCCCGTTTCTTTGAATGATTACGCGCACATGATGCGACTTCAATCGATCCCGACGGACCCTGTTTCGATCGAGAATGTGCGTGCGGCGTTTCATGACCTGATTTTGCCCGACTCGTTGTTGCAAACGCTTGGCTGCGTGATCAACTCGAGAAGGTCGCTGTTCCTGACAGGCTTGCCGGGAACGGGCAAGACGGCGGTTGCCGAACGCATCAACGGCGCGTTAACGGGCGCGATCTGGATTCCCCACGCCGTTGAGATCGATGGCCAGATCATTCGAGTTTTTGATTCGCATTGTCATCGGCTCGCTGCGGACGATGTGACTCCCACGGATTACGATCGTCGTTGGGCGTTCATCGAGCGACCACTGGTCGTGGTCGGCGGTGAGCTAACGCTCGAGAACGCAGATTTAACTTGGAGCGAAGCTGCAAAGTTCTATGAAGCGCCATTCCAGATGAAATCGAATGGAGGCACGCTAGTAATTGACGACTTTGGGCGCCAACGGGTCGCGCCGCAGGATTTGCTGAATCGCTGGATCGTTCCGCTGGAGCGACGCGTAGATTATCTCGCCCTGCACACAGGAAAGAAGATTGAGGTTCCTTTTGAGCAGCTGGTTGTTTTCTCCACGAACCTGGAAGAGAAAGACCTGGCGGATCAGGCGTTTCTGCGACGGATGGGTTACCGCGCTCGAGTCGAGCCACCTACGCCGGCTGCTTATTCCGAGATTTTCAAACGGGTGTCTTATACGCGCGGCATCGCATGTGACCAGTCCATCATTACTCACGTACTCAACAAGTACCGGATCGAACATAAGATGATGAAGGGCTGCGAGCCCCGCGATCTACTCGATCGTATAACAGACATCTGCTTGTTCGAGGGGCAAAAGTTGGAGCTGACGCCGCAAGTAATCGACACAGCATGGCGCAACTACTTCGGCACCTCGCACACCTTCGCGCCTGTTCGCACTCAGGAGACCATGATTGAAAGGACACTAGCAGACCCGCTTGAGCTTTAGGCTGAAAGGGTGCATCGGCGACGGTAAATCCTATGTCAGAAAAGCCAGCAACTCTGCAAGTTGTTCTAGTTTGCGCGGCCTTGATGCTTTGCGGTGATTTCGTGCACTCGGAGGCACAAAGGCGCAGCAGGCACAATCATAAAAAGCCATCCCCTGCAGCGATTGAGGACGTCGCGGACGAGCCTACCCGATCTGGTCCGGTTCAGGTTCGAATAAAGCTGACCGACGGTACACGCGTTTTGGTCGACGATGCCTGGGAAAGCGAGCAGGGGTTCTGGTACCGGCAGGGTGGAATTACCTCTATAGTTCCCCGAGACCGGGCTACTGGAATCGAACGAACCTCGGTGCAGACCCCCAAGACGGACCAGCAGATCGCCAAGGTCATTCAGGTGAATTCGGCTCCGGGATCGGCTGTCGATGGACCAGCATGGATCTACCTCGTCGGTGGCGCGCGAGTCGAAGCCGACAGTGCCGCAGAATCCGCGAGTGGTGTCTGGTTCAGGAAGGGCACGCTTTCGATATTTATCGAACGCAGCCGCATCGATCATGTGGAGAGAGAAGATCCGGAAAGAGTTGCGGATTCAGCGTCTACAACCAGGAAGGACCGTGGCTGGAGCACCGGCAACAGCAAACTTGATAACTTGATTAAACAGAATGGCACCCGGCACGGTGTGGATCCATACCTTGTATTTCTCGTTATGGAGCAGGAATCACACTTCAACCCGCGCGTGGTATCGCCCAAGGGAGCTCGAGGGTTGATGCAACTAATGCCGGGGACGGGCGCCCGCTTCGGTGTCAAACGGCCTTTCGATCCGGGGCAAAACATATCTGGTGGCACCAGATATCTGCGTCAGCTTCTGGATCGCTTTAACGGTCGAGTAGATTTGGTGCTCGCGAGTTATAATGCAGGGGAGGGGGCCGTCATCAAGTTTGGACACAAGGTGCCCCCATATCGAGAAACGCGGGACTACGTAAAGAAAATCAGTTACCGCTACAAGCGCAACAAATCGCCAGTTAAGTCCCCCGTCGGCACAGCGGCGGTCGCTTCAAGTGGTAACTAACCTTCGATCTCCAGGAGATCTCCAACGTCAATGAAGTTAATCCACCAAGCAATCCTGTTGCTGGCACTTTTCTGTTTCAGCGGTCCATTATCTACGGCACAGCAGGGAGCTGAAGCTCCTCTGACCAATACTTCTGTCATAAAACTCGTTCGCGCCGGCTTCAAAGAAAAGACGGTGGTCGCGATAGTTCGCAGCCGCCAGAACCGCTTCAACCTCGATCCCGATCATCTAATAGAGCTGAAACGGAACGGCGTTAGCGAAAACATCATTCTAGCCATGCTGTCACAGGACGAATCTTTTGGTTCAAATGGCGATGATTGGAGTGACGACTCTTTTTTTAGAGGTAATGGACGATCAGGGGATAAAGGTCAGCCTGATTCACAGAATGGCAGCACTGACATCTTCGGCTCGAGCGGAGGCTCAAAGAATCAAACTAGTGGCCGAGGTATGAAAGGATCAAACTCTGGGGAAACCATCACAACTGGCAGTGCTACAGTGAGAATTCTTCGACCGCCGACCGAGGCAGGGGGCGGCAACGCGACTAAGCTTGAGCGAACCCCCACCCTTGATAACGACGCGATTGTGCGGCTCGTTGACGCGGGTTTTTCGGAAGGAACAATTATCAAGCGCATCGAGGATTCTCCAGCAGAATTCGACCTATCGCCCCCCAAGCTTGAGGAATTGCGAAAACGTCGTGTCAGCGATGCGATCATTCTGGCCATGACGGCCGCGATGAATGACAATGCCGCGCCGAAGCCAAACGCGCCGGGCAGAAACAGGGAGAACTAGGCGCAATGTTGCCGGCTCCAATCGCACGCTGCTCGTTTGCGGTGGACTCAATCAGATTCTCTCTCCTCTCGCTCTTACTCCTTCTTTGCTTTTCGCCTGTGCGCAACGTCTCGGCGCAGAGTGCCAAACCGTCTCCCACGCCTGCAGTTAAGCCAGACGAACAAGAAATTAATCCCGACGATGTGATTTCGGTGAACACCACCGAGGTCTTGTTGCCGGTCACGGTCCGAGACGCGGCCGGGCAATTAGTAACCAACCTTCAGCGCAAAGACTTCCGCGTATTCGAAGATGGCCAGGAACAGACGCTGAGCGACTTAAGTCTGCGCCAGGTTCCGGTCGACGTTGTTTTGATGGTCGATGCCTCGTCATCTGTGGCCGACAATCTCGACGATTTCAGGCGAGCGGCTGAAGGTTTTGCGCAGCATCTTGCCGCGGACGATCGAATCAGCTTAATCCAATTCGACGATCGAGTGCTGCTGCTTCAGGATTGGACCAAGAGTCTGCCGCAGCTTCGCCGCGCCCTTCGTCGGGTCGCTCCGGGAATGTTTACGCGTTTTCACGACGCGATGCTGCTTGCTTCCCGTGATCAATTGCCCCGCAGCAGTGCCCGCCATGCGATCATCGTGCTGACGGATGGAATCGATAGCGGCCGGGGAACAAGTTTTGAAAGCGCATTCCGGGCGGCGTTGCAGTCGCAAACGACCATCTATGTTGTTAGCAATACTGAAATCGAAAGAGCAAAGAAGCAGCACGAACTGACTTCGTTTCTGTCAGGCAGCAGCGCTTCCATCAAGTTTAATGAGCTCAACATACAGGATCTGCGGATGGGGCTTGACGCGCTTGCTGGTAGCGAGCATAACCTCGAGCAGTTAACGGCCGCCACAGGTGGCAGACTTTACCGGCCGAGTTCGTTTGCTGACCTTGAAGCCGTGTACACTGAGGTGGCAAACGAGTTGCGCCATCAATACGCCCTCTACTACTCGCCTACTAATAGGAGCCGCGACGGAAAGTTTCGCCAGGTTAGAGTGGAAACCGCCGACCCCTACCTGAAAGTATCAGCTCGGATCGGCTACTATCCGTCCCAAAAGTAACTGCGGTTTTGGAAAGTCCAAAATGCTACACTCTGCACCAACAACTGCTATGTGTAACATGATGACACGCATTTAGGTTCTCTGGTTAAGGCTCATTCACAGTAACGCCTACGCGTTAAGATCTACCCACAGAATAGGATAGCACCTAAAGAGTTCGGGCGGCACGGTCATTGCCAAGCAAATACCCGAAACTGTGGGCCTTAGTCTGTCCCTCAGCACGCAGCGATGGCAACACATAAACTTTGATGAGCAAGAGACGGAGGATCAATGCGACCGATTAAGCATGCAGAGAAAGGTTTGACCCTGGCGGCGAAGGGCGCTTTTAATGCAATTCAATCAATCAACAAGTACAAGCCCAATCCATCCTTTACGCCCAAGTGGTCGGAAAAACCTCTCTTAAAATCGTGGCAAAAGAGCAAGCCGACCCTCGGCTGGCCGCGGACAACCGACTCGCTCTGTCCTAACTGCGTTATTGAGGCAAGGGAAGCGATCATCAGTGGCAAGAAAGATGTCAGCGATCTTCTTAATGAGAAAGTCGGAGAGATTAAGGCTCAGATCATCGAGCGTAATGGCGAAATTTGGATGATCAAAGATTGTCCGACTCACGGCCATTTCGAAGACATGATGGCCATTGACGCAACCTTTCTCACCCACATTGAAAAGATGTTTCCCGGTCGCGATATCGATGCACACAGTGATGAGAAACTCCACAATCACGGTTCCAGCACGATCAAGTATGGACGCGGCGCAGTTCTTACTGTAGACCTTACGAACCGTTGCAACATGATGTGCGATCCGTGCTTCATGGATGCCAACCAGGTTGGATTTGTTCATGAACTGAGCATGGAAGAGATCAAGGAGATTCTCGACAACGCCATTTCGATCAAACCGCGACGCCAGATGTCAGTCCAGTTTTCAGGTGGCGAGCCGACGATTTCTCCGCACTTCCTGGAAGCGGTTCGTTACTCCCGCAAAGTTGGTTACAACAGTGTTCAGGCAGCGACCAACGGAATCGAGTTTGCTAAATCCAAGGATTTTTGTCGCCAGGCTGCCGAAGCAGGCCTCCGGTATGTCTACCTGCAATTTGATGGTATTGGCAACGACGCTAACAGCCATCGACAGGTCGGTAATCTGTTTGACGTCAAGATGCGCGCTATCAACAATCTGCACGAGGCGGGTGTTGAGATTGTGCTTGTGACCACACTGGTCAACGGCATCAACAACGACCAGGTTGGTTCGATCATTCGCTTCGCCCTGGATAATCCCAAGAAGATCGCTTTCTTGTCGTTCCAGCCAGTGTCATTTACCGGTCGCGACGAAGAGATTACCGAAAAGCGTCGCCTCCAGCAGCGCTACACCCTTTCGCATCTCGCGCACGACGTTAAGAATCAGGTCGGCATCACCGAACCCACTCGTGACTGGTTCCCTCTGTCATTGATGGGTGCGTTTGCCGACTTCGCCGATTTGGTTCACGGTCCGCAAGCAGAGTGGGGACAGGTGTCTTGTGGTTGCCATCCGAACTGCGGTGTCGGAACTGCGGTTATGGTCGACAAAGAATCAAAGGAAATGAGCCCCGTGCCGGAGTTCCTGAACATCCCTGGTCTTGTGAAAGACATGCAGAAGATCACGGATGCTGCGCGCGGCAAATGGATGTCGAACATTATGATGGGCTTGACGCTCTTGAAGCACTACAATCCATATAAGGCGCCTTCGCAATTTACGCTTTACGAGCTCTTCAAGAAGTTTGATAAATCCTTCGGGTTGACGGGCAAGAACTACGGGAAAGTCAGCGGTGACAGGTCAGTACAGGACATTCAACAGCGTCGCGCTGATCGTTGGAACTTCCTTTTTATCGCTGGGATGTGGTTCCAAGATCTGTTCAATTATGATTTTCGCCGCACAGAGATGTGCATCATTCCTTACGGCACGCAAGAAGGCGAGATTTCCTTCTGCGCCTACAACACGGGAATTGGATGGCGCAACATCATCGAGAACATGCACCAGAATGCGACCGTCGCCAAGTGGTATCAAGATCATGGCCGTCACGAGATTTTTGCGGGCGGGAAAGCGGTCGAACTCGATGACCCAACTCACGGTTTGATATTGAATGAAGTCGATTTGGCACGGCCAAACAAGCCGCAGATGGAAGGTCCGAAGACGGCTCATGAAGAAGCCGTCATGATGCGCAAGCTCTACCAGAATATGGTGCTCAACAAGCAGTTGGATATTAAAGAAACTGATAAGCCGGTGCAGATCCAGCGTTTGAGTCGCAAGAAGGAAGAGGCCGCTGAAGCGGTTCTCGTCTAAAATGTTTAGGGTTACGCTTAGCAACCCCGCGAGCAGTAAACTTGTTCGCGGGGTTCATTGCGTGACCTGACTTGGCGGTCACTTGACCGAAGTCATTTCTAACGTGTTAAATAGACGGCTGTGAAAGGACTTAAAAGAAAGTAGACGGATATTGAATGGCAATAGTAACGGTTAATCAGGGCGAATCGATTGAAAGCGCACTACGACGTTTTAAGCGTAAGGTCATGACCGAAGAGATTATTAAGGACGCTAAAAAACATGCGTTCTTTATCCCACCGGGCCAGAAGGCGAAACTCAAATCGGCTCTAGCGCGCAAACGGAACAAGAAGAAGGGCCGCATGCGCACTCCTCGCGATTAAGCTCTTTCTGCCGGGCGCGACCCGCGGCCGTGTTCTTCTCACAAGTCGTCACCAACTAACACCCCCGGAGAAGTGGACGCCCTTGGGAGCGAGCGCCCTTGGGAGAAAGCAAACCGGAGTGTGTTGATTGGGATAGACAGTGAACGACGTCTGAAGAAATTGTATGACGCGTATTTTGTTGACGAATGATGACGGTATTCATTCCTCGGGCTTGATAAAGCTTGAAGAGTCGCTCAAGGAACTGGGCGACGTCTACGTAGTGGCCCCGGCGTCGGAGATGAGCGGGGCCTCGCACAGTTTGACCCTCGCTCGACCGCTTCGCATTCGTCAGGTCGATTCTCGTCACTGGTCCATAGATGGCACGCCGACCGACTGCGTGACTCTCGCGCTAAATAAAATTCTTCCTGAAGATGAACTTCCGGATATCTGCGTCTCTGGCATAAACCATGGCGGTAATCTGGGCGATGATGCCACTTATTCCGGCACCGTTGCCGGCGCTCTTGAAGCTACAATTCTGGGCGTGCCTGGTCTGGCATTAAGTCTGGTCGCTCGCGAGCACTTTGATTTTACCGAGGCCGCGCAGTTTGCGGTCACCGCAGCGCGGAAAGTGTTGACGGAAGGTCTACCTGAGGGGACTCTTCTGAATATCAATATTCCACCCGGCGAAATCAAGGGCGTGCGCGTCACGCGACAGGGAATCAAGAATGCGCGCCCGGTGATAAGCGAGCATATCGACCCTCGAGGTAAACCCTACTTCTGGATCGGCGAAGAGTATTTTGGCACCAATTCAGCTGACGGAACCGACTATCACGCGATCGAGTTGGGTTACATTTCAGTCACCCCTTTGAAAAGCGACATGACGGACCATCGCGCGCTAACCGCGATAGAATCGTGGAACTTCGTCACCGCCTCAGAGGTATTGCAGCGGGGGTGAATGTCCGACAAACTTTAGTTTGTTGTGCGTTCCGCAAGATTCAGACAACGAAAGTTTGTCGGACCTCAAGAGAACAGTTGCAGCCAACTCAACGTCACCCGGAGCTAAGTCAAAATTACGCTATTCCGCGCGAGCGAATGGTAACTCGCCTTCGTGAGCATTACGGCATCACCGACGAACGTGTGCTCGCTGCATTGAAATCAGTTCCGCGGCATTTCTTCGTACCTGAGGCTCTGCAAAGCAGAGCTTATGGCGATCATGCCTTGCCTATCAGTGCCAGCCAGACCATTTCGCAACCTTACATCGTTGCCAGAATGACCGAGCTGTTGCTAATTGATGGTAACAGTCGTGTTTTGGAAATCGGTGCTGGCTCGGGCTATCAAACGGCAGTGTTGTCAAAGGTTGCCGGGCAGGTTTACTCGATTGAGCGAATCGGCGACCTCGCGCGCGACGCACAGGCACGTATTCGTCAACTCGACATCTACAATGCGACGGTAAAATGTTTTGACGGCACGCTTGGTTGGGCGACTCACGCGCCTTACGACGCGATCCTGGTTGCCGCGGGCACCCCGATCATCCCTTCTCCGTTAGTTGCGCAACTGAAGGTTGGAGGCCGGCTGGTGCTGCCTGTGGGTGAATCACGCGAGTCACAACGTTTGATACGCATTATCAAAACAGAAACTGCACACATCGAGGAGGACCACGGTGGGTGCGCGTTTGTCCCGTTGATTGGGCAGCACGGCTGGTCAAATGGTTAAGAGATTTTAGATTTTGGATTTCAGATTTTAGATTCGAAACCGAACTTAAACTCTCAAATCTAAAATCTAAAATCTAAAATTGAATCATGATAGCTAAAATAATTGGCGTACTTTCGACGTTTATCGTAGCGACGATCTCGGCGATGGGTTATGGAGGCGTTGTGTTGCTGATGGCAATTGAATCAGCCTGCATCCCTCTGCCCTCAGAGATCATCATGCCGTTTTCCGGTTACCTCGTTTCTAAGGGTGAGATGAATCTCTGGCTGGTCGGCTTAGCCGGGGCGGTTGGTTGTGTGTTGGGGTCATTAATTGCCTATTGGGTAGGCATGTACGGTGGTCGCCCCTTCATTGAAAAATACGGCCGATATGTTTTGTTGTCACGCCATGACCTCGATATTGCTGATCGTTGGTTTGCTCATTACGGCGAAGTCATCGTTTTCGTTAGTCGACTGTTGCCGGCCATCCGAACGTTCATTGCTTTTCCGGCGGGTGTCGCTCGGATGAATCTGACCCGTTTTGTAATCTATACATTTGCGGGTTCGCTGCCCTGGTGTCTTGGTCTTGCTTATGTGGGCCAGAAGCTGGGCGAACAGTGGGACAAAGACGACACTTTAAAGACGTGGTTCCATCGCTTTGATTTCTTGATCGGAATCGTAGTCCTGCTGGCGGTGGTTTGGTGGGTTTGGCGTCACATTCGTCACCTTCGAGCAGATGACGTTCATACGGACAGCAAGTTGCAGCAAAATGCCGAGAGCAACTGACAGGTGATTGTTTAGGACGAGATTCCTTTGTTTGACAGTTCCACCCGTGCACCAGCCACTTACGTTACGCGAAGTGCGCTTGATGTCGCTTCGAGTGACTTCGTGGATCGTCTTGGTCCTTGCGACTGACACGAATTCTCAAATTAGAATCGGTGCAACTGGGGATCACGGTTTGACATGTGACGGGGGGATCGCGGTTTGACAGTAGACCGGTGCTTCCATAGAATCCAATACCTGTCGGGGCGTGGCTCAGCCTGGTAGAGCGCACGGTTCGGGACCGTGAGGTCGGAGGTTCGAATCCTCTCGCCCCGACCAGAATCATTAACAAAAAGGCCACTCAAAGCGAGTGGCCTTTTTGTTTGTGACATGGATTGTGACGTAACCGGCCTCAGTTGACCAGCTCAACGGCGGTGGATTGCTTGAATGTGGGCTGTAGTGCTTCGCCTGCCAGATCCAGCGCCTGCCGCCTGATGTGTGAGTAAGTTTTCATCATCTCGGTATCAACGTGGCCCACCTGGGCTTGAATAACCCAATCAGGCACGCCCTTCTCGCACAGGGTCGTTATAGCGGCGTGACGGCCATCGTGGAAGCGCACCCCTTCAAGTCCTGCCGCTTTGCGGATTGACCGCCATGCTGAACGCCACGAGGTCATAGGCCGCGTCGGGTCAATTTTTCGTAATTTGATGCCGTTCTCCACGGTTAAGTGTGAAGGAAAAACGTGGTGTCCTGGGTTGGCCGCGTTTATCAAGACCGCTTTCGCTTTGAGGTTTGCTAGGGCTTGTCTGCAAACGTCGTTCAGGGACGGCTTTCTGTGTCCGGCAGCGGTCTTTGATCGGGTGATGTCAATGGTCGCCGTGGTGAAGTCCACGTCCTGCCATCGCAAGCCCTTCATCTCACAAGATCGCATACCACAGAAGAACGCTAGAGTAGCGGCAGCGTGCGCGTACATCCAGTCTGAGCGACTTTGTGCTACTTCGAAGAGCCTTGCTTGCTCCTCTTCGGTTAGTGCGCATCCTACGGGAGGTTTTGTGTTGGGAATGGGTTTGTAATCTTCCTTAAGGCGGGACCACAGGCGAGCATGTTTCAGAATCTGACGAAGCACGCTGAGTTCGCCGTTAATGGTTTTGATGGCTTTGTCGGCGCTCAGCCGCGTGTTTTGATACTCGGCTAGATGAAAAAGTCATTAAAGAGTTATTAGAAAGGTCTCAATTGGGGCTGTCCACCGTCGAGTAGATGAAGATCTTGAACTTCGCGCTCAAATACCTTAGTGAACCAAGCCCATTTTGAGAGCTTGTTCCATTCTCTTTTAGCTTCAAACTTCGCGATATTTTCTACGCACTTACTTAGCACTTCCCGAACCCAACGCCTAAGCACCTCGAGATCCTGTTCCCTCAAAAGCATGTAGCGAAAATAATTGAAGTGGGTTATTCCGTCGGAGTCTTTACGGAAAAAGCTGATCGACCACCGAGAATCCACCCGAGTGTAGAGTCGGCTTGAGACCGCGATCCGAGGATAAATCGCTACTCGCGGCTCCAAATCGTAGGCTTCCACCATAGCCTCTCCAAGGACTATATCGTTATCGTGGACCAGTGGCCCCAGCGTTGCCCCGCCCCGTATTAGAAAGCCCTGCTTCATTGCTTCATCTGCCAACCACGCAATCAATTTAGTGGCCGATCCCAAGGCTGTGACAATGACTCGATCCTCTTTCTCACTGGAATCGTTGCCAATTCGGTAGCTGATGACAATATGGTCGGAAAATGTAGTTATCTGCGGGCTGATTCTGAAACTACTACCGTGCTCCAATTTCTCTTCCTTAAACTGAAACGGACCCCGCGCAGAAGCAAACTGACTGAGCAACTTCTGCAGCGCCTGTCGGGCCGAATCGTCTGGCCCCATAACCGCATCCTTAACGCCAAGTAGGTCAACATAGAATATGACACGATTCTCAAACACGGCTGTTGCGATCTCCCTTCACCCCGTTCGCACAAATTATGCCCGCCGGATTGTTTGTCACACTGTCCGCGCGAAGGCGATGATCCATTGGCGCGCAAGCTTTCGAGCCTCATCCAACTCTTCGGCAGTTGCCGGCCTGGGACCATGCGAATGTTTGCCACGATGACGACTTTGTTCAAGCTGCTCCTCGTTGGTGAGAAACCCGAAGCGTCCCCAGTCGCTTGCGTTGATGCCCAAAGCACTAAGTGTGGGACACTTGCCTCCATAGTGATGGCAAAGCGCATCGCGAATCTCGTAAAGGTGTGTGAACTCGTCATCTGGGTCAGCGACCGATCTCGAATAGCTGACAAATAGGCCTCGAAGGGTTGACGACTGTTGAAGCTTCGGAGCCAAAAGATCCAACTCGGAAGTAGATTCAGCAATTCGCTCAGCCTTCGAGTCACGTTTGATATTACCTTCAGCATCTGTAACGATGACGTCTACTTGGTCCATAAGCACTATGGAATCTTCTAATCGGACCGACACGTCCTTTCGGCCCGATGAATGCTTTTGGTAAATCGTCGGCCCTTCAAGCTTATAGTTCTTGTGTAACTGAAACTTCCTAACTAAGAAAACGTTTTCGATAAAGGATCGCACGCGCTCTTCAAGATCCGATGGCACGGGATTCGTGGGCACGGTCAAATTTGCCATCGCAGTACCAGCGTCGACCATGAGATCGAAGTCACACCCTGCGTGTCGGTAGGGCGCTTCGAAGAAATCCGATGGCTCGTACGTCCATTTCAGTTCTGTGCGGTCGACTGTCACACCCACCTCTGGCTAATGTTGCGGTTCAGGTCCTTGCGAAAACTGCCGAGTGCTTTGCCCCTTACACAGCAGCAGGGAAATTGTGACGTGCTTTGTGACGTAACACTGCGATAGACCACAGAATACCATGAGATAACACGACGTGACATTGAGCGCGAGAGTTGGACCAAAGATGTTGCGAGGTAACGGCTTAGATGTTACTCAGTGGTACGTGGTAGCAATGCGGGATTCCTATTCGGGACCGTGAGGTCGGAGGTTCGAATCCTCTCGCCCCGACCATTTAACAAAGGTCGCCAAGGTTGGCGGCCTTAGATTTTGCTTGTGTCCAAATTGTGGCCAGAGGATTTGTTCATTGAGAGAAGAAAAGAGGCTCGCGGACAATTGACCATGCGAAAATGGGCTGAAATTTGTAAAACGCGATCTGCTGAAGGTGGAGAATGCTGGACTGATCACGGGCCGGAACCGTGTGGTCGGGATCCCCGTGAGGGTTTGAATAGTTGCCATATATATACATAGTTAATACGAAGTCATAAACGCACCAGGGTTGGTTCGGCATATTATCAGGCTCGGATTCTTTGCGAGTTGCTGAAGTAGGAAATGCAGACTCGTTGACTTCGATAGCCAATACTTCACGGTTGAAATCATCCATCACGTAAAGGTACGGAAGCGCCGATCACACCACAACGCATCGCTCATGAAATCTGCTGCGCAACACTCATTCACGCTTTGACTCACCTGCAGCGTCGTACCGTTATTGGTTGCCACTCACCGGGGAGAGCATTGAGAGAGCGCGATATTGGCGCCGAGAGATCAAC
>WNGF01002830.1_pt1 | contig 25489 bp, 28 predicted proteins | sample 5400641 | NCBI WGS metagenome assembly WNGF01 (sample SAMN13153371, study PRJNA577476) | soil metagenome | isolation source: 80 cm soil or saprolite under grassland replicate 2 | place: USA:California | collected 2016-06-15 | reverse complement strand
AGATCGATAAGCGCCGCCCCCTCAGCTTTGAGGAAATAAAAAGCGATCTCGTCCTTTCAAATGGCGCGCGCTTTTACAACGATCACGCACACCCGGAATATTCTACCCCGGAGTGCACAACCCTTCGGCAGATCGTTGCGCAGGACAAAGCAGGGGAACGCATTCTGGCGGAGTGCGCACGACGCAGAAATCAGAAGTTGCCTTCCGGATTTGACGTTCGGCTTTACAAAAACAACACCGACTTTGCCGGGCATAGTTACGGTTGCCATGACAATTACCTGATGAGACGCGATATCGCGTGGGACCGGATTGTCGCTGGAGCGCTGCCGTTTCTCATTACTCGCCAGATTTTCGCGGGTGCGGGCAAGATGGGCATCGAAGCCGAGAGTGCGCAGGGCGAGCCCGGCGTCTATCAGATCTCGCAGCGCGCGGACTTCTTCAGTGTGGTTGTAAGCATCGATACGATGAACCGCCGCCCTCTGATCAACACGCGTGACGAACCGCATGTGGACGCGAGCCGGTATCGCCGGTTCCACGTTATTCTTGGTGACTCAAATATGAGCGAATGGGCCACCGCCATGAAGGTTGGAACCACGGCGCTGGTGCTCGACTTGATTGAGCGCGGGGAAGCGCCGCAGCTTGAGATCGCGCAACCGGTTGACGCAAACAAATCAATCAGCCGCGATCAGACTTACGATTGGATCATCGAACTCAAAGATGGCCGCAAGATCTCAGCGATCGATGTGCAACGAATTTATTTGCGGGCTGCGAGCAAATTAAAAAACGGCGCGAGCGAAGATCGACAATGGATATTACAGGAATGGGAAAATGTGCTCAACGATCTCGAGCGCGACGTTATGTCGACGCGAGACCGGATCGACTGGGCGGCAAAGAAACTCTTGCTGGATGCGCTACAGGAAGAGGAAAAACTTTCGTGGAGCGACCCCTGGCTGCAATCCATCGACCTTGAATATCACAATCTCGATCTGGACCAGGGATTATATTATGAGCTGGTGCGCAAAGGTCTGATGCGCCGCGTCACAAACGAGGAGGAAATCAAGGCGTCCATCTTCAATCCGCCGGAAACAACGCGAGCGTTTTTCCGCGGTCGCGCCGTAGCACGCTTCAATGATGAGATTTCATCAATCCAGTGGGACGAAATAGTTTTTACAAATGAAGCGCATTCAATTCGGGTCGCGCTGCCGGAGGCAGCTATGGACGCGCGCCTGGACGCTCTCAATCATGCCGCGCGTAACGGCAAGGATTTCGCCGAGTTCATGAATGCAATTGCCCAGATCGATTAGTGCAGCGCTCCCTATTCGTGCCGATTTGTCAGCGCATGAAAGAAATACCCTGCAGGGAACAATGCGAGACCAAGGATAGCACTCCAGAGATCGACGTAATGACCAATACTACCTTCGAGGCCCCAGTGCATCCAAGGAAACAGGCCAAGTACCTCGCACAAATCAGTAAAGACGACGGTCATCAGACACCCTGCACCGAGTAACTGTAAGACAGTGCTCGGAGTCTTGTTTCTGAAGTACAGCACGATCGAGCCAGCGAACAGCATGCAAGCTGGCACCAACGCGGCGATTGTTTTGATCAACTCGATATTCATGTTCCGTTTCGATTTCGGGGCCGATAAACGAGCAAACCACCGGCTGCCACTGCTGCAAATGCCGCTCCAGCAATAAACGGCGCGGGCGCGCCGATGGCGCTCCAGAGCGCTCCGGCGATAATGCTCGCTAGCAGTAGCGCAAGGCCACCGACAAGGTTGAAGATTCCAAAAGCTGTACCGCGCAGTTCCGCCGGAGCTGCGTCGGCCACGAGTTTGGACAGCAGCCCCTGCGTGAAGCCCATATGCAATCCCCAGAGAGCAGTCCCAACAAATACATGCAACGGCGCCGTCGCCGTCGCTAACACGAGGTCCGCAGCAGCAAGCACTGCAAGCCCTACCAGGAGCAGCATTCGCTGGCTGAGGATGTCGGCTGCAATCCCCGCGGGGTAGGCCGCGGTTGCGTAAACAACATTCATCACCACCATCACGGTTGGGACGTAACCGATGGCGAGCCCTACGTTCTGAGCGCGCAGCACAAGAAAGGCTTCGCTAAAACGCGCCAACGTGAACACCGCACCAAGTAGGACGATGAGCCAGTAGCGCAGCGGCAGGCGCTTAGCGAAGCTCAAATCCCGAGTGGCGGCCGGAGCCGATGCGCGGTGCGTGTGCTCGGGTTCCCGTACCGCAATCATGAATAACCCGACGGCGATGAGCGCCGGCAACACTGCAACCCAGAGCACCATCCTAATCTGGTTTGCAAACCATGTCATCAAACCAACTGCGAGCAGAGGGCCCGCGAGTGCTCCGATTGAATCGAGCGACTGGCGAAGTCCGTACGCCGCACCGCGCTGTTCGGGCGCGGTGATGTCTGCGACGAGCGCGTCGCGAGGCGCGCCGCGAATTCCTTTTCCTATCCGGTCAATAAAGCGCCCGGAAAAGACCCAAGCCAGGGAAGTCGCCAGGGGGAACATTGGCTTGGTGATTGCGCCGAGCCCATAGCCGAGGACCAGCAGGAGTTTGCGCTTTCCGAGATAGTCGCTGAGGGCGCCGGAAAAGATTTTTGTAATGGCAGCCGTTGCTTCGGCAACGCCCTCGACAAAACCGATTGCGGCCATGCTCGCTCCCAGGACTGAGGCCATAAAAATCGGCAAGAGGCTGTGGACGAGTTCCGAAGAAGTGTCCATAAACATCGAGCCGAGACCGAGCGCCCATATGGTCCGTGGCAGCGCGCGAACCGATTTCAGTCCGGCAGCCGCCGAATGCGGTGGCGGGCGAGTCATTCGTTCGAGAACTCTGCAAAGAGCTATGTTCGTGCTTCGCTTGTCAATGCTTTGTCATTGGAAACACAATCCAAGGAAGCCATTTTGAAGAGTATGCCGTGGTTCAGGCAGGATGTGGCGCGAGTTTCGTTGTGCGCTCGAAAACTCGGTACAGCGGCAGCAGAATAAACAGCATTTAGAAAAGTAGAACTGACCACGCCGTTCGTGTTCACCTCGACGCTGCATAGTGCGGCTGTTCCAGCGGCTCAGATATCTCTTTCGCCCGCTCTCGGCGCTCTACCCAATCATACAACACGGGCAGAAGAAGCAGGGTCAGGAACGTCGAACTAACAATTCCGCCAATCACTACCGTGGCCAACGGCCGTTGCACCTCCGCTCCTGCGCTCGTTGCCAACGCCATTGGAACGAAGCCGAAAATGGCCACTGCTGCGGTCATCAACACCGGACGCAAGCGTATGAGCGAACCTTCTGTGACAGCAGCCAGCACATCCTTGCCTTGTTCTCGAAGATGATTGAAGTAGCTGACAAGTACAACGCCGTTGAGCACGGCCACGCCGCTCAGAGCGATGAAGCCCACGGCCGCCGCAATGCTGAAAGGCATACCGCGTATCCACAAGGCGAACACGCCGCCCGTAACGGCCAGCGGAATGCCTGTGTAAACCAAAACGGCCTGCCGCACGCTGCCAAACGCCATGAAAATGAGCACGAAGATGAACAACAATGCGACGGGCACAATGATCGCGAGACGCGCCTTGGCTTCCAGTAGGTTCTCGAACTGGCCACCGAACTCGATGGTGTAGCCTGCGGGAAGCTTCACTTGGTCGCGCACTTTCGCCTCAGCTTCACGCACCCAACTTTCTACGTCGCGGTGTTCGAGGTTCACCATCAAGGCTGATCGGCGCTGGCCCGAGTCGCGCATGATGGGTGAGACAGTAGTCACACGCTCAATGTCCGCCAGCGTACCAAGCGGGAGCATTCCAGATTCGCCCACACGCACCGGCAAAGCCCGGATGGCGTCGAGGCTTTCGCGGTCCTTTTCAGCGAGGCGCACGACGATGTCGAAACGGCGATTGCCCTCGATGAGCGCGCCAGCCGTGTGTCCGCCTAACGCGGCAGCGATGACTTGGTTCACGTCGCCGGCTTGAACGTTATATTTGGCGAGGACATCGCGTTTCACTTGTATCTCCAGCATCGGAGTGCGGCCCATGGTCTCAAACTCGACTTCGCCCTCGCCTTCGCGCGTCCCAGGAATCTTCTCCAACACTTCTTTAACCTCTTTACCGAGCCGTCCGAGCACCTCATAGTCGTTGCCGAAAATCTTAACGGCGATGTCCGCGCGGATACCTTCGAGCATTTCGTTGAAGCGCATTTCGATCGGCTGGGCAACCATGACATAAGCACCGGGGTTGAGCGTTTCGAGTTCCTTGGTGATAACCTTGGCCAGCTCGGCCTTGGTGATGGGATGACCGTTCACCTTCCGCCACTGGGCGCGCGGTTTGTAGAAGATGTAGAAATCGGCATCGCTCGGCGGCATCGGGTCGGTGGCAATTTCGGCGCTGCCTATTCGCGTAAAGACTCTTTCCACTTCGGGAAGTCGCGCGCGGATTTCCCGGTCGGTCATGATCTGCGCCGCCACCGTCGCGTCCACGCTGATGCTCGGGGTGCGATAAACCATCATGGTGAACGCGCCTTCGTCCAGCACCGGAATGAAATCCGCGCCGAGTCGCGTAAAAACGAAGACGGCCAGAGCGAATAACACAACCGCTCCGGCCGCAACGAGCCAACGCAACCGCAGGGCCGCGCGTAATGTCGGCAAGTAAAGACGCTTGCAAAACCGGATGAGCCGGTTGTCACCTTCGTGAATGTGGCCGCGCAGGAGGAACGAACACAACGCCGGCATGAGCGTGAGCGCCAGCACCAACGCGCCGCCTAGCGCGAGCATCACCGTAAGCGCCATCGGATGGAACATTTTCCCCTCGATGCCCGCCAGCGACAGAATGGGCAGATAAACAATTGTGATGATGAGCACACCGAAAAACATTGGGGTGCCGACTTGTTTGCTGGCCGCAAGGACAGTGTGCAGACGTTCTTCTGTCGTTAGCGCGCGACTGAGTTGCTGTTGCTTCAGTCCGAGTCGGCGGACGACATTTTCGACAATAACTACTGCGCCATCAATGATGAGGCCGAAGTCAATTGCGCCAAGGCTCATCAGGTTGCCGGAGATGCCGAAACGCGCCATGCCGGTAATGGCAAAAAGAAATGCGAGCGGGATGGCCGTGGCGACAATGAGCGCTGCGCGCCAGTTGCCGAGCAGGAACAACAACATTGCCACGACCAGCACTGCGCCTTCAAAAAGATTTTTCTCGACCGTGTGGATGGTGCGGTCGACCAGTTCGCTGCGCTTGTATTGCGGCTTGATGACAACGCCGGGCGGCAGACGCTTCTGGATGTCCTCGACCTTGCGCGCGACGCGCTCCGAGACCGCACGGCTGTTTTCGCCCATGAGCATCATCGCCACGCCAATCACGGCCTCAACGCCCTCATCTGTTGCCGCGCCAGTGCGAAAGGCGTGTCCGATTTGAACGTCTGCCACGTCCTTGACGCGCAGAGGCATCACGCTCGAAGCAAACTTCACCGGAAGCTCAGCGATCTCTTGCGGTGACACTACACGGCCAACACCGCGAATCACGAGCTGTTCGCTGCCCGAGTTGACGATGCCCCCGCCAGCGTTCTCAACATTCTCGCCGACGACGCGGGCGAGTTCGCTCACCGTGAGGCCTGCATTACGTAGCTTGTCGAGACGGGGCTGTACGACGATTTGCTTCACATGCCCGCCATAGGCGTTGATCTCGGCAATACCCGGCACGGTGCGAAGCTGCGGTTTGATGATGTACTCCTGCACTTGCAACAGTTCCATTAGTTGCGCCTCACGGGTGGGCGGAGCGTTGGTCGCGCCGGAGGCGTAGTCCACGGTGTAATAGAAGACCTCGCCGAGGCCGGTGGTAATCGGCACAAGCTTCGGTGTCAGTCCGGGCGGGAGTGAGTCAGCCGCGCTTTGCAAGCGTTCGGTCACTAACTGACGCGCGCGATACACGTCAGTCTTGTCCGTAAATTGCAGGGTGATCTGGGACAGGCCAAAGCGCGAAAGCGATCGCATTTCCGTTACGCCGGCAATGCCGCCGAGCGCGGTCTCCAGCGGGAAGGTAACGAGGTTCTCAACTTCTTCTGGTGCGAGCGCTGGGATAGTCGTGTTGACCTGGACCTGCACACCGGTGATATCGGGAATCGCGTCCATCGGCAGTCTGTTCGCTGACCAAAGACCCACCAGCAACAGTGCGAGCGCACCCATCAATACAAGCACACGCTGGCGCACAGAGAATTCGAGAATCTTGTCGATCATGGCCGCTGCTCCTCGCGGTAGAGCTTTAGTCCGGTAAGAATTTCCAGTTCCTGGGCGGCTTGTAGCGCGTCCTTCTTCATCTCCTGCAAGGTGCTGACTATCTCGAGATACTGCTTTTGCGTTTCCACGTAAATCGGCAGCGCGACGGCGCCGAGTCGATAATTGCGGTCCGCGAGTTCGGCGGCTTCGCGGAATTTCGCGACCGTATCCACCTGCCATTTCGCGATCTCCTCGCGCTTTGCCTCAAATGTCGCTGCGCTTTGAGTCACGCGTCGTTCTACTTCTCGCTGCGCCGCGAGAAGCGATACCTGCGCTTGTTCCTCACGTGCCTTGCTGGTCTCGATGTTTCCGATGTTGCGATCCCAGAATGGCAACGGCACTGAAATTCCAATGCCCGCTTGCTGCTCTTTGTCCGCCGCGTTCTCTTGTAAATAATATGGCCCGACTGCAATGGCCGGAAAACGTTCGTTCCTCGCGAGCGCGACTTTGAATCCTTGTTGCGCTAATTCTCGCTGACGAATGCGAATGTCGAACGCGTTGGCACGCGCAGCATTAACGAGCCTTTGCAGCGACATTTGGAGAAGGTTCAACTCGCCGGCGTTTATTTGGAGTGTAGCAGCTGCCGGACGGCCACACAGTTGATTCAGTTCTGCCGCCGCTGTTTTTGCCGCCAGCGCCGCTTCACGTTCTTGCCGCCGGAAATTCAGTGTGTTCGCATCAATGATTCTGGTTTCCAACAGTGGGGTTACACCCGCCAGCGGGCGCTGGGCCAGAACATCGTTCAACGCCTGAAATCGATCGGCCACTTCACCCGCTGTAGTCGACCGTTCTTGCGCGATTGAAATGCTGTAAGCCAGCGTGCGCACGCGCGCGGCAAGTGTTAGCCGGAACTGCTGGAAATGAAGCTCGGCAAGATCGATATCGCCTTTTGCAATCGCTTTCCGTAAAGCGATTCGCCCGGGATATTCGAACGTCTGATTGACAGAAACTGACCAGGCCGCTCCTTCGCCACTCGGACCGCCAGAGTTATCCCGCGCATTCTTGTAGCCAGCCTGTGTATTCAGCTCCGGATTCCGAATCGTTCCGGCCGTTTTCAGCATTCCCGTCGCCGCGGCAATTTCGGCAGCATAAAATTTCAACTCCGGATTGTTCGCGAGCGCCTGTCGCACCAGCGCCGCTGGAGTCGTATGAACCGGCGCAATGAGCGAATTCTCCGCGCACACCGGCACAACCCCGGTGATCATCACAGTAATAAAAAGTCCGAAAATGTTTTGCCTCATAAATCGATTTCGAAACGACACTTCGGGCGGAGCACACCGCCCGGGTTAGCACAGCGACCAACCGTCCTCCACGCGAGGACTCAGTTATGAAGCAAAAGAAGGAGCGCGCGGCGCTGAGGCAGCGCGAAAAGAGAACTGCCAGCATCTACTAAGCTCCGGCGGCGCCACACCAAATTCCGCGCAACAGATAAAACTATGCAACGGCGTAAGGTCGAGGGGATTGCTGGGCGGCACGAGCATGCGAACGGGTGTCGGCGCCGACTCGCGCCCGTTATGAACGAGTTTGTAAATCGCCGGCGCGACGTTCCAACACGGGCCCGTTTGCGAGGATTCACCGACTGGAGTGCCGTCGTCGGTATCGGGGATCCATCCTGCGCGTTCAAGAGAAGACCACGAGGTCGCCGGTATCCAACACGCAAATAACAATGTCGCGAGGATTGTTTTCAACCGGCTCATTTCTGCGAGGAATAGACTTCGGTAATTCGGGTTCTTCAAGCACATCCTGGCTAACGAAATCGAGAATCGGCAATCGAGACTCGGCTCACTCCCACTCGATTGTGCTTGGTGGTTTACTCGAGATATCGTAACAGACCCGGTTGACACCTTTGACTTCGTTGCTGATCCGGCTTGAAATACGCCCCAGCAATTCGTAGGGAAGCCGCACCCAATCCGCGGTCATCCCGTCCTGGCTCTCGACGATGCGAAGCACCACCGTGTTTTCATAAGTGCGTTGGTCGCCCATCACGCCGACGGATTGCACGGGAAGCAAAACAGCAAATGATTGCCAGACTTTGTAATACCAATCGGCCGCTTCCATTTCGCTCTGCACGATCGTGTCCGCCTCGCGCAGAATTGATAAACGTTCGGGCGTAACTTCTCCGAGAATGCGAACGGCGAGACCAGGACCCGGGAAAGGCTGACGATATACGATTTCCTTCGGCAAACCGAGCTGCAATCCTGCCTGGCGCACTTCGTCTTTGAACAATTGGCGCACCGGCTCGACGAGCTCGAAATGCATTTTCTCAGGCAATCCACCGACGTTATGATGACTTTTGATCACTTGCGCGGGATTGCCCTGGATCGACACGCTCTCAATCACATCGGGATAAAGAGTGCCTTGTGCTAGGAATTTGTAGCCGCCGTGCTTGCGCTCGCCATTTCTTTGATCTTCCTCGAGCAGTTCCTCGGTCGCGTGTTGGAATACTTTGATGAATTCGTTGCCGATCAGCTTTCGCTTCGTTTCGGGATCGGTCACTCCTTTAAGCAGCGCGAGAAAACGATCGCTGGCGTCCACGTATTTCAGGCGCACGTGAAAATTCTCGCCGAAAACGCGCTGCACCACTTCCTCCTCTCGTGCGCGGAGCAGCCCGTTATTGACAAAAATGCAGGTGAGCTGGTCGCCGATTGCCCTGTGCAGGAGCGCAGCGGTCACCGAAGAATCAACGCCGCCGCTCAAACCGAGCACGATCTTTTGATCGCCAACCTGTTTCCTCACGCGGGCGCAGGCCTCTTCAATGAACGAGCCCATCGTCCAGTCCATCGCGCAGTGGCAGATGTGAAACAGAAAATTCTGAAGAATCTCCCTACCGCGCGGCGTGTGTGCGACTTCGGGATGAAATTGCAATCCGTACAGCTTCCGCTGTGGATGTTCCACTGCGGCGAAGTCGCAGCCTTCGGTGGTCCCGGCCACGCGAAAGCCTTTCGGCAACGCCGTTACTTCATCGCCGTGACTGTTCCAGACGTCGAGCTGCTCGCCTAATCCGGCTAAGAGTTCTGAACCATTTTTGACGTGCAAGACGCCCGCCCCGTACTCGCGTCGTCCCGTGAATACAACGCGTCCACCAAGATGATGCGCCATCAGCATCAGCCCGTAACAAATTCCCAGCATAGGAACGCCTAGCGAAAAAATCTCTGGATCGATTTGCGGTGCGCCCTTGTCATAAACACTGGAGGGTCCGCCGGAAAGGATCAGCCCCTTCGGTTTCAATGCGGCGACTTCACCGGCGGGCGTGTCGAAACGAATAATCTCAGAATACACCTGGCACTCACGGATTCGCCGCGCTATGACTTGTGTGTACTGCGAGCCGAAGTCGAGGATAAGAATTTTTGAGTGCGTGGATTTGTCGGCCATCTTCAGCGCGCGCTACGGATGAGTCTGTGGGACGCCATGCTCTCCAGCTGGATCGCCCGGAGGTCGCTCCAACGGGCCTAGCGTTCCCTGGCCGGTCACTCCTCGCTCAAACTGTCCTTGAACTTCTTGCGAGCTGCGTTGTTCGAGCGGGTCGGTGCAGCCACCCATGGCCAGGCATGCGATCACGAGCAAGATCGACATGCGTTTCATCTACGTATTTTATGAAGGCCGTGGGGCATTGCAATTGCGGATTGCAAGATGACACCAAGTGATTGGTTAAAGGTTAAATAGTTGAAAACGATCAATGCCTTTCCCTTGTAACCTTTTAACGTCGTAACTTTTTAACTCCGTCCGCCATGATCGATCCCGAACTCCTGCTGCAAGGTTATCGGCTCGGTGTTTTTCCCATGGCGATGGAGGACGCCTCAATTCAATGGTTTTCGCCCGATCCCCGTGCAATTTTGCCATTGGAAGATTTTCATGTCCCACACGCGCTGCGGCGTCTCGTGCGCAAAAAAGTTTTTGAAACGACGATGGACAACGCGTTTTCGAAAGTCATCGAGGCGTGCGCGAAACGCGAAGATACGTGGATCAATCTTGAAATTATTGAAAGCTACGCACGATTGCATGAGTTCGGCTGCGCGCATTCTATCGAAGCCTGGAAGGATGGCACGCTCGCTGGCGGACTTTACGGCGTAGCGGTCGGTGGCGCTTTTTTTGGCGAATCAATGTTCCACTACGTAACGGACGCGTCGAAAATTGCGTTAGTCGCGCTCGTAGAGCATTTGCGCGCTCGAAAATTCGCGTTGCTTGACACGCAATGGCTCACCCCACATCTGGAACAATTTGGCGGTATCGAAATTTCGCGGGACCATTACCTGCGCCTCTTGCGCAGAGCAGTGGAATTACCGCGGGAGTTCTAGGCCGGCGGCAACCGAAGGCGTGTTGAGGGTTGGGCGCCTGCCGCGCCGTAGTTGGACGAAGGTGGGTTTTCTGCTTTAGTGAGCGGGCGCCGCGGTTCACGCGAGGGATCCGCAATTTGCAAAGGCTGGGTAGCTCAGTTGGCAGAGCAGTGGACTGAAAATCCACGTGTCGCCGGTTCGATTCCGGCCCCAGCCACGCCCCCTTTTTCATAGGTAAAACACGAGGGAAAACGACCATTTTTGGTGGTCTGCTCGAACACCCCGAAAATGAAAGAAAATGCCGGTTTACGGAAGCCCAAGTGTCCTGCAGTGTCCTGCATTTTCTGGCCAGAGAAAGATCAGCGTGCCCCTGGCGTTTTGCGTTTCGCTGCCTTGTAACATTTCTCCGCATCCTTAATGACGCCAGGATATAGATTGCCGGGACGCTCCCGTCTTTCCTGTTCGTCCATAATATCTTTGCCGATCTGCGTTGCCGGATAATCGGCTTTCAGTTGGTATCGAGAGCAGAGTATCTGATGATCCAGAAGGAATTGGAAGAGATGCTTGTACATCTCAGGCCGGAGAAACAAATCGCGAGCTTCGGCGTACTGTCGCAGTAACCACGTGCACACCGCGATCTCTGGCGGCATACCGGGGGTGCTGCCAACAGCCCGTAACCCTCGCAGTCTGGCTTGGGCAACGTGACATTGTCGTTGGCCGTACACATTGCCTTTCGAGTCAATCGGTCGGGCTTTTCGATCATTGGTAAGCAACCATTCGGGCGCGACTCCGGTATAGGCAGCGATCTTTTCCGCAATCTGTCTGGTAAGCGGTCGCTCTCCGTGTTCCAGCTTTTGCAATAGCGACTTGGACAGACGAACCACAGTACTGAACTCGCTCTGTTGAAGTCCCAGCAGCTCGCGTAAACGGCGCAAATTATGTTTTCCAGTAGCGGGTCTCATATCAAAGCACAATAAATCGTACTTTGTGTGTTTTGAAAGTGTTTACTCAAATCATGAAATGTCGTTCGTTCTTTGGATATGAAGCAGCCAAAGAGAAAGTACACAAGGCCGGACGCAACCCCGCCGGGGATCGTCAATGGACTGGAAGTGCCAGTGACAACCGAACAACTGGCTAAACATTTACAGGTGACGAGCCGCACCCTGGCGACCTATCGAGCCAAGGGGATGATTCCATATTGGAAATTGAATCCGCGCCAATTCCGTTATCGCATTTCAGCGGTTGAAATGGCGCTGGCCAACGCGCGGTAAAGAAAAATTTCCCCGGTATCTCGCCAGCAAGTTGAGAGACCGGGGAAGAAAGAACCGCGCATGGACTCTCGCAAATTTTCAGCGATTCGGCAAGCGCCGACGCAAATTCGCCGAAATTTGCAAGTCGCGCCACTGACCCTTCACGGAGTGCCAACGCTGTTGACCGACTGCGTCCTGATAGGTCACGCGAAAAAGGCAGACGTAATTTTCACCCCGCGCCAGTACTTCGCCATGTGCGCCCACATGCACAACGAAAACCCCGACAACTTTTTTTTGATGCCGTATCGGGATAAAGACGGCAAGCCCGCATTCAAAAAGGCGTACAGGGCGGATGTGGAGACGCGCATCCAGTGGGCCTGGGACACGATCACTGGCAAGGCGAAGTCACCGGCCTCGATTGGATTTTATCCCACGAACTCTCAGCGGCAATCACGTTGGGCCGCAATGGATTTTGACCGTCACGACGACAATCACATGCGAGCACGCGACCTTGCTCACAAGGCGTTCGCCATCCTGATACGCGAACCGCACCTTTACGTCGCGCTGACCACGAGCGCGGGCGACCCTCAACATTCCGGTTGGCATCTGTTCATCTTCACGAAGGATTTTCATCCGTGCGAAGAATGGACGCGGCTATTGAAACAGGTCGCTGACCAAATCGGTGCGCCGATTCAATCAGGTGTATGCGAAATCTTCCCCGATGATTGCAAGGGCATCGGTCACGGCATTCGCGCTCCCGGTACGTGGAATCCAAAAAACGGCGAGTGTGGTCTGATCCTTCAAGAAACCTTTTCCAAACTCCTCACTGCTTCCAACACTGCGAGTTGCCCTAAAGAAAGGAATGCTTCTTTAGGTACTAGGGCAACTACGAGGGTAGTAAACCCCAGTTGCCCTAGTAGTGAGTTTTACAGGGGAGAGCATGGCAAGTGGAGAGGAGGTTTTGCCATCATTGCGCCGAGGTCGAGAAACGAGCGATTGGGGAAACTTGTCGGCACAGCCTTCTACCAAGCAGGCAAAAACGTTGCCAGACGAAATGCCGAGTTCCAACACGCTGAAGCAAACCCAGTCCCCGTTGCAACCCTGTCAGAGCACCTAGACGATTTTGAAGAGTTGTGGGCAGGCATGGAGCGAAAATGGAAGGCGGAACTGTCTCCGGCTGAGCGCGCCAAATTCGATGCACTTACCACCGACACATTGCGCGACGTGTTCTGTATTGTCCGCAACTGGTGGCGGGACGACCCGGACGCGTTCGACTTCAAGATCGTAGCTCGAAATCTCGGAGACCGGATCGGCGTGTCGCCGTATTGGGCAGCGAGCATTTGCCGTCAATTCTGCGCGATTGGCATCCTGCGTAAGACCGCCGAATACGTGCCGCACAAATTGGCGAGGCGTTACCAATGGATCGCCAACGAACCGAGCCGCAAGGTGAGTAACAACGGAGCAACCGAGCTATGACGCTGAAATTTTTACACGAAGTGGATGACATCGACGATCCGCGAGAGCCGTGCGCTCACTGCAAAAAGCGAACCGCTGAAATCGTATGGCATTACATGGCTGAGCACGATTTCGGCGTGAAGTTATGCCGCGAGTGTGACCAAGGGTTCTTAGAGCTAAGGCTGTGCTGCCAGTGTGCAACCCATCACGCGCTGGCAATTTTGAGGGACGTTGCCGAAATCAAAGTTGGCGAGAAACGAACGCACGCTCGGTATCGCGATGCTTTGAGCCGTTGCGGGCTATAGCGTTTTTATGAAAAACCAAAAAAAACGAAGGACCGGCGGACCATTGGATCGATCCGCCGCCACTCCTCAAACCTCTAACGCTCCAACAAATAATCAACCAGCTAACGAGTTGCAAGAGCATAGCTGGCGTGACTTTTGGGAGATCCATCCAGCAGCCGCGGTGTTTAACAAACGGACGACGCCTAAAGGTCTCACAGAACTCGCAAAGGACATTGATGCGAACGGCTTGAAGGCTCGGATTCGGACACGAAGCACGCCGGGCGACGGCAAAGTATATGTCATCGACGGCATCAGCCGCTTGGACTCGATGGAGAAAGAGCTTGGCTGGCAAATCGTCAATGCGAAAGGCGAATGGATTGGCGCGGCTAGCGGGCAAGTCGAGCATCGGGCAGGGCGCACGCATGAGCAGATCAGAGACGAGGTAATCAGCTTCAACGCCAAGCGCCGTCATCACACGAAAGAGGACTTGGCAGCGGCTATCGCTGAGACAGCTAAGTTGGAATATACAGCGAAGCGAAAAGAATTTCCCGCCATCAGTGGCGAGAAATTGCCTACTCCCCGATCAAAGGACGAATACAAAGCTGAGGCAGCGCCTACTACTGGCCGACCAAAGGACGAATTGAAAGCTGAGATAATTAAGAAGGCCGCTGAGAAAGGCGTCAGCAAGCGCACTGTCGAAAGGGTGCTGGCTCGCCAGTCTGATCGCCCGAAGATCGCTACCAGGAAGGGCAGGAAGAAGAAGGGCAGGAAGCATGATGTATTAAACCCCTACCGCATCGAGGTGCGCCTTTCCCACCTGTATAAGAAGTTCGACAAGAAACGCGAGGAAGTGCAACTCGCGATAACCAATCAGTTGCTTAGTAAAATTGAAGGCGGCAACCCGGTTGCCCCTGTGAGTGTGACCTATCCGGACGGCAGCACTCGCGAGATTAGCGATCTCATCTTCCATAGGCACGAGAAAAGAGGCGCAGCATGAAGAAAGGCGGGACCAGCGGACTACCCTAGGTTGAATTCATCCTAGGGTTAGGGTTAATCGCTTGTTATGAGGATACTTACGATACAACGCCGCATGACCTCGAAATGTGTCACCAATTCACCAATGAACATTTCACACTTTGCGCCGTCCTTCCCACGCGGGAGTTTAGGATCGACTCCCGTTTCCTTTGGCCGAAGCACATCTTCGGTTGTGGGTTGGGCGGCTGCAAATTTTCTTATGAAGCCACCAGAGCCTAACGAATGCCAAGGTTTGTAGAAAAAGCGCGCCCACGGCCAAAGGACAACCGTGAGCACGCCCACCTATGAAACAAACAAACTGGTTTCATTCTACCTGTCCTTGCCGTAGAATCAAAACAACCAACACCAACCGCCTATGAACACCGAACGCAGCATCACCACTCATCCCCCGTTCTTTCAACCTCACGTTTCGCCCGAACAAGCGCAGCAGGAACGCGCAGAACAAAACGAAAATGTTCAAGCGGCGAGCCGTGAAGCCGTGGAACGCGATCACGCTTTGATTCGCGCCATGAATCGTAGCAGCAACACGCGAACGGCAGAGCTACCGCAACTGCGAGCGCCAGTGTTACCCGAAGATTTCACCGAGCAAACGGCACAGCTTGATAACATGATTTTTGAGCGTGGTATCGGGATTGATCGCGAGCGACTTCTGACGTTAGGCACAGAGCGGTTCCAAGAATTGCTCGAACTGGATCACGCTGCCAGAAAAGACCAGCGCATCACCATCGCTGTCGATCTTGCTGATTGGCGGCAAGTGGAAGGCGCGTTTTACCAATTACATGCGCTTCGCGCGACAGCCGTTCCGCGCCGAACAGATTTGGAGATTGGTTACGGGAAAGCAAAAGACCGCGGGCAAGCTGCGGCGTTCAACGGATTCGATGATTTGTGGAAAGCTCTCGATGCCGGCGAACCCGAAACAGTTAGGAACTGCCTGGCGTTCCATGACGGATTTGAGTCGCTGGCGTTCGGCCGGTCATTACTTGATCGGCTCTCAAAAGACGGGCGTTGCCGATCTCGGTTTTTCGCTGGCGGGCATGGGCGCAGGGTTGAGTTGTTCGATAACTGGCGCGAGGTGCTGCAAGCCCCGCTCGTAAGTGTTACATTGCCCGATGCGCTCTGGAGTATTGTGGGTTGGTTGGCGAATGAACAAACGCCCAGGCCGGATACGCAAGAGTTAGCTCGACGTTGGTTTAACATACGGCTTCCAACTCAGCCGCAGATTCGGACGGTCGAAGCCGTGTTTAACGGATTTCTGTTGGGACGTACTGGCTGGTCATTGTGGGAGTATGTCGGGCAGGCGACGCGCACGGTGGAACACCAATCGCAACTGGCAGAACGATGCCTGCAATTCGGTAAGGAGTATCCTCGCATCCGGGGCTTTCACGAGGGGATCAAAACGGCATTTGATCGTGAGGTACGCGACGGTCCGGCAACCTCGCATCGTGAGTTAGATGCTGTCCGTTACCGCGCCTTTACGGATGTGACGATCCAAGGATTGCTAGATTGCGTTTCTGCTGTGCTCGCGCTGGCGCTAACAGAAAACGGCGCAGTGGTGGTAGCGCGTTTCCAAGAGCAGATGTTGTGTGAAGGTAAACCCAAGCAACGCGCGAAGCTGAGCGCGCGATTGGCAGCGGCTTTCCCTGGATCTTCGTTCACAGTTGAAGTCAGCGAGGAGGCAAAATAAATGAGTGCAACCCCGACTTTGGTAAGCATCTCTCAGCGAGAGATTGGTGATCGCCGGTTCCTTCATGGCGATGAAATCGAGCCAGGCGTGTTGACGGGCGAGTTGTTGGACTACTGGTTGGATCACAAATGGTGCATGGAACTTCCCGAAAGGCGGTCGCTCTACAGGTTGTTCGCTCCACTGAGCGGATGCACAGAAAAAGAAGAGCTAACAGAACAAGAACAGGCTGAGGTATGCCTGCCAGAGTAAGATTTTGACCAGCTACGATTGGCGAAGTAACATCCGAGGCATGATGAAATTGAAATCTCCACCCAGTTATGGCACAGCTTTTGGATTGCCGATTGCCGATGCTATTTCTGCCATTCAAGCGTCTGCCGAAAGTTTGCGCCTGGCCGCTGAGAAAGTGCCTGGCAGAAGTCAAGGGTTCGGCCAGCGAATCGCTCTAGCCGTCAAAAGAAAAGTCGGCGCGGGTTATTCACGCATCCAAGCCAGCGCGCAAGCATCGAATGAAGGTGGCTTTGGCGAAAAAGTCACCAAAAATGTGAAAAAAAAGCTGTCGGAAAAGTGCCGCAAAACCCGGACGCCAAAACAAGCCAAGGAAAAGGCTGAGAAAGATAGTGAAGCCTGGGAGGCTGCGAAGCAGCGGCGCAACACGCCGAGACCGCCGACCAAAAGTGGTTGAATGAAAAAGCCGCGTGTTAAACTGGCCGCATCCGGCTCATTGCTTACTGAGTAACACACGCGAACGGCTCCAAGCCCGCCAGCGCGTCGGAGTGAGTCGGGGGCTATGATGACCCTGCCTATACCATCAGAACTATGTCACGGGGCGCACAGGCCCGCCGTTAAGCTGCCTGGATACCCTTTGTGACCCGTTTCGACGTTTGTTGGATTACACAACACAGCGAGCGAACAACACCCCACACACAGCGGGCGAGTTGAACAGACGAAGTCGAGTTAGTCGGGCAAAGTAGTTCATGAACGACTTTCGGTGTTCGAGCAACGACAACGACGCGCAATGGAGTCTGACAGTGAGCGAACACCCCGACCGGCAACACGGCGAGGCTTGGCTTGATCTTGCGAGCAAACGACAACGACGCGCGTCCGATGAATAGATCACGAGTGCGGCAATGCTTGTTTGTCGAGCTAATCAATCGGCAACACAAACTCGAAGTGCTCGCACAAAGATACAGAGTCCAACACACCTTTACCCTTGCCCGACATACACACAGCGCATCACAAACGATTCTGGCGCAATCCTCGCAACGGCAACGGCCATCCCTGCAAGCCATCGCGGCCGCGTTAGCTTACCATCGACATTGCAATTGTTGATTGAGTCGCCGTGTTAAACAAAAAATTTTACCCCCCTACGTTAGATTCTTTCACGCGTTGGTAGGGGTGCGAGTGCGGAGACTCCCAGGATTTCGGTAGGAACCGCGCCGAAAGAACAGCATTTCCGTTTCCGTTTTGCCTCTGGCGCTGAAACGAAATTGTGATTACGGTTGAGTCGATGGATGCCAACGCGATCTGCACCGCGCAAGAGCTAGCCGGAGTCCTAGGTGTCTCAGACAGGCGCGTGAGGCAGTTGGTCCAAGAGGGCGTGCTGAAATGTGCACGGACCAAACGGGGCGGGATGCATTTCCGATTGGGCGATTCAGTGCAGCGATTCATTGAGCATCGGTGCGCGATCACCGAGGAACAGTTTGAAGCCGTCAACGGCGAGTATGAGCAAGCCCGAACCCGACGCATGAACGCGATTGCTGAGCAGTCGGAATTGGAGTTGCAAGCCAGGAAGGGCAAACTACACCGGCAAGATGATCTTGATTATCTCGTGGCACTGCGGCTGCGCAATTTCCGGGACAGATGTTTAGCGATTCCATCGCGCGTGATGCACATCTTGCAGGGCAAAACGGCAAAGGAGATCAACAAAATTGTGTCAACGGAAGTGTGTCTCGCGCTTAACGAGTTAGCCGATTTTTGGGGAGGCGAGCACAAAGAGGAAAGGGATCGCTACCTCGAAAGCAAAAGCGTTGACCTATCGGCATTGAACGGAGAGGGTTGAACCCTAGGACGTTTTCGACCTAGGGTCGGTTTGATCTGGAGGTAGCTAGTTACCTCGCGCCCTGGCGGTGCGTCGTTTCGGTTTCGGTGGCAGGGCGAACGCTTTGCGTGTTACTCGCAGCAATTGGCGTGCTTAAGCAACTGGATTCTCCACGATTTGCTCCGGCAGTTTTAGCGGACGCACTTTTTGCCAATCTGCCGCCACTCCGAGAACGAGAACAGGAATGTCGATATTCGACACACCGCGCGCTTCCAAATCCCACACAAACTGCTCGAAATATGATACGCCGGTGGACATTTCGTCCGCGAAGGCTTTTATCGGAACTATTTCGACGCCGTGATCTATCCAACCGAGTTTGTGAAAAATAGTCATCTTTGCGCAGACGTTATAAACCATGAACGCATATTTCCCGAATTGGACTTCGACGCCTAACTTCTCTTTTACAAAATCCATTTCTCGAAACGCCCCTTTGTTGAGTTTTTTGGGTTTATAGCCGCTCTCGTAATAAGCGACCGAGTAATCGCACGCTACGCGAATAGGTCGCCAGTCGGATACAAGTTTGAAGGCTCGCTTAAACGCTTTATTCAGAGAAGTTGGCGAGTAGAGCATCTGCCCAGGCATTGTCTTCTCCTTACTTTCCTTTGTCTTGTGCTCCTCCTCGTTGATGGCGTCGATCACGCTGTAGATTTCACGCAGTAGTTTTGGATAGCCGCCTTCAACAGCCTCCCGTCCACCGTTAAAGGAATACGTGCCAGCTACTCTCACAACAGAGAGCGCTCCGTCCATTCCTTTGGCACTTGAGCGACTTTTTCGCGTCCCGTTGGTTGATGCACTGGCTTTCCAAGTCGGCGATATGGCAATGTCCCGTCTTCCAACTGATGAATCCTGTTTTTTGCTTCCTTAATGTAGCGAGCCTCACGGTCGATACCCACTGCGCGTCGATCGTTCCTCAATGCGCCAAGCAACGCAGAGCCAACCCCGCTGAATGGGTCAACCACCGAGTCGTGTTCGTTCGTCAAAGCAAGGATGCAGCGCTCAACGAGTTCGATCGGAAACTGACACGGGTGAATTGTTTTTTCTGGATGATTCGCCTTCACGTTTGGGATATTCCACAGCCCCGTTTCCCAATCTTCAACCACAACTTTCCAAATATCCGAGGGGTTCTTGCCAAGCGGATTGCCACTTGGTTTTCCATAATTGGGACCAGGCTTGTAATTTGTTTTGCCAGGATATTTCGAAGGAACTCGAACAGCATCCAAATTGAACGTGTATGAATCTCCCTTTGTAAACCACAGCATTGTTTCGTAGCGACCGCTGAACCGTTTCGAAGCATGCAACCCGTGATCGAAATACCAAACAATGCGATTCCGAAGCTTTAAGCCGCATTGCTTGAATAGAGAATAAAAGAAAACATCTAACGGAAACACTTCTGAGTTTTCGACGTAATTGCCAACTTGCCAGCAGATCGAACCTTCCGGATGCAGAACTCGAACAAGTTGCGCGATGATCGGCTTTAGCCAGTCCAAATATTGATTTAACGCCGTCTGCGTCTCGTATTCTTTTCCGATGTTGTATGGCGGCGAAGTGATGATCAGTTTGGCAAATCCGGCTGGTAGTGTGGAAACGACTTCGAGGGTGTCGCCCTTTAAAAGACAGGCATCTGCTTCTGTCGAGAACGTATCCTCGACGCGGAATCTCTTAAAGATTTCTCGCATGTTCGGAAATTAGCGGCACATGAGAAGCGACGCCAACTCAAATCTGGCCATGAGTCGGTGTTGGGCATTTGATCTGGCCAATCCAACGGCAAACCGCGCTCTTTGCGGTCTGCTTCAAAATCAGCGGAATTCGCCACCCCGCTAATTTTTCGCCGCCCCCGTGAGCCGTCCGGCCAAGCAAACGCAGAAATTTGGGCGGTCGCGGCGCGGCACTGGCGTTTTTAATTCTTTCCCGTTAGGCGGACAGCCTGTTAAAGAAAGCGGCTGTGAGACGCGCAACGTTCGCTTTGTTCGCGTTTGTCGTTGCGTCGATGTTCGCCAAATCGACAGCGCCGACAGTGACATTCGTTTCGCCGTGCGAATGCATCGCGTTTCACGGCAAAAATCGGTGGGTTGCCAAAACTGATTTAACGCCCGTGCCATCGGATAAGAGTGCGATTCAGTCGGTCACGCCATCGCAAATTTACGCATGGGAAGGGCCAGGGCCGGATATGGATTTAACGGGCTACACGGAAGCGCGAATGCCATCAGAACAAAAGTGGTACGCTCTTACGGGGCGCGTTGTTGACGCAAAAGTGGAAGCAGACGGCGATATTCACATCGCGCTGGTAGATGCCAACGGCAGCACCGTTGGAACTGTTAGCGCCGAAATCCCGGTTGGCCCAAAGTGGTGTGAGATTCGACAAACGGTGTTCGGCTGGACGGCGCAGAAATTTCCATTCACAGTCAAGACCGCTCACACGCTCAAGATTAGTCAGCCGCATGTCATTACGGTGACGGGAAAAGCGTTTTACGACATTGCACACGCGCCAGCGGATCATTCAAACCGGCGACGGACGCCAAAAGATTACGCGGTGTGGGAAATTCATCCGGTGATGAAAGTTGAAGTGATCCAATGAAACGCTATTGGGAAATCATCGCGGACGATCTAAGCAAAGCCGGATGGAGTTGGGGTTGTGTCGCAACCGTGGATCGCAACGGGCGAATGATCTTCGTTGCTGACGCACATCGCGGCGACGGTCAACGCTTCGTTGTTCACGCCGACGAAAAGTTGACTGCGTTTTTGGAATTGGAGAGGGCGATTTGTCTCCGCCTATTGACTGAGCAAATTTAGGGCGTTCGGGGCCGGGGGCGATCTTTCGTTTTGCAAGCGCGAACGATTTTGGGTTGTCGCGCAATATTGCGGTCATTAGATTGCCGGCATGTATATCAACAAACGGCAGATCGTCGCTATTCAGTTCTCTCCCGATGGGGCCACTGTTCAGTTGACGCTACCGAAAGGCTTTATCGCACTTAAAGGCGATAAGTCGGCGCTGCAACGCTTCGTCAATAGCCTGACACAAGAGCAAGGGGCGGAGCTTGTTCAAATTCCAAGCAGTCTACAAATCACTGACGGTACGCAAGCATCGTAGCCGGAGCATCAATATCAGCGTAACCAATAGCCGATTACCACTCCAATCACGCCACATGCCCACTCGGTGAGCGTATCAGTAAAGTGGCCGGACAGGATTATATAGATGCCAGCAAAGAGTATGATCAGCGACAAGATCGCACGCGCCAAGAACAACCAGCGCGGATCGTCCACAGCTTATTTTTTGCTGTCGCGAACCCAATTCCTTACTATTTCGATGCCCTCTTTGATGTGGGTTCCGAACAACGCTTCCCCGGAATCCGTTGGGGGGGCTGGCTTTTTCAGGTTTTCAGTCAGCGGCGACATGATCCGGTTAAGATCAAAGACCGATGCTTGGGTGGCTGGTAGGTTAACGCCGCTTGCATTCGGCAGGTAATCGGCGCCACCGCCCGTGTTGGAAGCGGAGATGAAGAAGTCTGATGTTCTGTTCATAGGATTTGTGGGGATTATGAGTAGTCGAGTTTTTGGATCCAAGCAAATTTCTCATCCCTGGTGATCACTGCCATCTGAAGGGGTCCGCCGCACGTAGGCACGCCAACCTCGTAGGTACACTGATCTATCGTGGTTTGGAGAATGAACCGACAAAACCCGACTGCGTCCTTTAGAGGCATGCCATCAAAAACTACGGCTGAGGTGAACATTTTGGCCGCGTCTTGGATTTTACCAATAACATCCGCGGGAATTTGTTGCGCAACCAGTGCCTCAATCAGCCGCGGATCAAAGCCGAAGAACAAACGGTAAAATGGCAGGGCGATACCTCGCCAACTGGCACCGACTTGATCATCAGGACGGGCTTGTACCGGTCGATCGTTTTGGGGTAGGACAAACTCCCATTCTGAGCCGAGGTGCTGGCCAGGAGAATACCCTGCGACATAAAACCCAAGATTTGGTCGCTGGGGCTGAGGCAAAGCAGAAAATGACTCCTCGTAGGGCTGGCGAATAAAATCGAACAGTTGTTGCCCAATCTGTTGAGCACTAAGTTCAGTGCGACTCGCTTGCCCCTTTAATGTATCGCTGAACTCAAAAAGATAACTCTCAATCGACCGATTTCGAAGATTTCCGGCACCGTATGCAAGTACACCAAACGGTAGATCCGCTATGCGGAACAGTTTTCGGGCATTGCTAAACGCTTTAATAAATTGGGGTTGCCCCGTAGGAGATGCGGGCTGTCCCGGGCCCCAGAGTTGCGTCATACTCTCGCAACCGAGAACCATTCCATCGTATACTTTAACACACGCGATAACTGACATGGAGGGCGGAGAGTTTACTCGTGCCTTCAAACCGCGCAATCTGTAATGAACTGTCTACGTAGGTCATTCGGCGATCAATTCGCATTCTAGCGCGAGCCAGGCGGCCGCTGATTCTCGCGCCAGCCCATCGCCAAGCGACGCCTGTTTGAAAACCCTTAATGGACTAGTCCAACATCGGCGGGCCGCCACATCGGAGGCGGCTTCGCGCACAAACGCGACATTTCGGGCGTTGGCGTTGCGGCGTTGGCCGTTTCCGGCTCACGGTTTAAGCAATGGCAACGATCTTGCGGTCAGTCTGCGGCAACGGTTTGATGTTCCAAAACTCGTGCGCCGCGTGTTCATCGACGATTTCGAAGTAGTGATCTTTGACCACCTTTGGAGAGTTGCCCATTTCCAGCGCAACTTGTCCCTCGTTCTTGGTCTGCTCCATTCGATACGAACCGAAACTGTGACGCAATGCGTTCCGCTTCCACTTCACGCCGGATGCTTTTATCACCTTTGCAATTCGCTTGCGCGGGTCTTTGTCGAAGATTGGTCCGGACTTGATGCGATATGGCGCGAGCCATTCCGAAAGATTTTCGGCCATGACGATCTTTCGTTTCCGTCCAGTTTTGGCGAGTGCTGCGGGGACAGTGATCGTTCCCCGATCAAAATTGATCGCATCCCATTTCAACCCTTTGTGCAGTTCTTCCCGGCGCACGCCGCCGAAACAAATCAACGCGATGTAGGGCAGAAAATCCGGGTCAGTCGCGTTGAGCAAGCGTGAGATTTCCGCTGGCGTGTAAATCTCAACGTCGCGCTGTTTGATCTTGTAGGTTCCCAACGCATCCGCAGCGGTTCCTTCATTCGCTCGCAACCAGCCATTTGCTTTGGCAAAATTGAACAGAACGACCAGCATCCGGCGACGGTTTTCTTTAGACACGAGGCCGACCCGCTTCCCGTTCACGTATTCCCGCAAATCTTCCGGCTGAATGCTGGACAGCGGACACTGGAAATCTTGCGCGAAATCACTGAGCAGTCCGCCGCCTTTCTTTCCGCGAATGTCTTTGAGATACATCGCGGACATTCCCTCAGCCTTTTTCGCCTCGTAAAACTTCGCGACCGCATCAGCGGCGGTGATCTGAGGCAAATCAGCGTCCACATGCTTTTTGAAGTAGCGAGCCGCTTCGACAACGTTGGCTCCGCCTAAGATGTCGAATGCTCTGGACCTAGATCGGCGAAGGTGCGCTTGATTCGGCCAGTCGCGCCGACGTAACTCACCGTGTAATTCTCGCGGTTGCGATCTCTAATCCGATAAATCTTGACGGTCACACTGCCTTTTTTGATCGTGATCGGGAACGTTTCTTGTGTTTGTTTCTTGTTCATTCTTTCCTTATCTTTCCTTAACTTAGGTGTCCTGCAACCGTCCTGCAAATGCTTTTTATAGGTGATTTACCCTCGTGAGAAACATGGACTGAAAATCCACGTGTCGCCGGTTCGATTCCGGCCCCAGCCACGTTTTGGCCAAGGAGTATGCCAAGCCATTCAGCGAAATATGATTGGAAGGATGCAGGCGAGGAATGGTCCGAGCCCTGGGGCAGTTCTGCCGCGCAATGGTCGGGGACCATCCTGCCGCGTATTCGAGATTGCTTGCCAGCGGAGACAATCATGGAGATCGCGCCCGGTTTTGGACGATGGACGCATTACCTTAAAGACTATTGTCAGGAACTCTGGGTTGTTGACGCCTCCAGTGAATGTGTCGAAGCGTGTTCTCGGCGTTTCGCGGCTGAGTCGCATGTGCGCTGTTACCTTAACGATGGCCGCTCATTATCGATGGTTCCCGATGCTTCTGTCGACTTCGTCTTCAGTTTCGATTCATTCGTACATTTACGGCGCGAACTCGTCGAGGCCTACCTCAGCGAACTGGGAAGGACACTGAAGATCGGTGGCAAAGGGTTTATTCATCACTCTAATCTCGGCGCGTATGCCGACTCGCTATCGGAACGCATTCCCCAACCGATACGCAAACTTCTTCGCAAAATAAAGATCCTCGACTGGGAACATCACCGTAATCCAACGATGAGCGCTGATATTTTTCGGTCCTTATGCGCGCAGACTGGGCTACACTGCATCAGCCAAGAATTGATTAACTGGCGCGGCAGACGCCTGATTGATTGCTTGTCGTTGTTTGAGCGAGGCGCACCAACTGAAAATGCTTCGACGAAGATAGTTCGAAATCCGCGTTTCATGCGTGAAGCGGCGCGAATTCGTCGGCAATGGCGAACTCACACCTAGCGAATTCTGGGTTCATGAGGGATCTGCGTTGCTGCTTGGGAAATGCAGGAGACGGATGATTAACTTGATTGCCTAATCAATATTGCTGATTCAACATCGCGGCATGCCTGAAACCCAGACGCCACCGCCGCCGTTACCGAAGTCGCAGCCTTCATTCGGAAAGCGCTATAGCACGATCATCAAGCTGCTCGGAGTCGGCGCGCTTGTTCTGGTACTCTTGGTCCCACTGGCGATGATTACTGGCGTGTTGAGCGAGCGATTGCAGCGACGGAATGAGGCGGTGGCCGATATCACCTCGTCATGGGGCAGAGAGCAAAATCTGATCGGGCCAGTGCTTGGAATTCCCTATCAATACAAGTTTAAGACAGTAAAAGAAGTTCCAGCACCTGATGGAAAGATGGAACGGCGCGAAGTGGAAGAGACTGGCACAGCGAACGCGTATTTCCTGCCCGAGACATTGAACATTTCTGGCAACGCGCAAACGGAGATGTTGCATCGCGGGATTTACAACGCGGTCGTCT
>WNGF01002846.1_pt1 | contig 25491 bp, 27 predicted proteins | sample 5400641 | NCBI WGS metagenome assembly WNGF01 (sample SAMN13153371, study PRJNA577476) | soil metagenome | isolation source: 80 cm soil or saprolite under grassland replicate 2 | place: USA:California | collected 2016-06-15 | reverse complement strand
GGAAGCTGACGCAATCCTTCCACCGGCGTATTGCTGCCCGCTTTCTGGAGCCACTGGGCTGTGTAGGTTGTCACCGGAATCGAGGCTTGCTCTGCCGCGGTCGGAATATTCGAACCGGTCACGATGACTCGCTCGGCTACCGCCTCCACGGCCGGACCAGGCGGCGGAGGCACCGCAGGCGCCAGAGGCGGCGCCGGCGCCTGGGCAAAAGCGTTTGATGCAAAAATTAATCCGGCAGCCGCCGGACCGAATTTAGTTAGCACGTTTTTTATCATTAGTTTCTCCATTGGTTTGGTTAGGTTTTCGCAGGAATTATCCAATCTCTAAAGCGATGACAAGCTTTTTTTTCACTTTTTTCAAAGTTTTTTTGAACGGCTGTTAAGGCCTTTTTGTCATCGCATCTTCCCGTCTATTTGAGATTCAAAAGCCTGACAAGCTTTTTTTTCACTTTTTTTGAAGTTTTTTGAGCGTCCTGCCAACCACGAATTCACACGAATTAAGAAAGGCGGAAGATGATTTTACAAGAGAACCACGGATCTCACGGATACCGCCAAATCCAACTGATCAGTGATTGGTAATGAGTTTTCGGTTAGCCCATTTATGTCGTTCGTTAAACGTTGAATCGTTGAATCCGATGTAGCGATTCACCTTTTAACGACTGACAGGGGCGCAGCCGTAACATCGAACATCGGTGAGGACGCCGGCTGGCGCGGCCCGGTCTGCAACTGCGCGGTGCCTGGGAGCCTGCGGGTGCCAGCCGAGCAACATTAACATCACGATGAAGCCCGCTACATATGCCACGGCGACAAACCATCCGCCTTTGATCCATCGACTCACAGAGCGCGCTTCCGGGAAGATACTGGAAATTGCAACGCCCGCGGATGACCCAAACCAGATCATCGAGCCACCGAACCCCACCGCATAGGCGAGCATGCCCCAGTCGTAGCCGCCCTGCTCGAGCGCGAGCGCCGTGAGCGGAATGTTGTCGAACACGGCGGAAAGAAAACCCAAGCCCAGCGTCGTTCTCGAGGATGCCAAGGGCAATTTCTCCACCGGCATCATCGAAGCAATTAACACCAGTGAAAGCAGAAAGATCGAGCCTCGGAAGGCTCTCGGGAGTACTTCCCAGTCTGGTCGGCGCATTCCCGCGGAGCCGACGATCGCCACCCACACGGCCACGCCGATAAACGGGAAATGGTCCCCCTGTCCGGTGAACTTCACATTTACGATCACGTTGGTGGCGAGGGCGAGCCCAAGAATCAGGCCGACTATGCCGATCCGCATCCAATCGACACCCGGATATTCGTGGACGTCTCCTAAAATGGGCGAGTATCTTTGTTGTTTGATTGCGGCAGGGATCCCGAAAACCAATAATGCCACCGACGAGGCGCTGATTGCATGGAATACCTGGATCGGCGAGACACCCGCGATCCACATCATCGTGGTCGTCGTATCGCCTATCACACTCCAGGCGCCACCGGCATTGGATGCGGCAACGATTGCGGCAAGATACCCGATATGCACTTTGGCTGAAACCGCCCTTCCAGTCATGGGGAAGGTACTTTGGCAACGCCACGGGCACATGACTTTTTTCGAAATGGCGCGATAACAACGCGAAGCCCATCAGCAGACAAAGCAGATTGGCGAGGATGACCCACTCGTGCTCGACATGGGCGACGAAACCAGTGACGCCATCACCTGTATCAAAGCCAGTGAAAGCAATCTTATAGATCGAGATACTCACCAGACCGGCGAGGGCAACACGCAGGGTATGTTGATGGAACACTGCGACGCCAAGCAGCGTCAGCCCGAACAAAATGAAATCGACCGGGACGCCGAAGATGGCGGGATCGGCAGTCAACGCGATCGTATCAGAGAACACGGCCACGCCGTAGGTTGTAGCCCGGATCGGTGATCCCGACCAGCGCGAACAAAAGACAAAGAATGACCCGCCTTCGCGTAGCTACGGCGCGGCAGGCGAAATCCAAATGCCGAAATCAGATCAATGACGAAACGCCGAAACGTCGGCTCATTCTGGGGAGCACAGGCTGCTAGCCCTTGTAGTTGCCGGCAGCTTGCCGGCAACACTTAGCGAGGTGTCTTCGCGTGAATGGACAATGCATCTCGGCAAGCTGCCGAGATGAACAGGCTGTGCTCCCCAGACAAGATCAAGCTCCGCGTTCAGAAAAAATGATAACGGAGGAGCGGGCCTGCCGCGGCGTAGCGCAGCGAAGGCGGGTGCTTCGTCATTTCATTGACGCTGGGCTATCGACTCCGAATGCCTTCACGAGTTGATTTGCCAAGAATGGTTCATTTGATCTAACAGATAATTCGTCATGTTCACCGGCCTGATCGAAGAAGTCGGCAGCGTGATCGCCGTGCGCGCCAGCGATCACGGCGCCCAATTACAAATTGCCGCGCCGCAGATCGCGAAAAAAATACGCACCGGCGACAGCGTGGCTGTGAATGGCTGTTGCCTCACGTTAGGTTCGTGGCGCGGCGATCAACTCACTTTCGATCTTCTCGAGGAAACAATTGATCGTACCAATCTAAAAGTACTGCGGCCCGATGCTCCGGTAAATCTCGAGCGCGCCCTCTCCGCAGAGGGGCGCCTTGGCGGACATTTTGTCCAGGGTCACATCGATTGCACTTCGCCGATTTTGGCTTTTGAAGAGCGCGCAGGTGACCATCGCTTGGAAGTTGAGCTACCTGCTGAGTTTGCACATTACGTCGTGAGTAAAGGTTCAATCGCAATGAACGGCATCAGCCTCACGGTCGCTGAAGTCCTTCCGAAAAGCTTCGTCGTCTGGATTATCCCTCACACGAAACGCCACACCAATCTCGATCGCGCGAAAGCCGGCGATTTGCTGAATCTCGAGTTCGATGTTCTGGCCAAGTACGTTGAGAGAATGCTTTCGCGCTGCTCCTAAAGCCTAACCACGAATGAACACGAATGTACAAAGGCATTAAATGACGAAATCCGAATGACGGATGACGAATCAATGTCGAATCCCGAATGACTTACTTTAGCCACCGCGACCTTTCGACATTCGACATTTTGTCATTCATTCGTCATTCGTCATTCGTGCTTCGTCACTCGCTCATATTTCATTCGTGTTCATTCGTGTCCATTCGTGGTTGAACCTTCTGTAACCAAACCCAGTTCCGCTAACGAATACTCGCGACCTCGTGTAGTGGGCGTAATCATGTCGCGCGGGGACCTGGATCTCGCCGTTCGAATACGAAAACGGCCGGATTTGTTCGAACTGCGGCTGGATCATCTCGTAGGTCCGGCAGCCGCCGGATTGGACGAGCTGGAAGAAAAAATGTCGCGACTGCGCGCACCACTTATCGTGACCGCACGGCATCCGCAGGAAGGCGGTGCAAATAAATTAAACCTCCGTCAGCGGCGCGATCTGCTCTCTCTATTTTTGCCCCATGCCCGGTGTATCGACGTCGAATTACGCTCGGCGGCTGACCTCCATTCGTTATTAAGATTAGCGCGCAAAAAAAATGTGCGGCGCATCATTTCGTTTCATGATCTCAAATCCACACCAGACTCCGGCGCCTTGCAGGTCAAAGCGCGCAGGGCAAAATCGCTTGGTGCAGACATTTTCAAAGTTGCAACTCGCATCGATACACCGGCGCAACTCGCGCGATTGCTCGATTTCATTACAAAGAGGGATGTCGATCTTCCGGTAAGCGCGATGGGAATCGGCAAACTTGGCGCGATTTCGCGCGTTCTGCTCGCTTATCGCGGCTCCGCTCTTGTCTATGGCTCAGTCGCCGCGGCGAGCGACATCGAAGGCCAAATGTCGCTCGAACAACTTCGCGCGTTCGGAATTGGACGGAGAATGACGAAGCGCGAAGGACGAAGGACGAAGGAATGACGAAATCCGAAGGTCGAACCAAAAGGCTTTGGCCCACAGTGGAAAGAGCTTCGCGGCAAACATCAAGGAAGCGCGCTTTCTTAAGCGCCCTCGGCGGCTGGAAAGCGACCGCTCCTTGCTATGTTACTTCTGACTTCGTCATTCGCGTTTCCTTCTTCATTCGTCATTCCGATTTCGTCATTGTCTTGTATTAGTGGCTCGTTTGCTCTTTCCACCAGGCGCATATTTTACAAGGGAGTCTGTACATCATGTCGTCATCTGTAATTTTGCCTGGGCAGTTGCCAGTCATGCCTTTGCCCGGCGCTTTGCTTTTTCCACACGCACTGCTTCCGCTTTATATCTTCGAGCTCCGCTACCGGCAGATGCTGAAACACGCCCTCGCCCATCACCGCATGTTTTGCGTCGCATTGATTAAACCGGGCTGCGCAGACTGGCAATCGACTGCCGATTTTTTTTCCACCGCCGGCGTCGGTCTCATTCGAGCCTGTGTCGAACGCGGTGACGGCACGTCGAACCTGATCCTGCAAGGATTGGAGCGGGTACGATTCAGGGACTTCGAACAGGAAAGGCCATTTCCAATTGCAACCATTGATTCGCTTGAGAGCGACTCCGCTTCCTCGGTGGAAACCGAAGCACTCGCGGCCAAAGTGCTGGAGCTCTATTCCAGTCTTAAGGGGGATGGGCAGCGGCAGCTTCCACCAAAAGTGGATCGGTATCTCTCCGATTTGAGCGACCCGGAAATGCTCGCTGATCTGGTTGCTTCAACTTTCGTGAGCGATCCGCTGCACCGCCAGCGCATCATGGAAGAGCTTTCCACGAATCGACGGCTGCGGCTTCTCATTCAATATCTGCGAGAGGAAAACGGCAGTGCGGCAGCGTGACTGTAGCCGCGTCTCTGTGAGACGCGCGACGCGTGCGTTTTAAAGACGTCAGCGCCGCGCTTCGCACAGCGAAGCGGCTACAGAGTCACAATTCGCTCGTATTCCTCCATCAAATATCGATCCGTCATTCCCGCAATGTAATCGCATGCTGTCCGGTGCAATCCCTCGTTCTTGATCCGTCTCGCTGCCGCTTCGCCAAGTAGTTCTGGATTGGCGATGTACGCGTCAAAAACACGCCGCAACATCTCGCATGCGCGCCGGTTCACGTCGGCGACGCGCGGATGGTAATAAACATTTTGATATAAAAATTTTCGCAGCTCGCGGTTCGCCTGGAATAATTCGTCGCTGTAGCGAATGAGCGGCACCGGCTGCCGGCGCGCTTCCTCCGCGCTTTTCACGCTGGCATCAGCAATCGATTGGGCGCTTGTCATTATTACATCGCGCACCTGCATATCGATAATTTCGCGAATGATCAACTTGTGCAGATCGGGTTCGCGTGCATTAGGATAACGAGAAACCACCGCGTGATGGGTCCGCCGCCAGATTTCGTTTTCTTCCAATCGCGCCGCGCTTAAAATTTCAAAATCGACCGCATCATCGAGATCGTGGCTGTAATAAGTGATCTCGTCCGCGAGATCCGCAACCTGTGCCTCCAATGATGGGCAGCAATATTTTTCCTCCCCAGATGTGAGTGGATCGTAAATGACCTGGTGTTTTCGCAGACCTTCGCGCACCTCAAATGTCAGGTTTAAGCCGGGAAAGTTTGGATAAGGATTTTCGAGCAGCTCCACGACTCGCAGACTCTGGCGGTTATGATCGAACCCACCGTGGTCGCGCATACATTCGGCGAGCGTCTCTTCTCCTGAGTGGCCAAAAGGCGAATGACCCAAATCGTGCGCGAGCGCAATTGCTTCCGCCAAGTCCTCGTTCAATCCCAAGGCGCGCGCGATTGTCCGGCTAATCGAGGCAACTTCGATCGAGTGAGTCAAGCGTGTGCGCAGGTGATCGCCAGTCCCGTTCAGGAAAACCTGCGTTTTGTACTCGAGCCGGCGAAAAGCGCGCGAATGAATGATCCGCGCCCTGTCGCGTTGAAATTCCGTGCGATACCCATGGCTTGGTTCTGGGCATTCTCGACCGCGCGAGTCACCGGATTTTTCGGCAAACGGCGCGAGCACGGCGCGTTCGCTCGCTTCCATTTCTTCGCGTGTTTTGCAGAAGGCGGTAAGGCGCGGCGCCCGAACGTCAGAAGAATGCTTGGTCACAATTGATTCTCAATCTTATTTGTCGATCTTAGCTCCGAAATCTCAAATCCGATATGCCTAAGAAAACTCGCCGGAAAAAACAGGTCACGCCCGAACGTTTGATGGAACTTAGCTTCGCTTACGCGCCGCCGCTGATCATCAGCGCGGGTGTGAGCAACAAAGTTTTCGATTCGTTGGAAGACGGCGCAAAAACAGCAGAGCACGTTGCAGGGCAAACCGGGGCGTCGGCGCGCGCTCTGCGGATTTTGATGAATGCGCTTGTCGGTCTCGATCTTCTGAAAAAAGATCGAAATGAAAAATATTCGCTAACGCCAGAAAGCGCCGCCTTCCTTTTGAGCAACAAACCAGGCACGCACGCGGGATTTTTTGGAACCATTGCACCGCAGATCATCTCACGATGGCTACGATTGTCCGACATCGTTCGCGAAGGTCGTCCGGCCGTCGCCGTGAACCAAGAAGCCGAAGGCACAGAATTCTTCAGTCAGCTGGTGGAGAACATCATTCCGATGAGCTATCCGCCTGCGCAAAAGCTCGGCGATCATTTGAAGTTGGCGAGGACAAGGAACGAAATTCGCGTGCTCGATCTTGCCGCAGGTTCAGGCATTTGGGGCATCGCGCTCGCCCGAAAATCGCCGCGGGTGCGGGTGACCGCAGTCGATTGGGCAGGAATGATTCCGACAGCCAAACGAATCACACAAAAGTTCGGCGTAGGCGATCGCTTTAATTATGTCGAGGGCGATATATTGGACGCGAATTTTGGTAGCGGCTACGACGTCGCCACGCTCGGCCACATCTTGCATAGCGAAGGCGAAGAACGCAGCCGCCAGTTGCTCAAGAAAACTTTTCGCGCGCTCAAATCCGGCGGCACGATCGCCATTGCAGAATGGCTTGTCGATGACGATCGCACGAAACCCCTACCGTCACTGATGTTTGCCGTGCAAATGCTGGTCAACACCGAAAAAGGCGACACCTTCAGCTTCAACGAAATCAAGAGCTGGTTGCAAGAAGCGGGCTTCAAGAAAGTGCGAAAGCTTCAGGCGCCGGGGCCTTCACCGCTAATTCTGGCGACAAAACCTTAATCAAGAATCGGCTTCTCATCCGCGAACCGAAATGCTTTCATCTCATGCGATGAGAAAAGCGAAAACGAAATCGCGCGCCGAAAGGCACCTTTCCTATCAGAAACCGGCCCTGCGTAGCGAGGCGTTTGCCCGGGCGCTCAGCGAAGCAAAATTGTGTGTCGCCGGTTCCGGCGGTCTGCGCTCGCTTTTTGAACAGGCCGCGAGAAAGGCGGCGTCGCTCCCCAGGCATCCGTTCAAGGAAAATTGGCCGTATCTTCAGACGATGCTGCGGCTGGTCCGCGCGTACGAGCGCGGTGAATATCAGCAGATTTCGAATGATACTCTTATATGGATCGTAGCCGGTCTCAACTATTTGGTCGACCCATTCGATTTGATTCCAGACAAAACTCCGTTTCTAGGCTTCGTCGATGACGCGACCGTTATCGAATTTGTCGCGGACAAAGCCCGCCAAGCGCTGGACGATTTCATGACATGGGAAACTGCGCCCCCGTCCGGCTAGCAACGCGTCGCCTCAGACCAAGAGCAGCGCCGGATTTTCCAGCAGATGGCGGAGTTCTTTCAGATATTCCGCACCGAGAGCACCGTCGATGACACGATGGTCGCAGCTCATCGTGATCGACATGCGATGGCCGACAACGATTTGGTCGCAATCGTCGATCACCGGAACTTTTGTGATCTTGCCGATGGCGAGAATGAATCCTTGCGGCGGATTAATGACAGCGGAAAAACTGTCGATGCCCATGCCGCCAAGATTTGAGACGGTGAATGTGCCGCCTTGAAATTCTTCCGGCTTCATCCGCTTGTTGCGTGCGCGATGCGCCAAATCCTTGGCCAGTTCGCTAATCTCACGCAGCGACTTGTTTTGGGCAGCCCGAATGACTGGCGTCAGTAGCCCGTCTTCAATCGCGACCGCGATGCCAAGATCGACATCAGCGTACTGCACAATCGCGTCGCCATCGAAGGAGGCGTTAACACGCGGAATTTTCACCGCCGCTTGCATCGCCGCCTTCAAAACGAAGTCGTTTACCGTGATTTTCGCAGCGTCCGCGCCTTCCCCGGCGGACTTCAACTCCTCGCGTGCTTCCATAAGTGGCCCGGCGTCGATGTCGATGTTGAGATAAAAATGGGGAACCGGACCGAGGCTTTCGACCAACCGTTGCGCAATGATTTTGCGCATTCCGGAAAGTTGAATACGCGCGCTTTCACCGGTCTTAATGGCCACTGGGGCGGAAGGTTTTGGAGTGGGGGGTTTTGATTTTGCCGCGGCGCGCACGTCCGTCTCCGTCACGCGGCCTTCCGGACCGGTTCCCTTTACGCTGGCAAGATCGACGCCGAGCTCGGCCGCGATTCGACGCGCGACCGGCGACGCTTTCACGCGCGCTTCTTCAGACTTTTCAACTTTCGGCGCGGGCTTTTCGGCTTCAGCTTTCTTTTCCGCTTTCGGCGGCGCCGCCTTTTTTTCCTCCTCCTTTTCGACTTTCGGTTCTTCCTTCTCTTTCTTCGGTTTCTCTTCTTTCTTCTCCGGCTCCTCTTTTGCTTCTTCCTTTTTCTCTTCTTTGGCTTTGGGCTCTTTCTCTTTCTCAGCCTCTTTCTTTCTTTCAGGTTTTTCCTCGTCTTCCTTTGGCGTTTCCTCGCCTTCGCCACCGATGAAGGCGATCTTGTCGCCGACGTTTACTTTCCCGCCTTCTTCAACGTAAATTTCAGTGAGCGTTCCGTCTTCCGGCGATTCCCATTCCATCGTCGCCTTGTCGGTCTCGATCTCAGCGAGCACTTCGCCGGCTGAAACGTTGTCGCCCTTTTTTTTCTTCCACGACACGAGCGTTCCTTCGGCCATCGTGTCGCTCAGTTTTGGCATTTGAATTTCAGGCATGGTAGGAAAGGGTTAAAAAGGTTAAAAGAGTTACAACGTTACAACTGATTCCCTTTGTAACCTTGTAACATTTGTAACTCTTCTAACTTGGTTCACGCGTAGCAAACTTTCTTTACGGCGGCGATAAGTTTGTCCGCGTTTGGCAACACGGCTTTCTCGAGGCGCTCATTGTAAGGCATTGGAACATCTTCTTGTGATACGCGAATGATGGGCGCGTCGAGCTCATCAAAAATGTGTTTCTGAATCCGGTAGGAGACCTCTGCGCCGACGCCGCAAAACGGATGATCTTGTTCGGCGATCACTACGCGATGGGTTTTTGCAACCGAATCGAAAATTGCTCTCTCATCCAGTGGCTTGATGGAACGCAGATCGACAATCTCCGCAGAGATATCTTCCTCTTCCAATTGGGCCGCCACGTTAAGCGCGAGCGGCACAGTTTGCGCGTAACAGATGATCGAAACATCGCTGCCTTCGCGTTTCACCTCCGCTTTTCCGAGTGGGATGAGCAGCTCCTCATCGGGCGGTTCGACCATTCCTTTTGAGCTGTACAGCAGTTCTGCTTCTAAAACGAGCACCGGATTGTTGTCGCGCACGGCGGTTTTCAACAATCCTTTTGCGTCCCGCGGCGTCGCCGGCGTGCAAACCTTGAGGCCCGGCACGCTGGCGTAAAAATTCTCCGTTGCATGGGAATGAGTGGCGCCGAGCTGATGCGCCGGCCCATTCGGGCCGCGGAAGGTGATAGGAATATTGAATTGCCCGCCGGACATCGTGAACATGTTTGGGGCGTTGTTCACAACCTGATCGAACGCAACGAGCGAAAAACTGAACGTCATGAACTCGATTATCGGCCGCAGCCCGACCATTGCTGCTCCCACCCCCAGGCCGGCAAATCCATTCTCACTAATTGGAGTATCGATGATCCGTCGTGGCCCAAAGCGCTGAAGCAAACCGTGGCTTACTTTGTAAGCGCCCTGGTATTCGGCAACCTCTTCGCCCATGAGAAAAACGTTTGGATCGCGCTCAAGCTCCTCCGCGAGCGCTTCGTTGAGTGCCTGGCGATAAGCAATTTCCCTCACGGCTTTGCTCCGTCGGCGTACGTGTAATCGTAAAGCTTGTCGAGCGGCGGTTCAGGGCTTTTCTCGGCAAACTTTACGGCAGCCAGCGCCGTTTCCTTCGCGCGTTTATCGAGCAGATCGAATTGTTCGTTGGTTAACTTCCCCTCGCGGGTGAGCTGCGCACGCAAACGCGTGATTGGATCGTCCAGGCGATATTTTTCCAGTTCCTCCTTGGTTCGATAGCTTGCCGGATCCGACATCGAGTGGCCGCGATACCGGTAAGTGCGCACTTCCAAAAAGGCCGGGTGGGGCTCCTTCCGAATGGACTCGGCGATCTCGGCGACCTTGTCGCGCACTTCGCGAAAGTTCATTCCATCGACAATTTCTCCCGGGATGTCGTAGCCCTCCGCCCGATCGACGATTTGTTTAAGCGATGTCGATCTCTTTACCGATGTGCCCATGGCGAAGAGGTTGTTTTCGCAAATGAATATGATCGGCAATTTATAAAGCGCGGCGAGATTCAGAGCTTCGTGGAAAGCTCCTTGATTGATCGCGCCGTCACCGAAGAAGCAGAGCGTGACCCGATCTTCGTCCCGGTACTTGGTGGCAAAAGCCATTCCCACCGCCAGCGGAACGTGGGCGCCAACAATAGCGTGACCGCCGTACATGTGATTTTTCCGGTTGAAAAAATGCATGGAGCCACCCAGGCCCTGCGAGCAGCCGGTCTGCTTTCCAAAAAGCTCTGCCATACAGGCATCCGCACTTGTCCCGCGAGCGAGCGCGTGAGCGTGATCGCGATAAGCGGTAATGACGTAATCGTCTTCGCGCACAGCCGCGAGGGCGCCTGTTACGACGGCTTCCTGACCAATGTAAAGATGACAAAAGCCGCCTATTTTCTGCGCTTGATATTGCTGACTGGCGCGTTCCTCAAAGCGCCGGATCAACAACATAAGCGCGAGCATCTCGACTTCGTCGCGCTGCTGCCCCGGCTGCATGGCGGTTATCCCGCGGCGGCGGGATGGAACCGCGCGGCCCGTGCACGCGAGCTCTCAGCACTGCGGCCGAAGTTCATGGAGATAACAAAGAGCAGCGTGAATAGAAGATCGCTGATTAGTGAGTTACGGAAAAACATCCAGCTCGGCGTCGCGCTGTATTGAGGCAAGCCTATCGTGAGCGCCTGAATAAGGCCTCCCAGATTTTTTGCGTAACCTGGATCGCTCAACCAGGAGAACGCGTTCGTTATCATATAAAAAATCGTCGAGCCAACAATCGAAGCCGGGAAGAGCGTCCTGAGCGAAGCACGATTTTGCAACAGAACTCCGAGTCCCCCAACCAACGCGAGGGCGAAATAACGCAGGAGAATCTGCGGGTCGAGCAACGGCGCGCCGTAACGCAAGTTTATGACCGCGTCGGAAATAAAAAGTGTAACCAGCGGCACCGAGAATTTGTATTTCTTTGGCAAGTAAGCTGCGCTGCAAAGCGCGATCGCTGCGAGCGGCGCGAAGTTGGAAAGCCAGCTTGCGCCGGAATGAATCAAGAGCCCCGTTGTGACGCGATAAGCGACGGCTGAAAAAATTAGGAGAAGAGCGGGAATCATTCGGAAGAATCTATCTGTCGCACGAGACTTGCAAAGGGAAGATCATGGATCAATGGAGTGGTGGAGCATTGGCTTCAGAGCAAGTTCATCACTCCGTTACTCCAGCACCCCAATACTCCACTATTTAGCCACTGCCAGCGCTTTATTGAGGCGCGCTTTGCGGCGAATGGCGGCGTTTCGATGAACGATGCCGCGCTTTGCAGCTTTGTCGATCGCCGAGATGACCGCGCGGATTTGATCAGCGCTGGGCGGCGCCGCGGAACGCACCTGCTTCTGAATTGTCCGCAATTGTGTCAAAACGCTGCGATTGCGAAGTGATCGCCCGGCTGTCTGGCGGGCGCGCTTGGCGGCTGATTTCGTGTTAGCCATCGCTTGATCAAAAAAGAGCAAATGCGCCCTTATGCGCGCGGGCTATTTTGGGCGATCGATGCCCGCTTATTCAGCAAAGGCGTCGCCTTGTCTGTCCGGCGCGTGGAACCAAGCTGATCCTGATTTTTGGTCTTTTCACTCAGGGCCATGAGAGTATCGACCGATGGCGCTGGCACGGCCTTTGATACCTTAGGCAAACCATCGGGAACGATTTGTACAATCGCTCCGAGCGGAACTTGATTGTATAGGGCGGTGATATCGCTCGATTTCATCCTGATGCAGCCGTAGCTGGCTGGACGGCCGATCCTTTTCTCTTCCGGCGTGCCATGAATGTAAATGCAACGGCGAAAGGCGTGGGCATTTTGACCTTCCAAGCCACGTAGCCAAAGGATTCGGGTAATTACCGGATCGCGACCCGGAGCATTTGGTGCAAGAATTTCTCCTGTGAATCGGCGGTTATGGAAAACAGCGCCCGCCGGTGCGTGGTCGCCGATTTTCTTCGCGACAGCGAGGTAACCAAGCGGAGTTGTCATTCGTCCCCAAAAATCGCCCAAACCGAACTTGGACGTGGAAATCGGGTAAGTCGCCACTTTTGCGCCGTTCTGCAGCAGCATCAGCTTCTGATCGCGGATGCTTATTATCAAATGATGGGAAGGGTCGAGTTGTGTGGCGAAAAGGGTGGGAGCAAGTGAAACTAAACTGAAAATCAGAGCGAGGGGCCGAAACATGCGCACCCTCTTAACCGATAATTGGAGTTTTGTCACGCGGGAATTTCGGCGCCAGCGCGTGAACTGCCAAGACTGATTCTTGGCCAGCGACTGGCTAATGAAGAGAGACAGACATAAAGGAAACCGCCTTGGAACATGAGAAGGAAGGGCACCGAGAGGAACTGGCCATGCCCAATCGCGAACCAAACAAAATAAGTGAAATAAATTGCGAATGCCAGCTCCGCCAATGGCAACATCGGTTTCGCCAGCCGATATTTGCAAGTTCGCCAAGGCTGCGATTTGCGTTCGATTCCATACTTGGGGGTGCGCGTGAAATCGGATTGGTGATTGAAGAGTGCTTCCAGCACCGCGCGCGCGTTGTTGAGTGAAAGCCCAATGCCGAGGGCGAGTAAGCACGGCAGGAATAAGATCTGTTTCTTCCATGTGCGCGGATGCAGCTCGCGCTGCGCGCAAACATAAAACACCGCGACTGAGACCGATGCGGCGAAGAAGATCGGAACATCGATGAACAGGGTCCGCAGCCACCCGCCCTGGACCCCGCCTGCGGAGGGATGCAAGAGGACGCATAAAAAGACAAGCAGCAGGTAGGCGAAGTTGGACATCAAATGACCAGTGGCCTCCAGTTTGATTGGAAACGGAAGCCGGCTGCGCCATATCGTAGGCAGCAATTTCTTGCACGTCTGGATCGAACCCTTTGTCCAGCGATGCTGCTGAGATTTGAAGCCGTTCATATCCACCGGCAATTCCGCTGGCGTTACCACGTCGGAAAGATAAATGAATTTCCAGCCCACCAGCTGGGCGCGATAGCTAAGATCGAGGTCTTCGCACAGCGTATCGTGCTGCCAGCCTCCGCTTTGTTCGATACACGAACGTCGCCATAGACCGGCGGTTCCATTAAAATTAAAAAAACGGCCGCTGCGGCTGCGCGCAGTTTGCTCCAGCAAGAGATGTCCATCCAGAAAAATCGCCTGCATGCGCGTGAGAAGGGAATAACCGCGATTTAAGTGGCCCCACCTGGTCTGAATCATTCCTATTCTCGGATCGGTAAAAAAATGAATCGTGCGCTTTAGAAGCTCTGGCCGAGGGACAAAATCGGCATCAAGAATACAGAGGAACTCGCCTTCCGCGGCTTCCAAGCCGGCCGCCAGCGCGCCGGCCTTGAAACCGGTGCGAGCAACCCGATGAAGACATTGCACATTAAAGCCGCGCCGGCGGAGTTTGTCTGCGTACGACGAGACGATCTCGCGCGTGTCATCTGTCGAATCATCCAGCACCTGGATCTGGAGAAGATGCTGCGGATAGTCCAGTTCACTGACCGAACGAAGCAAACGCTCGGCCACATAAACCTCATTAAAGATCGGTAACTGCACGGTCACCTTCGGCAGTTGTTCAAATCTGCCGGCCGGAACAGGCGGATGCTTCCGGTTCTTCAGATACAGATAGATGATGAAATAACGGTGAATGCCGTAAGCGGAAAGACCAGCCAGCACACTCAGATAGCAGACCGTCCAGATGATGTGTCCGAGGCTTCCTTGCATGGGAGTTTCCGCAGCTGCCGATGGTTAAAGCAGCAAGGGCGTCATGATGCCGTTTCCAGCCGGTGCGTCAATTGAAAAATCGCGCGTTTGGCTTTGAAAACCCGGCCCCATCATGTTGGCCACAAGCAAACGCGGGAGTTAAAACCTCGCGATTCGCTAAGCCGATTACCCCAAGCATTAGGGCTGCCGCCGACATTCGCCTTGCCTGAGGCGGCGAGCGGGTTAACGGTGATAAGCCAATTTTTCGCAACAAAGGGATATGCAATTGCGAGACGCATTTAAGAAACGAAGACGGGACCGTTTCGAACGTTTGAAGATCATCCTGCCGATCCTCCTGGCGGGATGGATTCCGTCGGTCTTAACGCTCATTGTTTCCTACACTATCCTGCGTGATACTCTGGAAACCCGAATCCTGCGCGACCGGCAGACCTTGATCCAATTAGTGGGCCATCTCGTTGGCCATGAGCTTAACCGAATCAGCAGCATCATTGGATACTATCAGACGCTGCCAGAAGTCGCGAACGTTTTGAGCGCGCCGAATCCCGAGCCGTTCGCTCAACAATGGCTCGGCTCAGCATTTTATTCGCATCCGCAAATCGATGGAATGTTCATGAGTGCGGCAGACGGGCGCCTGCGTGCGTCGATCCCAACGGATCCAGAGATAATCGGCAAGGATTTTGACTCTGATTACTGGCGCGAGCAAGCTGCGGCATCAAATGAAACTTTCGTTTCGGCAGTTCATCCCCGGTTATCGGACAAGCGACTAGCCACTGATATCGTTGGCGCCGTGCGGGCGCCGGACCGGACGATTCTCGGTTATGTTGGCGTCTCTGTCCTGGTGGAAAGAATGGGACGGCGCCTATCCGCTATCGCCTTTCCCGACAAGCTCGTTTTCGAGGTGCTCGATCAAAACGGCGATGCACTTTTCGCCAATGACTTCAAGCCGAATCCGAATGCGACCTCACCAGAGGGCGGGATCTTGCTCAATGAGATCCGCCAGAACAAGAGCGGGCATTTCGAGCGGCATGGCAATCTTTATTCTTTCAGCCCTATCGAATCGACCGGCTGGGTCGCGGTAGTCGAGCAGCCGAAAAGTCTGGCCTACAAACCGGTTCATGATCTTCTCGGGCGAATGACCATCCTGGCGGCTTGGTTGGTTGTTCTCACAGCGGTTTTCGCGTGGCTTGGCACGCGATTTTATCAGCGGCAGATAGAATCTACGCGACGCATCGAACGTGAAGTCGTGTTTAACGAAAAGATCCTGGCGAACATGCCGAGCGGCATTGCCTTTATCGATCCAAAGTCGCGCCGTTTTCTTCAGGCAAACGACGCGTTTGCGCGCATGGCACAGCGTTTCGGGGATATTCCGGCCGGTCAGGATGTCACGGAAGCCACGTTCGATGACGTGAAGATTGCTCCAAGCGAGGCCATTGAGAGAGTGCTTTCCTTCGGGACTCCATTTCAGCTCGTAGAACAGCCGTTGAAAGACAAAACGGGTTTGACGCATTTTTTGGATATCAATCTGCTGCGTTTACAGGGCTCGCACGAAACCACCCAGGGTGTGCTTTATCTCGTCGAAGACAAGACGCGCGACGTCAAGCTGCGCCAGGAGCTCATTGACGCAAATGCAGCAAAGGACCAATTCCTGGCGCTGCTATCGCACGAACTACGCAATCCCCTCTCGCCAGTGATCGCGATGGTCGGAGAATTGGAAGCGACCATTCCGGATTCGCCGAGGGTTCGCGAGGCGCTCGAGGTCATTCGGCGCAACGTGGAGTTGGAAGCGCGCTTGATTGACGATTTGCTCGACATCACACGTATCGCGAAAGGCAAATTGCAGCTGAGCTTTGAAACGATTTGCGTGCACCAAATCCTCCACCGTGCCTACGAAATTTGCCGCGAGGACATTACTGCCAAAGATCTCAAAGTGGAGTTTCGTCTTCGCGCCGCCGATGCGTACGTCGAAGGCGATCCCGCGCGTTTGCAGCAAGTCTTTTGGAACTTGATCAAGAACAGCGTGAAATTCACCCCCGAAAAAGGCCGCATTACGATTGAAACCGCCAACCCCGCGCCGGAGAAGATTAGCATTCGGATTGCCGATACTGGGATGGGCATCGAGCCGGAAGAGATCGAGAAAATCTTCAACGCCTTCGAGCAAGGACAGACCTCGGTCACCCGCCGTTTTGGAGGTCTCGGCTTGGGCCTGACGATTTCGAAGGCGCTAATCGACGCGCACGGCGGCAAAATCCGAGTGGAGAGCCCCGGGAAGGATCGGGGTTCCACTTTTTCGCTTGAATTGACGACGGTGCCGAGTCCGGTCAGCGGCGACGGCGAGGGCGACGGCGCCAGGAAAGATCGGCGCGCCGCGTTGGAGACAGAAGTCGAGCTGCCCAGATATCGGCGCGTCCTGGTGGTGGACGATCATCGAGACACCTGCACCGGCCTGAAAAGGATGCTGGAGCGCCGCGGTTACCACATTACAGTGGCCCATACCGCTCAGCAGGCCGTGGAAAAAGTGCGCACACAGGAGTTCGATCTTCTCATTAGCGATATCGGGCTGCCGGACCGCAGCGGCTATGATTTAATGCGAGAAGTGCGAAGCAGCAAAACTCTTCCCGGAATCGCGCTCAGTGGCTTTGGAACGGAACAGGACGTGCGTGAGGCTCGGGCTGCGGGTTTCTCCGAGCATCTCACCAAGCCAATCAATTTTGAGCGACTCGAGGAAGCCATCTCTAATCTGCTTGAGCCGGAGCCGACCGTCCGCTCATAGCGTGCGCAGTAGCCGGTCCCGTTTTTTGCAGAACGTTGTGCCAGAAAAAAACGCGTCAGTCTATCGACCTCTCGATTGGGACTTTCGGTTTCTCGCAGAGAACGCCGCTGTTCGCTCAAAACGGTTCAACATGACCGCCGAGGCGAAGAGCGTCCGTTACCCCATCCGCTTGTTGCGCTACTGGTTTGCTTACCATTTGTTGCGAATCGAATCAGCGTGTCGCGCCGCGCCGATCGATCTGGTCGAGATCGGCGTGCACAAGGCACAATTCCTTCAATTCGTTCATTCGGCGCCCGTTCAGCCAAATATTGGGCGATGGACGGTGGTAGATGCGGTCATCCATACTGAAAAATTTCGCAAGGTCGGGATCAAAAAAGAGGATGTTCTGGAGGCGAATCTCGAGAGCCAGGATTTTGATCTTCCCCGCGATTATGACGCTGCGGTTCTGCTGCACGTGCTTGAGCATTTATTCGAGCCAGACGCGGCTTTGCGGAAGGTTGTGCGCCGAATACGGCCAGGCGGAGTCTTGATTGGGGGCTCCCCAGTCCTGCCTAACTTTCTCGTCGGGTCTCACCAGAAACTCGAGCGCAAAACGGCGCAGCCAATGGGCCATGTGAGCGTATTTTCTCCACAGCGGGTCGTTCAAATGGGCGAAGCAGCCGGTTGCACAGTCGAGTTCATCAGCGGCGCCTTCTTCATGCGGAGCAGTGGAAGCCCGCTGGAAAACTCTGCTGCGTGGCTTCGATTCAATTTGTGGTGGGGAAGCAGATTTCCCTCCTGGCCAGGGGAAATCTATTGGCTCATGCGCAAACGCTGAGCTGCGACATCGCCGAGCCTATTCAGCTTTTAACGCGGAATATTTTCGTTTATCCGGTATCGGGGCTGGATAGGGGAGCCTTCTCACGTCCTTCGCCAGCTTCCTTGAGCTGACGCGAAAGTTTCTCGACACGCTGACGCATGATCTTGCCAGCTTTAAATTTCACCGTCACTCGCGGCGGAATCACGAAACTGCTACCGGGTTGATTCGGATTTCGCCCGACGCGCGGCTTGGTCAATCGCGGCTGAAAAACGCCAAAGTTGCGCAGTTCAACAGGGATATTGTTGGCCAAACTGTCGGTAATTTTATCGAGCGTGCGCTGGACCACATCAAAGACTTCATGCTGGACCATGCCGGTTTGGTTGCTGATGGCGACAACGATGTCGCGTTTGGTTAGCTTTGCCATATCTAATTTAGTAATCGCTTCATGAACCCCTAGCGGTGGTCAGATTAAGCACAAAAGCAAAAAAATAGCCGGGCTAACCTCCTCGACAAGAAGGCGAAACGCAATGGCAGTTTTGCGCCGCTCCGATCATGCCTAGAGCTGTTCGCTCCTACTTCGCCAATTGTCGCGTGGCGGCGGGGCCGCATAATGATTCGGCGCGACCTCATGCGCGGTTCGAAAATGCACCTTCGCTACGTCACGCAATGCATGCGGGCCCTTCATTTCCACGAGCTTCTTCGCGATCTCCTTTACGTTCGCAGAGGCTCCCCGCTCGAGTCGGAACCCAAGCTCTTTCCCTCGGCGCTCCAGCCAGTTGATGAAAGCTTCACGCGCCAGAATCGAGGCAGCCGCAACCGCCACATCTGATTCCGCCTTCGTCCGCTGGACGATGTTGATTTTGCGGCCGTGCCGCAACAACGATTGCTCGACCATACGCGGATCGGCAAACTGGTCCGAGAGTGAGCGCGGGCAATCCGATTTTTTTGCCAGCAGATTTTCGATCACGCGCGCATGCCCCCACCCGAGCAGTTTGTTCAAATTGCCGAACTTCCCGTAAAGCTCGTTGTATTTTTGCGGACCAATCAGCACCGTCTCGACCAAACCGTTCGCGCTCTTGCGAATGGTCTGAGCTAGTGCGCGGATCCGCGCGTCCGAGCCGATTCGCTTGCTGTCCTGCACAGCGGCATCGAGAAGTTTCCGCGCAATTACCCTGTCGACGTATACGCCCGAAATGACGAGCGGCCCAAAAAAATCGCCCTTTCCGCTTTCGTCCACGCCGAAGTGCGGCTCGAACATTTCCGGGGAGTGCACCTCTTCGTAGCCCAGCTTTGCTTCGCCAAGGATCTTCGGCTCCAACTCGAATTGGACAAACTCCTCCACGCCCCTGCCTTGCACGAGGATCTTGGGCCCTTTCTCGTAAACCGCGACGCTCAACTTGTTCTTCTGTGCGAAAAAAATCGTCCACTGCTTCGGCACGAATTGGAATCCAAGCTCCGCGAGCAGCGCGCGCAGCTTGCTCACCTGATCGTCGGTGAGCGGATGCGTGTATGAATTCATTTAAGCCACAGCTTAACACAGATGAAACACGGGTAAGAGAAGGGTTTGGGATTCAGGGTTCGGACATCTGTGTTAATCTGTGTCCACCTGTGGCTTTCCGAACAAATCACTTCCGACGCACGCTTGTAAATTGGTACCGCCGGAACGGCCGCAAGCTGCCTTGGCGCGAGACCGGCGATCCGTACGCGATCCTCGTGTCCGAATGTATGCTGCAGCAGACACAAGTTGCCAGCGTGATTCCTTATTATAATGAGTGGCTCCGCCGCTTTCCGGATTTCGGAACACTTGCTCGCGCGTCGGAAAGTCAGGTTCTCCGCACCTGGCAAGGCCTCGGTTATTACGCTCGCGCGCGTAATCTCCACGCCGCAGCTAAAATCGTGCAAGGTCGATACGACGGAATTTTACCGCGCACGATCGCGACAATGCAGAAGCTTCCAGGCATCGGCCGGTACACGGCGAATGCTGTCGCTACATTCGCCTTCGATGAATCAGTCCCCATTGTCGAGGCCAATACGGCCCGTGTTTTGGCGCGCATCTTCGATCTGCGAGAGCGAATCGATCAAATGCCCGGTCGCGAACTCCTCTGGCAGCGTGCTCTTTCCCTGGTTCCGAAATCTTCTGCGCACATTTACAATTCGGCGCTTACCGATCTGGGCGCGCTGAGTTGCCTGCCGCGTCAGCCAAAATGCGGGATTTGTCCGGTCAAAAAATTCTGTCGTGCAAAAGATCCGGAAGCTCTTCCGCTAAAAAAAGCGCGACCTCCGACATTGCGGCTAACAGAGCATCATGCGTTCGTTACCAGACAAAAGAGGATTTTACTGCAGCAATCCGATCATCGCTGGCGCGGCATGTGGATCCTGCCGCCGTTGAAAAGGAGATCGGCAAATCGCCGTCCGGCGTACAAGTCGATCTTTCCGTTCACGAACCATCGCGTCGCGTTGAACGTTTACGCGCAGCGCCGGCAGAAGATCGAAAATCGCTCGCAGCGCTGGATGAGAGTCAATTCACTCGAATCTCTTCCGGTGCCTTCACCACACCGCCGGGCAATCGCCGCACTGCTCTCAAAGCGTCCTGGGTGACCAGGCTGGGTGTTCGACGTTGAGTGTTGAACGTTGAACCTGACTCTGCGATAACCTTTTTCATGTTCTCCAAAATGTTGTGGCCGAAACAAAACCGATGGCCCCGGCAGCGCAGAAGAAAGAGCGAGTTATGAGAAGCATGACCGGATATGGCCGCGCCGAGGCCGATCATCGCGGGACAAAATTTAGCGTCGAGCTCAATTCCGTAAATCGAAAGCAGAGCGATATCGTGATCAATTTGCCGCGCGATCTGGCCGAGCTCGAGCCGCGCATTCGCCAGACGATCAATGAAAGTATTTCGCGAGGCCGGACCAATGCCAACATCACCTTTCACAGCGGCGCAAACGGGGCGCGCAACCTTGCGCTCGACACGGAGTTGGCCCGATCCTACCACGAAGCAATGCGCGCATTGCAAAAGGAATTAGACGCGCCGGGCGAAATCACGATCAGCACCATTCTTCAAGCACCAGGGGTACTGCGGGTCCCGGAGCAAGCTGTCAGTGCGGAAGAAGCATGGCCCGTGATCGACCGCGCTTTGCGCGCCGCGCTTGCCGATTTAATCAAAATGCGAGAGCGCGAGGGCAAACATCTGGCCAAGGATTTGATCCATCGTCTGAAAGCGATCCGCAAAAAACTGAAGGAGGTTCGCGCGCTTCATCCCGACGTGGTCAAAAGATATCGCGCGGCGCTTCTCGATCGGATTCAAAAGGCCGGGCTACCCATTGCCACCGACGACGAACGTTTGTTGAAGGAAATTTCCTTCTTCGCCGACCGCACCGACGTCTCGGAAGAATTGACGCGCTTGGAAAGTCACCTTGCCCAATTCGCGCATCATCTGCGCAGAAACGAGCCGGTCGGTCGCGCCCTGGAGTTCATGACTCAGGAAATCTTTCGCGAGCTCAACACTCTCGGCGCGAAAGCCAACGACGCCGCCATTTCGCAGCGCGTGGTCGCCTGCAAAGCGGAATTGGAGAAGATTCGGGAGCAGATCCAAAATCTTGAGTAAACAATTCAGCCGCCACGGAATTCTCTTTGTTATTTCTGCGCCTTCAGGCGCAGGCAAGACCACGCTGGTCGAAAAGCTTCGCCAAACTCCCAACCTTTTTTATTCTGTCTCCTGCACGACGCGGGCGCCGCGCACAAGTGAAATTGACGGCCAAGATTATCAATTTCTTTCCGATAGAGATTTTCGCGCGCGAGTTGAAGCCGGCGATTTTTTAGAACACGCGCGTGTGCACGACGATTATTATGGAACATTGCGCGAGCCGGTGTTTGCCAACTTAAAAAGTGGAGTGGATGTCTTAATAGACATCGACACGCAAGGCGCAGTCGCCATTCGCAATTGCGACGATCCATTCATTCGCGAAGCGTTGAGCGACATATTTATTATGCCTCCCGATCACGAAGAATTACGCCGGCGTCTGCTCAAGCGTGGAACGGAAACGGCTCAGCAGATCGAATCGCGTCTCGCCACAGCCGCGCGCGAAATGGAATTATGGCGCAGTTACCGTTACACTGTGATCAGTGGTTCGGTCGAAGAGGATTTGCAGAAGCTCTGGCAGATCATGAGTGCGGAGAGTTATTTGAGCCGGCGTTTGCTTCAGAAGTAATCGGATTCGCGAATAATGTCGATCCTTCGACCAAGTTCAGAACAAGCCTTGAAAAAAGAAAACCCGAAATCGAAAATCGAAAAACCTGTCCTGAGCGCCAGTCGAATGGATCGAAAATGTATCGTGCTCGGAGTCACGGGTTCAATCGCCGCCTATAAATCCGCGGAGCTCGCCAGTCTACTCGTCAAACAAGGCCATGAAGTTTTTGTCGTGATGACGCGGGACGCGGCTGAGTTTATTTCCCCGCTTACATTGCAGACGCTTTCGAAAAATCCGGTGACAACAAGCTTCTACGACGAGAAAGAAAATTGGCGGCCGAGTCACATCGAGCTCGCCGATCGGGCAAACCTGCTCTTGATCGCGCCGGCCACGGCGCACATCATCGCCGAACTTGCGCATGGTCTGGCTGATCATCCGCTCGCCGCCATCGCGCTCGCCACCCGCGCGCCGATTCTGCTCGCGCCCGCCATGAATGGAAAAATGTGGCAACACTCTGCGACGGTAGAGAACGTGGAAAAACTAAAAGCCCGCGGTGCTGAGTTTATTGGACCCGAAGAAGGAATGCTGGCGTGTGGTTACGAAGGTCTCGGCCGGCTTTGGAAAGTGAACGATATCGCGTTTCGCGCCGAATTCCTCCTCGCGCGCCAGGATAATTTGATCGCGTGAGATTTCTCATCACGGCCGGCCCGACCCGCGAGCCGATCGATCCGGTTCGTTACATTTCGAATCGCTCTTCAGGGAAAATGGGCTACGCCATCGCCGAAGCGGCGCTCGAAGCCGGACACGATGTCACTTTAATTTCCGGCCCGGTGAATCTCGATCCGCCTCGCAGCGCGCATGTCATCTCGGTCTCGACCGGCGACCAAATGTACAGCGCAGTCCATCGCCACGCGCGCGAATGCGACGTGCTCGTGATGTGCGCTGCTGTGGCCGATTACAAACCGCAAAAAGTTTCCCGGACGAAAATTAAGAAACGCAATGAAACTCTTTCGCTCGAATTGGTTCCCACACGCGACATTCTCGCGTCGCTCTCCAAACAAGGGCGCGAATTTCTCCTCGTTGGTTTCGCCGCGGAAACGAATGACATCGAAGAAAACGCGAGACAAAAACTACGCGCGAAAAATTGCGACATCATCGTGGCGAACGATGTGAGCCGCGCAGATTCAGGGATGGAAAGCGACGCAAACGAAGTGACAATCTTCTTTCGCAACGGCGAAAAGAAGAAAATCTCGCGCGTATCAAAAAAAATTATCGCGCGCGAGCTCGTAAAAATATTAGCAAATTCGCGAGAAAAATGTTTGACAAAAAAAATGTGATGATTACTGAACCCGTGTAAGTGAAGTCATTCCCAACTCTTCACATCTCTCCGCACGTTGCGGATTGAAAGGGGGGAATAGAGTCGATGGCAAAGAAAAAAAAAGCAGCAAAGAAAAAAACAGCGAAGAAAAAGAGGCACTAAGGCCCAACGCTCGATAACGGCTCCGAAAGCTTTCGGAGCCACAACCCCTAACTTCAACCCGGGAGGAGAATTTATTTTCCTCCCGGTTTTTTTGTGATGCGGGTAATCCTCTCTGCACTTCCATGGTCCACCACACAATCGCACGCTCGCCGCTGGGCTGGGTTATCTCATTTCCGTTGCGCACTCTGCGCCCGTTGTGCGAGGTAGTTCTTATCATGAAGCATTATCTCGATACGGCCGAGAAAACGGCACGTGCCGCCGGCGAACTGCTTCGTCAAAATTTTCAGCGGCCGCTGCGCGTTAATTCCGCTCATGCGCACGACATTAAACTGGAAATTGATGTTCAGGCGCAGGAGTTAATTGCCAAATTGCTCCTCGAGGAATTTCCCGGCCACGCGCTTTATGGCGAAGAAGGGATCGTGGGCGATCAATCCAGCGAGCATCAATGGGTCGTCGATCCGCTTGATGGCACCGTCAATTATTTTTACGGCATCCCGCATTTTTGCGTTTCAATCGCGCTACGTGTCCGCAGCGAGATCATGGTGGGCGTCATTTACGATCCAGTCCGTGAGGAGATGTGGTCAGGACAAAAAGGCGCAGTCCCGAAATTAAATGGCCAGCCCTTTCACGTGAGCGAGCGCGCGGACCTGGCTGAAGCCGTGATTTCGATCGGGCTTGCCAAGACCGGAGAGACAATCAACGCGAACCTTCCGCTACTCCAGGAAATGATTCATCGCGTGCGCAAATGCCGCGTCCTCGGCAGCGCTGCGCTCGACCTGGCTTACGTCGCATGTGGACGTTTCGACGCCTACATTGAGCAGGGAATTAGCTTGTGGGATATCGCAGCTGGATGGCTCCTGGTTGAAAACGCCGGCGGCCGTGTCGATCTTCGGCCGCGCGAAGACATGAAAGGCAAATACAGAATTGTCGCCTCTAACGGCGTGATCGATCTCAAGTTGTGACGATGAATTTACGAGTTCACGATTTAACGATTCAACGATTCAACGCGGCGAAGCCATGATTCGATGTGGAATCGGCTACGACGTGCATCGTCTTGTCAAGGGACGAAAACTGATTCTTGGCGGAGTCGAGATCGCACACTCGCACGGACTGGAAGGACACTCGGACGCGGACGTCTTATCGCACGCAATCGCGGATGCGCTCCTCGGCGCGATTGCCGCGGCCGACATCGGCCAACATTTTCCCAATACAGACCAATCAATTCGCGGCATGAGCAGCATCGAGATTTTGAAACGGGTGACCAAATTGCTCGCGGAGAAAAAAGCCCGCGTGGTGAATATCGATGCAACTATTATCGCCGAAGCGCCGAAACTTTCGCCATGCATTGACGAGATGCGAAAAACAATCGCGGACGCGATTGGCATTTCGGATTCGAATGTCAGCGTGAAAGCGACCACAAATGAAAAGCTCGGCGCGATCGGACGCAACGAAGGTATCGCGGCAATGGCGGTGGCGACGGTGGAAACGGAGTGATGGAGTAATGGAGTAATGCAGTCAGATCTTTCCATCACTCCAATACTCCGCTACTCCATCACTCCATTGACAGAACATGTCCCTGCGCTTTTTTAACACCTACTCGCGCGAGATCGAACAATTCGAACCGCGCGATCCCGCCGAACGTCCGATCAGTATCTACACATGCGGCCCAACCGTTTACAGCCGGGCGCACATCGGAAATTTCCGCGCCTACATCTTCGAAGATTTGCTCCAGCGCCATCTCGAGCTGCGCGGTTACAAGGTGCATCGCGTGATGAACATCACCGACGTGGACGACAAAACGATCCGCGGCGCCCGCGAAGCCAAAGTGCCGCTGGACAACTTCACCGAGCAATTCAAGCAAGCATTCTTCGAAGACATCGAGACGCTGCGAATCAAGCGCGCGGATGAATTCCCCGCCGCGACCGATCAACGTTACATCGACAAAATGATCGAGATGATCGGCGCGCTCATCTCACGCGGCCTCGC
>WNGF01002526.1_pt1 | contig 25495 bp, 28 predicted proteins | sample 5400641 | NCBI WGS metagenome assembly WNGF01 (sample SAMN13153371, study PRJNA577476) | soil metagenome | isolation source: 80 cm soil or saprolite under grassland replicate 2 | place: USA:California | collected 2016-06-15 | reverse complement strand
GCGCAGACTTGCCGCTGGGTGAACTAGTGAACGTCGTCGGAGACGGTGGACACAGCAAGCACTCCCGAGGTCGCCTGCTTGGGCGACCGGTTCAAGGGTTGGTGCCTGCCGAATCGGGAGACTTGAGGTAGTACACCGCGCGCGCTGGGCGGATGCGCGGGTAGGTAGGTCTCGGCGGGTCTGTCCCCGCGCGCGCTGGGCGGATGCGCGGGTAGCTCTGTGCTCCCTTGAACAACGCCGTGAGACCAAGTCTTCCCACCCCCCGGACGGGACGGGACATCGCACCACGAAACGCACCACGGGAACCAGGGGATCACTGAAAGCGCCCAGGATTCCACGGGATTCAGGGCTCCGCGCGCCTGCGTGCGCTTCATCGACTACAACCAGAACGCGAAGGACCGCACCGTCGCGTCGGCCTACTCGGTGCGGCCGACCCCGGACGCCCGCGTCTCGGCGCCGGTCACGTGGCAGGAGCTCGCCGCTTGCGACGCCGCCGACTTCACGCTCCGCACGATGCCGGCGCGCTTCGCGCGCCTGGGCGACGTGAGCGCGGGGATCGACGCGACGCCGGGATCGCTCGACGCCCTCCTCGAGCTCGAGGCGCGGCAGCGCGCGGCGGGCGTCGCCGACGCGCCGTGGCCGCCGCACTACGCGAAGGGGGCGGACGAGCCGGCGCGCGTCCAGCCGTCCAGGCGGAAGGGTGCGCCGCGAGAGAAGGCGCCCCGCGTACGCGTGAACCTCCGCCACCTGCCGGAGTCGGAGCGCCCCTCGCCCGACCCGCCGGATCCCGGCTACGACCCCTGAGCGGGCGCGCCCTCGCGGAAGATGCGCGACAGCTCGTAGGCGGGGGTCTCCTCGAGCTGCGCGTACGTGCACTGCCGCGGCGAGCGATCCGGCCGCCAGCGCAGGAAGTGGGTGGCGTGCCGGAAGCGATCGCCCTGCAGGTGGTCGTACGAGACCTCGCAGACCCGCTCGACCCGCAGCGGCTCCCAGGAGAGATCCTTCCCGCGATTCCAGCGGCTCGACGCGCCGGGCATTCGGTGGTCGGGCGTTCCGGCGTCGGCCCACTCGGCCCAGTCGCTCCAGGGGTGGCCCTCCATCGCGTTCACGCGGAGTGGCGCGAGCTCCTGCACGAGCTGCCTGCGGCGCTCCGTCGTGAAGCTCGCGCAGATGCCGACGTGGTTGAGCTTCCCCGCGTCGTCGTACAGGCCGAGCAGGAGCGATCCCACCATCGTCCCCGGTCCATTCTTGTGCCAGCGGAACCCGGCCACGGCGCAGTCGGCGGTGCGCGCGTGCTTCACCTTCACCATCGCCCGCGCGCCGGGCTGGTAGGTGCCGTCGAGTCGCTTCGCGACGACCCCGTCGAGGCCGGCGCCCTCGAACCGCGAGAACCAGTCCGCGGCCGCCGCCGCGTCGCGCGTCGCCGGCGTGACGAGCACGCGGCCTCGGGCATCGCCGCCGGCGAGCGCGCTCTCGAGGAGGGCGCGGCGCTCGGCGAGAGCGGCGCCGCGCAGATCCCGGTCTCCGAGGGCGAGCAGGTCGAACAGCACGAGGCTCGCCGGGCTCTCGCTCGCGAGCTGCTTCACGCGCGACGAGGCGGGGTGGATCCTCAGGAGGAGCGCCTCGAAGTCGAGCCCCTCCTCGCCCGCGATGACGATTTCGCCATCCACCACGCACCGCGCGGGGAGCCGCGCGAGCAGCGGTCCCTCGAGCTCCGGGAAGTAGCGGTTCAGCGGCTTCAGCTCGCGCGACTGGAGGTGCAGCCTCGGGCCGTCGCGGAACACGACCGCGCGAAACCCGTCCCACTTCGGCTCGAACAGCCAGCCGTCGCCAGACGGGAGCGCGTCGCTCGCCTTCGCGAGCATCGGCTCGATCGGGGGGGCGATGGGATATGCCATTCCCTGCTCTCTACTCGGCGCGGGCCCCCGACGCAGCGCCGGGCGGAGCCGCTCCGGGCCGGCTATTCACCGTCACGGAGAGGGGGAATCCATGACCGTCCGCATCGTCCGCCTCGGCTCGCCGCGCACCCCCGGCGAAGGCCTCCGGATCGGCACCGTGCGTCACCCGCCTCGCGCGGTGCCGAAGTCCCGGCACGCCGTGGGCGACTGGTACGACGTCTGGTTCCCCGAGCTCGCGCCGAGCGCGGCCACCGTCCAGCTCGCGAAGCGCGCCTCGACCGAGCGCGAGTGGGCCGCGTACGAGCGCCGGTACCGCCGTGAGATGGCGGCGCACGGCGCGCGCCGCACGCTCGACCTGCTCGCCGCGCTCTCGCGCACCGCGGACTTCTCCGTCGGGTGTTACTGCGCGGACGAGAGGCGCTGCCACCGATCGATCTTGCGCGAGCTCCTCGCCGCGCGCGGCGCGCGGCTGGAGTGACGTCCGATCATCCCTCCGCGTCCGCGAGCACGCGGCGCTCGAGATCCGCGACGACGAGGAGGAGCGCACGGACCTCGGCCGCGAACGCGGTCGGAATGCGCGCGGCTCGGACGAGGGCCCGACGGGCGTCGTCGAGGCTGGTGTCGACGGCCAGGAGCTGTGTGCGCCGCAGGTCGATGAGAAGCTCTTCGCGCATCCCGACAACATACGCCTCCGGGCGTCCGGCTGGCAGACGGCCTCGCCGACCGCATGGCGCGCAGGGCCCGGAGCCACATGGCGGACGACTGAAATCGGCCGAGCCGGCGAAGGGGTGGGATGCGCCCGCCCCGCCGAGCGGCCCTCTCATTCGATGTCGATCTCGCGCCGGACCTCGAGGAACTCGGCGGCCATGTCATACGCCCTTCGCGCGGTCGCCTTGGCCTCGACGGCGGGATCGCGTCCCTCCGCGTACCGCCCCGTGATGATCGCCTGCATGAACATGGCCGCGAGCTCGTCGCGGGTGTCCCAATCCACCACCTCTGCATCCTTCGGCATGTGACCCCCCCTTCAACGGACTCACGAGACGTAGCGCCGTACGTGGCGCTCGCCACCTTTCGCAGCTCGCGACGCTCGGACGTGACGGGACGCTGCGAGGCCGGCCGACTAAGTACCGTCCAGCGAGCGGTCCGCAGCCGTCCGCCCGGGAGGAGACATGGATTTCGACAAGGAGATCGCGGAGGTCCGCCGCTGGTTCGCGAGCCCCCGGTTCGCGGGGATCAAGCGGGTCCACTCCGCGCGCGAGGTGGTCGAGCAGCGCGGCACCATCCGTCCAGACTACACCGTCGCGCGCAGCGCGGCCGAGGGGTTCCACGAGAGGCTCCGCCAGCTGTTCGAGCAGAAGAGGTGCATCACGACCTTCGGCCCCTACTCGCCCGGGCAGGCGGTCGCGATGAAGAAGATGGGCCTCGAGGGCATCTACCTCGGCGGCTGGGCCACGTCCGCCAAGGGATCGTCGCACGAGGACCCAGGGCCCGACCTCGCGAGCTACCCGCTCAGCCAGGTCCCCGAGGAGGCGGCGCCGATCGTCCGTGCCCTGCTCACCGCGGACAAGAACCAGTTCCACACGCGTGCGCGGATGACCGAGGAGCAGCGCAGGGCCACGCCCGCGGTGGACTTCCGGCCCTTCATCATCGCCGATGCCGACACCGGCCACGGCGGCGACGCGCACGTGCGCAACCTCATCCGGCGCTTCGTCGAGGTCGGCGTCCCCGGCTACCACATCGAGGATCAGAAGCCCGGCGTGAAGAAGTGCGGCCACCAGGGCGGCAAGGTGCTCGTCTCCGAGGACGAGCAGCTGAAGCGCCTCTCCGCGGCGCGCTTCCAGCTCGACATCATGGGTGTGCCCGGGATCATCGTCGCCCGCACCGACGCGGAGTCGGCCACGCTGCTCGACGGCCGCGGCGACGACCGCGACCAGCCGTTCCTCCTCGGCGCGACCAACCTCTCCCTCCCCACGTTCAAGGCGGCGTTCCTCGCCATCTTGCGGCAGTTCCAGCGGGCCGGGGTGGAGGAGCTGAGCGGACACGAGCTCTATGCGCTCTGCGACGACGAGCTCGCCGCCGCGGACGCCTGGCTCGAGCGGGCCGGCTTCGCGAAGGCGATCGCCGCCGCCGCCACCGACCTGAGGGCGGGGACGCTCGGCAGCGTCGACGCCGCGCTCGACAAGGTCTTCGACGCGTTCGTCGACGTGTGGCAGCACGAGGCGGGCGTCTCGACCTACGCCGAGGCGGTGGGCGAGGCGATCGCCTTTCGCCAGAACGAGGGCGACCCGCCCGCGCTGAGCAAGCCTCAGTGGCTCGCGTTCGCCGCGCGAGCGCCGTTCTACGAGGCGCGCAAGAAGGCGCGGGCCATCGGCCTCGACGTCACCTGGGACTGCGAGCACGCGAAGACGCCGGACGGCTACTACCAGGTGCGAGGCGGGATCGACTACGCGATCGCGAAGTCGCTCGCCGCGGCGCCCTTCGCGGACCTGCTCTGGATGGAGACCAAGACCGCCGACCTGCACGACGCGAAGAGGTTCGCGGACGCCATCCACGCCGTCTTCCCGGGGAAGATGCTGGCCTACAACCTCTCACCGTCCTTCAACTGGGACACGACCGGGATGGACGACGAGCAGATGCGCCGCTTCCCCGAGGAGCTCGGGAAGATGGGCTTCGTTTTCAACTTCATCACGTATGGTGGCCACCAGATCGACGGCCTCGCCTCGGAGGAGTTCGCGACGGCGCTCCGCCAGGACGGCATGCTGGCGCTGGCGCGCCTGCAGCGGAAGTTCCGCCTGCTCGAGTCGGGGTACCGCACGCCGCAGACGCTCGTGGGCGGGCCGCGCGCCGACGCCGCGCTCATGTCGATCTCCGGCCGCACCTCGACCACGAAGGCCATGGGGCAGGGCTCGACGCAGCACCAGCACCTCGTCCAGACGGAGGTGCCGCCCAAGCTGCTCGAGGAGTGGGTCGACGTCTGGCGCCAGCACCACGGGATCGACGGCAAGCTGCGGGTCAGCCTGAAGCCGCACTCGGCGGAGTCCGACCTGCTCGAGCTGACGCTCGTCTCGGCCGACGGGCAGAAGGCGCTCAACGTGATCTTCGCGAGCATCCACGACCGGCGCGGGCGCAGCATCCTCTCTGTGCGCGATCAGAACAACTTCGACGTCGGGCTGCGCAAGAAGCGCCTGATGACGCTCGTGCAGCTGTACCTGCTCCACCGCTACAAGGTGGACTCGGTGCACTTCGTGACGCCGACGGAGGACAACCAGCGCCAGGCGGAGGGGATGAGGGCGCTCGGCCTGTTCCGCTCCGTCGTGCAGGAGGTCGGGGAGATCATCGTCGCCGACGTGGACAAGGCGCGGGTGAGGGAGCTGCTCGCTCCGGACAAGGCGGCGCTGAAGGCGCTCGTCGCGAAGCGGTAGACGGCGCACGCCGCGCGAAGGGAGACGACATGGAACAGGCTCGCACACCCGAGATCGAGATCCGCCACGAGGAGGTGGGCGATCGCGGAGCATTCTTCGTCGAGACGGAGGCAGGCCGCCTCGCGTCGCTGACGTACTCGCGGACGTCGCCGCACACGGTCGTGATCGAGCACACCGACGTCTCGAGCGCGCTCGCGGGACAGGGAGTCGGCCGGCGCCTCGTCGAGGCCGCGGTCGCCTGGGCACGCCGGACGGGGACGACGTTCGTGCCCGTGTGCACCTATGCGAAGACGGTGTTCGAGCGCGATCCGGACCTTCGCGACGTGCTCCGTTGAGCACGACGCGCCAGCGCGAGCTCAGTGCGCGGCCCACCGGACGCGCCGCGCCTCGAGGGTCGGCACCGCGAGCAGCCGCCACATGGTCGGCGCACGCGCATGCGCCGTACATGAGCGACGGGCGCCGGCCAGGCGAGCGCCCCGGCGGCCCGTCGTGCGCGGCGCGCGCGTCGTGCGCGTCGGCGAGCGCCAATTAGAGGTTCACGCATGGACTGGCGTGAGCACGGCGTGCGCATCGTTCGCGGGGACGCGCTCGATCCGAACACGGCACAGACGCCGGGTATGACGCGCGCGGCGGCGATCGACCACGCGCGGACCGGCGCCCAGAAGATCTGGGCCGGCACCGTGGTGATCGACGCGAACGCGAAGACCGGCGCGCACCACCACGGTGCGCTCGAATCGGTCATCTATGTCGTGAGCGGGCGCGCCCGGATGCGCTGGGGGGATCGGCTCGAGTTCACCGCCGAGGCAGGTCCCGGCGACTTCATCTACGTCCCGCCGTACGTGCCGCACCAGGAGATCAACGCGAGTCGCGACGAGCCGCTGAGCTGCGTCGTCGTCCGGAGCGACAAGGATCCCGTCGTCGTGAACCTCGACGTGTCCCCGGCGGAGCCTCCCGAGGAGGTCCGGTGGGTGGACGCGATCCACCGTGCGCGATGAACCTGGCCCGCTGAAGGCGACGTCGCGCCGAACTTCGAGGCGCGATGCAGGCGGCTCCCCTACCCCGCAGCCGGACTTCGTTCCCGATGACCGACCGGATGTCGGTAGGATGATCGCGGTCCGGACGAGCCTCGGGGGGCGGGCATGTCTCAGTGGATGGCATGGATGCTGCTGTCGTGGGTCACCGGGAGCCCGGTGGGCTCACTGCTCTTCCTCGGACTGATCTGGTGGCTCGGCGATCGCGCCACGTTCCGAGTGCTCCCGGACCCGCTCCGCCTGTTCCGACGATGGGGACGGGCCGCGAGCCTTCGCCGGGCGCTCTCGGCCAACCCTCACGATCGCCGGGCGCGGCTCGAGCTCGCGAACCTGCTGCTCGACCATGGCCGACCGCGCGAGGCGGCCGAGCTGCTCGAGCCCAACGTCGCGGCGGGGGACGACGACGTGCACACGACCTTCGCAATGGGGGCGGCCCTGGCGCGGAGCGGGTCTCACGAGCGCGCGGAGCAGTTCCTCGCCGCGGCGCTCGCCCGGGATCCCAGTTTCCGCATGGGCGAGATCGATCTCGAGGTCGCGCGCCTGTGGCTGCGCCGCAGGGATGCGGCCCGCGCGATCGAGCCGCTCGCGCGGTTCGTCGCGGAGCGGCCCGGGACCGTGGAGGGACGCTACTGGCTCGCCCGCGCCCTCGCGAGCCGCGGCGACGCCTCCGGAGCTGCCCGCGTCCGCGACGACGCCTGGCGCGAGTACACCGCGCTGCCGCGGTTCCGGCGGCAGCGCGAGCGCCCGTATGCGTGGCGGCTCCGCCCGTGGCGGCCCGCGCTCGTCGCCGCGATGGTCGTCGTCGTCGTCGCGCTGGTGCTGCGCGGGGTCGTGCCGGCGCTCTCTGAGACGCGCCCGCCCCCCACGCCGACGTCGCAGGATGACGGCGGGTGAGCGACCCGCCGCCGGCGCCGCGCCGGCCGGCGGCGACTCGGCGGCGACTCGGCGGATGAGCCCGCGCGGCGAGGACGCGGCGGCCGCGTCCCATCGCCGTCACGTCTTCAGTGGAGCGCGGTCGGCGACTCCGGCGACGGAGGCGCACCGACGGAGCCGGGCTCGCCCTGCGGCCGCTGCTCGGCGCCGGCCGACGCCACCTTGTCCGTCGCCTTCTCCATCGCCTCGGCGCCCTTCTCGAGCACCTTGTCCCTGGCTTGCTGCCCGAACTCGCGCGCCTTGCGCCGCGCGGGCTCGAGCACCTCGCGCTCCCGCTGCGTCTCGGGCAACGCGAAGCCGAACAGGGCGCCGAGCGCCATCGCGCCGAGTGCCCACAGGCCCGTGTCCTCGTGCGTGCTCTCCCGGAGCTGCTCGCGGTCGGGGAGGCGCTCCCGCACCGACGCGGTCGCCTCCTGGATGCGCCCCTTCACCTGCTCCGCCTTGGCGCGCGCACGCTCCTTCGCCTCCGCAGCCTTCTCGCCGAGCCCGGCGCCGGTGTCGTCGCTGGTCCCGCCGCCGCCGGCGAGCGCCTCCTCGGGCACCGCCTCCGTACCCGGGTACTCCTCGTACTCCTCGTGGGCGGCCGCGTGCCCTCTCCTTCGCGTACCCAGGTGTCATGCGCCGGGACACCTCGTGCGCGATCCGGCTCATGCGTTCGCGCTTCTGCTCGACCTGATGTCGCGCATCGTCTCTCTCGCCCACCGCGCGTCCTCCTTCACGTGTTCCCCCGTGACCGACGGGTCCTGCGCAGCCCCTGCCTCCCGTAGCTCAGCGCCGCCCACCCCCCCGCCGCGTAGATGGCGGTGACGAGCAGCCCGGCGAACCACGCCGGGAGGAACGTCGCGCCGAGCAGCACGAGGGTCACGCCGAGGAAGAGGAGCGCCGCGTAGAGCACCGCGCCGCCCGCGCCGATGGCGGCAGCCCCCTTCGACGCCTTCTTCGCCTCGTCTCGCAGCTCCGCCCTTCGCGAGCCGGACCTCATCACGGAGGAGGGCCTGCCCGTCCTGCACGAGCTCGCGGACCAGATCGCCGAGGGGGCGCTCGCGCAGGTCGCGCGCGCCGTCGCGGAACCGCCCCCGGCGGCCCCACTCCTCGCGTCCGAGCGGTGTCACGGCTCACCCTCGCGCCATGGCTCGGCGCGCGTGGGCTCCGGTCCCTCCGCGGAGCCCTCGCCGTAGCCGGCCTCGCCGTAACCTTCTCCGTAGCCGCTCTCGCCGTAGCCCCGATCCCTCCAGCGTGGAGCGTCGAACCGGTGCCCGCCGACCTCGCGGCGCTGCCCCCAGCGGCCGTCCCCCATGCTGCCCTTCATGAGGCGCGCGACGGCGCACCCTCACGGCCCATGCGCGCGAGCGCCCGCGTGGCGTATGGCTGCGCGATGCGCCCGACGTTCGCCCCTCCCCAGATCCCGGGCGCGCAGAGCCAGTTCGTCGGCACGCGCGAAGTCACGCTCCACGTCATGGAGGCGGGCCGGGGGCCCCTCGTGGTCCTGCTCCACGGATTCCCGGAGTTCTCGTGGTGCTGGCGCCTCCAGCTCCCCGCGCTCGCGGCCGCCGGGTTCCGCGCGGTCGCCGTCGACCTCCGCGGGCACGGCCTCTCCGGGCGCCCGCGCGGCGTCGCCGCTTACGGCGTCGCGCGGCTCGCGGCGGACGTGGACGAGCTGATCGCTGCGCTCGGCGTCGAGCGCGCGGCCGCGGTCGTCGGGCACGACTGGGGCGGAGTCGTCGGCTACCGCTTCGCCGCGCGGTATCCGCGGCGGCTCGAGCGGCTCGTCATCATGAACTCGCCGCACCCTGCGGCGCTCGCGCAGGGGCTGCTCCGGAACGCGCAAGCGCTGCGGAGCGCGTACATGCTCGCGGCCATGCTGCCCGAATTGCCCGAGCGGGCGCTCGCCGCGGGCGGCGGCGCGCTGCTGCGGAGCGCGCTCCGGGCGTGCCGGACGACGCCCGTGCGCGACGAGGAGCTCGAACCGTACGTGGAGGCGGCCCGCCACGCCGAATGGCTGCGCGGCGGGCTGAACATGTACCGCGCGATGGGCAGGGCGATCGCGACGGCCGCCGTGGCGCGCGTGCCGATCGTTCGGCTCCTCGTCGAGCGCGTGCCAATCCTCGGACGCCACTTCGCGCGGGCTGCGCCGCGGCACGTGGGACCGCGCCCGCGCCGTATCGACGCGCCGGTGCTCGTCATCTGGGGAGAGGACGATCCGTTCCTCGCGCCCCATCTCGCCGAGCCGCCCCACGCGCTCGTCCCGAACGTCCGCGTCGAGCGGGTGCCGGGCGCTTCGCACGACGTCATGCTGGACGCGCCGGAGCTCGTGAACGCCCTGCTCCTCGACTTTCTCGCGGGCCCGCGGAGGGAGTGACGAGACACCGTCAGTGCGCGGCGAGCGCCTCCTGCGCCGGCTACCGTGGCCCCGCCGGCGCTACCTCGTTAGCAGCACGCTGAAACCGGCCAGCACTCCCGCGCGACCACGGTCCCACGCGACGGCGCCCTCGAACCCGGCGTCCAGGAGGCCGAGATGGAACATGACGAGCGGCAGGGTCCGGCCTCCCACCCATACGAGGCGGCTGCTTGTGTCCTGCCACGACTCGGAGCTCCACCCGGCGTCGAGCCCCAGCGTCGCGTACCGATTGACGTCCCACGCGATGCCCGCGGCCGCGAGCCCGCCGGGCCGGTCCCGGCCCGTACGCGACTCGTGCACCACCTCGCCGGACAGGAGGCCGCGCGCCACGACTTCGGCGGCGATGCGCCTGCGAGCCTGGAACCTGACTCCGCCACCCCACACGCCGCCGCGGAGCGCGTCGTGCTCGAAGCCGGTCATCCCCGCCCCCACCGAGAGCTCGGGGCGCGTCAGCGCCTCGGCCTCGCCGAACGAGTACTCGACGAAGCCCGGGGTCTCGACATCGTGTACTCGGGTCGACCGAGGGGGTTCGTCGGGTCGGCGACGAGGCTCACGCTACCTCTCGGCGTCATCACTCGCGAGGCGGCGATGCGCGTCTTCGGACAGCTATTCCTCGGTGGCGCGGACGGATCCCACGAAGCGCCGCGGCCCGCCGTCCATCGCGCCGTGATCGCCCCGCGCTTCGCCCGGTTCGGGTACGAATTCGGGTGGGGGAACACGCCGCGGTTCGAGGTGTCGGTGCACGTCGCGCTGCTCGACGCAGGCGGCCAGGTCGAGCTCGAGCGCACCTACGACTCCGGGCCGGTGCAGGCCCCAGTGGGGGTCGATCGCGATTCTCCCTCGAAGGCGATCGATCGGGCGACCTACGTCGCGATCCAGCGGCTGATGCTCCGCGCCGCCGCCGACGTGAGGACATACCTGGAGGCCCGGGCGCCGCGAGGCGAGGGACCGCATGCCATCGGGCCGAACCCAGTGCTCGGCCCCATCGCCTCGCCGTGAACCGGCGTTACACCGTGCGGAGCTAGCGCACGATGCAGATCGAGTCGGACCCCTGTATCGGCGTCCCGCCGTACAAGCTGCCGACGAGGAGCGCCGTCGTCTGCCCCTGCGCGAACGTGCCCGCGACCCCCTCCATCTGCACGACGAGGTCGGGGTATCCGTCGCCGTTCACGTCCTCGTAGTGCGCCAGGAGCTTGGGCTTGGTCTTTGGATGCATCCCCTCGAGCGAGAGGGTGGCCGGATCGATCGCCGTCACAGCGAGATCGGCCGAGCCGAGGACGGCCACGGGGATCGTGCCTCGACCGTCGTCGTTCACGCAGTTGCGGTCATCTCCCGGCGCGATGTCGATCGAGACGGGCAACGACGCCGCGGGAGTCGAGATGCCTACCGTGGACGTGTAGCGGTTGCGCAGATCTTCCAGGCTCCACGAATACCCTCCTGACGCCTCGGTCGCGGCCGTCTGAAGGCTCGCCACCGGCCCGGCGGCCGCTGCCGCCGCGACCGGGAACCCGAACACTTCCCAGTCGTTCGCGGACGTGGTGATCGACACGGTGCCCGCCTGCTTGATCCTGAACCCGATCCGAAGCGGTGCTGCGCCGTCGAGCCCGCCGGCTTCGCTCATCGCGTAGAACCGGATGATGCCCTGTGTGTCGTCGTGACTCGCAACGGGGCCGGCCAACCCTTGACCGTACAGCGCGACCCACTCCGCACCCCAGCTCGAGCACGGATGCCCTTCGTCGCACACGTAGTAGTAGAGCACTCCTCCGCCGCCGAGCGCCGGATCTGCCGGCGCCGGAGTCCATCCCGTGAAGAACCCCGGTCCTGCGGGATACTCCTCTATGCTCACGAACTCGAGCATCGCGGGATCGAAGTCGACGCGGACGTTTCCCCAGACGAAGTCGGCGGTCGTCGAGTCGAGCTCGAAATAGACCACCTCGCCGATCTGCCCCACCGTGATCTCGTTCGATCCGCCCGGACCCATGACGGCGTAGAACCAGGGGCCCTCGGCTGCAGACACGCCCGGAACCAGCAGGGCAGATGCGACGACGACGCCGAGAAGGCGGTTTCGATCCATGGACGCTCCCGGACGGATTACTCCGTGGAGGAGCGATTCTACCCGTGGATGCCGCCGGCGATCTCTCTGCGCGCGGTGCGCGGAGTTGCCGCACACCTTCGCCCTAAGTGCGGCAGGGGCCCCCAATGCGGAGCGGATGTACCGGGTCGCGTCGAGGCGGCGCGACGAACGACGCCGCCGCTCAGCGGCGATCGAAGAGATTCATCACGAGCGACTTGCGGCCGCCGGAGACCTTCAGGTTCGCGTACCGGCGCCGCGCCTTCAGGTTCCAGGCGATCGTGACGGTGGCTACGACGGCTGCGACGGCGACCAGCAAGGCGGAATGCAAGGAGACGCTCGATCCGTGGGGCGCGTTGAAAGACAGTGGCCGCCCTCGAGGGCCGCCACCGGGTTTCCCGGTCATGTCAGGAACTGGATTGGTGCGGGGACCTGCAACCCGGGCTTCAGCAGAGTTCCGCGCCTGTATTCACGGGCCTTATACCACAGCACCGCGGCGCGGTCGCGACGCCCCGGGGGCGCACCGTTCGGCGCGCGGAGCGGGACCCTCAGGCCTGCGCCACCGGCCCGCGGCACTCGATCCGGGCGATGCGCCCCTCGGCGTCGTGGTGCACCACGCAGGTGGCGGCGCCCCGGCCCGCCTCGATCACCTGCTCGGGCAGCTCGAAGTGCCGCGCGTACGCGGCGATGGGCAGCGCCTTGCCGGTGCTCGCCTTGCGGACGGGCAGGTTGCGCCACGCCATCAGCGTCCCCGACGTCCCAGCCAGCGCCACCAGCGAGAGCGGGAGGCCTCCTGCGCCGGCGGCGGGGAGCAACTTCGGCAGCCAGGGCGGCAGGTCAACCCCGAGTCGGGCCAGCGAGCCGCCCGCCTTCAGCAGCGGCGCCCACAGCCAGAGCCAGCCTCCCCAGAGCGCGGCCGTGGACGCATCGCAGGCGAAGCGCTGGTGCCAGCGGAGGCGGTCCCGTGCGTCGATGATGATGGAGGTGCTCATGGCGATCGTCGCGCCCCTCATCGACGAACGCTTTGCACGCAGGCGACCGGGCTCGATGACGGGACGCGGCGATGTACCGGATTCGGCCATTCTCGTCCAGTCGGACGCCGCGGGGGGCGGGGGCATTCAAGGCCGGATTCCCCGGTCTGGGCTGACCCACCTCGCGCGTGCGCTGCGGCGGCGGGCCAGCGCCCGCGGGTATGCGACCACCGTGGTCGCGCAGGCGATCATCCAGAACGCGACCGGGTACCAGATCATCCAGAACAGGTTTCGGGCGAGGCCTCGATCGTAGCGCGCGTCCATCCAGGTGCTGAAGCCGAACTGCAGGAGGCAAACGGCGCCGAGCAAGACGCCGCCGGAGTGCGGGAGCAGTGGCGAGCCGAGCGCCGGCACCGCACCCTCCGGCAGCGCGAGGCCGGCCACCCAGACCAGCGCGAGCAGCAGCATCCCATACGACCAGGCCACGCTCACGATCGTCTCGACCAGCAGCGGCCAGAGGAGCCGCTGTGCAGGGTGGAACCACGCGTCGAGGTTCTTGAGGAGCACCTGGGCGCCGCCCATCGCCCAGCGGAGCCGCTGCTTCCAGAGACCCCGGAGCGTCTCCGGCATGAGGATCCAGGTCAGCGCCCGCGGCTCGAAGCGCACGTCCCAGCCGGCGCGATAGAGCTTCCACGTGATGTCGATGTCCTCCGTCAGCACGTCGGTGCTCCAGTAGTCGACCTGGTGCACCGCCGACCGCCGGAACGCGGTGATGACGCCGCTCACGGTGAAGATCCTCCCGAAGATGCGCTGCGCCCGCTTGATCGTGCCGACGATGCAGGAGAACTCGCCGACCTGCACGCGTCCGAGCAAGGTGGACCGGTTCCGGATGCGCGGGTTCCCCGTCACCGCGGCCACGTCGGGGTGCTCGACGAAGTGGCGCACGAGCCAATGGGCGGCGTGGCGATCGAGCAGCGCGTCGCCGTCGATGCAGACGAGCAGGTCGTGACGGGCGAGCAGGGCCCCCGCGCGGAGCGCGAGCGCCTTCCCCTGGTTCTCGGCGAGGTGGACGACCCGGAGGCGCGAGTGCGCAGCCGCGAGCCGATCGAGCACCGCGCCCGTGCCGTCCCCGCTGCCGTCGTTGATCGCGATGACCTCGAACTCCGAATAGTCGAGCGCGAGGGCGTGCGTCACGGTCTCTTCCGCGTTCTCTTCCTCGTTGAAGCAGGGGATGAGCACGGAGACCGGCGGGGATCCGGGCAGCGCGCGCGGCCGATCCCAGGCGGGCTCGGGGCGCTCCTGCCCCCACCAGAAGAGCGCCGCTCCCGCCATCCAGGCGAGGGACATGAGCAGCGGGTACCAGAAGACGAACGCGACGAGCCCCTGCAAGGCGATCGCGAAGCCGTCCACGCGCCCTCCTCAGCGTCCCTGCGGGACGGCGGGGCGGGCGTCGAGCGCGGGCCGGAGGACGCGCGCGTCGGGGTGCTCGCGGAACAGGACGTCGGGGTAGTAGCCGACGTGCTGGACGCCCAGGGCGTAGAGCCCGCGGATCGTCTCGGCCAGCTCCTCGGTCGGGATCGGCCGGTTGCCGTTCCGCCAGTCGACCGTCTGGAGCTCGAACACGACGCGCTTCATGGCCCCGCGCCGCTCAACGGCGCTCACGAGGTCGCGAAAGAAGGCAGCCGGGTCGGCGGCCCGCTCCATGTAGGGCATCGCCATGATGGCGGTGAAGTCGAAGCGGGCGACGGAGTTGTCGAGCGACTGCGAGTACCAGGCCTCGGAGCGCGGATCGAGGGCGACGCGCGCGTAGAGGTTCCGCGCGACCTTCACGGCGGGCTGCTGCTCGCGCACCACCGCGGCGAGCTCCAGCGCCAGATCGTCGAGGGCGTTGATCTTGAAGATGGTCCAGCGCCCCACGAGGTCGTCGCTGCGACGCAGCTCCTCCACGGAGCCCGGCAGCCCCCAGGACTTGTAGACGGCGAGGGCGGCCGGACTCGCGTCCTCCAAGTCCGAGAGGGTCAGGTCGTCGTGGAACAGCAGCCCGTCGAACGGCGCCGCCCGCGCGAGGTCCTCGTAGATCTCGCGGACCGCCTGCCGCGCCCGGGACGAGAACGGGGAGAGCCGCCGGTATCCCATGTTCACCCGGTCAGGGTGCTCGCCGGCGACCGAGCGCACCACGTCGCCCGCGGCCGGATCGCCCGCCGGCAGCTCCCATGCCAGCGCAGGCATCCACGCGTACAGCCGCTTCACCTGGGTTCGGGTGCGGATCTGCCAGGCCACCCGGTTGAAGAGGTCGGCGCGCATCGGCACGCGGCGGCACGGGAAGTAGACGGCGTCGGCCGAGCCGTTGCCGTCTGGATCGGCGAACGCCTGCAGGTAGACCGTGTTCACGCCGAGCTTCTGCAATCGGTCGAGCAGGTGACCCAGGTTCCGCTCCTGCTGCGCGGGATCCGCGTCGTACACGTAGTCGAGATCGACGTGCGCGATCACCTCCGGGCGGTCCTGATCGGAGAGGTCCTGCTCGCGGGCCGCGAGCTCGCGGGCGAAGTCCACGAGCGACATGCTGCGCTCCAGCAGCAGCCGGCGGAGCGCGAAGAGCGGAGTTTCGCGGGTGTTGGCGCCGTCCTCGAGCGTGAGCCCGACCCGCATCCCGAGCCCCAGGGCGACGTCCCGGGTCACGGCGTTGTAGCGGCCGTACGGCCAGGCGATCACGCGCGGTGGGCGGCCCACGCGGCGCTTGACGAGGTCGCTGTTCCGCTCGAGGTCGGCCTGGACGCGATGCCGGTAGGCCGGCTCGCTCTCGTACCGATTCTCGTCACGCAGCCAGCGGCGCGTCGTGCCGGCCGGCTGCTGGTTGCCCTGCGGGTTGCCGTCGATGCCGCGGTGCAGGTCCCAGGAGTGGCTGCCGACTTCCACGAGCCCGCTCTCCACCATCTCCCGCAGCGCCGTCCAGTCGATCACAGCGCCACGCGGCCGCGGCCGGCCGTCGAAGTCGATCGTGTCCTTCGCCTCGAGCCAGCTCCCGATCACGTTCACGACCGCCGGGATGCGGAACATCCGGAGAACCGGCCAGGCGTGGAGATGGATCGAGCGGTAGGCGTCGTCGAACGTGACGAGGACCGCCTTCTCCGGCAGGGGACGCCGCCCGTCGCGGCTCGCCAGGACGTCGTCCACGCTCACGAACCGGTAGCCGTGGTTGCGCAGCCAGTCCATCTGCCGGAGGAAGTTCGTGGGGGAGACGGCGTAGGAGGGCGACAGCGCGTCGGCCTCGTCCGCGATCTCGTGGTAGCTGAGCACCGTCAGCTCCGCGCGCGCCGCAGCGGCGGCGCGCGGAGCCAGCAGGAGCAGGAGCAGCGCCCAGAGAAGGCGGAGGGATCGCATCGACGGGCGGCATCCTACCGCAGGCGCCGATGGAGCGCCGGCCGAGGGGCGCAGAGAACCGCGTCGCGGGAGGCGACCCGGAGCGAGGCGGACCACGGCTCACGGCCGGTCGCAACCGAGCCGGCCCGCCAGATCCTCGAAGTACGCGGCGACGACCGGCGGAGGACCGCCCTCCGAAACCGAATGCATTGGTTATGTTTTGTAATTTGGCATGCGGCGCCCTTCCGTGCGCGGGACGTTCACCCGCCCACTCTCCCGCTCGTCGAGCCATCTCGGAACACGGGGTCAGCTGCACGGCTCGCCGCCGGGCGCTCGGTCGCCGCGACGATCATGGTGGCAGCGCGTCTCGAGCTCTCGTCGGCGATTGACTCGCCCTCACGGCCACTTACGTTCGTTATGGATGCTCAAGACGACACGCTCAGTGATGGCGCGCCGGGGGTGGCTTGTTCGAAGAGGGTGTGCACACGAGCCCACGTTCGTGGTTCGATTCGCTCGTCTGCCGTCCCGCCTGCTCCGATACGGGCTCGTACGGTCGTTATTCCTGCGCGGCCTCGGCGCGGTGTACCTGATCGCGTTCACGTCACTCGAGCGGCAGGTCCTGGGGCTCTACGGCAGGCGCGGCATTCTTCCGGTGTCCGAGTTCCTCGAGCGGGTCCGCTCGGCAGTCGGGACGGAGCGTTATCGCGAGTTCCCAACGTTGCTGTGGATCGACGACTCCGATCGGGCGTTGCTTCTGCACTGCAAGGCCGGACGGTTCACGGCTCTCGCCCTGCTCCTCGATGTCGCGCCGCGCACGTCGGCCCTGATTCTCTGGACGCTGTACCTGTCCCTCGTCACCGTGGGTCAGGAGTTCCTGGCCTTCCAGTGGGATGTGTTGCTCCTCGAGGCGGGCTTGCTCGGCATCATCGTGGCTCCGCCCGGGGTCGCGCCCGGCATTCGCGGACCGCCGCCATCCTCGATGGCGGTCGCCACGATGAGGTGGCTCGTGTTCCGTCTCTACTTCGAGTCAGGGTTGGTCAAGGTCCGGTCCCGAGACGCAACGTGGCGCAATCTCTCCGCCTGCTGCTACCACTACGCGACGCAGCCCTTGCCGAACCGCGTGGGATGGTACGCGCACCACCTTCCGCGCCGAGTTCAGCGCTTGTCGACGGCGGCCGTCCTCGGCCTGGAATGCGTCATGCCGTTCCTCGTCCTGGGCCCGAAGCGTGCGCGGCGCCTTGCGTTCTGGTTCCTCTCGGGTCTCCAGGGCGCGATCGCGCTGACCGGGAACTACGGCTTCTTCAACCTTCTCTCGTTCGGTCTCGGCGTGTGGCTCCTCGACGATGACGTGGTCGAACGCCTCGTGGGACCCGCGCCTCGGCGGCGCGCGTCGTCGCGCGCGCCGCGCATGCCTCGTACCCTCTTCGACATTCTCGTTGGCGGGTCGCTCCTCGCACTCTCCGCGGCCACGCTCGCTCGACGCTTCGCAATCGGACGACGTCTGATGCGCCGTCTCGGTCCCGTTGCTCGAGTGCTCGCGAAGCTGGATGAGCTCACGCTGCCGTTCCACGTCGTGAACTCGTACGGCCTCTTCGCCGTGATGACGACGCGACGGCCGGAGATCGTCGTCGAAGGCTCGAACGACGGGGTGAGGTGGCGCGAGTACGTGTTCCGTTACAAGCCTGGAGACCTGTCGGACCCGCCACGCCAGGCGGCACCCCACCAGCCGCGGCTCGATTGGCAGATGTGGTTCGCCGCGCTGGGGCCACCGCCTGATTGGTTCACCGCGTTCCTGATCCGGTTGCTCGAGGGCGCGCCCGAGGTGCTGGCACTGCTGAAGGAGAACCCGTTCGACGAGCCGCCTCGGTACGTTCGGGCGTTGCTCTACGAGTATCGGGTGACGAGCGCGGAGGCGAAGCGTCAGACCGGCGACTGGTGGGAACGGGAGCTTCTCGGGGTCTACGTCCCACCTGTCGCTCTCTCGCGGCGACGCTCGCCGCCGTGGGGCCCCACGTCCTGAGGCCGCGCCGACATGAGGCCAGGACAGCCGCCGCCGCTGAATCGGGGACGAGACACTCGAGCCGCGGTCGCGGTCGCGGTCCGACCGCTCCGGGTCGGACCGGCGCCCACAGATCCTTCCTCCCCGTCGCGCGTTCACCTCGACGGCGCCTTCCCCGACGCACCGCGTCCTGCAAAGCTGTTCGTGCCCCGCACTGCGCATCGCGGAGGGCCGAGGTGCTTACGTCGTTCGCGGCGCCGCGTGGCCGCGAGAGGAGAACGCATGCGCGTGCTGCTCGTCGGCCCGGATCACGAGTCGAACCTGTCGCTCCTCTACCTCGCCGCGTCCTTGCGCCAGGCGGGGCACGAGCCGGTCATCGCGGCGTTCAACAGCTGGGACGACGCGCGTGCGGTCCTGCGCGCAGCGAGGGTCGCCGACCTCGTCGGGCTGTCGATGTGCTTCCGGCGCCGCGCTCGTCGCGCGCGCGGGCGAGGTGCCCGGCGTCGCCTCCCGGCACGACGGCCGGGCGGTCCTCTCGCCGCCGCGCCCGATCGCCGCCGACCTCGATCGCCTGCCGCGGCCGGATCGCACGGGGCCCGCGCGCCTGCTGTGTGGGGTCCCTACGGCTTACCTCATGGGCAGCCGCGGATGCGTCTCCGACTGCGACTACTGTTGCATTACGACGCTCCACAATTCTGTGCGCTCGTTCGGGAGATCCGCCGCGTGCTCGACGGCCCGCGCGGCGTCTCACGGGAGGTCGCGCGATGACCCGCACTCTGATCGGGCGCGCTCTCGTCCTCGCTGCGCTGCTGCTCGTCTGGGAAGGCGTCGTTCGCGTGCTGCACGTACCCGCTTTCATCCTGCCAACCCCGTCGAGCGTGGCAGGGGCGATCCATCGTGGGTTCGCGAGCGGCGTCTACATCCACCACGGCTGGATCACGCTCACCGAGGCGCTCCTCGGGTTCGTTCCACGTCATCATGTGGACGAAGGACGCGTCGCGCAGCATCGATTACATCGAGACGCGCAGGGACCTCGACGCCCGACGGGCGCCGCGCCGGAGCCGGTCGATGGAACAGCGGATCCACTTCTGCAACACGGGCGACGGCGTTCGCATCGCGTACGGCACCGTCGGCCAAGGCGCGCCGCTCGTGAAAGCGGCGAACTGGCTCTCGCACCTGGAGTACGATCTGCAGAGTCCGGTATGGCGACACTGGATCGCCGAGCTTTCGCGCGGCCACACGTTTGTGCGCTACGACGGCCGCGGCTGCGGGCTCTCCGACTGGGACGTCTCCGATCTGTCGTTCGAGGCCTGGGTGCGGGATCTCGAGACGGTGGTCGACGCAGCGCGCGTGGAGCGCTTCGCGCTGCTCGGCCTGTCCCAGGGCGGCGCCATCGCGATCGCGTACGCGGTGCGCCATCCCGACCGGGTGACGCACCTCGTGCTGCATGGCGCGTTCGCCCGCGGCGCGCTCCGGCGCAACCCGACGGCCCGCCAGCGCAAGGAAGCCGAGATGATGGTCGAGCTCGCGGAGCTCGGCTGGGGGAAGGAGAACCCCGCCTTTCGCCAGTTCTTCACGAGCCTGTTCATCCCCGACGGCACGCCCGAGCAGCATCGCTGGTGGAACCGGCTCGAGCAGGTGACCACTTCGCCCGCGAACGCGGCGCGCTTCATGCGCGTGCTGGGCGACATCGACGTCACCGCGATCGCGCCCCGCGTCGCCTGTCCCACGCTCGTCCTCCACGCCGTCCGCGACGCGCGGGTCCCGTTCGACGAGGGACGCTTGCTCGCGAGCCTCGTCCCGGGCGCGCGCTTCGTCCCGATCGAGAGCGGGAACCATGTCCTGCTCGAGCACGAGCCCGCTTGGCGCCGGTGGCTCGAGGAGGTGCGCGCATTCCTTCCGCTCGCGCGCGGAGACGGCGGTGCGTTCGCGCGGCTGACGTCGCGCCAGAGCGAGCTCGTCGAGCTGATCGCGCAGGGCCTCGACAACGCGGAGATCGCGGCACGAATCGGGGTGAGCGAGAAGACGGTCCGCAACCACATCACCGCCATTTTCGCCAAGCTCGAGGTGGCGAACCGCTCGCGCGCGATCGTCCTCGCGCGCGACGCGGGCTTCGGGAAGAAGACGTCGTGAACGCCCCTGGGGCGGGAGCCCCACGCCGACCGCTTCCGGATGGTGCTTTCTCGCGTCGCGCGGGACAGCCGCCTCATGACGCCGCGCCTGCCGCTCGCGACCATGTAACGCGTGCGGCGCCGGCGTGCGGCGGTCGCTCGCGAGACGGGAGATACCACCATGGACATGAACCGAACCACCATCTACTTCCACGATGGCAGGGCATGGGTCGCGGAGCTGAAAGGTGGCCGGGCTCGAGTGTCGTCGCTGAGTGCCTGGCTCACCGCCCATCCCGGGCGCGGCGCTCTGCGGTCGCTGGCGCTCGAGCTGGAGCCCCCGCCCGCGCCGCGGGCGCGGTTCCCGTCATCCGGCCGGACCCGCTCCGGGCTGGCGTCGCTGTTCGCACGCCTTCTCGGCAGGCGGGTGTCGCCCGATCCGCACCCCGACGCCGGCGGAGTCTGAGCCGCTCCTCCGCCGCGTCGACGCGCGCGGGAAGAGAACGGCGCGTTCGCCGATTCAGGATGCCCGTCGCGCCGTGTCGCGTCGCCCGCGCGCGCACGAGATGCGAAAGCCCCCGGTCACCTTGCGGCAACCGGGGCCTCGGATGGCGTCTCACCGAGCAACGCTGCGCGCTCACGTGGTCTGCGTCTCGGCGCGCGTGCGTTCGGCAGCGATCGGGATCCGGCTGCCTCCCGCCTGCTCAGTCGGCTGGCCGGGTCCGCCGTGGGTAGACCGCCTGGGCCGGGCGGCGACAGGCCTCGGCGCTTACGGACCCCTTCGTGACCGCGCCCGCGTCGAACCCGCTGACGATTCAGCTCCTCGGGGCGATGCGCGTGCTCCGCGGCGGCGAGCCGATCCCGCTCCCCGCGTCACGGAAGACCCGCGCGCTTCTCGCCTATCTCGCCCTCACCGGGCGCGAGCACTCGCGCGACCGGCTCTGCTCCCTGCTGTGGCCGGACGTGGACGACCCGCGTGGCGCGCTCCGCTGGAGCCTGTCGCGGCTCCGTCCCGTCGCGTGCGCCGATGGGCGCGACCGGCTCGTCGCCACGCGCGAGACGGTGCGATTCGATGCCCACGGCGCGGACGTCGATGCGCTGTCGGTGGTGCGCCTGCCTGCTCACCCGCGACGCCGCGCACGTCTCGACGGCGCCCCTCGCCGAAGCGGCGGCGAGCTTCCGGGGACCGGCGCTCGAAGGGCTGGACCTGCCCGACGCGCCGGATTTCCATGGCTGGTGCATCCGGGAGCGGGAGCGATTCCGTAGCCTCGAGCGGGACGTCCTCGACTTGCTCGTCGATCGGTTGGGGGACGACCCCGAGACCGTCCTGCCTTACGCCGAGCGCCGCGCGAGGCTCGACGTTCACGACGACCCCGCGCACGCGCGACTCGTCACCATTCTCGGGGCCGCGGGTCGCGCGCGAGAGGCGGATGCCCATTTCCGCGCCCGGCGGCGCTGGCTCGAGGGCCACGGCGGCCGGCCCGGCCCCGAGCTCGTGCGAGCGTGGGCCGCGTTGTCGTCCGCCCCCCCGCCGCCCCACGCAGACGACGGCGACATGCCTCCCGGCCAGGAAGTCCGATTCTGCAGGACGCGCGATCGCGTTCCGATCGCCTACGCGATCGCGGGCCGTGGCCCGCCACTCGTCAAAGCGGCGAACTGGCTCAGTCACCTCGAGCACGAGTGGAAGAGCCCGATCTGGCGCCACTGGATGCGCGAGCTCAGCCGCGATCACCGTCTCATCCGTTACGACCAGCGCGCGAACGGGCTCTCCGACTGGACGGCGGAGGACCTCTCGTTCGGAGCGTTCGTCGACGACATCGAGGCGGTTGTCGCCGCCGCGGGCGTCCGCCGGTACGCGCTGCTCGGGATCTCGCAAGGCTGCGCCGTCGCGATCGCGCACGCGGTCCAGCATCCCGAGCGCGTGAGTGGGCTCGTGCTCTACGGCGGGTTCGCTCGCGGCTGGGCGAGACGCGGCGAACGGACGCGCGCTGCTGGAGAGGCCATGCTCACGCTCGCCCTGCACGGGTGGGGTCGGCCCCATGCGGCGTTCCGGCAGCTGTTCACGTCGCTCTTCTGCCCCGGAGCCACGCTCGAGCAGATGCAGATGCTCAACGAGCTGCAGCGCGAGAGCGCGTCGCCCGAGAACGCAGTCCGGCTGGCCCGCGCCTTCGGCGATTTCGATGTGGCCGCGCTCCTGCCGCGCGTCCGCGTGCCCACGCTCGTCCTGCACGCGCGCGACGACGCGGCCGTCCCGTTCGAGCAGGGGCGCCAGCTCGCCGTGTCGATCCCGGGTGCCCGGTTCGTGCCGCTCGAGGGCAGCAACCACATCCTGCTCGAGCACGAACCCGCGTGGTCGACGTTCCTGACGGAGCTCCGCGACTTCCTCTTCCAGGTCGGGAGGGGCGACTTGCCGGAAACGGACGCGGCGGCCACGCCGGCGTGAGCGCCAGCCTCCATGCCGCTGCGGCGCGGTTCCCGGGACGAGCAGAAGCCGCGCGCAGCGGACGCGAGTCCGTCACCGCCTCAGTGGAGGTGAATTCCCCTGCCTGCGCCGGGCCGCGGGGCTGCGGCCTCATCTGACCGCGACCACCGCGACCTGGCGACGGATCGGCACGATTCCGGTGTGCAGGGTGAAGGGCCTCACCTCCACGGACGCGAATCCCGCGGCGCGAAGCAGCCCGGTGACGTCGCGCCGCGGGTCGCACCCCTCGAAGAGCCAGTGCCACGGCCGCGCCAGGGCCCGCTGGACCTGCGCGAGCGCCGTCCCCTCGGGAGCGGCCACGTGCTCGAGGCACCAGAAGCGCCCGCCGGGGCGGAGCACGCGGCGGATCTCCGCGAGGGCGCGCGCGGGAATGCGGACGCTGCAGAGGACGAGGCTGCACATCACCGCGTCGACGCTGCCGTCGGGCAGCGGAATGCGCTCGGCGGTCGCCGCGCGAAGGTCGACGGGGACGTGCCAGCGACGGGCCGCCGCCCGCAGGTACCGGTGCATGTGGACATTGGGCTCGATGGCGATCACCCGCGTGCCGGGGTCGAGGTAGCGGAGGTTCGCGCCGGTGCCTGCACCGATCTCGACGACGACCCGGGGCAGCCCGCCGAACGCCTCCCGCTTGATGTCGCGGTACTTGCGATGGAAGTACGCGTCGAGCAGCCGGAGCCCCCACGCGTTGACCCGGCCGCGCACCGGATGGTCCAGAGCTTCCGTCGCGCTTTCCCGCAGCGGCATGCTCACCGTCTCGATCGCTTGCATGGTGACCTCCGCGTCTATCCGCGCGCTCGGCGCGCCATTCGCGGCCTTGAGCATCATCGTCTTCATCTCGTGTCTCCTTTCGCGCGACCTCGTCGCGCCCCCGATCTCGAATCGGACCAGGCCAAATGCGCTCCCTACACCTGTGCGTCGAGACAGAACGCCGGCGCGACGTCCTCGATCCGGCGCCGCGCCGCGGTGCTCAGCCGGCCGACGGTGGCGAGGACGTTCGGGTGCGTCATCCCCGAGCCGATGAACGTCCAACGGTTCGCCTGATGCTGGACGCGATCGAACTCCGCCCGCTTCACCGCGTCGAGCACGCGTCCGGTCGCCCGCTGCAGGCAGTCGAGGTCGAACGCGACCTGCTGCTTCAGGCCACCGTCGATGACTCCGCCGATCTGGAAGTAGTGGTCGACCGCGTCGAGGATCTCGGGCTCGTCCATCCCGCGCGCCATCTCCTCGACCAGGAGCGTGTCGAGCTTCGTGTGCTGGGCCTCTTCCTGCCAGTGGTGCTTGAGGAGGCTCTTGAAGAGCGGGTCGAGCGTGCCGTCCTCTCGAACGCTCTCGACGTAGTGCTTCTGAACGAACCACTCGATGTGGAGGATCAGCATCGCGACCGCCAGCTTCGGGTGAGCGAGCACCGCGCTCGCGATCGCCTCAGGCGGGCCGATGACGTCACAGCGGTGCCCGAAGCCGCGCTCGAACGCCGACCGGAACCGCCGGAACAGGTCGATGTGCTTCGCCTCCTCGGACGCAAACTGGATCAGGGCGCGGGTCTTCGCGCTCTCCCCGTGCAGCTCCGGGCGGACCTCGTCGAGCACGAACGGCAGAATGAACTCCTCGACGAGCCCGAACATGCACAGGTACCCGTGGCCGCGGATCTGGTTCAGGATCCGCTTCTCGGTGCGGCTGAGGAACGCGAGCGGCTCGACCTGCGCGAGCGACTCGGGAAGGAACGGCAGCGAGAAGTCCAGGCGATGGTCGCGCCCGATGACGTCCTCCACCTTCCAGTTGATGCGCTGGGCTGTCGCGAGGGTCGCTTCGTAGCTGTATTGGGCGTTCATCTCGATCTCCGTCGGTAGGGCGGCACCATCGCCGCCACGACTGAGCTTGAGCGACGACCGTGTGAAGCGGCGTGTGAACGACCGTGGAGTCTGCGTGGGAGCCAAAGGCGCGGCACTGGCGACGAGCCGCGAGCGATCTTCGGCCGAACCTCGGTTCGGAAGCGCGGCCTCCACCAGGGTTGTCCCCCAAGGGCCACTCGACGGCCTCTCCGCCACGCGCTCGAATCATTGGAGTGAGCCCGAGCCCGACCGCCGCAGTCGAAGCGAAGCCGACACGCCGCTCGTGGCTCGCCTGGCTGCTTGGCACGTCGCTCGGAGCGGTCGCGCTCTCGATCCTGTATCCGCTCTTCCGCTACGTCCTGCCGCCGCCGAGCGCGGAGTCGCAGACCGGGCTCATCCTCGCCGGCCGCCGCTCGGCGCTCCCACCGGGCTCTGGAACGACCTTCCGCTTCGGGGCGAAACCCGGGATCGTCATTGCCACGCCGGGCGGCGAGATCCGCGCTTTCTCCGCGGTGTGCACCCACCTCGCCTGCACCGTCCAGTACCGGAAGGATCTGCAGCACATCTGGTGCGCCTGCCATGACGGCCACTACAGCCTCGAGGGCGTGCCGATCGCCGGGCCACCGCCGCGGCCGCTCGAGCGCTACGATGTGGCGCTGAAGGACGACGAAATCTGGGTCTCGCGCCGGGGGTGAGCGATGCTGCAGGGCCGCAGCGCATGGCGCTTCCTCGACGACCGGCTCCGTCTCGATCCGTTCGTCACGTTCCTGCGGGAGAAGGAGGTGCCGCGCCACCGCTTCACGTGGGCGTACTTCTTCGGCGGGATCTCCCTGTTCTTCCTGATCGTGCAAGTGACGACGGGGATCCTGCTGCTCCTCTACTACCGGCCGACGGCGGAGGCCGCGTTCGAGAGCGTCGAGTTCGTGATGACGCGGGTCGAGTTCGGCTGGCTCGTCCGCTCCATTCACGCGTGGTCGGCGAACCTCATGGTGC
>WNGF01006968.1_pt1 | contig 25508 bp, 22 predicted proteins | sample 5400641 | NCBI WGS metagenome assembly WNGF01 (sample SAMN13153371, study PRJNA577476) | soil metagenome | isolation source: 80 cm soil or saprolite under grassland replicate 2 | place: USA:California | collected 2016-06-15 | reverse complement strand
CGCGTCCGCGCACGATCTCGTAGATGGCGTAGAAACCTGCGAGCGTGGCGATCTCCACCAGACCTCGGTGGGGAGAGGAGGCGAGGCCCTTCAAGGAGGGGAAGCGGTGGAGGATCGCCACGTTCATACGAACGAGGCTACGGCCGGGGATCATCCTGGGCAGTGCGGCTATCCCTACTTGGCGTTTCGGCTACCCGGCGTCTTTGCAGGCCTCATCGGGCGAGGTCTTAGTGAGCTCTTAACCGGCTCTCAGCCCTTTCTCAGAGAACGCTGGTTCCGTACGAGCCGATGACCATCCCCGCCGATGAGACACTGCTCTCGACTGGAGGCTTTCCCGATGGATGAGTCCACGCTCACACGACGCGGATCGCTGCTGAGACTCGGCGGCTTCCTGGTCACCGCGCTCGGTGCGGCCGGACTGAAGATCGAGACGTCGGAAGGCGCCGGGCCCGCGGCCGTTGCCTCGGGAGCAGTCTCCTGCGTCCTCACGCCAGAGCAGACGGAAGGCCCGTACTACATCGCCGGCGAGAAGCTTCGCCGCAACATCACCGAGGGACGCCCAGGCGCGCCGCTGCTCCTCCGCGCCTTCGTCGTCGATGCGTCGACGTGCAAGGCGATCAAGAACGCCACCGTCGACATCTGGCACGCCGACGCCGGCGGCGTCTATTCGGGCTTCGGCCAGGGAGCGGCGAGCCGCACGTTCATGCGCGGGATCCAGAAGACGAACGCGAAGGGCCTGGCGCTCTTCCGCACCGTCTATCCCGGCTGGTACCAGGGCCGCACCGTCCACATCCACGTGAAGGTCCATCTCGGCGGCAACGTCGTCCACACCGGCCAGCTCTACTTCCCCGACACGCTGACGGATGCCGTCTATCGCAAGGCGCCGTACAGCAGCCGGCCGAGCCGCGAGACGCGGAACGCAAACGACTCCGTCTATCGCAACGGCGGCAGCAAGTCGTTGATGAGGATCCGCAAGAACAGCGCCGGCGTCTACGTCGCAACGATCACGATGGGCGTCCATAGGTCTTAATCCAATGGGCCTGAGGTTAGTGCAGGCGAAGCCGCACTAATCTCAGGCCGGACTCACGCGGGCGGGGATGCGGCAGCACCACCGCCCGCGGATACGACGAGTCGCCAAGCGCAGCCATTGGAGTGCGCGGCTTTGCCGCGCACGTTGCCCGCGAAGCGGCGTTACAAAGATCCGAACAAGAGCGTTAGCTTTTGTTCGGGCCGGGTCGATAGATTCGGCGCGTGGAGCAGATCACGCGCCGCGAATTGCTCGTCCGCGGCGGGCGGCTTGCGGTCGCCGCCGGGACGGTGCCGCTCGCAGGGCGCCTTGCCGAGCTCGCTTGGTCTGCGCCGCCCACGGGGATCTACGCCGAGCTGGCGCGGTCGCTTCGCGGCGACGTGATCCAGCGTGGTGAGACCGCGTACGACGCCGCCCGTCTGCTCTACAACACCCGTTTCGACGCGGTGAAGCCGCGCGCCGTGGTCTTCTGCGAGTCGCTCGCGGACGTCCAGCGGACCGTCCGCTGGGCCAGGAAGCACAAGGTACGGATCGTTCCGCGCTCCGGCGGTCACAGCTACGGCGGCTACTCGACCACGGCGGGCGTGATCGTCGACGTCTCGCGCATGAACCGCATCTCGGTCGACGACCACCGGCGTGCGGCGGTCGGCGCCGGCGCAAGGCTGATCGACGTCTACGAGCGGCTCTGGCAAAACGGGCTCACCGTTCCTGCAGGGACGTGCCCGACGGTCGGCATCGCCGGGCTCGTCCTCGGCGGTGGGATCGGACTCGCTGCGCGCAAATTCGGCCTGACCTGCGACAACCTCCTCGAAGCGACGATCGTGACCGCGGACGGCAACGCTCTGGTGTGCAACGCCCACGACCACGCGGACCTGTATTGGGCGCTTCGCGGTGGCGGAGGAGGCAACTTCGGGATCGTGACGCGGCTCGTCTTCAGGACGCATCTCGTCGGCCAGGTCACGACGTTCGCGCTCGAGTGGCCCTGGCCGGATGCGAAGCGAGTTCTCCAGGCCTGGCAGAAGCAGGCGCCGCACGCCCCTGACGGCCTCTTCTCGGTGCTGAACCTGAACGCGGCGGGCGGGTCCTCCGTCCCGCGAATCACCTGTGCCGGGCAGCTCTTCGGCACGGAGGAGCGACTGCGGGCACTGCTGAAACCCGTCGCCGAGGCCGGAACGCCGACGCGCTTCACGACGACGCCCCGCAGCTACATGAGCGCGCAGCTGATGTGGGGCGGCTGCTCTGGATCCGTCGCGGAGTGTCACCTTCAACCGCAGGGGACTCTGGGCCGCTCGACGTTCAAGGGAAAGTCGAGCTTCGCCAACCGACCACTGACCGGCAGCGGGATCGCCGCGCTGCTCCACCAGATCGAAGCGCGCCTCACTGCGGGGCCGGGCCGCGGCCTGATCCTTCTGGATTCCTACGGCGGCGCGATCAACCGCGTGAACAAAGGCGCAACCGCGTTCGTTCACCGCGACGCGCTCTTCTCGATGCAGTACCTCGCGTACTGGGATCCGCCGGAGCCCGCAGCGGGAAATCTCCGGTGGCTGCAGAGCTTCTACGCGGCGATGCGCCCGCACGTGTCGGCGTTCGCGTACCAGAACTACATCGATCCCGACCTGAAGAACTGGGCACACGCCTACTACGGGTCGAACCTGCCACGGCTCGTCACCGTAAAGCGCCGCTACGACCCCGCGAACGTTTTCCGGTCGCGGCAGAGCGTTCCACTCACGCGCTGAGCGGAAGAGCGCCGGTGACGACCGTCCCCTTGCCGGGCGGGCTGATGACGAAGAGCGTCCCTCCCGCGGACTCCGCACGGTCGCGCAGGCCGAGGATCCCGGTGCCCGCGGTCGGATCGGCGCCGCCGCGGCCGTCGTCGCTGATCTCGAAGCGCAGCGCGTCATCGTCGCGGCCGAAGACGACCTTCGCGCAGGACGCCTGTGCATGCTTCGCGACGTTCGTCAGTGCCTCCGAGACGATGTAGTAGGCCGTCGCCTCGACGTGCGCAGGGAATCGCTCGTCCGGCGCGCTCACCTGCACCTCCACGGGCAGACGCTGGCCGAGCGCCTTGAGTGCGGACCCGAGCCCTTGCTCCGTCAGGGCGGCGGGATGGAGGCCGCGCGCGAGCTCGCGCAGCTCCTCGAGCGCCTTGTCGAGCTCTTCGGCCGCCCGTTGGAGCAGGGGTGCGATTGCGTCCGGCTCCTGCTCGAGCTTCGACCGCGCGAGGCGAAGCGTCAGCGCCAGGGAGACGAGCCGCTGCTGCGCGCCGTCGTGGAGATTGCGCTCGAGTTTCCGCCGCTGTTCGTCGCCCGCCTTCACGATGCGCGCCCGCGAGGAGCTCAGGTCCTCGCGTGCCTGTGCGCTCGCAACCGCGAGGGAGACGAGCTCGCAGAACGCGTAGAGCCGGTTCTCGCTCTCCCGCGGCAGCGATTCCGAGCTTGCAATTCCGACCGCACCCCACGGAACACCGGCGACGAAGATCGGTGCGGCGACGGTTGACCGGTAGCCGACGCGGATCATTGTCTTCGCCACCTCGGTCGAAAGCGCGAAGTAGTCGTCGATGCGAGCCGGTAGGCCGGTGTCGCGCGCACGGCCGATCGCCGTGTTGTCGTCGGCGAGAATGCGATCTCCGACCGCGAAGGCGCCGACCTCGTCGCGGTCGTAGCGACCGACGACGGTTGCGGTGTCGTCGCCCTCGAAGCGGAAGACTGCCGACCCGTTCACCTCGAGGACGCGTGCGCACTCCTCTGAGACAGCCATGAACACGCGTTCCGGGCTCGCTTCCGATGCGACCAGCGTTGCGACCCGCCGCAACGCGCGCTGCTCTTGCGCGAGACGGCCGACTTCCGCGAGCTTGGCTTCGAGGTCACCTTCGAAGGCGCGCACATCTTCTGCTGCGCCGACGCGATCGGTGAGATCGAGGCCCGTCGTGACGAGGTAGATCGGCGCGCCGTCGTCGCCCAGCATCGGCTTGTTCGACCACGCAATCAGGCGGCGACCGCCGTCTTTGGTCTGCCAATGGCCGACCTGTGGGCTCGAGAGTCCCGTCCTCCAGATGTGCGCGAGCACTTCACCGAAGGCCTCCGCTTCCTCGCGCGGTATGACGAAGTCGCGAGCGTTGCGTCCGAGCACCTCGTCGCGGCCGAATCCCGTCGCGCGCTCGCAGGCGTCGTTGAAGAGGAGGATCCGTCCGTCCTTGTCGAGCACGCAGACGAGCGACTGGGTCGTCTCCGTGAGAACCCGGGCGAATTCGTCGCCGAGGGCGAATTCAGGCGTCTGCGACATCGAAGAGCGTCGCCTCGTACTGCTCGAGCGCCAGGCGGGTCGCGCCGACGTTCGCGGCGGTGAGCTCGCTGAGCTGATCGCCCGCTGCGGTGCTTGCCTCGAGTGCTTCCTCGTCCGCCCAGAGCGTGATCACGAGCGTCTTCCCAGCCGCGCGGTCGGCGAGGCGGATCAGGCCTCGGAAGCCCGTGCTGTCGCGAAGCCAGGGCAGCAGCTGGTCACGGACGATCTCGAGCCCGCGGTCGTGCTGCTCAGGGGTTGTCTCGAGGACGTGGACGCGCGCGAACACTCGACCGTTTTACACTGTTCGCATGCCCTTCGCCGTGCGTCTCGCGATCGCCTGGGGAATCAGCCTGGCGGCTCTTTGGGCGGCGGACGCGCTCTGGGACGGCGTCAGGATCGACGGCTGGGCCGCCTTCCTGATCGGGTCGGCCGTGCTCGGGGTCGCGAACGCCATCATCAAGCCCCTGCTGGCCGTGCTGACGCTGCCGCTGATCATCCTCACGCTTGGTTTCTTCTACCTCGTGATCAACATCGCGATGGTGGCGCTCGCGGAATGGATCGCGCCTGACTTCTCGATCGACGGCTTCTGGTCGTACGTCGGAACCGTTGTCGTCGTGTGGGCCGTCAACTGGATCGGCGACCAGGTCGTCGGCGACGTCGAGCGCCGGGCCCGGCCTCGACTGATCTGATCTTCCCCAGCGTGCGTCATTTACGCGGCGTCGCCGGCCGCGGTGGCAGCGGACACGAGACAAACGGTCTCCCGACCAGCGTAGAGCCGAGCTACGACGCGCGGCAAGCAGGGGCGCCGACCGAGTGTCAACCCGACGATCAGCTGCGCGCCGAGGATCCCGAGCAGCCACCACAAACCGGTAACGGTGGCTATGGCCGAGAGCAGTCCGATGGTCGCCTGGTTGAACCGCGCGGCTCGGGAGTCGATGACGTCGAGGTCCCGGTATGGATCGGCGAGCCGCTTCACTTTGGAAAGCATTACTAGGAGTTTGTCTCGGCGCAGTGCCGGGAAGCGCTTTTAGTGCTCTCGAAGGGGCGGAAAGGAGTGGCCTATGGCCACGTTCCGTGAAGAACAGACCAGAACTGGACCCAGGTCCTGGAGCCGGACACGCTGGCTCGTGCTGACCGGAGTTCTCGTCGCGATCGCCGTTGCCGTCGTCCTCATCCTCGTGTACTCGGGCGGAGGCGGCGCGGGCGGCGGCGGCTACTAGAAAGAAGTGCTGACACCGAAGAAGGCCCGCGCGAGCGGGCCTTCTCACGTGGGAGGGCAGTTACCCGCCCTCCCACGAGGATCTCAACTCACGCAGCGACGCAGTCTTGGGGCGCCCACGTTCCGTCGAACGGGAGCGGTAGCGGATTCGCTGCGACCGCTTCGTCGAACGTCCTGAACCACGGGCACGCGAACCCGAAGTCAACCCAGTAGACGTACAACGCTTGGCTCCCGCCGCTCTCCGTTACGACGAGATCCTCCAGCACCGAGAACGATGAGCCGGCGCTTGGCTGAGTGAAGTTCATGTCCCCTCCACCACCTGCACGACGTCCGGGCAGATGCCGCTCGGGAACCAGGCGGGACAGGACCACGTCGCTGTGACGTCGCGTCCCGAGAAGGCGTCGCGCTCGGGTAACGGCGACGGTTCTGACCGAGCGTCCCTTAGGCCGCCAACCTGGCCCTAACCTCGGGACGACCGCGATCAGGCGGTGGCGAACCGTTTGGCCGCGCGGGCCCTGGCGCGCTCGGCCTCGACCTCGCGATCCTTCGGCGCCGCGGACGTGACGAGTGCGTCGATCAGCCGCCTCGATGCGTCCGCGACCTCCTCGACGGCCCGGTCGAACGCCTCCTCGTTCGCCCGTGACGGCTTCGTGAAGCCGCTGATCTTGCGGACATACTGGAGAGCGGCATCTCGAACTTCCTCCTCGGTGGCGGGAGGCTCGAAGTTGAAGAGCGTGTGGATGTTTCGGCACATGCTGCAATCGTACGGATATGGGTCTAGGGCCGGATGAGTTCCGTTCGCAGCTCGTGGCTCTCGTCGGGTAGCCGCGCCTCGTAGTAGATGCGGAAGCCGCCTTGCGGAAGCGGTAGAACGTCGAGGTAACGGACGTCGGCGACGGCGTCGTCGTTGGTCTGTTCCAACTTGCCGGGCCTCGTACCGGTGAGCCGCGCGAGGCCGGTTCGCTCGAACCAGTTCTCTTCTTTCGTCGCGCGGCCGTCATACGTCGCGCGGCCGTCGGGCAGGACTGCGGTGACTCGTGCGCCGCGGGCGTCCCACATCCCTGGACGGCCTGTCAGCACGGTTCCGTGCCACTCCCAGTCGAGGCCGTCGTTGCTCGTCGCGTACGCCGTGCTCATGCGGTCCTCCTCGTCCGGCTGATCGAGCGGGTGGCAGCAGATCCAGGCCTGCCAGCCGCCGTCCTTCGTCCGTTGCACGAGCGGGTCCTTGACACCCACGTGCTCGTCGCCGGGGAAGACCGTTCGCGCGTCGGCTGTGGCGAGGTCCGCGGGGTCCTCCGCCTCGAGCACGTCGATCCACCAGTGCTTGCTCGGTGGCGGCGAAGCGGCGCAGACGTAGAGGCGCCACCGGCCCTCATCCGTGCGCACGAGTGCCGGACGTTCCATCGATTGCGCGCCGAAGCGCGCCTGGTCGATCGTCGCGACGGTGGCGAACTGGTCGCCGTCCTCGGATCGCGCGACCACGGTCGAACCTCTTCCCTTTTCACCGGTCCGGACGCGGTAGGCGACCACGAACGTGCCGTCATCGTCCAACGCCGCGCTCGACGATCCCGCCCAGAATCCCCGTCCGGCGCCCGGCGCGGGGACCGCCACCACGGCAGTCGTTGTATTGGGAAGCGGGAAGGCGGTCATACAGAGACCTTCTTTTACCGGACAGGTCTACGAGTCCGGAATCGTCAACCGCCGGCGCGGCGGCGGCGACGAAAGATCGACCGCCGTTTCGCCGTTCGCCCCAACACGGCGCTTTCTTCGAGGCTACTGCCCGCGCCGAGGACCACGCATTCGAGCGGCGCTTCCGCCACGAGCACGGGCAGTCCGGTTTCGGCGCTCAGAAGACGGTCGATCCCACGCAACAGCGCCCCGCCGCCGGCAAGCACGATGCCGTGGTTGCTGATGTCCGCGGCGAGCTCGGGCGGCGTGACCTCGAGTGTCCGCCGAACTGTGTCGACGATTGTCTCGAGCGGCTGCGCGATCGCGATCCGTACCTCACTGGAATCGATGGTCGTTCGTTTGAGCAGTCCGGTGATGCGGTCGCGCCCGGCGACCTCGGTCTCGATCTCCTCGGGCAGCGGCCAGGCGGAACCGCAGGCAATCTTCGCCGCCTCTGCGGTCTCAGGTCCGATCAATAGGTGTGCATTCGCATCGACGTGCCGGATCAGCGCCTCGTCCAGCTCATAACCGCCGACGCGGACCGATTCCCAGACGACAATCCCGCCCAAGGACAGGACTGCGACTTCCGTGGTACCGCCGCCGATGTCGACAACCATGTTTCCCTGTGCTTCGGCAACTCGAAGGCCGGCTCCGATCGCGGCGGCCATCGGCTCCTCGATCAGGGCGACGCTGCGCGCGCCGGCGGCGAGCGTCGCTTCTTCGACCGCGTTGCGCTCGACGTCCGTGATCCCGCTCGGGACGCACAGGACGACGCGCGAGAACGACAGGCCGCCGCCGCCGACGCGGCGGATGAAGTAGCGAAGCATCTCCGCCGTGACGTCGAAGTCCGCGATGACGCCGTGTCGGAGGGGCCGGATCGCACGGATCGTTGCGGGAGTGCGACCGATCATGCGACGAGCGTCCTCCCCGACCGCCTGGACCTCGTTCGTGCGCTCGTCGATTGCGACGACGGACGGCTCGAAGACGGCGATCCCCTGGTCGCGGACGAATACCAGGGTATTCGCCGTGCCTAAGTCGATCGCAAGCTCGCGACCCCTTTGGAAACGCCGTTGCGCCACAAACCCCGCTCAACAGTAGCGAGCAGTACGGCATTACGGCCGAGGACGCCGAGCCCAGGCCCGTTGTCGCCGCTACATGCCCTTGGCGAGCCCGATCATGTGCCTTCGGGATCCGAGAACAGTGCGATCGTCACCTGCGGAGGTTCCGTTACCGGGAGAACTTCTCGAGCTTGTCGACGCCTCCTTGCCGACCTCGAAGTGCACGACCGGATGGGCCATTGCGACACCTCCTCTCAAGTGTTGGGCTGCATCTCCTGCGTCAGCCAGGGATCCTCGCCCGGGTCGCCGCCGCCGGCGGCGGTCACGAGCCGCGGGAGGTAGTGATCCCAGCCGTGCGCGTGCGACTCGGTAGCCTCGGCGTTGGGGAGGTCGCGGTGGACGAAGCGCAGGTTCGTGCCGTCGCCCTCGGGCGTCAGCTCGATCTCGATCGTCGAGGATCCGGGCGGAACGCCGCTCTCGTTCTCCCAGCCCCAGGTGAAGACGAGCCTGCGCGGTGGATCGACTTCGACGAACTCGCCGCGCGCGGTGTGGCCGGGAATGACGTCGCAGTGGTAGAGCCCGCCGGGCTGCGGCTCGAAGGTCGCCTTCTGTCCCATCCAGCGCGTCGCCTTGTCAGGATCGACCAGGAACTCCCAGACGGTCTCCGGGCTTGCAGCGATCGACATCTGCCGCTCGACCGTGGTGGTCTCAGTGGTTGCGTCCATGCTTCTTCTGCTCCTCCCTCTCTGCCTCTCGTTTGAGTGTCTCGAGCCGCTCGTCCCAGAATCCCTCGAGGAAGGCCTTGAGCTCTCCGAGTCCCTCGGGACGTGCCCGGTACAGGCGTCTCGTGCCGTTGCGTCGTTCGCTCACGAGCCCCGCCTCCTTCAGGACGTTCAGGTGCTGGGAGACCGCCGGCCGCGTAACGTCGAAATGAGATGCGATCTCGCCGGCGCTGAGCTCGTCGTCCCGGACGAGCGTGAGGATCTGACGCCGCCGGGGCGCGGCGATGGCTTTCAGCGCGGCCTCCATAGAGAGGTTATGTAAGCAGATTCTTACGTAAGAAGCAACTTAACTAGATTGGCCTGGCTTCGATCGCAGACGCTCGGGCACCGCTTGTGATGCGTTCAACTTCGAACCCTCCCCGTGAAAGCAGACGCCGCCATTCGGCTTCCCTCCGCTCCCGGCCGCCGAGCATGACGAGCATCAGGACGTCGAGCCACTTCGCGCCGTCGCCCCCTTCGTCGGTCAGGACGTACTCGACCACAACGAGCCGGCCTCGGTCGCGGATTGCTTCGCGGCAAGAGTGGAGGATCCGGGTCGCGTCGGCGTCGTTCCAGTCGTGGAGGATCTGCAGGAGTATGTAGACGTCGCCGCCTTCCGGCACCGATTCGAAGAAGCTGCCCCCGACGAAGTCGCACCGGGCGCCAAGACCGGAGGAGGCAATGACGGCTTCTGCTTCCCCTTTCACGTGCGGAAGGTCGAAGACGACGCCGTGCAACTGTGGGTGCGCCGTCAGGAGCGCCACCAACGCCGTAGCGTTGCCGCCGCCCACGTCGACAACGTGCGTGACGTCGTCCCAGAGATCCAGTGAGAGAAGCGTCGGGAGCCTTGCCGTCGCGCCGCTTTCCATCGCCTTGTTGAACGTCTCCGCCGCGTCCGGATGCTCGACGAGCCAGTCGAAATACGGCTTTCCGAAGACAAGTCTCGCTGCCGGCTGCCCCGTACGCACCGACTCGAGTATGTGCCCGAAGACAGGGGCGACCTGTTCGGCGAGCATGAGCGAGTCGTAGCGGCGCGACCCTGGGGCGTCCTCGCTGATGAGTCGGCCGAGCTCGGTCACTGCGAAGGTCCGGGGCTCCACCTCCTCGAAGACTCCCTCGACCGCGAGCGCTCGGAGGATCCAGCAGAGGGCGTCGGCATTCGTGCTCGTTCGCGTCGCAAGCTCGTCGACGGAAAGGGGCCCACCGGCGAGCTCGTCAGCGATTCCGAGCTTCGCGGCGACGTACAGCGTCTGGGCCGGGATGGCGCCGAAGATCAGCGACATGATCCGCTGCGACAGCGCAGGATCGGCCAATTCGCGCCCGGCGTTCACCCTGGTAGACAGCCTCCGCGCTCCTTACGCTTCACACGTGAAGACATGTCCTGCATGTGGTCAGGAGAACCGAGCCGATGCAAGGTTCTGCGATTCTTGCGGAGCGGCGCTCGCGCCCGCCGAGGTCCGCGAGCTGCGGAAGGTCGTCACCATCCTCTTCTGCGACGTGACCGGGTCGACCGCGCTCGGCGAGCGGCTCGACTCCGAGTCGCTGCGCAAGGTGATGGAGCGCTACTTCGCCGTCGCCCGCGAAGTGCTCGAGCGCCATGGCGGCAGCGTCGAGAAGTTCATCGGGGACGCGGTCATGGCCGTCTTCGGAATCCCGAGGGTGCACGAAGACGATGCGTTGCGTGCCGCGCGGGCTGCCGACGAGCTGCGGGCAGAGCTCACTGTCCTCAACGCGGCGCTGCGGGACGAGTACGACACTGAGCTGCAGGTTCGGATCGGCATCAACACCGGCGAGGTGGTCACGAGCGAAGGAGGCACGCTCGCCACCGGGGATGCCGTAAACGTGGCGGCGCGGCTCGAGCAGGCTGCGCAGCCCGGTGAGATCCTCGTCGGCGACGAGACCCGCCGGCTCGCCGAGGATGCGCTCGAGCTCGAAGCCGTCGAGCCCCTCGAGGCGAAAGGAAAGTCGGAGCCTGTCGTTGTCTACAGGCTGCTCGGCGTTCGCCCCGACGCTCCCGCATTCGCACGCCGCTTCGACGCACCGTTTGTCGGACGCGACGACGAGCTCGCCCAGCTCCGCCAAGCGTTGGCACGGGCCGTACGGGATCGCGCGTGCCACCTCTTCACGCTGCTCGGGCCCGCCGGTATCGGCAAGTCGCGGTTGACCCAGGAATTCCTGATGGAGAACGAGGACGCGCTCGTCCTGCGCGGCCACTGTCTCTCGTACGGCGAGGGCATTACGTACTTCCCCCTGGTCGAGATCCTGGAAGGCCTCGCCTTTGACGAAAGCGTGAAGGCGTTGTTGCACCGAGACGGCGAGGCGCGCGGAACGCTCAACGCCGTCTCTGCTGCGGTCGGGCTCGCCGATGGGCCGACGGTCTCGCGTGAAGACACCTTTCATGCCGTACGGAGCCTGTTCGAGCTGCTCACGCGGGATCGACCGCTCATCCTCGTGCTGGACGACTTGCACTGGGCCGAGGAGACGTTCCTCGATCTCGTCGACCACCTTGCGGACTGGAGCCGCGACGCCGCCATTCTCGTGCTCTGTCCTGCCCGGCCGGAGCTGCTCGACGTACGCCCGGCGTGGGGCGGCGGGAAGCTGAACGCGACAACGACGCTGCTGGAACCGCTCTCTGAGGAGGAGTCGGAGACGCTCATCGACAACCTGCTGGCCGGCGCCAGCCTCTCCGATGCGATGCGCGACCGAATTTCCGACACCGCGGAGGGCAACCCGTTGTTCGTCGAGCAGATGCTGGCGCTGATCGCACAGAACGGGGACGGCGGCGATGTCGTCGTGCCGCCGACGATCCAGGCGTTGCTGGCAACGCGGCTCGAGCAGCTTCCCCCGAACGAGCGTGTCGCTGCGGAACGTGCGTCCGTGATCGGCAAGGAATTCTGGCGCAGCGCACTGGTCGAGATCGGCGGGGACGCCGCGTCGTTGCCGGGGCTCGTCCGGAAGGAGCTGATCCGCCCACATCGGTCGCCGATCTTCCCGAGAGACGAGGCGTTCCGGTTCCGGCATCAGCTGATCCGCGACGCCGCTTACGACGGCATGCCGAAGGAGCTACGCGCGGAGCTCCATGAGCGGTTCGGGCGCTGGCTCGAGACCAATCGCAGCGAATACGACGAGATCGTCGGTTACCACTTCGAGCAGGCCTGTCGCCTACGCGAAGAGCTGGGCCCGCTCGACGAATCGGCGCGGGCACTGAGCACGCGTGCCGGCGAGTTGCTCGGACGCGCCGGAGAACGCGCCTTCGAGAGAGGCGATACACCGGCAGCTGTCAACCTCCTGACTCGGGCTGCGGACCTCCTGGCCGAGCTCGACGAACGTCGGCTCGCTCACCTCATCCACCTGGGTTACGCGCGTTTCGACGCCGGCGAGCTCGAGTCTGCGACCGCGACATTCGAGCGTGCCGTCGCCGCTGCGGAACGCGGAGGCGTGCCCGCGATCGTGTCGCGAGGCCTGATTGGGAAGGTCTACGTCGACGCACTCGTCGGCGGCGGCTTCGAGGATCCACTCGAACTCGTCAGGCGCGAGCTCCCGCGGCTCGAGGAGCTTGCCGATGATGCGGGGATGGCCGAAGGCTGGTACGTCGCAGGCCTCCTCACGAGCTGGCTCGGACGGACCGAGGAGGCGCGGGGTGCTTTCGACCGGGCGGTGAGACACGCGGAGCGTGCCGGCGATCGGAGGCTCCAGAGTCTGCCTACGGCCGTCCGGGTGCTGATGAACGCGTGGGGCTACCTCCCGGTCGACGACGGGCTCAGGGACTGCGATGAACTGCTGCGTCGCCATCGTGCAACCTCGATTGAGCCGTGGATCCGCGCGGCACACGCGCTGTACCTGACACTGAACGGTGACCACGACGAGGCGAGGAGCGAGAGCGAGCGCGCCCATGACCTCTTCCGTGAGTACGGAAAGGAATTGCTGGCCGCGGCGTCGCGGCTTGGCTATGCCTACCAGCAGAATCATGCGGGGCGGCCGGATCTCGCTGAACAGATTGCTCGTGACGGCGCGGAGCGGCTCAAGCGCTTCGGCGACACCGGATTCTTCTCGACCACGGCCGGCATGCTCGCCGAGGCGCTCTACCGCCAAGGCCGCTACGAGGAAGCGGAGGAGTGGGCGCACATCGTCGCCGAAGCCGCGATGGAGAACGACTACGAGCCGCAGGTCCGCTGGCGCTCCGTCCGCGGCAAAGTGCTCGCCCGGCGCGGACAGTTCGACGAGGCAGAGGCGTTGGCCCGCGAAGCAGTCGAGATCGTCGCGGCGACCGATGCGCACATGTCGCACGGCGAAGCGCTCGTCGACCTAGCGGAAGTCCTCGACCTGGCGGGAAAGACGAGCGAGCTGCCCGCAGTTCTCGAGCGGGCGCTCGAGCTCTACGAGCGGAAGGGAGCCCGTTTCGACGTCGACGTGACCCGGAAACGGTTGGCAAGGATCGGCGGCCCGGTCGGACACGCGGAAGCGTGAAGCGTTCTCACTTCGGCACAAACGGCTTTCCTGCGCGTTCGAGCGGCAGTCCGAGATCGCGCCACTTGTCCTTGCCGCCGGGGTAATGGCGGACGTTGCTGTAGCCGAGTTTCTGGAGTCGGGTTGCGGCTGGACTGCGTTGCTGGCGAAAACCCATCGGCGCGGTTGCGGAGCGCGGGAATCGGTGCTTAGCTCGGCGCGTGGCTGTTCTTGAGAAGTTGCCCCTCGCCGACCTCCGTCGGCAACACCTGCCCCTCGCCGACCTCCGTCGGCAACACCGAGGGCCGCTCATCGCACCGGAGGACGCCACCTACGAGACGGCGCGCGCAACCTTCAACGGCATGCTCGACCGGCGGCCGGCCCTCGTGGCTCGGCCTTTGGATGTGGACGATGTCGTCGCGGCGGTCTCGTTCGCGGCCGAGGTAGATCTTCCGATCGCCGTCCGAGGGGGCGGCCACGGCGTCGCCGGTCATTGCGTCGGCGACGGGAGTCTCGTCACCGACCTGCGCCTGATGCGCGAGGTTGTCGTGGATCCAGAGGCGCGAACCGCGACCTGCGGCGGCGGTGCCCTTTGGGAGGACTTGGACCCACCTTGTCAGCGCCAGGGCCTTGCGACGCCGGGTGGGACCTTCGGCGATACCGGAGTGGCAGGGCTGACGCTCGGCGGGGGGATCGGGCATCTGATCGGGCTGCACGGGCTCACGCTCGACAACCTCGCTGCGGCGACGGTCGTGACGGCGGACGGCAGTGTCGTCCGCGCTTCGGAGGACGAGAACAGCGCGTTGTTCTGGGCACTTCGCGGCGGCGGCGGAAACTTCGGCGTAGTCGTTGATTTCACGTTCCGGCTCCATTCGGTCGGCCTTTTGCTCGGCGGTCTCCTGAGCTATCGACTCGAGGATGCGCGCGAGGTGTTTTCGATCTGGAGAGAGCTGATGGCCGATGCTCCGGACAACCTCGTCTGCTTCGCCCAGGTCTTCCGCTCCGCGCTCACTCTGAGGAGTGGAACGCTCATCTCTGTTGCCTATTTCGGGGACCCAGACGAGGGGCGCGCGGCAATTCGTCCGCTCACCGAGAGTCTGGCGCCCGCAGCCGACGCGGTTCGTCCGATGTATTACCCGGAGCTCCAGGAGATCTTCGGCCGCGTGCCGTTCGGTCTCCGGAACTACTGGTCCGGGCGCTTTCTGCGCGAGCTACCTGACGGTGTCACCGAGCTGGCCGCCGCGGCATTCGACGACCCGGACGCGAGGGGTGGCGTACTGCTGGAGCCTCTGCACGGAGCCGCAGCCCGCGTGCCGCCCGAGGCGACGGCGTTCGCCGGGCGAGAGGCGTCGTTCAACGCCACGTTCACCGGCATCTGGACGGACCCGTCAGAAGACGAGCGCTGGATCTCGTCGGCCCGCAGCTTCTCGGCGGGGCTCGCCCCGTGGAGCATCGGCGGCGGGTACGTGAACTACGCGAGCGAGGCGCCCGGCGACAGCCTGGACACGGCGTTCGGCGCCGCGCGCCTGCAACGCCTCCGAGACGTCAAGCGCGAGTACGACCCCGAAAACCGCTTCAGGTTCAATCACAACATCACGCAGCAGTAGCTCAGGCCAGGCCGTGTTCGAATGCGAACGCAGTCGCCGCGGTGCGGGACGAGACACGGAGCTTTCCCAGGATGTTCTGGATGTGCCGGGCAACCGTGTGCTCGCTGATCTCCAGGACCGACGCGATCTCACGGTTGCTCTTGCCGGCCGCGACGAGCCGCACGACCTCCAGCTCACGCGGCGTCAGTCCATGCGAATCCGTTGCCTCCGCCTGGCTTGTCCGCGCGGCGAGCTGGGCGATGTGCTTCGCGATCCTCTTCGCGTCTCTGCCGACGCCCGGGAGAACATCAGAGGAAACGGCGTAGAGGAAGAGCAGCCCCATGAAGTACAGGCCCGGCTCGGACCGGACGATGCCAAGATCGTGCAACGGCTGCCCGTCGCCGCCGAACGCAGGGAGGTCGATCCACGAGAAGTCCTGACGGAAACCGGTGCACCACACGACGTTCGCCACGTCGAGGATGCGATCGTCCTCCAGAACAGGCAGGCCGTCCCGCACGCCGGTGACCCTGGGGACGCGTTCGATCCCCGCGGCGGCGAGGTCCTTGGACTTCACCCTGATGAGGGGCGTGGCTTTGAAGGCGAGCTTCGGGCCGACCTTCCTACCGATCGGCGTCCTCTTCGTCAGAACGCGGTGGCCCAAGAAGCGAAAGATGGGCAGGACGAACCGGGCCGCAACGCTTCCGTGACGGACAGGGATTTCCCCGGCCGGCTTGCCCGCGAGGCAGGTGGGGTGCGTGCGTGCGACCTCGAAGGCGATCTCGGCTCCGGAGTTGCCGACGCCGACCACGAGGACGCCGCCGTCGCCCAACTGGGATGGACCCGTGTACTCACTGGAATGCAGCTGAACGATGCGCGGTTCGAGCTCTTGCGCGAATGCCGGAACGCGTGGCATTCGGTGAGCCCCGGAGGCCACGACGACGTTGTCTGCCTCGAACCGGCCCCGATCGGAGGTAATGACAAACCGGTCGCCTTCTCTGGAGAGGCTTTCCACTCTCACTCCGGTTTGAACGGGCAGTTCGAAGCGGGCCGCGTACGCCTCCAGGTAGTCGCCCATCTCGTCCTTCGTCGGGAACGACCAACCCGGTGCGGGAAATCGCCAGCCCGGCAACCCGTCGTAACGGGCCGGCGTGAACAGACGGAGCGAATCCCAGCGCTTGCGCCAGGCATCGCCGATTCGGTCGTTCGCGTCCAGAATCAGGAACGGTCGACCCTGCTTCGCCAGGTGGTACCCGACGGACAGACCCGCCTGGCCCCCGCCGATGATCACGGTCTCGAATCGCTCTGAGGCGTGGTTTCCGTTCATCTCTTCCTCCTTGTCGCCCATTGCGAGGGACGGTAGGCGGCCGAGAGGCCGAGCTCATCGCCGAAATCAGCCAACTTCGCTGCGAGGGATGTAGTCAAAATTGACCACGAGCCGCGTCTGGTCGCGGGAGGGCGCCTCAGACGAGCTCGTGCTCGAACGCGAAGGCCGTGGCGGCCGTTCGCGACGAGACGCGCAGCTTCGTGAAGATGTTCTGCACGTGGCGAGCAACCGTATGCTCGCTGACGACCAGCGCAGCGGCTATCTCGCGGTTGGTCTTGCCGGCGGCGACGAGGCGCAAGACCTCCAGCTCACGCGGCGTCAGTCCGTGGGTTTCCTCGGTCGCGGCGCGGCCTGTGAGCGAGTCCATGCGGGCGAGATCGGGTAGTGCTCCGAGCTGCTCGAAAACGCCGCCCGCCGTCTGAAGCTCGAGCGTAGCCGTGTCCTCGTCGCCGATGGCGCGGCACGCAAGGCCGATCAAGACGCGCGTCCGGGCGGTTTCGTACGGCGCCTCGAGCTCCTGCCAGATACCGCACGCCTGACGGAGGGTGACGAGCGCGCTCTGAGCGTCGCCCTCCGCCAGATCGACCATTCCCCGAACGTGCGCGGCGATTGCGCGCAGCATGGCGCTTCCGTAGCCCGTGACGATCTCTGCCAGCTCGTCGGAGGCGCGGCGCGCGTCTTGCACCTCGCCCACCGCCAGCACGATCTCGGCGTAGGCCGGGAGCAACCTTGCACGCCTCAGCGGCTCGGTCGTTTCGCCGAGCGCCCGGCGGATCGCGGCCGCCGCCGTGTCGTCGTCTCCTTGGCCGAGCCGCAGTAGGGCCAGCCCCGGCTGCGGTTCGCGCCCGCACCGATTCGCGTCCCGATAGGCCGCCTCGGCTGCCGCGAACTCTCCTTGCAGGCGGTGAAGTTCTCCTTGCTGGTAGAAGGCCTGGCCGGCGGCGACTGGGTTCATTCCCTGCTCGCAGCGCTCGCGCGCGCGGCGCGCCTCTTCCAGCGCGTCCGGCCACGCGCCGTGGAGCTGCATGATCTCGGCGCGATGGGAGAGACAGCGGCCGGTGAAAGCCACCATCTCGGGTTGCTGCTCGCACCAGCGCGACAGGGCGTCGGTCCACTCCTGCGCGCGTCGTACGTCGTACGCCTCCTCGCACCCAGCGATGACGCCGCAGTAGACGACGCCGGTGATGATCGGCGACACCTCGCCGGCGATGACCGCGACCATCGCCTCGTCCATCAGCGCGAGGCCCTCCTCTACCCGTCCCTGCTTGATCAGGATCTGGCCTTGCGTGTGGACGGCGAGTGCCAGCAGGTCGGCGTCGCGGAAGCGCTCCCCCGTTGCGGTCGCCTCGGCCGCGGCGACGGACGCAGTCTCGTAGCCGCCGGTCGCAAGATGCTGCATTGCGACGGGCAGGAGGAGATAACCCTGTTCGACGCAGTCGCGCCCCTCGCGCTCGACGAGACGCTGCGCACGGCCGAACCAGCCGGTGGCGCGGCCCATCTCTCCGCGGATGGTGAGATTGACCCCGAGGTAGAACCCGCACCGTGCAGCGCGCAACGGGTCGCCGGCGCCGAGGTACGCGTGATGGGCGCGTTCGATGACGCTCAGGAAGTCGTCGAGGCGGCCAAGCATGAAGGCCGACGTTGCGCGCAGCTCGAGGTCCTCCGCACCCAGCGGCGCCGCTTGGTCGGCGCGTGACAGCGACTCGTACGCGTCCTTCCAGGCGCCGTGGGCGAACGACTCACGGCCCTGCTCTCGTTCGTCAGATGCTGGATCTGCACGTGGCGCCATGGGTAGGACCCTAAGACCTCTCGGCCGTTTCGCTCAACATTGACGGACGCGAGCCGGCGACTCTAGAGATTCGCGTGGGCGAGCCGCTCGCGTTCGCGCAGCTCGTACTTCTTGATCTTCCCCGTCGAAGTCTTCGGTAGGTCGCCGAACTCGATCGCATTCGGAGCCTTGAATCCCGGCAGCGTCTCGCGCGAGAACGCGATCAGATCCGGCTCGGTCACCTCAGCGCCGGTCCTCAGGGTCACGAACGCTTTCGGCCGCTCGCCCCACTTCTCGTCCGGGATCGCGATCACCGCCGCTTCGAGGACGTCGGGATGGCGTACGAGCGCCTGCTCCACCTCGATCGTGGAGATGTTCTCGCCGCCGGAGATGATGATGTCCTTGGCGCGGTCGCGCAGCTCGATGTAGCCGTCGGGATGCATCACCGCAAGGTCACCGGAGTGGAACCAGCCGCCGCGGAACGCCTCCTGAGTCGCAGGCTCGTCGTCGAAGTAGCCCTTCATGACGTTGTTGCCGCGCATCACGACCTCGCCCATGGTCGCCGCGTCGGCAGGGACGTCGTGCATCTCGTCGTCGACGACGCGGATGCGGTCGGCCGTCAGCATGTTCACGCCCTGGCGTGCCTTGAGCCGCGCGCGCGCGGCGACGTCGAACTCGTCCCATTCCGAATGCCACTCGCAGATGGTGATCGGGCCGTAGGTCTCGGTCAGGCCGTAGAGGTGGTTGATCTCGAAGCCGAGCACCTCCGTTCGTTCGATCACGGTAGGTGGAGGCGGCGCGCCCGCCGTCGTCACGAGGATGGGGTGCGGGAGCGGTTTCGCGGCGGGGTCCGAGCCGAGCATCACCAGCACTGTCGGCGCTCCGTTCAGGTGGGTGATGCCTTCCTCCTCGAACAGACGCCAGATCAGCGGCGGGTCGACCTTTGCGAGGCAGACGTGCCTCGCGCCGGCGGCAGTTACGGCCCAGGTGAAGCACCAGCCGTTGCAGTGGAACATCGGCAGCGTCCAGAGATAGACGGAGCGGCAATCGAGCCGCGCGTGTGCCAGCTCGGCGAGCGCATTCAGGTAGGCGCCGCGGTGCGTGTACATGACGCCTTTCGGTCGACCCGTCGTTCCGCTCGTGTAGTTGATGCTGATCGTGTCGTCCTCGGACTCGAGCCGGTCCTCCGGTTCGTCGGGTCCCGCTGACGCAAGGAGCGCCTCGTATGCGCCGCCTTCGCCGGTAACGAGGAGGTGCTCGACGTCGAGATCTGCGACCAGATGGGCGAGCGACGGATCGACGACCAGCACGCGTGAGCCCGAATGCTCGACGATGTAGGCGATCTCCTCGGCGGTCAAACGGATGTTGATCGCGACGAGCACGGCGCCGGCCGCCGGGACGCCGTAGTGCGCTTCGAGTAGCTCGGACGTGTTGGGCGCGAGGAATGCAACGCGGTCGTCCTTCTCGATGCCTGTCTCCTGCAGAGCGATGGCGAGACGGCGAGCACGCTCGCGGAAACCCGTCCAGGTCTGTCGTTGGTCGCCGTCCACGACTGCGACTCGTTCCGGGAAGGCTGCAGCCGTGCGCTCGAGGAAGGCAAGCGGCGTCAATCGCGAGAGATGGACTGGCTCATCCACCAGGAGTAGCGTACGCCTCTGAAGTGGCGATTTCGACGGCGTTTCAGACGATTCTCGTCTCGCACGAAGGCTCGACGGGGCGGCTCACGCTCAATCGTCCCGAGAAGCGAAACGCCCTGTCGCTCGAGCTGATGGAGGAGCTCATTGCAGCGCTCGATTCGCTGGGCGGCGACCGCGATGTGCGAGCGATCGTGGTCGACGGCGCCGGGCCCGTGTTCTCGGCCGGCCACGACCTGAGCGAGATGATCGGCCGCAAGCTTTCGTTCTATCAGCGCCTCTTCGACGTCTGCACGGAGCTGATGGAGACGATTCACCGCGTCCCGCAGCCCGTCATCGCCAAGGTGCACGGTGTTGCGACGGCGGCCGGCTGTCAGCTGGTCGCAGCGTGCGATCTCGCCGTCGCCGCTGCCGACGCGAGATTCGCAACGCCCGGCGTGAAGATCGGCCTCTTCTGCTCGACGCCGATGGTGCCGGTGTCGCGCGCGGTGGGGCGCAAACGTGCGCTCGAGATGCTGCTGACGGGCGAGATGATCGATGCGGCGACGGCCTGCGAGTGGGGTCTCGTGAATCGTGTGGTCGCTCCGGAGGATCTCGACCCCGCCGTGACGGAGCTCGTCGAGGCGATAACGCGCTCGAGCCCGCTGACGGTCCGGATCGGGAAGGAAGCGTTCTACACGCAGATCGACCTTGACGAGCACGGTGCGTACGACGTCACGAAGTCAGTGATGGCGACGAACGCGATGGCCGGGGACGCGCAGGAGGGCATGTCCGCCTTCCTGGAGAAGCGCGACCCGACCTGGACCGGCGAGTAACCAAGACCTGACCCGCAAACCTCGTTGATGCGGGTTCTGCGGCGCTGCGCTCGCTGAAGCGGCTCCCGCTCGAGAGGTTGGATGGCGGCACGGGGCGGACAACCGTACCCCGATTGACCGGCTCAGACCCTTGGCCAGCCTCACGGGCGTCGGCAAGCTGAACTTAGAACCTCTCTCATCCTCACTAGCGAAGGGAAACGGACGACATGGTTACTTCGGATAGACGCAAGTGGCTGGCGCTGGGACTCCTCAGCGTCGTCCAGTTCATGGTCGTCCTGGACATCGCGATCGTGAATGTGGCGCTGCCCTCGATCAAGGTCGACCTCGGGTTCTCGCAGGAGAACCTGCAATGGGTGATCAGCGCGTACGCGCTCGTGTTCGGGGGCTTCCTGCTCCTCGGCGGCCGCGCGGCCGATCTACTCGGGCGCAGGCGAATCTTTCTCGTAGGCATCGTAGTCTTTACGCTCGCCTCTCTCTTCGCGGGATTGGCCTGGTCGGAGGCGTCGCTGATCTCGGCGCGTGCTTTGCAGGGCCTCGGCGCCGCGGTGATCACGCCGGCCGCGCTCTCGATCCTCTCGACGACCTTCGTCGAAGGCCGCGAGCGCAACATCGCGCTCGGCGTCTGGGGCGCCGTGGGCGGCTTCGGTGCCGCGGCGGGTGTCCTGCTCGGTGGGATCCTCACGGACGCGCTCAGCTGGGAATGGATCTTCTTCGTGAACGTCCCCGTGGGCGTGATCGGCTTCATCGCTGCCCCGCTGCTGCTCAAGGAGAGCCGCGACGCGAGTGTGAAGTCGTTCGACGCGCTGGGCGCGGTACTCGTGACGAGCGGCCTGTCCTCGCTCGTGTACGCGATCACGCAGGCGGGCCAGAACGGGTGGGTCGCGGGCCGGACGGTCGGATTCTTCGCCGCCTCGGTCGCTTTGCTCGTGGGCTTCGTGGCGTGGGAGCTCCGCCACTCTGAGCCGCTGATGCGGCTCGGCATCCTGCGGATCAAGACCGTGAGCGGTGCGAACGCCGCCGGCTTCATACTGGGCACGGCCACCTTCTCGCTGTTCCTGATGCTGACGCTCTACATGCAGCAGGTGCTCGGCTACTCACCGATGAAGACGGGCGTCGCGTACCTGGCGGTCGCGGGCACGGCGATCTTCACGTCGGCGATCGCGGCGCAGCTCGTGACGCGCATCGGCGTGAAGCCGGCGCTGCTGATCGGGATGACGTCACTGACGGCCGGTCTCGTCTACTTCACGCAGGTGTCGGTCGGCGGGTCGTATCTCGGGGACCTGCTGCCGGGCTTCCTGCTGATCGCGGTCGGCCTCGGCTTCTCGTTCGTGCCGATCTCGATCGCAGCGCTCGCGGGTGTCGAGCCGGCGGAGGCGGGGCTCGCGTCGGGTCTGATCAACACGTCGCAGCAGATCGGCGGCGCGCTGGGAATCGCGGCGCTGTCGACAATCGCGACGTCGCGGACGGAAGACGCCGTCGCGGGCGGATCGACGCAGGCGGCCGCGCTCGTGACCGGCTTCCACGGCGCCTTCCTCGCGGGCGTGATCATCGCCGCCATCGGGATCGTGGCTGCACTGACGTTGATCCGCCGCGACGAGCTCGAGGAGCAGTTCGAGCACGTCGCGGCCGAGCCGGCCCTCGACCTCGCGGCTTAACGTCGCTTAAGTGGGGGAGCGAACTCTCAGTCGCCGCTGAGCTTGATCAGGCCCTTCGATTCCAAAAACAGGGCGATCGAGGAGGCTGCGAGGCGGGCCGGGAACTTCCCATTACGAGGAACGCGCCGCGAGTGGCGGCGCGTTTGAGAAATCATGCCTGCGCGACTAGGAGCAGCCCGTGTTAGTCCCGCAATCCCTGCAGGTGTAGCAGCTACCCGTCCGCACCATTCGCCCACCACACTTCGCGCATTCCTGAGCGTCCTCGAACGCGTTGAAGAGCGCGGTCTGTCCCGGTGGAGCGGCCTCGACCGGCGTCGCCGACGCGGCAGGAGCGTCCCCACCGTTGCGATAGCCCTCCGCCAGCCGCGCCCGCACCTCCGCCGACAGGATCCCGATCTCCTCCTGCTGGTCGACGGTCAGGAACTTCTTCCCCATCCAGCGGAAGATGTAGTCGACGATCGACTTCGCGGCTCGGATGTCCGGGTCGTTCGTCATCCCGCTCGGCTCGAAGCGCATGTGGGCGAACTTCGAGACGTAGACCTCGAGCGGCACGCCGTACTGCAGGCCGAGCGAGACCGAGATCATGATCGAGTTCATCAGGCCGGCGAGGGTCGTGCCCTCCTTGGCGATGTCGACGAAGATGTCGCCCGGCGTCCCGTCGTCGTAGAGGCCCACATGGATGTAGCCCTCGTAGTCGCCGACGCGGAACTTGCGGCCGATCTCCGTGCGGTCGTCCGGCAGGCGGCGGCGCAGCGTCGCGGGCAGCGGCGGGACTGCGGCCGCCTCCAGCAGCGTGGCCTGCGCGCCGGTGTCTGCCTTGCCCGACAGCGGCTGCGCGACCTTGCAGTTGTCGCGGTAGATCGCGATCGCCTTCACGCCGAGCTTCCACGACTCGACGAAGAGCTTCGCCACCTCGTCGACCGTCACGGTCTCCGGCAGGTTCACCGTGTTGTGATTCACGATCCCGTTTCCAACGAAGGCGTGCGTGCTCGGCACGGAGACGTCGAAGACCTCACGTTCGCCGCCCTCGCCGATGTCGGTCACTGGGCTGAAATGAAGGTTGCGCTCGACGATCATCTGCAGCCAGTCAGGGAGCTCCACTCCAGGCTCGGTTGCAACGGCTTCGAGCGACGCGCGAGAAACCGTCGCCGTTCTCGGATCGACGAGGTGCCGGAAGCGTTTCGACCGGCTCGTGCCCTTTCCCGATCGCCCACTACGACCCAGCGGGATCAGGTCGTACAACTCACTACCTGCCACTCCCGGTACGAGATCCGCGGTTCCATTGCCCAGGCTCGACGAAAGAATCTCATCGGCTCGAGTCCGCTTGTGCGCTTCGGGGAAGCGGAGCATCGCGACGAGGTGCTGCGTATGACGGCCCGAGACGTAGACCTCATCGAACGATCTGTCGTATTCGGTGTTGTACTTAGTAATGCGGCTATGGACTATGCCGAGATTTGTGAGCACGGCCTGCAGATCGTCGAGCAGGTCGTTTGACGCGAGGCAGATGGCCCACTTCGGGAGACTCGCCGGCAGATAGCAATCGAGGCTGAGGCCCTCGAGAAACGCGAGCACCATCGACCTGGGGGAGCGAAGCACCGCATCGGGGATGCGCTTGTTCTGCGAACGGTCGCCACAGCCCAGATAGTCGAAGAACTCGACGAGTGTCTTCGAGCTGAGCTCGATCGAGGGGCACTTTCCGGAGTATCGAGCAACCCTGGCTTCGATCCCGAAGAGCGCCTTGGCGAGTACGACGAGACGTGCGATCACTTCCTCGTTCGCATTCGCGATTCGGACCGTGTGGTTCTGCCGAGTGGTGTGACCTTCGGCGGCGTATGCGCCGAGGAAGAAGGCGAGGTCCTCGCTCATCTCCGTAGGAACGCTGATCGCCTTCTGGCTGCCGTACGGCCTTCTTGCGACGAAATCCTCGAAGCGAACTGGCGCGCTCGACCAGAGATCGTCTCCGTACTGCGTAGCGACATGATCGCCCGCTTCGAGTTCGTCGAGGCGCCGCCATTCCAAGCCGCCGTCAGGGGACGCCACCAGGACTCGGTGGTTTGGCGTTCCGACGAGGTGGTGGCCAGAGCGGAGCGTCAACTCGATCGTTCTACGCGAGCCGCCGTAGTAGAACGCATCCGTGTCGCGCGGGCCGTCGAGCGAGGCGACCGTGAGATTCATGTCACGGAAGGTGTCTTCCTCCTCGCCGCGATGCAGGCTTCCGATGCGAACGAGGCCCTCGGTTGTGGCAATCAGGGTGTCCGCTACGACGCACTTCGAGATCGCGCCGGAGATGAACGGCTGGACCGCGCCCATCATCTTCGTGTGGCCCGTGTAGTGGATCGCTCGGTCGCCGACTGCGCAGTCGAACACCGGGTAGTGCTCCGCCTTCACGAACGGCGCGCCCACGACGGTATTTCTCTCGTCCACGAACGCGACGACCTCCTCGACCTCCGCGGGCGCGTAGCCGAGCTTCTCGAGCGCCATCGGCACGGACTTGTTCACGATCGTGATCTCGCCGCCGCCGACGAGCTTCTTCGACTTCACCAGCGAGAAGTCGGGCTCGACCCCGGTCGTGTCACAGTCCATCATGAAAGAAATAGTCCCGGTCGGCGCGAGCACGGTCGCCTGCGCGTTGCGGTAGCCGTGCACCTCGCCGAGGTTGAGCACGTCGTCCCACGCCTGGCGGCACGCGGTCAGCAGGTCGGCCGGAATGACGTCCGCGTCCTGAATGTTTCCGACCGCGGCGCGGTGCTGCGCCATGACGCCGATCATCGCCGCCGCGTTCGGCTTGTAGCCGGCGAATGGGCCCATCCGAGCAGCGATCTCGGCCGACTTGCGATACGCACGGCCGGTCATCAATGCTGTGATCGCCGCCGCGTACGCGCGGCCCTCGTCGGAGTCGTATGGGAGCCCGCGTGCCATCAGCAGCGCGCCGAGGTTCGCGTAGCCGAGCCCGAGCTGGCGGTACGCCTTCGCGTTCCGCTCGATCTCCGGCGTCGGATACGAGGAGTTGCCGACGAGGATCTCCTGCGCGAGGAACATGACGTCGACCGCGTGCGAGAGCGCCTCGACGTCGAGCTCGCCGTCCTCGCGGCGGAACTTCATCAGATTCAGCGAGGCGAGGTTGCACGCACTGTCATCAATGGACATGTACTCACTGCACGGGTTCGAGGCATTAATCCGGCCGGTATTCGGCAGCGTGTGCCAGTTGTTGATCGTCGTGTCGTACTGGACGCCCGGGTCGGCGCACTGCCAGGCCGCCTCCGCC
>WNGF01002523.1_pt1 | contig 25520 bp, 20 predicted proteins | sample 5400641 | NCBI WGS metagenome assembly WNGF01 (sample SAMN13153371, study PRJNA577476) | soil metagenome | isolation source: 80 cm soil or saprolite under grassland replicate 2 | place: USA:California | collected 2016-06-15 | reverse complement strand
AAAGTGGAACACTCCTGCCTGATCGGCGATGACATGTGGCTCAGAGCGGCCCGAGCCTTACCGCCGACGCTTGGGTGTTCCGCTCCGAGCGCGGGCTTCGCCCGCGCCCCGAAAGGGGGAGGATTCGGAGGGGGCCGTCAAGGCCCCCTCCGAGAGAACGCAGCAGATGGGCCTTTTTCAGCAGCCTGCTAGTCTGGAGGCCCCCAAGGGACCGGCCTTGCCCAGCGGTTCCAGGAGGTGGTCTCGGAGATCGGCTTGCGCCGGCTCGGGCCGTACTTGACGGCCGGATAGCCGAGCGGGATGCAGAAGTGGAAGGTCATCTCCTTCGGGATGTCGAACATGGCGCGGAAGCGATCCATCACCTTGGCGTGCAGCGTCGTCGGGATCGAGCCGATTCCGAGCGCGTGAGCGGCGAGCATCAGGTTCTGGCAGGCGGGAATCACCGAGCTGGCCACGCCCGGCGGCACGGCGAGAGCGAAGACGATGCAGGGGACGTCCTTCATCTCGTCGGCGAGCCCCATGGCGGAGCGGTAGCTCTTGTCTTCGGGCGGGATGTCCTCCGGCTTGGTCCAGCGATGGTCGTCCCAGCGCTTGGCCCACCAGGCTTCGTGGTAGAGACGGCCGAACTCGCGGATCTGCTCGCGGTCGTTGACCACGAGGAAGCGCGCGATCTGGTGGTTGCCGCCGTTCGGCGCCTTGACGGCCGCCTCGAGGATCAGGCGGATATCATCGACCGGGATCGGGTCCGGCCTGAACTTCCTGACCGAGCGCTGGGTGAACATGACTTCGCCAATCGGCGTTGTCAGGCGATCGACGTTCATGAGGGAATCACCTCCGCCGCGTCCGTGAGCGGCTGGCCGACTCAGAAGAGGAACACGCCCTTGCCCGTGGTCTGAGTGTCGAAGAGCCGATAGGCCTCCGCCGCCTCCTCCAGCTTGAACCGGTGGGTGAGCAGCTTCGTGAGCGGGATGCGACGGTCGGCGATGAAGCGCGCGCATTCCTCCTGGCCCACGGTGCTGAACGTCCACGAGGCCAGTATCGTGAGCTGCTTGCGGATCAGGTCCTGGCTGATGTCGAAGGTCGTCGTATTGCCTTCGCCCACGAAGCAGACGCGGCCCCACGTGGCGGCGCTCCGCACGGCAGCCACGCGCGCCTCGGGGCTGCCGGCGCAGTCGAGTGCCGCCTCCACGCCAAGGCCGTGGGTCAGCTCGCGCAGCGCCGCCACCGGATCCTCCTCGCGCGGATCGATGACCGTCTCCGCGCCGAACTCCTTGGCGAGCCGGCGTCGCTCGGCGGCGATGTCCACCGCGATCACCCGCGCGCCCATGGCCGTGCCGAGCTGCGTCGCGCTGAGCCCCACGGGCCCCTGGCCGAAGATCGCGAGAGTGTCGCGTCCCGAGACGTCGAGCCGCTTCAAGGCGCCGTAGGCGGTGCCGGTGCCGCAGGAGATGGCCGCGCCCTCCTCGAAGGAGAGCTCGTCGGGCAGCGGCACCAGCGTCCGCGCCGGCACCTTGATGAAGGGCGCGTGCGCGCCGTGGCCGGTCATGCCGTAGACGACGATGCCGTGGTGGCAGAGCTGGGACCAGCCCACCCGGCAATGCTTGCACTGCCCGCACCCCCAGTAGTGGTGGATCATGACACGCTGGCCGGTCTTTGCCTCGGCCGGGATCACCCCCGGGCCCGCTGCCGCGACCACCCCGCAGGGCTCGTGGCCGCCGATGACGGGTCCGCCGCTCCCGCCCAGGCCGAGCGCCTTGGCCGCATTGCCCGAGGCGCGGTAGGGGTGCAGATCGCTCCCGCACATGCCCGAGGCCTTGATGGCAACGAGGACCTCGCCGGGGCCGGGGGTGGGGTCAGGGAACTCGCGAAGCTCCAGCTTCCGGTCGCCGAGAAACACGACTCCGCGCATGCTGTCTCCTCCGCCTCACGCGATCGGGTAGTTGGAGAAGTCCACCGCCTTCTCGGTGATGACCTCGAGGAGGGCGGGGATGCCCTCCTGCGTCTTCACGATGGCCCGCTTGATGGCGGGCACGATCTCACCCGGCTCGGTCACCCGTTCGCCGTAGCCGCCGAAGGCGCGCGCCATGTCGGCGTAGTTCCCGCTGATGTCGGTCGAGCGGTACTTCTCCGTCGCCACCGGCATCACCTTGAGCTCGATGGCCATGGAGAAGTTGTTGAGCAGCACGGACAGGATCGGGATGCGCTCGCGCACGGCGGTCTCGAAGTCCATCCCGGTGAAGCCGATGGCGGCATCGCCCCAGAGGTTGATGCAGAGCTTGTCGGGCTGGGCGAGCTTGGCGCCCATGGCGTAGCCGAGGCCGGTGCCGAGCAGGGTCGTCTTGCCCCAACCGATGTAGGTCATCGGCGCGGTGGTCTCCCAGAAGGGCGAGAGCTGATCCCGGGGGCTCCCGGCGTCGTGGGTGATGATGGTGTTGGCGAGGTCCACGGTATGCATCAGGTCCCAGATGACCCGGTAGGGCGAAAACGGCGTGGCGCTCGAGGTGAGCCGCGGCATCCACTGCTGGAGCCACTCGGCCTTGAGCGACGCGATCTCCTGGGTCACCACCGCCCGGCGCCCGCGGGGCCGGCCCCCGAGCCGCTCCTTCACTTCAGCCAAGAGCGCCGCCAAGGTGAGGCCGGCGTCGCCGATGAGGGCGTGGTCGATGGGAATGTCCTTGGCGAGGTCCGCCGCGTCGAGCGTGGCCTGGATCATGACCTTGCCCTTGGGCATGGGTACGCCGTAGTTGGTGGTCGCGAAGCTGCAGCCGATGCCGAAGATGACGTCGGCATTGGTCAGGAAGTGATGGAGCTGCTTGGAGATGGAGCGGCCGCCCGAGCCGAGCGAGAGCGGGTGGTTCTCCGGGAACGCACTCTTGCCCTGCAGGCTCGTGGTCACCGGCGCCTCGAGTAACTCCGCCAGCTCGCGCAGTGGATCCCACGCGCGCGCGTAGTGCACGCCCTGGCCCGCGTAGATGACCGGGCGCTGGGCGTCGACAAGCACGCGGGCCACCTCGGCGACCGCCTGCGGGTCGGGGGCCGTACGTGTCCTCAACGCCGGCTTGTAGGCCAGCGGCTCCGGCACGTCTTCCTGGAAGATGTCCAGCGGCGTCTCGACCAGCACGGGGCGCGGTCGGCCGTTCTTGACCTGGGTGAAGGCGCGCCGCATGGCGTTCGGGACCTCGCCGGCCAGCGTCACCTGCTCGCACCACTTGGTGACATGCCGGTAGTTCAGCGCCGAGTTGAAGTTGGGCGCGACATTGGTGAGCCGCCGCGGGTAGCCGCCGGGCAGGACCACGATGGGCACCGAGTCGGCGTAGGCCTGGGCCACGCCGCCGAAGCTGTTCTCGGCGCCAGGGCCGTGCTGCATGGCAAAGACGCCGATCTTCTGGCCGGAGGTGACCCGGCTCACCGCGTCCGCCATGTGGAGCCCGACGCGCTCCTGGCGGACGATGATGGTGCGGATGTCGGCCTGGGCGGCCGCCTCGATGATGGGGTTGACGGGGTAGCCGATGAGGAAGGTGACTCCCTCGCGCTTGAGGATCTCGGCGATGGCAGCGGCGGCCTTCATGTCGGATCTCCTTGTTGAGAAGTTCGCCTCGGGTGACGGGGCCACGGCCCCACGACGTCCTGCGCAGCTGGTACGGCGGTTCGGGTCCCACCCGGAGCTTACCTCAGTCCGTGAGCGAGAGAAAGGCCGCCACCTCGAAGCTACTGTACCGCCCGCCGACCTCGGCGAGCTCCCGTCGTGTCCCAGCAAATCCGTCGACTCGCGGCGCCGGGCGGGGCGGGGGGCCCCTCCGCGGAACCGTGGCTTCTGCGCGTTGCCGGAGGCGAACACCTCATCTCGTGGCTCCTTACGAGTGCCCGATGCGGGTTGCGACTCAGCGTGTTCCGCGCAGGGGCCCGCCGCTCCGCCCGGCGCTTTGTCCACAAGCTTCTGGGCCAGGACACGAGTTGTTGCCCTTGCCATGGAGGCGATGTCGCGATACTTAGAGAAAGACCAGTGGTAGAGCGGCAGAGCGACCCGCGCCGACCACACCCATCAAGGAGAGGAGACATGAGCGAGCCCAACGGCGCCGTGAAAGAGGCGCTCCGTTATCTCGAGATCCACTTCGAGGACTTCAAGCGCACGCTCGCGGACCTGGCTCGGATCCCGAGCATGTCCGCGGACGGGTTCCCAAAGGAAGAGGTGCGCCGCTCGGCCGAGGCCACCGCCGAGGCGCTGCGCCGGGCCGGCGTCGAGCACGTGCAGGTGCTCGAGATCCCCGGGGTGCATCCCTACGTCTACGGAGACTGGCTCCAGCGCCGGGGGGCGCCGACGATCCTGCTCTACGGCCACCACGACGTGCAGCCGCCCGGCCGTCCCGAGAAGTGGCTCTCGCCGGCCTTCGAGCCCACCGAGCGGAACGGCCGCCTCTACGGGCGGGGCACGGCCGACGACAAGGGCGGTGTCATGGCCCACGTCGCCGCCGTCGCCGCGTATCTGGAAACGGCGGGAGCGCTCCCGTGCAATGTGAAGTTCCTCGTCGAGGGCGAGGAAGAGATCGGCTCCCAGCACCTCGGCGACTTCCTGGCCAAGTACCGGAAACTGATGGCCGCCGACTTCATCGTCCTCTCGGACACGGCCAACTTCGACACGGGCGTCCCGGGCCTGACCTATCAGCTCCGCGGCATCTGCCAGGTGGACGTGGAGGTGCAGTGCCTCGAGCAGCCAGTACACAGCGGGGCCTGGGGCGGGCCGGTGCCCGACGCGGTCCGCATCCTGTGCCGGCTCATCGCCGACCTCGAGGCCAAGGACGGCTCCATCGATGTCCCGGGCCTCTACCGCAAGGTCGCCAGGCCGAGCGCGAGGCAGCTCGAGCGCATCCGGCGGCTGCCGTTCAGCGAGGCCCACTTCAAGCGCGAGGCCGGCATGCTGCGGGGCGCCACGCTCGGAGGCGAGCGTCGCTACTCCGTCTACGAGCGGCTCTGGACGCGGCCCGCCCTCACCGTGATCGCGCTGGAAGCGCGGCCCTTCCTGGGCTCGTCCAACCAGATCATCGAGGCGGCCCGCGCGCGGCTCTCGCTCCGCACCGTCCCGAAAATGGACGCGCGGGAGGCCGGCCGCCTCCTCGTCCGACGGCTCACGCAGAAGCCGCCCCGGGGCGCGAAGGTCACGGCGCGGCTGACCGGCGCCACCCCCTGGTGGACGACGGATCCCGAGGGCCCGGCCTTCGAGGCCGCGCGCCGGGCCCTCAAGGCGGGATTCGGCGCGGACGCCGCCATGATCGGCTCGGGCGGGACCATCGGCTTCGTCCGCCCATTCGCCGAGCTGCTCGGCGGCGCGCCGTGCCTGCTCATGGGCGTGGCGGATCCCGCCTGCCATGCGCACTCCGAGAACGAGAGCCTCCATCTCGACGATTGGGCCAAGAGCATGCGCTCGGCCGTCCACCTCTACGACGAGCTGGCGCGCCCGGGCCCGGGACGCCGCGGTAAACCCACCTGAGACACGAGGGAGAATCTGCCCATGCCTATCCAGACCAGGTATCTCTTCAGCGCGGCCATGGACGTGGAGCCCGAGAAGGAGACGCTCTTCAATGAGGTCTACGACAAGGAGCACGTGCCGCTGCTCCTGACGGTGCCCGGTGTCGTCGCCGTCGCGCGCTTCAAGAGCCGGCCCGTGACCATGGTCATGGGCGGGGAGCGCCGCACCATGGTGATCGAGAATGAGCCCCGGTACAGCGCGCTCTACGAGGTTGAGAGTCCCGAGGTGCTCCTCGGCCCGGCCTGGGCCAAGGCGGTGGATCAGGGGCGCTGGCCGGGAGAGGTGCGGCCGTACACCAGGAACCGCCGCCACGTGATGTTCGAGCGGATATAGTGCGGGCAGATGGCTATCGCCCGACGCCCGCGGTCTCATCCACATGGGCGTCTTCGCGGAAATGCGGCATGACATCGCGCGCGAACAGCTCCATCATCTCGAGCGTCTTCTCGTGGCTCCCGCCGTTCATGCCGGAGCACACGATGCCGGCCCTGAGCTCGTCGGCGAAGACCTTGAGCTTGTCGCGTACCGTCGCCGGGCTGCCGACGATGATGTAGCCGCCGTCCTCCAGATCCTCGAAGCTGAGCTCCGTCGGTGGCTTCGGCCGGTTGGCGAGCACCCGCCTGAGCGACAGCTCCGTCACGTAGCCCGGCGGCAGGTAGAAGGGCTGGCGCATCCGGAGCCCGACGTGGTAGACCCAGAGCACGTTCCGCCGCGCGATCTCGTAGGCCTTGGCGTCGCTCTCGGCGACCACGATGGGCAGGTTGACGGTGAGCTGGTAGCGGCTGGCCGTGTACCCGTAGCGCTCGCACGCCTCGCGGTATTCCCCGTAGATCTGCGCGATCCGCTTGATGGGCGTGAAGACCATGAGGTAGGGGAAGCGGCGCTTGGCCGCCCACTCCACGGTCTCCGTGCTTCCCTGCGACGGGCACCAGATCGGCGGGTGGGGCTTCTGGAGCGGCCGCGGCCAGGGATTGACGCAGGGGTAGCGGTAGAAGCGCCCGTCGAAGGGGAACGGCCCCTCCTCGGTCCATGCGCGGATGATCAGCTCGGCGGCCTCGTAGAAGCGCTCGCGCGAGTGGGTGGGGTTGACGGCGAGCGAGAAGTACTCCGGCCCGATGCCGCGGACGAAGCCGGAGATCACCCGCCCGCCCGAGACCACGTCCAGCATGGCGATCTCCTCGGCGATGCGCAGCGGGTTCTCCCGGAGCGGCAGGCCGTTGCCGAGGATCGCGATCTTGGCCCGGCTCGTCCGCCGAACCAGCATCGCCGCCATCACGTTTGGGCTCGGCATGGTCCCGTAGCAGTTCTGGTGATGCTCGTTGACGCAGAGGCCGTCCCAGCCGAGCTTCTCGGCGTACTCGAGCTGGTCCAGGTACTGGTGGTAGAGCCCGTGGCCGACCTCGGGATCGTAGTGGCGGTTGGACAGCGTCACCCACGACGAGGGCTCGTCGTGGTCCATCACGTAGGGCATCAGGTGGAAGTAGTAGAACTTCACCGCGCGGGCTCCTGGCGGGCGCAGAACTCGACGACGGCGGCGGCGACGGCGGCGGGCTCCTCGAGGTGGGGGACATGGCCAGAGTCGCTGAAGGTCACGAGCTGCGCGCCCGGGATCGCCTTGGCCCAGACCTCGGCGCAGGGGAGCGGGGCCACGCGATCGTGCAGGCCCCAGCAGAGCAGCGTGGGCACCGTGATCCGCGGGAGCCGGCGCCTCAGCAGCGGGTCGTAAAGATAGGGATTCCACGCGACGCGGGCCAGCGCCGCGTTCTGCCGGTAGAGCTCCGCCAGCGTGTCGATGGATTGGTCCGGGGGCGCCAGCGCCAGCGCGGCCTCGGGCTTGTGGAAGATGGTCGCCACGATCTCCCCGAGCTCCATGCCGAAGAGGAAGGGGTAGATCCAGCCGTCGACCTTGATGCCGACCGGATCGATGAGCACGAGGGACCGGAGACGATGGGAGGCCATCACGGCGATCTCGGCGGCGATCCAGCCCCCGAACGAAGCGCCGACCAGGTGCACGCGTTCGAGCCCCAGCTCGTCCAGCAGATCCAGGTAGTGGAACGCGAGATCGGAGATGTGCTCGATCCACTCGGCGGCCGGAGAGCCGCCGTGGCCCGGATGGCTCGGCATCTGCACCGTGAAGCGACGGGCGAGCGCGGTCTGGAACTCGAGCCAGCGCCCGGCGCCTCCCGCGCCGTGGAGGAAGAGCAGCGCGGGTCCGCTTCCCTCCGTGAGGAGGTGCACCGGGGTCCCGCGCACCGCAAGCTGTCGCTGGACGCTCACGCGATCGTCCCTCGTGTTCGTTGCGTGGAGGGCGACCGGGGCCAGCGGGTCCGACAGGCCGCTGATCTAGCGCCGGCTTGGAGGCTGTGAATGAATCGACGAGTCGCCGTATTGAGGCGCGGGAGGGAACCTGCTTGACCTGGCCGCGGTTCGAGCGCCGGCTTGGCCGGCGCAATCGATTCCTGGGGGAGGCATGGGAGGGGGCCGTCGAGGCCCCCTCCCATGATCCCGCGCACCGCAAGCTGTCGCTGGACGCTCACGCGATCGTCCCTCGTGTTCGTTGGCCGTCGAGGCGCCCTCCGATGATCCCGCGCACCGCGAGCTGTCGCTGCGCCGCCACGCGCGCTACTTGTCCAGCCATGCCATCATGAGCCGCCCGCCGTAGTCGTGACCGATGTTCGGGGCGAAGTTCTTCACGTAGGGCTCCCAGGCCGAGACCGTGCTGACCGACGAGTCGTAGTGGTAGTAGACCTGCTCGGCCAGGTAGCGCTGGATGTCATACATGATCTCGCGCCGCTTGCCGACGTCGAACGTTCGCCGCTGCAGCCGGATCATCTCCGTCAGCTTCTGGTCGTTCACCCCCGAAGCGTTCAGGGGCTGGCCCGGGATGTGATTGAGGTACAGCGTCAGGTCGGCGACGGGGGTGCCGCCCCGCAGGCTGTGGGCCGCCTTCTCGAACTTCCCGAAGATCGTTGTGGCCATGAAGGCGGCGAACTCCTTCTGCCTGAGCTCGGTGTCGATCCCACCCGCTTTCCAGTTCTTCATGTTGACCTGGAGAGCGTCCACGTAGTCGGGACTCCAGGAGAGCGTCGCCTCGAGCGGGACCTTCACCCCGTTCGGATAACCCGCCTCGGCCAGGAGCCGCCTGGCCTCCGGGATGTTCTGCTCGTAGAGCCGCCGCCCCTCCGGAGAGAGCTGGTCGATCGGGATCGCCCACTCTCGAAGCGCGGCCGGGATGGCCGGGTTCGGCACCCCGTGCCCCAGCGACCAGGCATTGGTCTCCAGGACCTCTTTCCAGTTGTGGGCGAGCGCCAGGGCCCGGCGAACCCGCACGTCCTTGAACGGCTCGCGGTCGAGTTTCATCGCGGTGTAACCGCCGAAGAGCACGACGAAGTCCTGGGTCTGGAGGTTCGGCTTGCGCCGGCGGGCCACGTCCAGGTCGAGCCGGCGCACGCACTGGCCGTACTCGGGAGCGAAGTCGTACTTGCCGGACAGCCAGGCGGCGAGCCGCGACGAGGGGTCCTCGTCGACGGCGACCTCGACGCCGTCCGCATAGGGAAGGCCGGAAACGAAGTAGTTGGGGTTCCTCACGAAGGTCAGGCGCACGTTCGGCTCGTACCGCTCCAGCATCCAGGGCCCGGTGCCGACGCACGCCTCGGCCCGCTTGAGGTCGCCGAACTTCTCCACCGCCTCCCGTGGAACCACCCACATGACGGTGGTAGCCAAGTAGTCGAGCAACCAGGCGAACGGCTCCGACAGCGTGAACTTGACGGTGTAGGGGTCCAGCGCTTCGATCTTCTCGACCTGCTCCAGCATCGAGCGGTTCGGGTTGCCTTTGACTGTGAGGAAGCGCTCGTAGGTGTACTTGACGTCCTCCGCGGTCAGCTCGCGGCCGTTGACAGGGGGCTTGTTGTGCCAGCGCACACCCTTTCGGAGCTTGAAGACGTACGTGGTCTCGTTGGGCTGCGCCCACGACTCGGCCAGGTCGGGCTCGATGGGCATCGTCCCCGGCTTGACCTGCGCTCCCGATCTGACCCGAACCAGGCGGCTGTGAGTGAACGACAGGTTGGTGGCGATCCGGTGATGGTTGACGACCAGATGGGGGTCGAACCCGGATGCCGCTTCCTCCCCCCGGATGTGGAAGACCCCGCCCCGCTTGGGTGTCTGCGCGTCGGCCGGCGCGGGATCGAGCCAGTCCGCCGACCCGCCGGCCGTGGCCGCTGCCACCGCCCCGCCGCCCAGCCTGAGCATGTCCCGACGACTGATGTCCATCGCGATCCTCCCCGCGCGCCTCGCCGCGCCAGTTGGTGATGTGCGGCCTGAGCCGGACTCGCGCCCCCCCGGCCCGGATGCCGGTATCAGAAGCTCACCGGCAGCGCCTTGAGCCCGCGGAGCACCTGGGATTCGCGCCACTCGGGATTCTCGATCGCGAGCCCGAGCTTGGGCGCGCGCTGGAGCAGGGCCCCGAGGGCGATCTGCCCCTCGAGCCGGGCCAGCGGCGCACCGAGGCAGAAGTGGATGCCGAAGCCGAAGGCGATGTGGCGGTTGTCGGGGCGAGTCACGTCGAGCCGGTCGGGATCGGGGAACTGCGCGGGGTCACGGTTCGCAGCGCCGATGAGAGTCACCACCATGGCCCCCTTGGCGATCTTGCGGTCGCCGATCTCCACGTCCGCGTGCGCGAAGCGCGAGGTTCGCTGGACGGGGCCGTCGTAGCGGAGCAATTCCTCCACCGCGCTCGGGATCAGCCCGGGACCGTCGCGAAGCCTCTGGAGCTCGGCGGGATGGCGGAGGAGGGCCAGGAGGCCGTTGCCGATCAGATTGACGGTCGTTTCGTGGCCGGCGATGTAGAGGAGGATGCAGGTGGCCAGGAGCTCGCCCTCGGAGAGCTTGTCGCCCTGCTCCTCGGCTGCGATCAGGAGGCTCAGGAGGTCGGCCCGGGGATGCTTGCGGCGCTCCGGGATCAGGCTCCCGAAGTACTCGCCGAGCGCCCGCCGCGCCGTCCTGCCGTGCCGCACGATTTCCGTATCCGAGGGGAGCCCGATGGCGTCCAGGCTGCGCGCGATGTCGGCCGACCACTGCTTGATCGAGTCGCGATCCCCTTCCGGCACGCCGAGCATCTCGGAGATCACGGTGACGGGGAGCGGGTAGGCGAGATCGGCGATGACCTCCATCCCCCGAGCGTCCTGGACCCGGTCCAGAAGCTCGGCGACGATCTGTTGGATGCGAGGCCGCAGGCTCTCGACCACTCGCGGGGTGAAGGCGCGGTTGACCAGGGACCGCAGCCGTGTGTGATCGGGCGGGTCACGGAAGAGCATCGACCGGGGCATCCGATCTCCCTCGACGGCGCTTCCGTAGACCTGCTCGAGGAAGCCCTCGAATCCCGCCCGGCCGAAGCGCTGGTCGCGCAGGACCATCACGCAGTCGTCGTAGCGCGTGAACACCCAGAAGCCGAGGGGACTCAGGTGGACCGGGTCTTCCGCGCGCAGCCGGTGGTAGAACGGATACGGGTTCGCGTTGAACTCGGGGAGGAACGGGTCGAACAGGATCTCCGCAGCAGCCATGGTGCGGTCGATGGTAGACGAAGGCCGCTCGTGGAGCAAGCGGCGCGGTACAATGTCCGCGTGTCGCGTCGCGCGCTGCTTGTCCCGCTCGCCGTCCTACTCCTGCTCTCGCCCGTCGCCGCCGAGACACGGAGCGCGGTAGTCCCGCCGGGCGCCCTTGAGCTCATGGCGCACGTGGCCGCGCTCGCCGCGCCCGAGATGGAAGGGCGCGCCTCCGGCACGGCCGGCGGCGAGCGGGCCGGACGCTACATCGCCAATCGGCTCGCGGCCATGGGGCTCCGGGCCGGCGGGGACGCCGGGAGTTTCTTCCAGTCTTTCGTGGTGTCCACAGGCACCGCGGTGGGACCGGACACCGTGCTGGAGCGACTCGGGTCCTCGGCCAACCCCATGGAGGTCGGCCGGGACTGGATGCCTCACGGCGGCTCTCTGTCCGGCGAGGTGAGCGGGGAGGTGGTCTTCGTCGGCCACGGCGTGGTCGCTGCCGACCGAGGCTATGACGACTACGCGGGCGTCGATGCCCGCGGCAAGATCGCGCTGGCGCTCGACGGGGCGCCCGCCCATCTCGCCGGTCTCCGGCCGTCGCGGCTCGAGAAGCTCATTGCCGCCCGGCGGCATGGCGCGAGTGCGCTCCTGATCGCGGGCGACTCGCTCCCGCCGCTCGGGGCCACCGGGGCATCGGTCCGTCTCGTCTCCGGGGCGGTCACCCGCGCCGCCGCCGACCTGCTGCTGGAGCCGTCGGCGAAGACGACGGCCCAGCTCCGCGACGCGCTCGCGGGCTCTCGGGTCCCGCTCTCGTTCGCCACCGGCGTCGCGGCGCGCATTCGCGTCAACCTCGAGCGGGAGGACCGCCGCGCCGCCAACGTGATCGGGGTCTTGCCGGGCACGGACCCCGGGCGGGCCTCGGAGGCGCTGGTCCTGGGAGCGCACTACGACCATCTCGGGCGCGCCGGCGGCTCGGTGCATCCGGGCGCCGACGACAACGCTTCCGGCACCGCCGCTGTCCTCGCGCTGGCGCGGGCCTTTGCGGCGGCCGGCGGGGCGCCGCGCACGCTGGTCTTCGCGCTCTTCTCCGGCGAGGAGGTGGGGCTCCTCGGCTCCGCCCACTACGTGGGCCATCCCGCCGTGCCCCTGGACCGCACGGTCGCCATGCTGAACTTCGACATGGTGGGCCGGATGCGGGACCGGCGGCTCAACGTGGGAGGCGTGGAGAGCGGCACGGGGCTGCGCGCCCTCGTCGTGGAGGCCGCCGGGGGCGAGGCTCTCGACCTCGCCCTCCACGACACCCCCTTCGCTCCCTCGGACCATACGCCCTTCTACTCGGCCGGCGCGCCGGTCCTCTTCTTCTTCACCGATGCGCACCACGACTACCACACCCCGCGGGACACGGCGGACAAGATCAATGGGCCTGGAATGGCGGAGGTCGCCAGAGTCGCGACCCGCGTCGTGGCGGGGCTGGCCGGCGAGGCGCGGCCGACCTATGTCAAGCTCTCGCCCCCGGCGCCCACACGGCGCTTCAGCGGCGCGCGCGGCAGCGCCTTCCTCGGCGTCTCCGCCGACATTCGCGGCGAGTCCGATGGCCTCCGGCTCGCGTCGGTGCTCCCCGGCACCGCCGCCGCCCGCGCGGGCCTCGAGAACGGCGACGTGATCGTCCGCCTGGGCGATCAGCCCATCGACAGCTTCCAGGACCTGAGGCGCGCGCTCGAGCAGACGCGCCCGGGCGACGCCGTCGGCGTCGTTTACCTCCGCGACGGCGAGGACCATCTGGCTAGGGCGACCCTCGACGCGCACCCGTGATCTGCGGGCGGGAGCACACCGCGGCTGTCTCTACCGCATGAGGCGGTCCGGTCCGCTGCCGCGAGGGAGAGGAGGCGTCACCGCAGCTCCCTGAAGAAGGCGCGGATATCGGCCGCAAGCGCCGCGGGCTCTTCGAGAGCGGCGAAGTGGCCGCCCGAGGGCATCATGGTCCAGCGCTGGACGTTGTAGGTACGCTCGGCCCAGGCGCGCGGCGGGTGCAGGATCTCGCGCGGGAAGGACGCATAGGCCGTCGGTACCTCGATGCGCTGGTTATCGGGGATGGGCCAGGGGCCGTGACGCCGCGCGAAGTAGGGCCAGAAGGACGAATTGATGGCGCCGGTGAGCCAGTAGAGCATGATGTTGGTCAGCAGCACGTCCTTCGTGAACCGCCGCTCGACGTCGCCGCCGCAGTCGCTCCAGGTCCGGAACTTCTCCACGATCCACGCCGCGAGCCCCACGGGCGAGTCGGTGAGCCCGTAGGCGAGCGTCTGGGGCTTGGTCCCCTGGATCCACTGGTAGCCAGTCTCCTCACGCTCCCAGAAGCGAAGCTCCTCGAGGTACGCCTTCTCCTCGTCGGTCGGTTCGGCGGGCGCCGCGAGGTCGCGTCTCAGGCCGAGCAGGGTCAGGTGGATGCCCGCCAGGCGACCGGGGTAGGCCAGGCCGAGCCGCGACGTGATGAACGCGCCCCAGTCTCCGCCTTGAGCGCCGAAGCGCTTGTAGCCGAGGACGTCCGTCATCAGCCGGGCGAAGATATCCGCGATCTCGGGGATGCCGAAGCGCGGCTGGTTGGGCTTGAAGGAGAAGGTGTAGCCGGGGAGGGAGGGCGCCACGACCGTGAACGCGTCGGCGGGGTCGGCGCCGTAGTTACCCGGATCGGTCAGCATCGGGAGGAGCTTGTGGAACTCCCAGACGGATCCGGGCCAGCCGTGGGAGAGGAGGAGCGGCAGGGGCTTGGGCCCGACGCCCCGGAGCGTGACGAAGTGCACCTCGAGGCGGCCCATCGGCACCGTGAACTGGGGCAGCGCATTGAGCCTCGCCTCGTGAGCGCGCCAGTCGTAACGGTCGCGCCAGTAGGCGACCAGCTCCTTCATGTATGCCAGATCGGCACCGTGGCGCCAGCCGCCGTCGGGGATCTCGTCCGGCCAGCGCACGTTCGCCAGTCGCCCGCGCAGATCGGCGAGCGCGTCGTCGGGCACCCGGATCTTGAACGGCTCGAGCGCGATGCGGCTCATGCTCGGCTCATCCTCACGAAGGCCGCGATGGCCTGGCCGATTTCGGCCGGAGAATCCTCCTGGATGAAGTGGCTGCCCCTGACGGTGATCTCCCCCTGGTTGGGCCAGCGCCGGCAGAACTCGCGTTGCGCCCCGGTGAGGATGATCCCCGGATCGGCATTGATGAAGAGCTTGGGGATGTCGCTGCCGGCGAGCCACCGGGCGTAGGCGTCGGCGATCGCCACCACGTCGGCCGGCTCGCCGCCGACGGGAATCTCCCTCGGCCAGGTCAGGGTCGGCCGCCGGGACTCTCCCGGCTCCCGATACGGACGGCGATACACGGCCATCTCCTCCTCGGTGAGCCCGCGCAGCACGCTGGCAGGGAGGATGCGCTCCACGAAGACGTTCTTCTGGAGCACCATCTCCTCTCCGGCCGGGGAGCGCATGGCCCGGAAGATCTTGCGCGCCGTCTCGGGCCACTCCTCCCAGGTCACCGGCCGGACGAGCGCCTCCATGTAGACGAGACCGCCCACGCGCTCGGGGTGGCGCCGGGCCCAGTGAAAGCCGAGGGCCGAGCCCCAGTCGTGCATGACGAGGGTCACGTTGTTCCCGAGCCCGAGGGTGTCCAGCCAGGCATCGAGGTAGCGCGCATGATCGACGAAGCGATACGAGCCGGCCGGCGCCTTGCCCGAGTCGCCCATGCCGACCAGGTCGGGCGCCAGGCACCGGCCCTCCGGCTCCACGTGGGGGATGACGTTGCGCCAGAGATACGACGAGGTCGGATTGCCGTGGAGGAACACCACCGGATCGCCCTGGCCCGTGTCCACATAGGCCATCTCGGTGTCGAGCGCGCGGGCGCGACGGCGCGGGTACGGATCCGCGGCAGAGATGGGCGGCTGGCTCATGAAGTCACCTCGTTCGGCCGAGCGGGAGGGCGGTGATCACGGCACCAGGCCACGGCTCGAGGGTACCCCAAACCGGCGCCGAGGTCACCCGCCGGGAGGTGGCTGTTCACTCGCGGGATGGACTGGCCGAGGACGAGGGCCACGGGCATTGCGCACGCCCGGACGCCGTGGAGGCAGATCTCGGAGGTACCCTACCGGACTGTGATTCTGACGAGTGAGGGACCAACACCCAAGCACTCCCAACCACTGACGGCTACGAGTGCGAGATTGCCGAGGGCCTGGGCTGCCCAGGCGGCCAGCGCAATCCAGGCGCACCAGGGGGCACCATAACGGACCAGCCACGGCGCGAGAAGGTCGCCGAAGGTTCCCACGAACGCCAGAACAAGGACAGCCGCCTTCAGGCGCTCGGGCGTCGAAGTGGCAACGAACAGGTGGGCGAGGATCAGGAAGACGACAGCCATCACGAAGGCGTGGGCATGGCTCACCTCGAGGAGCTGCGTGAAGGTTTTGGGGAAGGCCATCACCTCGCCACGCTCGCCACCCCGGTAGTACGTGGCCACCGCGCTCGGAGTGACTCCGATGCGGCCGATCTGGGAGCCCAGCTGGCTGAAAAATCCGAGGCCGGCCAGGATGAGGAATCCCCCGTAGATGAGACGGAGCGAGCGTGGCGCGCGCCGCAGGGAGAACTGGCCTTTGGCGAATTCCCTCATGAGCGGATCTGGATTGCCTTCGCGCCGCCGGCGCGCCGCAACCGGAAGCCGGGCGTCGTGTACACGCCGGAGCGGTCGATCCAGCAGACGTCCACAGCCAGGGTCCGGGAGATCTGGCGCAGGGAGTTGCGACCCAGCACCAGAAGGGCGGTGGAGATGGCCTCCGCCCTGGCCGCGGAGTGAGCGAGCACCGTGACCTGAGCGAGGGCGGGGACCGGCCGTCCGGTTCGCGGATCGATGATGTGACTGAACGAGTCCCTCACGGATCGTGATGAGTACGCCTGCCGCCATACCCTCTCTGCTTTCCTTGTCGCGCTCCGGCACTTAGGATAGGCTAACATAAATAGTATGTCAAGGCTTATTTTATGGCTCAGGCTGGACGCTGTCTCTCCATCGAGTCGCCGTGAAGCCATTGCCCTTGTGTTGGGTCGAGCTGTACAAGACCATGATCACCTCGGACGCGCGCGGCTTGGTTCTCGTGGACCACGATTCGATCTCGAAGCCCTGAGAGAAGGGCTGCGCGACCTCGGGATACGCTGCGCGACGTTACGTGGAAGGCCGGAACGTCACGCGGGAGCGGCCGTAGGAGGAAAGTCCTTGCGCTCCTCCGGTCGGTGCGGTAGGGGTTCGAGTCGGAGAGGATTCCAGGGGGCTCGATGCTGATCCGGTTCTGGGGCACCCGCGGCTCGCTCGCCAAGCCGGGGCCGACGACGCTCCGCTATGGCGGCAACACGTCATGCGTCGAGGTCCGCGCGGCGGACGGCACCCTGATCGTGCTGGATTGCGGCACTGGCGCCCACGCCCTCGGGCTGGCGCTGGCTTCGAGCGGCCGCCCGGTGCGCGGGCACTTGATGATCACGCACACGCACTGGGATCACATCCAGGGATTTCCCTTCTTTGCGCCCCTGTTTTGTCGCGACCACGAATGGGACATCTACGCTCCCGGCGGGCTGGGCCAGCACCTGGAACGAACCCTGGCGGGACAGATGGAGTACACGTATTTCCCCGTGACGCTCGGGCAGCTCGCGGCCACGATCCGCTACCACGATCTCGTCGAGGGCAGCTTTGCGGTCGGCGACGTGCGCGTCATCACCACTTACCTGAATCATCCCGCGCTGGCTTTGGGCTATCGCCTCGAGGCCGGTTCGGTCTCGGTCGTTTACTCGGTCGATCACGAGCCTCACGCGCCCCTTTTCCCCGGAACCACCGATCCTGCCAGCGGGAGTGCCGGAGCCGGCCCGGTGCACGGCGAGGATCGGCGTCACGTGGAGTTCCTGGCCGGCGCGGACCTCATCATCCACGACGCGCAGTACACTCTTGACGAGTACCCGGAGAAGATCGGCTGGGGCCACACGCCGGCTGAATGGGCGGTGGACTACGCGCTCGCCGCTCGCGCGAAGCGCCTGGCGCTGTTTCATCACGATCCCCTTCGCGACGACGATGCGGTCGACCGGCTGGTGGAGGTCTGCCGACGGCGGGCGGCGCGTGAGGCAAGCGGGCTCGAGGTGTTCGCCGGCGCCGAGGGGCAGGTGGTGGAGCTCAGGCAACAGGGCGGGGCGACCCATCCGGTGAGATCGACAGAACCCGTGGCGCAGCGCGTGGGACCGGAGACGGTCCTCGTCGCCGATGACGATCCCACCATCATGAAGCTCCTGACCGTCAGCCTGGAAGCCGATGGCTTCCGGGTGTTGACGGCGAGTGACGGGGACACGGCCTTACGCCTGGCGCGCGCGGAGCGGCCGGCCTTGCTGTTGCTGGACTGGCAGATGCCAGGGGCGAGCGGCGTGGAAGTGACGCGTGCGCTTCGCGACGACGTGGATCCGCAGCTGCGTGACGTGCCCGTCGTGCTGATCACCGCCCAGGCGGGCCCCGAGAACACGGCGGCGGGCTTCGCGGCCGGCGTCACCGACTACCTGACCAAGCCATTCCGGCCGGCGCACGTGCGTGCCCGGGTGCGGGCCTGGCTCCTGCGGCGCGGGGCGAACCCGTGAGCACGCGCGACGCCGTCACGCTTCCGACGACGGCCGGCGCGGGCCCGAATCCCCGGCGGCTCGCGGCGTTGAGGGCCATTTCGCGAGTGACCAGCCTCCTCGTCATCGTGGCCGGGGGCGTCGCCCTGCTCGGGTGGCAGCTCGGCATCGCCGAGTTCAGCAGTTTCCTTCCGGGCCGTGTCGCGATGAACCCCCTGACCGCGGTCGGGTTCATCCTGGCGGCCGGCTCGCTTTGGCTGCAGCAGGCGCGTCCGGCCGAGACCGTTCAGGGGGCCCGCCTCCGGCGAGCCGCCCAGGTCAGCGCCGGTCTCGTCATCGCCATCGGCGTGACCACGCTGATCGGGTACGCCATCGGGGACAACCTCGGGCTCGACCAGATCATGTTCCGAGACCGGCTCGGCACCAACCGGATCGCGCCCAACACCGGGCTCAACTTCCTGCTGATCGGCGCGACCTTGCTCCTGCTGGACTGGGAGCCTCGTTCCGGATCGCGCCCGGCACAGCTCATCGTCCTCCTCCCGACCACCCTCGCCCTGACGTCGGTGCTGGGATACGCCTTCGGGGTGGGTGAGCTGTACGGGGTGTCCCGCCACATTCCCATGGCGCTACCCACCGCGATCGCCTTCCTCGCCCTCGGCGTCGGGAGCTTGTGCGCCCGGCCCGACCGGGGGCTTGTCTCGGTCGTCACCAGCGACCACGCGGGCGGCGTCCTCGCGCGCCGGCTCCTGCCGGCGGCGATCCTCATCCCCGGCGTGCTGGGCTGGTTCAGGCTCCTGGGCCAGCGGATGGATCTCTTCAGCGCCGAACTGGGCCTGGCGATCGTCACGGTGGCCAGCATCGTCGTCTTCGCCGCGCTGGTTGGGATCACGTCCCGATCGCTCGATCGAGCGGAACGGCGGCGAAAAATCGGCGAGCGTCGACTCGCCACCCAGTACGCGACGACCCGCATCCTCGTCGACTCGAGGACTCTTGACGAAGCGATGCCCCGGATTCTTCAATCGGTCGGCGAGAGCCTGGACTGGGTCATGGGCGCCCGGTGGACTGTCGATCCGGACCACCACGTCCTCCGCTGCGCCGAGCTGTGGACGGCCCCCTCCTGGGCGCTTCACGAGCTCTTGGAGGCCAACCGGCGTACCGCGTTCCCGCCCGGCGTCGGCCTCCCCGGCCGGGTGTGGAGCGAAGGCCGCGCCGCCTGGATCCCCGACGTCGCCACGGATCGGAACTTCCCACGGGCGATCTACGCGGGCAGGGACGGGCTCCATGGGGCGTTCGGGTTCCCCATCGTCGGCCCCAACGGGTTTCTCGGCGTGATGGAGTTCTTCAGCCCGGAGATCCGTGAGCCCGACGAGGATCTGCTCCGGATGTTCGACGCGGTGGGGGGCCAGGTCGGGCAGTTCATCGAGCGGAAGCGGGCCGAGGCTCTACTCGAGCGCGCCAAGGTCGCGGCCGAGACGGCGACCCAGGCGAAGTCGGAATTCCTCGCGAACATGAGCCACGAGATCCGAACGCCGATGAATGCCATCATCGGCATGTCGACACTCCTGATGGACACACGGCTGGACGACCCGCAGCGGGAGATCGCCGAGACGATCCAGGTCAGCGGCGAGCATCTCTTGACGATCATCAACGACATTCTCGACTTCTCGAAGATCGAATCAGGGAAGCTGGAGCTGGAGCAGGCGCCGTTCGATCTGGCCGAGTGTGTCGAGGAAGCCGTTCAGCTCCTGGCATCCAGAGCCGCCGCAGGAGGTCTGGAGCTCACCTACCACCTGGACGACACGGCGCCCCCGACGCTGATCGGAGACATGGCCCGCCTTCGGCAGATTCTCGTCAACCTCTTGAGCAATGCGGTCAAGTTCACGCCGCCGGCCGGAGAGATCGGGATCATGGTCTCGTCCCGGCCCGTGGAGGGGTCGCGTCGGGAAGTGCATGTCGCCGTCCGCGACACGGGGATCGGGATCCCGCCGGAGCGCTTCGATCGCCTCTTCAAGTCATTCAGCCAGGTGGACGCCTCGACGACACGGCGTTATGGCGGCACGGGTCTCGGGCTCGCCATCTCGCAGCACCTCTGCGAGCTGATGGGGGGACGCATCTGGGCCGAAAGCGAGGCCGGCAAGGGCTCGACGTTTCACTTCACCATCGTGGCCGAGGCCGCTCCGACCGCGGCGCGAGCCGCGAGCCGGAGCGGTTGTCCCGAACTGGCGGGCAAGCGCGTGCTCATCGTCGATGACAACCGGACGAACCGGCGCATCTTGAAGCTCCAGACGGAGCGGTGGGGGATGTTTGCCCGGGAGACGGGCTCGCCGCGCGAGGCGCTCGAGTGGGTTCGGTCGGGTGACCCCTACGACGTCGTCCTCCTCGACTACCAGATGCCCGACATGGATGGCATCACGCTCGCCGGAGAAATCCGCGCCCTGGGCGGTAGCAAGTCTCCGACCCTCGTCCTCCTGTCGTCTGTGGGCCAGTCGCTTCCCGCCGCGCACCAGAAGGCCGGCCTCGCCGCCGTGCTGTCGAAGCCGTTGAAGCTCTCGCTGCTCTACGACCGCTTGCTCGAAACCGTCGGGCCGGCCGGAGTGATGTCGCGCGCGGCCGTCTGTGAGCCGCTCGAGAAGGCCGTGGCGCCCACGGCTCCATTGCGACTTCTGCTCGCCGAGGACAATGCCATCAACCAGACGGTGGCCCTGCGCCTGCTCGAGCGATTGGGCTACGCTGCCGATACGGCGGCCAACGGTCGGGAGGTGCTGGATCGCCTCGGCCGGCGGCCCTACGACGTGGTCCTGATGGACGTCCAGATGCCCGGGATGGATGGGCTCGAGGCGAGCCGCGCGATCTGCGCGCGCTGGCCGCCTGGCGGCCGCCCCCGCATCATCGCCATGACGGCGGAAGCGATGGAGGGCGACCGCGAGCGATGCCTCGCGGCGGGGATGGATGATTACGTCGTGAAGCCGATCCGCCTCGATGAGTTGAAGCGAGCGCTCCAGCGGTGTGCTCCTCTGACGAAGCCGCAGAGGGCGGACGAGGAGCCAGGCCCCGCGAAAGATACCAATCGGACCCCGCTCGACCGCGCGGTCCTGAATGATTTGCGCGAGGACCTGGGCGATGCCTCCGCCCTGCGCGCGGTGATCGGGGAGTTCCTGAACGCGACCCCCTCGATGCTCGCCCAGTTGCGCGATGCCGCCGCCCGCGCAGACACCGCGGCGGTTCGGGCCCTCGCCCATACCCTCAAGGGCACCAGCGCCACCCTGGGAGCACTTGCCCTATCCGAGCAGTGCGCCGAGCTCGAAGAGCTGGCTCGAACCGGACACGGCTCTGACGTCGTCGAGCGGGTGAGGACGATCGAGACTCACTATGCCGCGATCGATCGGGCCCTGAGGGCCGAGGTCGGCGAGTCTCCGTCCTGACACTCCGTTGCCCGGGGGCAAGGAGCGTCAGGCCCCCGTCGCCATGCTCGACGGTCCGCCCACGGAAGCCGACGGCGACAGGGTCCGATCTCCCGAGGCCTTGCGGCAACGCGGGGTCACGGGACAGGCGCAGCGACCGAGAAAATGACCAGCGTGGCCGACCCGACGGGAGTCCTCCAGAAGCGGGTCGCGTTCCCCGACGTCACGGCCACGTACTGCTCGTTCGGCGACTAAGAGATCAACGAGGGGTCGTACGCAAGAAGCGATCGGGTGACAGCGATTGCCGCGGATCGCAGAATTCTACGGGATCGTGGTCTACATGTATTACCGTGATCACGGTGTTCCTCACTTTCATGCACTCTATGCCGGGCAGGAGGCTGTGATCGCGATTGAGGGTTTGCGGCTACTCGAGGGGCGTCTGCCGAGACGGGCCCTTGCGCTTGTGAGAACATGGGGCAGACTACATCGCGAGGAGCTGGAACGCGACTGGGAATTGGCACGGGCTAACCGCCCTCTGCGGCGGATCGCTCCTCTCGAATAAGGAGCCCAGGGAGATGAAGTGGCGGGTCGTGAAGGCTGAGGTGTCCGGAGCGCATTCGCTCGATCTGACGTTCAAAGATGGCACGCGGAAGCAGGTCAATCTTCTGCCATTGCTGGAGGGCCCGGTGTTCGAGCGCCTCCGGGACCCGGCTTTCTTTGCGCGGGTCCTGCTCGATCCTGTGGCCGGAACTGTCGTGTGGCCGAATGGAGCGGACATTGCTCCCGAAACGTTGTATGAGCTCCCGGCGCAGAGGAAGAACCGCGCGGCTCGACGATCGCCGAACCACGCGCTCCAACGGACCGGGGCTCGCGCTGCTCGCCCCGGCCGCTGACCGCCACCGTTGATGTGACTTCAACTGTATGATGTCTAGAACGCCGAATCCCCATGGAGCGGCCCGCGGCGGGATTGAGTCCAACCGGTTCTATCCGCCGGGGACAATGCTGGCGGCGAACTCCGCCCGCGCCGCCCGACGGATAGGATCGCATTCGTTCGGCGACTTCATGGAAGGCTCGTATCACGTAGGCGTCGACGGATGCCGCGCGGGATGGATCGCGGTCACCCGGAGTCGTGGCAGGCTCCAGCACGCGCTCTTTTCGACCATGCGGGAACTGATGGCGGCCTACGAGGACGCGGAACGGATCCTCGTAGATATCCCGATCGGGTTGCCCTGGAATGGCGTAGCGACCCGGCCCTGCGGTCGGCTTGCTCGCTCAGTCCCCGGTGCACCCCGACGGGGGGGGGTCAGCGCCGCGTCTCGAACCTGAAGCTCGGGACAGCCCACCCCTCCCCCCGGGGGCTTGGCCGTCTCGGCGCCACTTCGCCGCTACCTCACCGACCCACCCACCGAGGGCCACTTGACGCAGCACCTCATTGGGCAGACCCTGGGCACGAGCAGTCTGCCTCCGCTCCAGGCTGCCAGGTGATCGGCAGTCTTCCCTTCAACGGTCGTTCTTCAGAAGGAGGAGTCCCATGAGAATGGCGAGGCGTGCGTCCCTGGTTGTCGTGACGGTGTTGCTGTTCGCGTCTGTCCCCGTTGGCGCCCAGCAGCCGGTGGCGCCGCCGCCGCCGCAGGTCCCCTACGGCGCCCCGATCGGCCTGGAGCAGGCCAAGAAGGTGCTCGCAGGCGCCGAGGCGGAGGCAGTGAAGAACAAGTGGAACATGGTCATCGCCGTCCTCGATTCGGGCGGCAACCTCGTCATGCTCGAGCGCATGGACGGCACGCAGTTGGGCAGCATCGAAGCCGCCAAGGACAAGGCGTACTCGGCGGTCCTCTACCGACGGCCCACCAAAGTGTTCCAGGACCTCGTTGGACAGGGCGGCCCCAACCTCCGGCTGCTGAAACTGAGCGGCGCCAGCCCACTCGAGGGTGGGATCCCGCTCCTGGTGGACGGGAAGATCATCGGCGCGGTCGGCGTGTCCGGCGCTGCGTCCGAGCAGGATGCGCAGGTCGCCAAGGCCGGCGCCGACGCGTTGACGAAGTAGGAATGCGTCCGGCGGGCCGGCGCAGCAACGGCCGGCCCGTCGTGACTCCGGCTGCGCGCCCGGGGCCCACGCACCTACGACTCGCAAGATCTTGTACGGTGTAGAGCTAGGCGGATAAGCCGGACCGCGGTAACGGGCGGGCTAACAGCAGGCTCGAGTGGGCTGGCTCGGCGCCGGCCGCTCAGCCTGATCGCTAGGCGGCGAACTGCACAATATGAAGCTACTCGCCACGGCGATGGGCATAGTCATCGCTGCCGTTGGCGTTGTTGGTATTGCAGCTCCGTCGGTCCCGCTCGAGTTCGGGCGGTCGCTGCAAACGCCGAGCGCACTCTATCTCGTTGCGGCCGTACGCGTCATTTTCGGCGCGGTACTCTTGTGGGTTGCGGCGGCGTCGCGCATGCCAAGAACCCTTCGCGTCATCGGCATCGTCATCGTCGTCGCGGGGCTGCTCACACTGTTCTTCGGCGTCGACCGGTCCCAAGCCATGCTTGGCTGGTGGTCGCGTCAAGGGCCATTGTTGATGCGGGCCTGGGCGGGCGTGGCTGTCATTTTCGGTCTCTTCATCGTCTATGCCGTCAGTTCTCCTCGCCGGCGCTGAGCAACCCGGCGTTCAACCGGACCGTGTTTGGCGGGCGTCCTTCGGCGCCCGGCGGCACGGCCGGTTAACTTTGCTCGTTGGGCGGACCTAGGAGACTCGGAATGACGACAGCCTCTGTTCTCTGGCGTCGACTGGACACCCCGGGCCACGATGCCTGTCGCCTGGAGGGAAGTGATGCCGGTTGGCAGATCGATGGCACGGCCGTCTTCCGGGAAGACGGAGTGCTCGCGCGGCTCGACTATCAGGTCGGATGCGATCTCGAATGGGTTACTCAGCAAGGGCATGTGTGTGGCTGGCTCGGGCCGCAGCATGTTGAGTTCACCATAGTGCGGACAGCCGGAGGAGTGTGGACCCTCAACGGTGAAGTTGTTGCGGAGCTGGGGAGCTGCGTCGATCTCGATCTCGGCTTCACTCCGGCGACGAACCTGCTACAAGTCCGCCGGGTGGCTTTGGCCGAAGGTCAGGCAGCGGATGTGCCGGTCGCCTGGCTTGACGTGCAGGCGGGTACCCTCGAGATTCTCCCCCAGCGTTATGAGCGGCGGGCTGCTGCGGCCTACTGGTATGAGGCGCCGCGCTTCACCTATGCGGCCTTGCTCGAGGTCACGCCAGTCGGTTTCGTCCGCCTGTATCCTGGACTGTGGGAGATGGAACCCTGAGCATGACTCGAGGCTCGCGCAACCCATAAGGATTGAGACGACCGCCGCGGTCGTTTCAATCCGATGTTCAAGAAGCCCGGTGTGCGCATCGGGGTGCCAGCGGGATATGGGGAATGCCTCGGGAGGGCTGGGACGGCAGCGAGCGCTACGACGACGGCGGGGAGCCCGAAGGTCCCTCAGGCAACCCGTGGCGCGGGTCCAACAGGCTCTTCACGCGCGCCGCCGAACGCGATGGAGCCAGGGTGAGCGTCACAATGACGATGGCGCGTAATGACGGGCACACCGAGGCCGTGCCCGTCCGTGAACGTCGCGGACCGGGTCAGCGAGGGGGCGCCGGGGCGCCTCGCTGCCAGCGGAGCGCTCACGATGGGCGGACGCCGCGGGCGTGCCGCGCGGCTCAGGGCCCCGCCGGCACGGCGCTGAGGGCGGCGGACTCCCCGGCCCGGGGGCCAAGCGCGGCGAGGGAGCCGATCGCGGAGTCTCCGGGCAGGAGCAAGCGGGAGAACCGCAGGGCACCCCCGCACTGATGGCAGCGCAGGGCCGTCGGAGGCTCGCTGGTGGTCTCGGGGGCCACGAGCGCAAACCCGCTGGCCATCTCGATACGGGCTTTGACGTCCTCCAGGGACACCGAGGCGCTGGGCGAGAGGAAGCCGTAGTAGCGCACCTTCATGAACCCCCGCGGCAACACGTGCTGGAGGAAGCGGCGCATGAACTCCATGATCGGCAGGGTCATGGTGCGCACCCGATTGCTGTGCGGCTTCTGATACCGGAAGCGTACGTGGTGCGCATCGACGGCCAGGATGCGGTGCTCCCCGATCGCCACCTTGAACACGTAGGGCGCCAGGTACTGCAGCGCCCCGCTGCCGTCGCCGGCGGCCTGGCAGTTGACGTTCCACTCCATCGCCCAGACCTCGGCCGGGATCTCCCCGAGCAGGCCGTGCGAGTCGATCCGGTCGCGAAACTTCGCCCGAACGATCCGCGACAAGGCCGGGACTGGCAGATAGAACCCGGGGCGGGCGGGATGCCAGCGCCCGTCCGCGCTGCTCAGCGCGCCGCCCACGACGACATAGTGAATGTGGGGGTGATACTGCAAGGTGCGGCCCCAGGTGTGCAAGACCCCGAAGAAGCCCGGCACATCCCCGCCGATGTGCC
>WNGF01002522.1_pt1 | contig 25521 bp, 18 predicted proteins | sample 5400641 | NCBI WGS metagenome assembly WNGF01 (sample SAMN13153371, study PRJNA577476) | soil metagenome | isolation source: 80 cm soil or saprolite under grassland replicate 2 | place: USA:California | collected 2016-06-15 | reverse complement strand
TCCCTCCCTCGAGACGGACGTAGTAGCCGTACTTGACGGTGGCCTCGAGATCGATCAGGCCCGGGATCACGGTGCCGCCCACCGAGCCCATGGTGCAGGCGTCGAGATCCACAGAGGTCGCCCCGGTCTCGTCGGCTCCGATGCGGAAGCGCAACAGGCCTCCGCCGTAGATGAGCGGAAAGACCTCCTGCTGATAGCTGCCGGTGATCTCGAGGAAGACGTGTCCGGCGACCTTGGCTTTGAGGATCTCGGCCGAGAGATCCGCCCCGATCCTGAGCTCCCCGCGGATCTTCCCGACCCCGCATTCGATAGGCTCGCCGTCTTCCCCCTCCAGCTTGAAGCCGACGAAGGCCGAGAGGCGGAAGGTCGTGCCGGAGAACGAAACATCCACATGGAACGGTGCCGGCATGCCCTCGGGGTCGGCCGTCGGCGAGAGGCTCTGGAGCAGCGTGAGGATGTCTTTGGCGGCGTCGAGAGCCGGCGCGAGGATCACGTTCGGCTTGGGGAAGTCATCGAGGGCGTCCGTGGGCGAGTGAATGTCGTGAACGATCGTCATGATGTCGCCGAGGGGATCGAACGAGAGGATCTGGCTGACCCGCTCGACATCGATGTTCCAGGTTTTTGCCGTATCGACGATGAATCGCGTCGGGCCGCCGCTGCCGTCGTTGTAGTTGAGATCCGAGAGCCACGTGCTCAGATCGACGAGCGGCCGCTTGAAGCCGGGCGGCGCGGGGAAGGAGACCTTGTCGGGGACAAACCTGAGCACGCCCGACGTATTCGACAACGGGTAAGGCTTGTCGAAGGGAATCGCGTCGGACACCGTGGGGAAGATGCCGCCGGCCCGCAACATCGCGTAGGGGTCGGCCAGGGTGGGCGGCAGAGTGCTGGTGATGTCCGTGGCGTTGAACTCGACCTTCGGGCGCGAATACAGAATGCGCTGGCTATGACCCGCGAAGAGGAACGCGTAGTCGGTGACGGGCGGACTCAGGAGGTCGGCCGGGTCCGCCCAGCGCAACGGTTTCGCGGACAGGCCACTCTTGGCCGCGCCCTCCCGGACGAGAGGGATGCCGAGCTGCGCGCTGACCGGCTCGACCTTGCCCGCCGCGTTGTGCACGCGCACGACGCTCCAGTGCCCCGATGCCGGCAGGATCGGACTCCCCTGGACGGCGACCGCGAATTGCCCGGGCGGAGCGGGTGCCGAGAACACGCCCGTCACCCGCTTCTCGTGTTGCGACTTTCCGATCTTGATGACGCAGTCCACCGATCCGCCAATGAGGCCCTGCAGCCCGAAGAGCTCATTGAGCTCCGCCACGGTCAGCGCGCCCACTCCTGCGGGACCCGCCGGAGCCGGGACCGGGATGCGCTGGATGAATCCCAACTGCCGCCGGGCCGGTACCCGGCCGTCCTTGTTCTGGCCCCGCGTGACCCCTTCGATCTCGATGTCGGTATCGAAGTACACCGCCTGGACCGGAGCGGCGCCGCCGCCGAGCGGAATGATCTGATCCGTGTCGCGTATTTCGCGGATGTTGAACATGCCATGGGCGGCACCAGGGTGGAACGTCACGCCCGGGGCAGCCTTGTGCCAGAAGAGACCCGGCGTGGTCGCGACCCAGCCGCTGTCCCAGCGGATGACGGAGCCGCTCCCGTAGCGCTCGATGGTGATGGTGCGCACCACCGTCGCCTGGCACGGCCAGAGGATGCTGGTCATCTGAATGCGTTCAAATGAGGTCCGCCCGTGGAACGCGTCGAACGCCACCTGCGTGATGCTGACCGGCGCGTCGGAATCATTGACCCAGTTGCTGAAGATGTTCGCTCCGTAGCCGGAGAGATCGATGCGCGTCACCGGCACTTCGTCGTTGAACGTGCCGTCGAAATCGGACTTCAGAGTTCCGAGCACGGACGTCAGATCCGGCGTCGGGGCCGGAACGATGTTGTCGAGGTGGCGCGCACCGCCCGGCAGCACTGGACGAGTCCGAAGGATGGCCGCCAGAGCCTCGCCCGCCAGGGCGCGCCCCGCGCGAAGGCTGATCTCACGCGCGCCCGTCAGATCCTTGAGAGCCGGCTGGAGCAGCTGGAGATCGGCGGGTACAAGGAACGCGCGATCCCTCCGGTTCAGGAGGGCCACGGCATCGATGCCGAAGGGCAGGGTGAAGAGAACGGAGGCCTGAGCCCCATCGTCATGGTACGCACGCACCAGCTCCGTCGCGACCGGGATGGGTGCGATGGGCACCAGGCGGACCGAATTCGCTCCCAGCAAAGCGGGGGACCCGTCGGTTGGCGATCGAAGAGTGACCGGAACTTTCGGATCAGTGGTCAGCGGATTCGGAAGGTTCTGAACGGGCTCCCACTGGAACTCGGGAAACAGGAAGGTGCGGGTGTTCAGGGCCGCGGTGGAAAGCGACAGATCGCGGATAGTGAGCGAGGGGCTGGCCCGGCCGGTGAGGGCCATCGTGACGCCGAGCTGGTCGGCGTTGGACGAGACGTCGAGAAGCGTCAGGCCGTGGGGAGACACGTCGCCGAGCCACGTCGAGAAGCGGTCGAAGAAGACGTTGCGTTGCCCCGCCTGAGGGATTCGGGGAAGCACCGGCTCGAACTGGCCGGTGGTCGACGTCAGCTCGATGGCGAGAGCGGGGGCGGCTGGGTCGTTCCATGCCACCTGCGCGTGAACGGCGACCGTGCCGTCGGGGACGTCGCGGTTCAGGATCGGCTCGAAGTTGGCGGCGTAGGGATCCGGCAGCGTCGGGACGAGCTGGTAGAGCCCGAAGTAGAGGTTGAGGACACCCTGATCGATCCGGTGGCCGTCAACGACGGGACCGTTGAGCGAGAGCTGGCGGATCAGAGTGGTGGTCAGGAGCGCGTTGGTCAAGGCCAGCGCGATGGGGCCACGTGCGCTGGCTTGAGGCTGCGGGGTGCCGAGGAAGAGGTCGAGCCGACCGGGACGCTGGAGCAGCGCATACGTCACGTCGATCGGATTGTCGATGCGATGGCCGCTCACCGCGAGGGGCCGATCGAAGTGCGGGAGGGCCGTGCCGGTTGCCTGGATGCTGTCGAATCCGGTCTTGTCGCTCACGAACCACAGGCTGAAACGGTTCCGGAAGGTGATGTCGAGAGAGGAGCGAACTTTCTCGGACTCCTGCCAGAGCTCGAAGGTCTGTCGGGCGCTTGGCCCCGACGCGTGGCTGATGAACAAGAGCGTAGAGCCATTTGCAAGAATGTCGACCCGGGTCAGCGCGACCAGGGGCCCGGCGAGAGCGTGCCACCGGGCCTGGAGACCCGCGCCGACGGAAATCAGCAGGTAGCCCGCCCCCGCCGCCTCGCCAAGGGAAGTCGGCGGTGAGACGCTCACGGGCAGCGACCAGGCGGCGCGCTGCACCGTGGCTGCTCCGGCCGGAATGAACAGTGTCGAGCGAACGCCGCTCACGTGAAGATCATGGGAGGACGCCGAGAGAGGTACCAACACCTGACGGAGGTCAGCATCGTAGGTCGTGGCAGCGTGATTCCGGGTCAAGGCGAACGAACTTCCATACGCGGACAACGAAGCAGGTCCGGTTTCGACCGCGTGCAGCTTCGCCGGCGCACACACGAAGGTCACGCTGTCGGGGAGTGTGACGCTTGTGTTCGTCGCGTCGGCCCCCGGTCCGGAGGCCGGGCCGGCGACCGCCGCCCCGTGGTCCAGCGTGACTCTGAGGGTGATCGTCTCTCCAGGCTGCACGACCAGCACGTCACCGGTGAGGTGATCATGGCTCCCGATGATGAGGGTGCCGCCTGTGATTCGAACGCCTGCGTACCCTCCTGCCGGCGCGCTGGCGGAGAAGAGACGGGCCGCGATCCAGATTGAGCCGGCGGGGATCGTGATGTTTACACGGGGTGCCGGCCGGGCCAGAATGCGGGGCGTCGCGAACGGCAGCAGGAGGAAATCCTCGCCGGTGGCGCTTCGGCGAACGTGGAGTTGCTTCGACATGGTGAAGAGGTCGTGCCAGATGAGCCTGCCGGCGCCATCGATAAAGGGGCCGAAGGTGCGCGCGGGGGCGAGCGCCGTGGACCATTCCGGAATGGCGGGATCGATCGCCAGGCGAAGCGGGGATTCGCGACGCACGAGGCGAACCGGGGTGGCGGCTGGCCGCGCGGAGAGGTGCTGGGCGATCACGTATTGAAGCTCGGCAGTCAGTCGGTCGTCCGTGGATGCCGCGGCAGCCGATTCAACATGAACCTCACCGGTTGGCTGTCCGAGGCTTTCGAGGAACGCACGCCGGAGATCGTTGAGCTCAGCGACGGTCGTTCCGGCGGTGGGTTGCAGATCGCCGGTAGCGGCACGGAGAGACGCGAGCAGGTCGGGCCGGTTCATCGGCGAGCAACCTCTATCTCGTTATCGTTCACCACGGAGTCCCCAAAACTGGGAGTGAATCATACACCTCAACGAAAGCGAACGGCCGGACGCTCTCGAAGGAAACGGGCTAGAATCGCCCCATGAAGATCCGCATCGGAGTGGGGGCGGCCGGCGCGTCCTCGACGCCGGAGGCGCTGGCCGAGCTCGTGACGGGGCTCGATGAGCTGGGGTTCGACTCGCTGTGGCTCTCGGAGGTGCTGACTGGTCCCGTGATCGATCCCGTCGTGGGCCTCGCCTGGGCGGCGGCAAGCAATCCGCGGGTGAAGCTCGGAACCACGATGCTGTTGCCGGGGCGCAACGTGGTGCGGCTCGCCAAGCAGCTCGCGAGCCTGGACGTGCTGTCCAGGGGGCGGCTCCTGGTGACGCTGGTGTCCGGGCTCACGTACGCGCCGGAGCGTGAGGCCATCGGCGTCGAGCCCAAGCGCCGCGGCGTGTTCATCGACGAGGCGCTGCCGCTCTTGCGGCGCTTGTGGGCGGGGGAGACGGTGAGCCACGACGGCGTCGCCGGCAGCTTCCGCGACGTCAAGCTCTCGCCGCTGCCGGTGCAGGAGCCGCTCGAAGTGTGGCTGGGCGGCACGGTGCCCGCCGCGCTCGACCGCTGCGGGCGATTGTCCGACGGCTGGCTGCCGTCGCTGTGCACACCCGAAGAGGCGGCAGCGGGGCGCGTCGTGATCGACGAAGCGGCGGCCAAGGCCGGGCGCTCGATCAGTCGCGAGCACTTCGGCGTGAGCATCGGCTACGCTCGCGTGCCGATCGACCCGGCCACCGCGCGCATGATGGCCGCCCGCCGTCCCCGAGCCGTCGAGCTCACGCCGGTGGGGTTGCCGGCTCTGCGTCAGCTCATCGAGCGCTTCATCGGCGTCGGCTTCTCCAAGTTCGTCGTGCGCCCGGTGGCGCCGCCGGCGTCCTGGCGCGCCGAGCTCGAAGCTCTGTCCGCGGCGGTGGGTGACCTCCAGACCTGACGAGACACCTCGCTCGCCTAAGTGCTCTGCTCGCAAGCGAGGGCATCGCGCGCCGCTCGTCCAGGGGGCCCGAAAGACCGCCGAGGTGGAAGCCTCTACCCGGCAGATCGTTCCGACCGCTTCGCCTTCCGGTTGTGCATCGGGCTCATGCGCATTCGTCTGCGCGAGCTGGATGCTGATACAGTCGCCGCGGGAGGAGAGGCATCCGCTCCAGCTCCTCGCCTCCACTGGAAGAGGGGAGGGCGCTCCGGTAGAGGGGGAATATGAAAAAGCTCCGGATCGTGGCTGGTGCGATCGTGGCGGTGCTCCTGGTGGCGCTCGTCGTGCTGCGCGTGGTCGGGCTCGATCCCAAGGAGCGCCGCGCCGGCCTCTGGCTCACGGGGGAGGTCGTCGCCACGCCCGTCACCGATTGGTCCTTCACCGACAAGTACCGCAACATCTATGTGCAGACGAAGACCTGGTACCTCGTTCCGCATTCGGTGACGACGGGATGCGTGGCGAAGGACGGCAAGCTCTATCTGACCTCCACGTACCGCCCCGGTCTGCAATTCCCCCGCGACCGGGCCTGGAACCGGAACATCGTGCGCGATCCGCACGTGCGGCTGAAGATCGGCGACAAGCTCTACGATCAGACCCTGGCACTGGTCACGGATGAGGCCGAGAAGGACGCCGTGCTCGAGGCCAAGGCCAAGAAGTACCCGCAGCTGCCCGTGTTCGAGAAGAGCCGCGTCTTTGTCTTCCGCGTTCAGCCCGGCTAGATCGGATGATGCACGAACCGCGTTCCCTCCTCGCGGCCGGCGGGGCAAGGCTTCGAGTCTGGCAGCTCGGGTTGCCCTGGCTGATCACCGCCGGCTGCTTCATCTATCTCTATGGCCGGCTCGCCCGGGCCGCGGCCGCCGAGGGAAGCGGGCTCGGCTCCTATCTCGCCGCCATCTTCGAGAACGTCAGCTGGTCGCGCTGGCTCATGCTGATGATCCCCTACTGCGCGCTCTTCGTCCTCATCGACAGCGTGTTCGTGTGGCGCGTGATCACGTGGTTCAACGCGCGGCTCCGCTATACCGACGTGCTGCCCATCCGCGCCAGCGCCTACATCCTGTCCATCGTCAACGAGCAGGTCAGCAAGGGCGCCATCGCGCTCTACGTGAGCCGGCGCCACGGCATTCCCGCCTGGGAAGTGGGCTCCAGCATGCTCTTCATCATGTTCTGCGAGTAGTACTACCTGCTGACGTGGGCGACGGTGGGCGTCCTCCTGCAATGGCACCGGCTGCCCCAGGTGTTCCACCTCATCCCGTGGCTGGCCGTCGTCTCGGCCGCCGTCTTCGTGGTCTTCCATCTCTTCTTCAGCGGGCGCCTCTCGAGTGGACGCGTGGGATGGGGCGGGGCCGTGCGCAATCGTCCGCTCTTCCGCGCCTTCCGGACGGCGCGGCTGCGCCACTACGCGGCGGCGGTCGCGCTGCGCTCGCCTGCCATGCTGGCCGCGGTCGTGGTCTACGCGCTGTCCCTCAAGCTCTTCGGCGTCTCGGTGGGATTCACGGAGATGCTCGGCTATCTGCCCGTGATCTTCTTCGGCGCAGCCATGCCCGGGCCCATGCACTCCGTGGCCATCGTGCTGTGGGTGCTGCTCTTCCCCGAGCGGCCGGGCGCCATGACCACGTTCGGCTTCGTCCAGCACAACTTCTTCATCCTCTTCAATGCCGGGCTGGGTCTCCTCTTTCTGCGCCGGGCTACCCGCGAGCTTCTCACGAAAGCGCCCTGACCGCCCGCAGCCGCTCGCCCATCGAGATCAGGGTGCCCGCCACGAGGATCCAGACGAGAAGCGTGAGGAGCGGCTCCAGGAGGGTGAGCCCGAGGCGGATAAGGAGGTCGCCGCCGAGGGGGGCGAAGTAGAGGATGCCGTTGTAGCGGCCCAGCCGGCTCGTGCGAAGGGTGCGGTCTCGATGCAGCCAGTACGAGTCCGCGACGTACTGGGCGAAGGCCGCCGCGACGAGGACGGGCAGGATCCACGGGAGGGCGCCGCGCGAGGCGCCGGCGGCCAGGCCGCCCGTCACGAACAGGAAGTCGACCGTGTGGTCGAAGGTGCCCCCCGCCGCGCTCGCCGTGCCGCGACGACGGGCCAGGGGCCCGTCGAGCAGATCGGTGGCGATGGCGACCACGAACATGAGCGCGTCCAGCGTCGCGTAGCGGGTGCCGCCGCGAGCCATGAGCACCGCGAACGGCGCGACGAGGAGGAGGCGGAGGGCGGTCAGGACATTGGCCATGAGTCGTCGGTGGCGCGTCAGGCAGTGTACCATCGCCGCTCGCCGCTTGCGGGTCCGCGCCGGAATCAGTAGCCTACGGCCAGCCATGGACGATCTCGTTATCTAGGCTCTGCGGGCCAGAGGGCGTTCGTCGCTCGGTGCTTCACGCTCAGGAGGTGGACATGACCGCCGCGACTCACGCGGAACTCACGGGAGCCTGGAGGGACATCGCGGGCTCACTCTTCAGGCTGGGCGCCACGTCTTACGGTGGACCGGCCATCATGGGTGTCATGCAGGCCGAGTTGCAGGAGAAGCGGAAGTGGGTGTCGAAGGAGCGATTTCTTGAAGGTCTCTCGGTGGCGAACATGCTGCCGGGCGCGACGGCGACCCAGCTCGGCATCTTCCTCGGCTACGCGCGCGGTGGTTGGTGGGGTGGGCTGATTGGAGGACTCTGCTTCGTGGCGCTGGCGTTCTTCATCATGCTCGCGCTCACGATTGCCTACGCCACTCTGGGCGTCACGCCGATCGCACGCGGCGCCCTCTACGGGCTGGGCCCGGTCGTTATCGGCCTCTTCGCGGTTGCGGTATTTCGCCTCGGTAGGTCCGCGATGAGTACTGTACCTGAGGCGGTCATTGGCGTGGTGGCAGCGGCCGCGTCGACCTGGACTCCGCTGGGGATCGTCGCCATCCTGGTCCTGGCCGGTTGTGCGGGGCTGGTTCTCTTTCAGCCTAAGCCGGGAGCACTGGTCCTGGTTCTCTCGTCGGCGTTGTTCCTCGCCGTCCTCTCAACTGCTTGGTGGCTGAACATGTCAGCTCCCGGCTCGGCTGTCTCGGGACGAATCCCGAATCCGAACAGTCTGCTGGACATCGGAGCCTACTTCCTCAAGGTCGGAGCGTTCACGATCGGTGGCGGCCTGACAATGATCGCGTTCATCCAGGACCAGGTCGTCGGACAGTTCGGCTGGCTGACACCACGAGAATTTATCGATGGACTGGCGCTCGGCCAGCTCACGCCGGGACCTGTCCTCATGATCGCGGCGTACGTCGGCTACAAGGTGGCAGGCATCGCCGGCGCCGCGGTGGCTGCCACCGCGGCCTTTCTCCCGTCCTTCGTCATCATGCTGATCATTCTTCCGGTGCTGGACCGCGTCAGGAAAGTTGCATGGATGAGAGGCGTGATGAAGGGCATGGGGCCTGCCGTGATCGGTGTTCTCGCCGTGTCGCTGATTCGGCTTGCGCCGGCGGCACTTCCCGACCTATTCGCAATCGTGATCCTCGCCGCGACCCTTGTTGCGCTCGTGGGGCTCCGGATCGGGGTCTTCAAGCTCATGATCGCTGGTGCCGTGCTCGGCGTGCTGAAGAGCCACCTCCCTGTTATTCGCGGAGTCAAAGCCGCCGGGCGCCTGATCACGACTTGGACGACTGCCTGACCCCCGGGAGCAGAGCGATCGATGAGGCAATGCGGAACAGCGGGCGGAGCCGAGGCAGCGTTCGATGCGGCACTCGGGGCGGGATTGACCTACGTCAACATTCGCTCAAGACGTACCCTCAAAAGCACCTCCCGGAACCGGTGGGAGAAATGATACTTGTTCATCCCAACCTGACGCGCTAGCGCGGAGAGGGAGAACTGGTCCCAGTAGCGTTGCTGGATCAGTCCCATAGCCTTTTGGATGGGAATAGACGGCGGAACGTAAAAAGTTCTCAGTACCGAAGTCTCGCGCGGAGAATCGCCTAGAACGCCCCAAACGGGCCGGTCAAGCTCATTCTTTGCCCTTCACTCCCTGGCGTAATTCAGTAAAATTGAGGCGATAGCGGCCTGATACTCATGTGGCGCTCGCGATCAACGCGGTGCCAACCTACGGACCGCCTGCCGAAGAGGACTTACCGCAAAGCAGCACGGCGCCTTGACGGCGGCGCTCGCAGGGTATCGGCTGGGAGCAAGGAGGAATGCTGCCATGAGTCACGTGCAAACGAAGCCGATTACGAACTGGTGTCCGCAGGCGAAGCCGAACGAGCAGGGACAGTGCGGGACCGACAAGCTGGCTGAGGATGGCAAGCGTCATCACTGCGACAAGACGCCGGGGCATGCTGACGATCTGCACTCGTGCAAGTGCGGCATGCAATGGAGACATATGATGTAGAGAGGGCGGAGGGCAACCTCATGACGATGAAAAAGACTGTGATAGCCCTTCTCACGGTCTTGCTCGTCGCCGTGGCGGTCACGGGCGCGGCGGCCTAGGCCGCGGGAGGAGGCGCGCCGCCCGTCACGGCTCCGGCAGCGTGATCACGCCAGGCACCTCCCTGGCGCGGCGAGTAGTCTCGGCAGCGGCGCGCCAGCTCCTAGCTCCCCGAGCATCATCAATAGCAGGCCCCCGAGCATCTTCATCACGAATAGCTTCAGTGGCGATCTGAGTGTGCCGGGCGCGTCGAGTATCTCGCAGGCCTGTAGCATCGCTGAATGCGACGTTCAGGCCCCACCGGCCTCCGCGGTGGCTGTCAGTGCCCTCTACTCGGACGTCGCCTCCAAGGAATGCGAATCAATCCTGACACCCTCACCCACCACAACGGGCAGGCGTTTGACCTCTCCCCGACGCTCTGGCAGGATCGCCACGAGATGCCACGGTGTCTCCGCGCAGTGACGAGGTGGAGAGCGCCTCAGAGCACGGCCTTGCCCCGCGAGCTGGTCATGCACGGGAACCGGCTCCGCCCGCCATCCTGACCCGGCGCTCGCGTGTCCTTCCTCCAGTTGCGAGCCCGCTCGGCCCGCGAAGGATTCGGCAAGCCGGTCCTACGCAAGGAGGATGCGCGCCTGCTCGTCGGCGCGGGGTGCTACAGCGATGATGTCAACCTGCCCGACCAGGCCTATGCCTGCTTCGTGCGCTCTCCGCACGCCCACGCGCGCATCGGGCACATCGATACCGCGGCGGCTCTCGCCACGCCGGGCGTGGTCGCGGTGCTCACCGGCGAGGACGCCGTCGCCGACGGTATGAAGCCACTCACCCATAGCCCGATGCCGGAGAATCCCTACGAGGAGATGGTCCGGCCCAGTGACGTGTCCTTCATTGCCCCGCACCCGCCGATCCCGGCCGACCGCGTGCGCTTCGCAGGCGAGGTGGTGGCCATGATCATCGCCGAGACGCCCGCTGCCGCGCGGGACGGCGCCGAGCGCATCGCCGTTGACTGGGCGCCGCTGCCCGCGGTGACGGTGAGCATCGCCGCCGCCGCTCCCGGCGCACCCGTGCTCTATGAGGACATCCCCTCCAACGTCTGCGTGGATTCCGAGGCCGGCGATGCCACAGCCGTAGACGCCGCGTTCGGGCGCGCGGCCCACGTCGTGCGGCTCGAGACGTGGGTGCACCGCATCACCGGCGTGCCGATGGAACCCCGCGCGGCGGTGGGTGTCTGGGATCCGGCGAGCGGCCGCTACACCGTCCATGCTGGCGCCGGCGGTCTCGGGCGTACACAGACCGGCGTGGCCGGAGCCCTCGGTGTCCCCGAGAGCGCCGTGCGCGTGATGGCGCGCGACGTCGGCGGAAATTTCGGGACGCGCAACAGCTGCTATCCCGAATTTGCGCTGGTAGCCTGGGCGGCGCGACGCGTCGGGCGCCCCGTGAAGTGGACGAGCGAGCGCCGGGAGGCGTTCCTCGCCGACTACCACGGCCGTGACCTCGCGGTGCGCTCCGAGCTGGCGCTGGACGCCGGGGGCCACTTCCTCGCGCTTCGTGCCGCGAACACCAGCAACGTCGGCGCGCACGCCGTCTCGTTCCACCCGCTCAACAAGGGCATGGCGCTCACGGGCACCGTCTACCGCGTTCCCGCCGTCTCGATCCGCGGCCGGGCCGTGGTCACCAACACGTCCCCGACCACGCCGTACCGGAGCGCGGGACGTCCCGAGATCATGTTCGTCACGGAGCGGCTGATCGACCTCGCCGCGCGCCGGCACGGCTTCGATCGCCTCGAGCTGCGACGGCAGAACCTCGTGCCGGCGAGCGCCATGCCGTATCGGAACGCCGTCGGCACGCTCTACGACAGCGGCGACTACCTGGCCGCCTTCGATCGGGCGGTGGCCCTCGCGGACTGGGCGGGGTTCGAGGCGCGTCGCGCCGAGGCGTGCCGGCGCGGCCGCCATCGCGGGATCGGCGTGGCGAGCTACATCGAGCTGAACACCGGCTTCCCACGGGAGCGCGCGCACATCACGGTGCGGCCGGCGGGATCGGTCGACGTGGTGCTGGGGACGCTCTCGTCCGGCCAGGGGCACGCGACCAGCTTCGCGCAGCTCGTCGTGGAATGGCTCGGGGTGGAGCTGTCCCAGGTGCATCTGATCACCGGTGATACCGACGTCACCGTCGTGGGTGGCGGCGCGCATTCCGCTCGCGCCCTGAGACTCGCCGCGGTGGTGATGGCGAAGGCCTCGGATCAGATCGTCGATAAGGGTAGACAGATTACGGCCTGGCTGCTGGAGGCCGCGAAGGCCGACGTCGATTTCTCGGCTCGCCGGTTCAGGGTCAAGGGCACCGACCGATCGGTCGACTTGTTCGAAGTGGCCGCCGCGGCGCTGCGGCATGATGCGCCGGAGGACTGCCGGGGGCCGCTCGACGGCCTGAGCGACGAGACGATGCTCTTGCCGTCCTTTCCCTATGGCACGGCGGTGTGCGAGGTTGAGGTGGATCCCGAGACAGGCGTGGTCGAGATCGTACGCTACACGAGCGTGGACGACTGCGGCCGGGCTGTCAATCCGATGATCCTGCACGGCCAGACGCACGGCGGCATCGCGCAGGGAGTGGGGCAGGCGCTCTGGGAAGCGTGCGCGTACGATGCGGAGAGCGGCCAGCTCCTGTCCTCCACGCTGATGGAGTACGCGCTGCCCCGCGCGGACATGCTGCCGTCGTTCACGACGGAGATCAGCGAGGTGCCGTCAACGTCCCATCCCCTGGGTCTGCGCGGCGGCGGCGAGGGAGGCACGACGCCCGCGCTCGGCGCGGTGGTGAACGCGATCTGCGACGCGCTGGCCGAGCTGGGCGTCGAGCACATCGAGATGCCGACGACTCCCGAACGCGTCTGGCAAGCGATCCAGGCCGCGCGGCGCCCTCGCTGAGCTGCTGGCGCGGGCCAATGAGGTGATCAAGTGATGAACCGGCGTACCTTTCTATGCGGAATCTCAAGACCGCCAAGGCGCTCGGCGTGGCGATTCCCCAGTCCCTGCTGCTGCAGTTCGTCTCCGCTTTCAGCAACAGGATGGCAAACGAGTCATCTATAGCATCGCGCCCGTTCCCCAGTAGCGATCCAACCTGCTATGGCTGGCGGCGCCGCGTGGGCGTCAGGGCCGAGGTCCGGTCGGGCTTTCCTGGGGAGACCCGCTGAGCGTGCCGCCGGGCTGCCGCCGCCAGCGGACGAGGCGCAGACGCCCCCGCTCGAGGAAGAGGTAGACAACCGGAGTCGTGTACAGGGTGAGGAGCTGGCTCAAGAGAAGGCCGCCCACGATGCTGATTCCCAGGGGCCGCCGCAGCTCCGAGCCCGTGCCGGGCTCCGGGTGGGAGACGCTTCCCGCGAGCTACGCGCAGGACCAGACGGAACGGGCGACGATGCGACTCGCCAAAGCGGGTGACCACCTGGCTAGCCTGCTCGGCCGGATCAAGTGGAAATGCAGCGGGAGGGTGTCCGGGCTCAGTACACCGGCGTCGCCCGGTATTCTCCGAACACCTCGCGGAGGGTCCCGCAGATCTCGCCGATCGTGGCGTAGGCCTGGACCGCCTCCACCAGCGCCGGCATGACATTGCCCTCGCCGGTGGCCATGGCTCGTAGCCCGTCGAGCGCGCGCGTCACCTGGGCGGCATCCCGCCCCTCTCGCAGGGCAACGAGCTCCGTCGCCCGCTCGCCGGCGACCTCCTCGACATGGCGATGGATGTCGACACGCGGGGGCTCGTCCTCGACGAAGCGATTCACGCCGACGATCACCCGCTCGGCGGCCTCGATCTGCCGCTGGCGTTCGTACGACGCGTCCGCGATCTGTTGCTGCGCCCAGCCGCGCTCGATCGCGGCGATCATGCCGCCCTGCCGCTCGATCTCGGCGATGAGCGCGCGGGAACGCGCTTCGATCTCGCCGGTCAACGCCTCGACGTAATACGAGCCCGCGAGCGGGTCGATGACGTCCGTCACGCCCGCCTCGTAGGCCAGCACCTGCTGGGTGCGCAAGGCCAGCTTCACGGACTGTTCGGTCGGCAACGCGAGGGCCTCATCATACGCCGCGGTGTGCAGGGACTGCGCCCCACCCAGGATGGCGGCGAGCGCGTGGAGGGTCACGCGGACGAGGTTACACTCGGGCTGCTGCGCGGTGAGCTGGCTCGCCCCCGAGCCGGCCCCGGTGCGGAACGCCCAGCTCGCCGGCTTCTCCGCCTTGAACCGCTCGCGCATGAGCCGCGCCCATAGACGGCGGGTGGCCCGGAACTTCGCCGCTTCCTCGAAGAGATTGGTGCCCGCGGTGAAGTTGAAGGCGAAGCGTGGGGCGAAGCGGTCGACAGGGATGCCGCGGTCGACGGCCGCCTGGACGTACGTGATCGCGTCCGCCAGCGCGAAGGCGACTTCCTGGACCAGCGTCGATCCCGCCTCCCGCATGTGATAGCCGCAGACGTTGATGAAGTTCCAGCGCGGCAGGTGGAGGGCGCAGTACTCGATCACGTCCGTCACCAGCCGGAGCGACGACCGAGGCGGGAAGATGTAGGTTCCGCGAGCGATGAACTCCTTGAGGATGTCGTTCTGCGTGCTGCCGGAGAGCCGCTCCGGCGCGAGCCCCTGCCGCTCGGCCAGCGCGACGTACATCGCCAGGATCACGGCCGCCGGCGCATTGATCGCGTTCGCCGGGCTCACGTGCGCCAGCGGGATCCCGTCGAACAGGATCTCGAGGTCCCGAAGCGAGCTCACCGGGACGCCGACCTTGCCCACTTCTCCGCGCCCCCGCGGGTCGTCGGAGTCGTAGCCGTGCTGGGTGGGAAGGTCGAAGGCGATGTTGATGCCGGTCATGCCGCGCTCGAGCATGTAGCGGAACCGCCTGTTCGTCTCGCGCGCTGTCCCGAAGCCCGCGTATTGCCGCATCGTCCAGAGCCGGTCCCGGTACATGGTGGGGTAGATGCCGCGCGTGAACGGGTACTGGCCTGGCGGGCCGAGATCGCGGTCGTGATCGACGCCCTGATCGGCGAGGTCGGCGGGCGTGTAGAGCGATTTCACTCGCAGGCTCGGATCGTGCTGACGCCCGCCGGCGGCGTCGGACTCTGCTGCCGCCGCCGGTTCCGCCGCCTTCGCGTGCGGGGCTTGCCCGACGCGCCGCGTCTCCTCTCTCGGCTCCTGATCGGACATTGCCCGTCCTCCTTCGGTGGGTCTCAGAGGCGATGGCCGATCGCGGCACCTTCCTGCATCGCCTCGAATGCCGTTCGCGGAAGGACACAGTCGCCGATGTCGAAGACGGCCGGCCCATCTGGCAGCGCCTTGAGCGCCTCGCCGAGCTCGCACGCCGGGACCATCGGTCGAGTCGGCACCACCAGGTCCAGGTCACTGAGCTTCAGGTCCTCTCCCGCCCGCCGCACGAGCGCGCCGTCCGGGTAGAGCTCCTCGACGGTGGCTCCGAGCAGTATCGTAACATTGCCCCGCGCCCGCAGGTCGCCGACGTACCGCCACCGCGGTCTCACGCCCAGCTCGGCCGCCAACTCGGCGCCGGGCTCCACGACGACCACGTCGGTCCCGCGCTCAGCCAGGACGTGAGCCACGCCGACGCCGAGCATCCCGCCTCCCATGACGAGCGCGCGCCGCACATGGCCGCCCGCCCGTGTCAGAACCCTGAACGGATCCACGGCCGCGCTCAGCTCGATGCCGGGGACGAACGGAAACCCAGGGCGCGCGCCGGTGGCGACGACGACGATGTCCGGCCGGTGCGATACGACGATGTCCACCGTTGCCTCGACCCCGAGGTGGATCTGGGCCCCCGCGCGTGTCGCCGCTCCCGCGAGGTAGGCGGCCAGCGCCGCGAGGTCCTCCCGACCGGGGACGAGGCGACTCAAGAGGACCTGCCCGCCCGGCTCGCCCGCCCGCTCGATCACCATCACCGAGTGGCCGCGCAGGGCGAGCACTCGCGCGGACTCGAGCCCGGCAGGCCCCGCGCCGACGACGACCACGCGACGGCGCCGCGGCGCTTTCCGGATGGCGTACTGCCGCTCTCGCCCGGCTTGCGTGTTGGCCAGGCAGAGCACGGGCTCGTTCTGCCCGAGCAGCTCGCTGCACTTGAGGCAGCCGACGCACGAGCAGATCTCGTCCTCGCGACCCTCGGCGCTCTTCCGGGGCATGTCCGGGTCCGCGTGCAGCGCGCGCCCCAGCGTGACGAAGTCGGCGTCGCCGGCTTCGAGGATGCGCTCGGCGACCCCGGCGTCGCTGATCCGGCCCGCCACGCTGACCGGAATGCCCACGTGGCGGCGGATCTCCCGCGCCAGCGGGACCAGACAGCCCCGTCCCATCTCCATGGGCTGGACGATCCAGGGGACCGACTCGTAGATGCCGGCCGAGACGTCGAGGAGGTCGATCCCCGCGGCCTCGAGCCGAGGCGCGATCCGGCAGGCGTCCGCGAGCGTGAGGACCCCCGTCGACGTGCTCGTCCGCGCTCAATCGGTAGAGCAGCGGCACCGCGGCGCCGACCGCCTCGCGCACGGCCGCGATCACCTCGAGGGGAAAGCGCAGGCGCCGCTCGAAGTCGCCGCCGTAGTCGTCGTCGCGGCGGTTGGCGAACGGGGAGAGGAACTGTCCGACTAGATACCCGTGCGCTCCGTGGATCTCGATGACGTCGAACGAGGCGGCGACGGCGCGCCGGGCCGCCTCGCCGAACGCGGCCACGAGCGCGTGGATCTCGTCGACGTTGAGGGGACGTGGCACGTCGCCTCCGGTCAGGGCGGCGCACGGCACCGCCGACGGCGCCACCGGCTGGGTCCCGGTGACCGCCGAGGAGGTCTCGCGCCCGGCGAACTGCAGCTCGGCGCCGACGAGCGCGCCGTGGCGGTGACACGCGTCCGCGAGCCCCCGGTATCCGGGCACCAGCTCGTCGTCGTGGATGCCGAGCTGGTACCGGTGGTTCTGCCCGGCCGGGTGCACGTACATCGACTCGAGCACGATGAGCGCGGCGCCCCCGGCCGCCCGCGCCTCGCAGTAGTCCACGTACCGCTGGGTCACGGCGCCCGTCGGCAGCGCGAGGTTCTTCTCCATGGGCGCCATGAGGATACGGTTCCGGAGCGCCACCCGGCCGATGCGGCCGCCCGAGAAGAGGCGAGGGTAGCGGGTCATCCGTCGCGGGCCGGCGCCACGGGCGGCATGTCGCCCGGTGGCGAGGCCACCACCAGGAACACGAGGTCTTCAAGGCCGGTGTTGAAGATTCCGTGTCGCACCCCCGGCGGGATGTGCACGACCATGTGGGGCTCAATCAGGTGCCGGACTCCGTCCAGCTCGACGATGCCCTTGCCGCGAAGAATGTAATAGAGATTCTCGGCGACCTCGTGGCAGTGGACCTCGGCGTAGCCGCGCGGTTGGTAGCTCGAGATCCTGAAGTCGAAGTACCTGGTGGCCGCGTTGGTCGGGTGCACGAGAAGCTTCGAGAAGGCCTGGAAGTGTCCGGGCGGCAGCTCCCAGAAGGCCTCTTCCATGCGCATCACCTTTGCCGTTGTGATCGGGTTGTCCATCATCGCTCCGCTCGTCTCCCCGCTTGATTCCCGGCCACGGTGCGCATCACTGATCCGGGCCCAGCCGCCGCTTGCCGAAAACGGGCTCGCCGTACGGCAAGGGCGGCAGTTCCCACGTGCCGACGGAGGGCGGCCGGACGTCGCGGTCGACGTGGACATCGAGCACGAACGGGGTGCCCGCCTTGATGGCGTGCTCGAGCGCGCCGCCGAGATCGCCTGGACGCTCGACGCGGATCCCGTCGACCCCGCACGAGCGGGCCAGCGCCACGAAGTCCGGATTGATCAGGCGCCCGTCCTTCTCGCGAACGAAGCTCGTCGCGATCTCCCGCTTCGCGAACATTCCCATCTGGATGTCGCGGATCGCGCCGTATCCGAAGTTGTTCCAGATCACCCAGACGGCGGGGATGTCGTACTCGACCGCCGTGCAGAGCACGTCGGGACGCATCATGAACCCGCCGTCGCCGCACACGGCGACACACGGCCGGTCCGGGGCGGCCAGCTTGGCGCCGAGCACCCCGCACACGCCGAACCCCATCGCGCCGAAGCCCCAGGTGTTGAGCAGCGTCTGTGGCCGCCGCGCCTGCCAGAACTGGACGACCCAGTTGTGATGGACGCCGACGTCCGGAAGGATGATCCCGTCATCGGGCAGCACCTGTCTGAGCGCCTGCACGACCCGTTGCGGGTGGATGGGCTCGGCGTCGCTCGTCCAGTGAGGGCTGACGAATTCCTCCCACTGGCGTCGCCACTTGGCGATGTCCGCCAGCCACGCATGGCGCGCGGCGGTGTCGGGCGTTACCCGCTCGGACTCGGCGAGCAGTTGGCGGAGCACCGTGCGCGCGTCACCGGCGATGCCCAGGTGGACCGGGTAGTTCCGGCCGATCTCCTCGACGTCGATGTCCACATGGATCAGCCGCGTCGGCGGGATGTTGAACGAGTAGCCGGGGATCCACGAGCTGCTGGAGCGGTCGTCGAACCGCACGCCGACGGCCAGCAGCACGTCGCAGGTCCGCGCGGCCTCGTTCGCGGGGAAGACCCCGTTGCGCCCGATGAACCCGAGCGCCAGCGGGTCCGCCATGTCCAGCGCGCCGAAGCCATTCGGCGAGAAGATGACCGGGATCCGCAGACGGCGCGCGAGGGTGGTCAGCTCCACCGCCGCCTCCGAAAGCGTCACGCCGTGTCCCACGTAGATGAGCGGGCGGCGGGCGTCACGAAGCAGCTCGACCGCCCGCTCGATCACGGCCGGGTCCCCACCGCTTCGCGCGCTGATCCCGGCCCGCCAGGCGCCGGGCTCCGGCGCGTCCACAGGCGCCGGCTCCTTGAAGACGTTGAACGGCACGTCGAGGTTCACGGGACCGGGCCGCCCGCCCAGCATGGTCGAGAATGCCTGGCGCAGCGCCGTCGGCAGCATGTCTGTCCGCGTGGGCTGCCAGCTCCGTTTCACGTACGGGCGGATGACCGACGGAAAGTCTGCCTGGAAATGCCGGTACGTCTCCTGAAACGCCGCCCGGTTGAACTGGGACGTGGGCACGTTGGCGGTGATGGCGAGGAAGGCTGACGAATCCATGAAGGCGCAGGCCAGCGTGATGGGGAGGTTCGCCGATCCGGGTCCGCAGGACGTGAGGGTCGCGACGGGCCGATGCGCCACGCGAAAGTACGCATCGGCCATGTGCCCGGCCGTTTGCTCATGGCGCGTCGAGATCGTCTTGATGGCGTCCGTCCGGTCGTAGAGCGCGTCGAGCAACCCCACGTTGCCGTGGCCACAGAGGCCGAAGACGTACGGCACCTTCTCGCGCGCCAGGTACTCGACGATGATGTCTCCGCCAGTCAGCATCACACGGTCTCCTTCATGCGGCCGGCCGCGGCGCGCAACGGTTGACGCGCGCGCTCAAGCCGGTTTCGCGCGGCGGCGTTCAAGGATGCCTCCGATGTGCCGGCGCATGTGCTCTTCCGCGGCGCGCGGGTCTCGCCGGACAATGGCTTCGCCGACCGTGAGATGATCCTCGTCGTCGTGATCGACGGCGCCTGGCCCGGCGCACGCGCCCGTATCCACGGTCCCCACATACTCCAGCGCGTCCAGCAGCAGCCGCTCGAGACGCGCGTTGCCAGAGAGCTCAAAGATCTTCCGGTGGAATGCGCCGTCGTCCACCTCACGCGCGGCGGTGACGTCGCCGGCTGCCGCCGCCTTCCTCATGTCTTCGAGGAGCCCGCGCAGGGCTTGGACTTGCTCGTCAGTGATCCGCTCGGCAGCCAGGCGCGCCGCGAACGGTTCGAGCGCCAGGCGCACCTCCAGCATCTCGCCCATGGCCTCGAGCGACCGGCCGATCACCATCACGCCTCGGTGCGGCGCCGAGACGACGAGGCCCGTCCGCTCGAGCTCGCGGAACGCCTCGCGCACCGGCGTCTTGCTCACGCCGAGCCGGCGCGCGACATCGAGCTCGCGGAGCGTCTGCCCCGGCGGGGCCGCGCCCGACAGGATCGCTGCGCGCAGCGACCTCGAGACGAGCTCTCGCAGGGTCTGATACCGTCCGGCGACACTTTCCAGCGTCGGAGCACTTGAGATCTCGCGCACGATATTCGCGATCTCAACCCGCCGCGTGGACGCCGTCAATGGGTCGAACGCTTCATTTCTGCCTGCGATGACGCCGATCGACGTCCAGGGATATCTCTCGCTTCCGCAGCGCCGGAACCAACTCGATGGCCTCCCGTGGGTCTCGCGTGGGACATCAAGGCCCCACGGTGTGGCCGGTCTGCCCTCAGGAGTCTTCGACAGCGAGGGCGGGTCGACAGCGCCCAGCAGGCTTTTCGACGACTTGCGGTCTCGGTCGATCTCGAGGGGGGCGGGCGCTTCTACGGCCAGCTCACCGAGAACCCCGGTAGCTCGCTGGCGCGGGCGACGGGCCACGTGGTCAGCATTCTCTGCATCCCGTACGGCTACACGGTCACGCTGTGGTGCGCCGGTCTCCTGACCATCACGCGGTACGGGATGCCGTCGGAGCTCGAGGTGCTGCTCTTCGCGGCGGGCGCGATCGGCGGCTTCCTGGCCTGCGCGTGGGCCGGCCGTGGCCACTTCGACGAGCTGGTGCCCATGCGCGTGCCCTGGATCGTCGTCGCCAGCGTGTTCCCCGTCGTGACGACGCTCGCCGTGATCGCTCTGCCGCTCGGCCTCGTCACCAAGCGTTGGGCCTACCCGCTCGACAGCTTCCTGGCGACGGTCACATACGTCCTGTCCCCCGGCGCCATTTCTTGACAGAAGCGGTAGCGCCCAGTAAGCTCCGCCGTGATGCGCGTTCCCAGGTGTCCTAGATTCGTGCCCAGGTGGTTGTTGCTCTTCGTGGCGGTTCTCGTCGTCGTCGGGAACGTGTGCGACTTTGGGGAAGCGCACGGTGCCACGCCGGCGTCGGTGCACGAGAGCGAACAGTCTGGCGAGCCTCATCAGCACAACGCGGCGCATCTCACCACTTGCGAGAATGGCGCCGTTCCCACCGGCAGCGTTTCTCGAGTTCTCGCTGATGTTGCAGTGGCCACGCCGAGGCTGGGACCAATCGTAGCGCCTCTGCACGTTCGAGCCGTGGTCCCGGGCAGGCTGCCCGCATCCCTCAGCGGTCTACCTCTCTTCATCCTCCACGCTGCACTCCTGATCTAGCCGTCCGCTGTAAGCCTCTGTTGCCTGGGGCAACCTAAGACCGAGACTTTCTGTCTTGCGGACAACCGTGTCCGCGTTCGCTTAGGTTATCGCCTCGGCAAGCCGCAACTCTACCCGCGTTGCGGGCCCGTGCGGGCTCGCTGGAGGGTTTCATGATCGCAGGACGGTTCCTTTGGAAGGGGCTCGGCATTGCTACCGTGAGCGCCGGGTTCTCGATTTCGTTTCTGGCGGGGCTGTTCTCGTTGGGCATCCTCCTGTCCGCGGACCTGGCCGGAGCGGCAGAGGCTCCGGTTCAGATCACCCTGGAGCAGGCGCTGTCCGAGGCTCTCGACCGGAACCCGACCCTGTCCGTGGAGCGGCGAGAGATCGACATCGCCAAGGGCACGCGGCGGCAGGCCGGAATCTACCCTTTCAACCCCGAGTTCGAGGCGGAAGGCGGGGCCGGCCGGGCCCGCAACCGCGCCGATTCGGCCGAGAGCCTGGGAACCAATGCCCAGAGCGTCGGAATTTCCCAAACGATCTGGCTGAAGGGGCAGCGAGGCCTTCGTGTCAGGAGCGCAGAGGCCGGGGTGCTCCGGGCTCAGAGCACCGTTCAGGATTCAGAGCGTCAGGTGGTGGCAGATACGATCAAGGCCTTCAGCGATCTTCTCGTGAGCCAGGAGCGCGCGAGCCTGGCGCGCGAGATTCTCGGAGTGGTCCGGCAGGTTCAGGATGCCGCCCAGACACTATTCGAGGGCGGCGCGGTTCCTCAACTCGACGTCTTTCGCTCTGAAGTCGAGTTCCGCAAGGCCGAAAACCGTCTCGTTGTCGAGGAGCGAACGTTGGCGGTCGCTCGGCGCGAGCTGGCGCTCCTGATCGGCCGCGCCGTCGAGCAGCCGCTGCGTGCAGTTGCGCCGAGTCCGGTGCTGGCGCAGCCACAGGGTGATATCGATGCGCTTCGGAATGAGGCCTTTGCTCGACGCCCGGACCTGAACGCGGCTCTTGCGGCGGTCAAGGCGGGGCAGGCCGAGGTCGACCTCGTCAAGGCGGAGCGCTTTTTCCCCGAGCTCAAGGTAGGGCTTAAGTACGAGCAGTCGCGCGAGTTCGACTCGGTGAACCAGAGCGGTCTGCTCACGTTGTCGATCCCGCTGCCTTTGTTCAACCGCCGTGACGGGGATTTGGACCGCGCGCAGGCGGAACTGGCGAGGCAAGAAGCCCAGGTGGAGCTGGCGCGACGCCGCATCGAAAAGGAGGTGTCGACCGCCGTCCAGCAAGTGGGCGCGTCGCGTCAGATCGTGGATCGATACGTCGAGAGTATCTTGCCTCAGCAAGATCGGAATTTTCGTCTTCTCCGAGAGGCGTATGCCATCGGTGAGATCAGGATCACCGATGTATTCGTCGGACAGCGAGAATTTATCGAGGACCGCGAGGCGTATCTGGAGGCGGTGGGGGCGCTCAACGCGGCGACAGCGGAGCTGTACCGTGCCTTGAACGCTCGCCCGTGAAGACGATGGCGCGGGGTGCTCGCATTTGGAGGATGGGGCTTCTCGGGAGCGGTCTGCTGCTGCTCGGGGTGATCATCGGAGGTTGCTCGGGCGAGAAACAGGGCCCCACTGAAGCGGGGGGCGGGGCTCCGGCGGCGTCTCCAAAGGCTAAGGCTTCTGCGACGGCGATGCCGCCGTCGGCCTCGGACAGGAAGGAGCCGGAAACGGGCGGCCACGAGCATGCGGAGGGCGCAGCCCCTCACGACGACGACGCTTCTGGACCGGTGGTCGCGCTGACGGCGGTCGAGCGGGCCAATATTGGGCTCAAGACCGAAGCCGCCGAGCGACGGCCGTTCGACGATGTCCGCCGTCTTCCCGGCGTGATGAAGGCAACGCCGGATCGGATTGCCGTTGTCACCAGTCGGACGCCGGGCAAAGTCGTCGCGATCCACGCCGCGCTCGGCCAGCGGGTGACGAAGGGCACAGATCTGATCGACGTCCAGAGTGTGGAGATCGAGAAGCTCGAGACGGATCTCCTCCAAGCGGAGAACCGCCTCCGCCTCGCGCAGTCGGATGCCGACCGCGCCCGGGCCCTCGTCGAGAAGGGCATCGCGGCACGTAAGGAGCTCATCGCGGCGGAGAACCAGCTCGAGGGAGTGAAGAACGACATCGAAGGCCTGATCCGCCAGCTCGTCCTTTTCGGGGTTCCGCGAAAAGCGATCGAGCAGCTCCGGCGAGAACGGCTCGTGACGGTGCTCCACATCCCCGCGCCGATCGATGGCACCGTGGTCGAGCGCTCTGCGGTGCTCGGTCAGGTCGTCGAGCCAGTTACGCCACTCCTGAAGATCGTCGACACGTCGGTCCTCATTGCGCAGGGCTCGGCCCCGGAAGACCTCTTGCGGGAGCTCAAAGTTGGACAGCCCGTGCGAGTCACGGTGGCGGCCTATCCCGGGAAGCGGTTCGAGGGGCGTCTCACATTCATCCATCCACAGATCGATCCCGAGCGGCGGGTGGCTCATGTGTGGGCCGAGATCCGGAATCCGGAAGGGCAGCTGAAGGAGGACATGTTCGCCCAGCTCGCTGTTGTGGTTGGCGGCGGGCCGGAAGCGCTCGTGATCCCCGCTGCGGCCCTGATGAGCGAGGGCGGGCTGGAGTTCGTCTTCACCGAGACGCCGGCCGGTTTCAAGCGAACCAGCGTGCTGGTGGGAGCCAGGAACGACCAGTATGTGGAGATCAAACAGGGGCCTCTCGCCCGGCGCGAAGGTCGTGACGGACGGGAAGCGCCAAGTGTACACCGTCTTCCTCGCCGCTCGCTCCGGGGCTCCGGCCCTGGGCGGCCACACGCATTGAGGCTCTGGCAGAATGTTTGACTGGATCACCAAGACGGCGCTGCAGAACCGGATGCTGACGGTCGCGCTCTACGTGGTTGTGCTGGTCGTCGGGGTACTGGCCCTGCGCACGATCCACCTGGACGTGTTTCCTGAGTTCGCCCCTCCCCTCGTGGTGATTCAGACCGAGGCGCCTGGCCTGGCCGCCGAAGACGTGGAGCGGCTGATCACCTTCCCGATGGAGACGGCCGTAAACGGGACTCCCGCAGTGGAGAGCATCCGGTCGAAGTCGTCCGCCGGCCTTTCGACGCTCGTGATCACGTTTGAGTGGGGCACGGATATCTATCGGGCGCGTCAACTGGTCAACGAGCGGCTTCAGTCCATCCGCGCAAATCTTCCTCCCGGGACGCATGAGCCGACGATGCTGCCCGTCACGTCGGCCGTGAGCTGGCTGGTGAAGTACGCTCTCGTGAGTAGCCGTGTGTCGCCGCTTGATTTGCGGACGATCTCCGACTGGGACATCGGGCGGCGGTTGCTGTCGGTTCCCGGGGTGGCGTCCGTGGTCTCGATCGGCGGCGGGGCCAAGCAGTACCAGGTGCTGCTCTCGTCGGACCGTCTCTGGCAGTACGGCGTGTCTGTGAAGGAGGTCGCGGACGCGGTCCGGAAGGCCAACGTGAACGTGCCGGGCGGCTTCATGGTCGGGGCCGGTCAGGAGCGAGCCGTGACCGGGGTAGGGCGGATCGGCTCGCTCGAGGATCTCCGACGGACCGTGGTGACCGAGCGGAAGGGAGCGCCCATTGTCCTGGGCGACGTGTCCGAGGTGCGGCTGGGGCCGGAGTTCCCCCGGGGGGATGCGACGTACATGGGCAAGCCGGCCGTTATCGGCACGGTCTCGAAGCTCTACGGCGCCGACACCCTGACCGTGACGTATCAAGTCGAGCAGGTGCTTCGAGAGGTCAAGGCATCCCTGCCGCCGGGAGTCGAACTCCACATGGAGGTCTTCCGGCAGGCGACGTTCATCGAGTCGGCGATCACCAATCTGCGACGGGCGCTCATCGAAGGCGGAGTGATTGTCGCAGTCATCGTCGTGTTCTTTCTGTTCAACGTGCGCGCGTCGATCATCACCCTCGTGGCCATGCCCATCTCGCTTGTTCTTGCTGTCCTCGCGCTCAAGCTCTATGGCGTCGGAATCAACTCGATGACGCTTGGCGGCTTGGCGATCGCCATCGGCGCGGTGGTGGATGACGCGATCATCTACGTGGAAAACATCGTGCGACGGCTCCGCGAGAACCGGACGCGGAAGCTGCGGGTCCCCGCGCTGCGGATGATCTTCCATGCCTCTCGGGAGATCCGCGACTCGGTGGTCTATGCGACATGGATCATCCTGATCGTCTTTGTTCCCATCTTCCTCCTCGGGGGCGTCGAAGGGCGGATCTTCTCCCCGCTGGGGCTGGCCTTCACGGCGTCGCTCTTCGCGTCGCTGGTGGTAGCGGTGACCCTCACGCCGGTCCTCTGCTCGCTGTTGCTGGCAGGGCACCGGGGCGGCTCCGATCGGGAGAGCCTGCCCGTTCGATGGCTCAAGGCTGGGTACGAGCGTCTGCTGCGTCGCGCGCTGCGCTGGTCCTATGCCGTCATGGTGCTGTCCGTGGTGCTTCTGGCAGGCAGCCTCCTGCTGGTCCCGACATTCGGTCGATCCTTCCTGCCGGAGTTTCAGGAGGGCAATTTCATCATCGCCGTGACGACGCTTCCCGGGACCTCGCTCACGGAATCGATACGCCTGGGCGGCCGAATCAC
>WNGF01004348.1_pt1 | contig 25546 bp, 21 predicted proteins | sample 5400641 | NCBI WGS metagenome assembly WNGF01 (sample SAMN13153371, study PRJNA577476) | soil metagenome | isolation source: 80 cm soil or saprolite under grassland replicate 2 | place: USA:California | collected 2016-06-15 | reverse complement strand
ATCGTCCTCGGCGGCGTGGAGCATCGTGGGGAGGGTGGCGAGCGAGGAGGTGGTGGAGAACCCCATCGCCATGGACGGCAAGGCGGCCCTGAAGAAGCGGGTCACCCTGAGCCGCGCCACCAGCGCGATCACCGGCGCGAAGACGGCCGCGATGAACAGGGCGAGCCCGACGATCACGGCCAGCACGAAGATCGCCATGGACTGGACCAGCGACCAGCCGAACTGCGCGACGGCCCCGGCGACGAGAGCGAAGATGCCGACCGGGGCGAGGAGCAGCACCCAGGCCACGATGCGGATCAATGCCTCCGTCGCCACGCCGGCGAGGTCGGTGAGCGTGCGCCGCTTCTCGTCGGGCAACGCCGCAGCGGCGGCGGCCAGGATCGTCGTGAACACGATCAGCGGGAGCAGGTTGCCGTCCACCGCCGACCGCACTGGGTTCGACGGGATCAGCTCCACGATGAAGCGCGCGCCGGTCGGGATCTGGTCGGCGGCGCGGCGCACCGGCCCCGCGTCGGCCATGGCGGCCTGACGCAGCGCCGCCTGCTGGTCGGGGGTCATGGCCGCCAGAGGGAGCAGCAGGGCCGCCACCGCGAAGCCGATGGCGATCGCGGCGAGCGTCGTGCTCCAGAAGAAGCCCAGCACCCTGATCCCCAAGCGCCCGACGCTCTTGATGTTTCCGAGCCCGGCGACGCCCGTGAACACCGCAGTCGCGACGAGGGGAATCACCACCATCGAGAGCAGGTTCAGGAACAGCGTCCCGAGCGGCCGGAGGCCGCCCGTCAGAGTGAGGAGGGCGTGCTGGTGGGTGGAAGGCACCGCAGCCGCGAGTCCCAGTGCGAGCCCCGCGCCGAGCCCCACCGCCATCCAGGCATCGATTCTCATCAGGCCGAGGAAGCTATTATTGACCGTCTGCGCCGGCCAGCATTCACGGGAGGACGACGAAGCCGCGTGACGACCCTTGACGCTGTGCGCCGCGCGCTGCGTGACCACCGCGCCAAGCCTGAGGACGCACCCGACGCCCGCCCCGCAGCGGTCGCTGTGATTCTCGTGGAGGGGCGGCACGGTCTCGAAGCGCTCTTCATCCGGCGCGCCGAGCGATCTGGCGATCCGTGGTCGGGACAGGTCGCCCTGCCGGGCGGGCATCAGGATCCCGCCGACGTGGATCTCGTTGCGACCGCCATCCGGGAGACACGCGAAGAGACGGGCGTGGACCTGAGCGGTGCCGAGCGGCTTGGCGTGCTCGACGATCTCCACCCTCGCACGCCCACGCTGCCGCCCGTCGTGGTGCGACCGTTTGTGTTCGCCCTCGCGTTGCGGCCCGCGCTCGTACCGGGTCTCGAAGTGCAACGTGGCTTCTGGCTGCCGCTCGCTCGATTGTCCGAGCCCGGCGTGCGCCGCGCGGTCACGCTGACCGTCGGCGGCGCCGCGCGCACGTTTCCCGCTTACCTGATCGACGACGAGCTGATTTGGGGCATGACGGAGCGGATTCTGACATCGTTCTTAGAGTTAATCGGCCAGTTGTAGCTGGTCAAAATCCACATTTTTGCTTGACAATATTCACACATTAGGTTAGTCTAATACTCGGGAACACTCTTAAGCCAATCTGTTGCGGCGACGCATCGTAAGGGTTGCCGCGCGGCCCGCGTTTGCGCGCCTTTCCGGCAGGGAGAAACAGGCATGCCCGTACTACTTCGCGACGCTGGCCCGCCCCTGACACCGTCCGTGGAGGACTACCTCAAGGCCATCTACCACCTCTCGAGCCAGGGCGGCTTCGCGACGACAAGCGACATCGCCGGCATGCTCGAGCTCGCGCCGCCGTCGGTGAGCGGCATGGTGAAGCGTCTCTCCGAGACCGGGCTGATCGAGCACGTCCCCTATCGCGGTGTGCAGCTCACGGCGCAGGGACGGCACGCGGCGCTCAAGATGATCCGCCGGCATCGCGTTCTCGAGCTGTATCTCACCCAGCAGCTCGGCTACGACTGGGGCGGCGTGCATGCCGAAGCGGAGCGGCTCGAGCACGCGGTGTCGGACGAGCTGATCGAGCGGATGGCGCGCGCGCTCGGGAACCCGCAGTACGATCCGCACGGCGATCCGATCCCGACGGCGGGCGGAGAGATCGAGGAAGCGGAGCTCCTGTCGGTCGCCGACGCGCCTCTGGGAACGAAGCTGGAGCTGCGGCAGGTGGGGACGCAGGATCCCGCACGGCTGCGCTACTTCGCCGAGCACGGGCTCACCCCCGGCGTCCTGCTCCGCGTGCACGAGCGCCAGCCGTTCAACGGGCCGACGACCATCGCGCTCGTACCGTCCGGCGAGCACCGGGTCGTGGGGCGCGAGCTCGCGCAGCTGCTGTGGTGCCAGGAGATCGGCCGATGAAGGGCCTATCGCGCCGCGAGGCGCTGAAACGCGGGTTGTTGGGCGCGGCCGGCCTCGCGTCGGTCGCCTCGGTGACCAAGGCGTCCACACTCGGCATCCACACGGATCCTCACGTGGTGATGTCCGGCGGCCTGCCGCAGGACGCGGGGATCGACCCCACCGCCTTTCTCACGGCCTTCGACTACGGCGAGGTGAGCCGCCGGGCCAACGGCCAGCGCGTGCGGGAGTATCGCATGACGGCGCTGGACCGGAAGATCGAGGTCATGCCGGGACTGTTCTACGACGCCTGGACGTTCAACGGCCAGGTGCCCGGCCCCACGCTGCGGGCCACCGAGGGCGACCTGGTGCGCGTGCACTTCACCAACGCGGGTTTGCACGAGCACAGCATCCACTTCCACGGCTTCCATGCCGCGGAGATGGACGGCGTGTTCGAGCAGATCCAACCCGGCGGCGGTTATGTGTACGAGTTCGAGGCCGGTCCGTTCGGACTGCACCTCTATCACTGCCACACGATGCCGATCAAGCGCCACATCGCGAAGGGGCTGTATGGAGCGATGATCGTCGACCCCAAGACCCCGCGGCCGGCCGCGCGCGAGCTGGTGATGGTCATGAACGGCTTCGACGTGAATTACGACGGGGAGAACGAAGTCTACGCCGCGAACACAGTGCCGTTCGCCTACCAGGCGCAGCCCATCGCGCTGCGGCGCGGGGAGCTGAACCGGATTTATCTGGTGAACGCGCTCGAGTTCGACCTGATCAACTCGCTCCACATTCACGCCAACTTCTTCCACGTCTACCGGACGGGGACCTCACTCACGCCGAGCGACTACACGGATACCGTCAGCATGGGGCAGGGGGAGCGGCACATCCTCGAGTTCACGTACGACCGGACGGGCAAGTTCATGTTCCACGCCCACCAGTCGGAATTCGCCGAGCTCGGCTGGATGGGGCTGTTCGATGTGCGCGCCGGCGAGAGCGTCGTGGCGTGAACCGGACCCGCCCCTGGCTCTGGTTCGCCCTCCCCCTCGTCCTCCTGGGCGCCCTCTCGCTCGTCGTCACCCGGAGCGGTCTGCTCTCGACCCTCGCACGCGGCGTGCCCCCGGTCGAGGAGCTGACCGTGGACCGGGTGCGGCTCACCCCCGGCCACATGGTGCTGACGGTCGTGAACGGGGGTCCCGACCCGGTCACGGTCGCGCAGGTGATGGTGGACGAGGCGTTCTGGCGTTTCACGATGACCCCGGCTCCCATCGTGGCACGCCTCGGCCGGGCGACGATCGACATTCCATATCCCTGGGTCGTCGGCGAGCCGCACCACGTGAAGCTCGTGTCGGCCAACGGCATCACGTTCGACCACGAGATTCCCGTCGCGACCGAGACGCCGGCGGTCGACCTGAGCTCGCTCCTCGCGTTCACGCTCGTAGGGGTGTACGTCGGCGTCCTGCCCGTGGCGATCGGGCTGCTCTGGCTGCCGTTCCTCCGGCAGCTGGAGCGTCGCTGGCTCCACTTCGCGCTGGCGCTCACCGCCGGTCTGCTGATCTTCCTGGTGGCCGACGCGCTGCACGAGGCGCTCGAGGCCGCGGAGCGGGTGGCGGGGGCGTTTCAGGGAACCGGCCTCGTCGTGCTGGCCACGCTCGGGATGTGGCTCATCCTCCAGGCATTCTCGGGGCGCGGGAAACGGGGTACGGGGAACGAGGCGCCGGAACGCCTCCGACTCGCGTTCCTCATCGCCCTCGGGATCGGGCTGCACAATCTCGGGGAGGGCCTCGCCATCGGCGCAGCGTACGCCCAGGGCGCGGTCACGCTCGGCGCATTCCTCATCGTGGGCTTCATGCTCCACAACACGACGGAGGGTCTCGGCATCGTGGCCCCGATCGCTCAGGACCGGCCGGGGCTTCGCACGCTGGCGCTCGCAGGGCTCCTCGCCGGGGGTCCTACCGTCGTCGGTGCGTGGGTCGGGGGGCTCGCCTACTCGTCGCTGCTCGGCGCGCTGTGCCTCGGCGTCGGCGCCGGCGCGATCCTCCAGGTGCTGGGGGTCTTGCACCGGCTGGTGGCGCGCGAGACCATGGGCGGGTTGTGGACCCCGCTCAACGCGCTCGGCGTCGTCGCCGGTCTGGTGCTGATGTACGGCACCGGACTGCTGGTGGCGCGTTGAGCGCGAGCCGGGTCGTCAGGTCGCTTGGGGTCGCGCTGGCCACCGTGGCCGCCGTGACGCCGCGGGGGGGCGCCCAGGAGCCGCAGGACCCGCCCATCGCCGACAACAGCTTTTTGATCGAGGAGGCCTACAATCAGGAGCCCGGCGTCGTGCAGCACATCAGCGCCTTCCAGCTGTTCCGCGGCGCCGACGCGTGGATCTACACCTTCACCCAGGAATGGCCCCTCTCCGGCCGGACGAGTCAGCTGAGCTTCACGCTGCCGGTGCAGCGGACGTCGGACGGCCCGTCGGCCGCGACGGGCCTCGGCGACGTCGCCCTCAACTACCGCTATCAGCTGGCCGGGGCGGACCGGCTGTCCGTCGCACCGCGGCTCTCCCTGCTCCTGCCGACCGGTCGCTCCCGGGCGGATCTTGGTGCCGGCGCGCTTGGCGTCCAGGCGAACGTCCCCCTCAGCCTCGTCGTCGCGAGGACGGTCGTCACGCACTGGAACGCCGGCGCGACGGTGACTCCGTCCGCCAAGAACGCCCTTGGCGCGGAAGCCACGACGGTCGGCTACAACCTCGGCGCGAGCGTGGTGTGGCTGGTGCGTCCCTCCTTCAACGTCCTGCTCGAGGTCGCGTGGACGCGATCAGAGACGGTGGCGGGTTCCGGCGCCACGACCTGGAGCGAAGGCCTCATGCTGAGTCCCGGCATCCGCTGGGCGCACAACCTCTCCCGCGGGCTGCAGGTCGTGCCGGGAATCGCCCTTCCGATAGCGGTCGGCCCGAGCACGGGTGAGGACGCGGTGTTCCTCTACCTGAGCTTCGAGCATCCGTTTCGAAGCGCGCAACGGTGACGCCCGGCTCGCCCCCGCTGCGCCGCCCGACCGAGGCACCGGCGTCCCCGGCCCCCGTCTTGGGGTCCCACCCGGAGCCGGGATGGCGCCGTCCGCGCCTCGCGCCGAGTCTCGCCGAGGTCTATCGCACTGTTCCCGTGCCGGAGGGGCCTTGGTGGCGGAAGGCCCTGGCGTTCGCGGGCCCCGGCTACCTCGTCGCCGTCGGCTACATGGATCCGGGCAACTGGGCCACGGATCTCGCGGGCGGATCGAAGTTCGGGTACGCGCTGCTCTCCGTCATCCTCATCTCCAACTTGCTGGCGATCCTGCTCCAGGGGCTCGCCTCGAAGCTCGGGATCGTCACGGGGCGGGATCTCGCCCAGGCGTGCCGGGACCACTACTCACGGCCGGCGTCCATCGGACTGTGGGTGATCTGCGAGATCGCGATCGCCGCGTGCGACCTGGCGGAGGTGATCGGGTCGGCGATCGCGCTCAACCTCCTCTTCCGGATCCCGCTCCCGTGGGGCATCGCGATCACGGCGCTCGACGTTCTGGTCGTGCTGTTCCTGCAGCACAAGGGCTTCCGCCTGCTCGAGGCGCTGGTCGTGACCCTGATCGCGACGATCGCGGGCTGCTTCCTCTTCGAGATCATCCTCTCGCGCCCCGACCTCCGCGCGGTCGTGACGGGTTTCGCTCCAGACCCCTCGATCCTGCAGGACCGCGACAAACTGTACATCGCGATCGGGATCCTGGGCGCAACCGTGATGCCCCACAACCTGTACCTGCACTCCTCCGTGGTGCAGACCCGGCGTTACGAGGAGACCCGTGCGGGGAAGCGCGTGGCGGTGCGGTACGCCTTCATCGATTCGACGATCGCGCTGTCCTGCGCCCTGTTCATCAACGCGGCGATCCTGATCGTCGCGGCCGCCACCTTCCACACCTCGGGTCACGCCGAGGTCGCGGAGATCCAGGACGCCTACAAGCTGCTGACGCCGCTCCTGGGAGTCGCCGGGGCGAGCGCCGTGTTCGCCCTCGCGCTGCTCGCGTCGGGGCAGAACTCGACCCTCACGGGGACGCTCGCCGGTCAGATCGTGATGGAAGGGTTCTTGAACATCCGGATCCGCCCCTGGCTCCGCCGGCTCATCACCCGGCTCATCGCGATTGTGCCCGCGGCGCTCACTGCTATCTTCTTCGGGGAGAGCGGTACCGCCCGGCTCCTGATCCTCAGCCAGGTGATCCTCAGCCTGCAGCTGTCCTTCGCGGTTTTCCCGCTCGTCCGGTTCACGTCGGACCGGGCGAAGATGGGCGAGTTCGTGAACCCCCGGTGGCTGAAGGCGCTCGCCTATGGCGTGGCGTTCGCGATCGCCGGGTTCAACGCCTGGCTCTTGGTCCAGACCCTGGGGAGCTGGCTCGGCTGATGTACGCGCGGATCCTCGTCCCGCTCGAAAACTCCCCCGCCGATGAGACCATCCTCGCCCACGTACGCGACCTGGCGCACCGCCTCGGCGCCTCCGTCGTGCTGGTCCACGTGGCCGACGGCTGGGTCGCCCGCAACATCAAGCAGCTCGACCTCCGGGAATCCGAGGAGATGCGGGCGGCCGCGGAGCGCGAGGGCTGCGACATGATCGCGATGGCCACCCACGGCCACCGGTTGCTGGAAGATGTGGTAAAGGGCAGCACGGCCACGGCGTTACGGCACGCGACGAAGATTCCGATCCTGATGGTGAGGGCGGAGAAGACATAAAAGGCGTGGAAAAGGAACAAGGGACCACGTCGTCTTTTCACGTCTCTCTTTACGTGCTCCTCGCCTGCTCCAACGCCCTCAGGATCGCCGACAACCGCCGGTCTCTCGCTTCCCGCAGTTCGTCCACCTTGCCTTCATATGCCTGCTCGATGCTGTGGATGAGCTCGCGCTGCTGTTCGGGCTCCAGTTTCCGCCAGCTGGCGAGCTCGCCCCACCAGCCTTCGAAGCTCGCGAGCAATCGCTGCAGGAACAGCAGCACGCCACCATCACCCGCCGCGAGGTGGTAGGTGAGGTGCGGGCCCGCCGCGGCCCAGCCGAGCGCGGGTCCGAGCGACACCGCACGGTCCAGCTCATCCACGCTGATCGCGCCGCTCAGCACGAGGTCGATGCACTCGCGCCACATCGCCGCGGCGATGCGCCCGACGACGTAGCCCGGGACCGGCTTCTTGAGGAGGATGGGCATACGGCCGAGCGCGCGCAGGTAGTCCTGGGCGCGGGTCACGGCGGCGGGCGTGGTGCGGTCGCCCGGGACGAGCTCGACCAGGGGAATGAGCTCCGGCGGGTTGAGCGGGTGCGCGACGAGACACAGGTCCTGCCGCCGGCAGCGGGCGAACAGGTCGTGGGGTGGGATCCCCCCGGACGAGCTGGTCCTCAACGCGTCCGGGGCCGCCAAGGCCTCGATCTGTTCGAACAGCTTCTGTTTGGCGATCAGGTCCTCGCTGATCGCCTCGATCACCCAGTCGGCGTCCTGCACCGCCTGGAGCAGGCTCCGCCCCTGGTGGAACTCGAGCAAGCCGCGCTCCACGATCCCCTGCGTCGCGCGCGCCAGCGCCACCAACGCCCGCGCCCGCCGCGGCACCTCGATCGCGGCCCGCTCGAGCTCGCTCGCGTTGGCGTCGAAGATCGTGACCGGCCAGCCCGCGGAGGCGCATAGCGCCGCCCACCCACAGCCGATGTCTCCCGTGCCGATCACGGCAGCCTTGCCAGGCAGCGCGGTCACGCCGTGGCCCTCTCTTCGGCGATCGGCGCGGCGGGCGCGCGCGTCGCCCAGCGGAACACCCGCTCCGCCACGAGGGCGTGCACGGGCTCCATGTCGACGCGGGTCGCGACCCGGACCAGCGCGCCGCCGGGATCGACCCGGGTGTGACCGCGGTGCTGCCCCACGTCGCAATCCACCACGAGCCGGCGCTCCTCGAACCCGAGCACTGCAGGGCGGAGCAAAGCGGCGATGGGCAGCACGTCGTTCACGATGCAGCCGTCCAGCCCCTCGGCCTGCCGGTGGAAGTCGACGTAGAAGCGCAGGGCCTCCTTCATCCACCGCGCCAGGGGCGAGCTCGAGTGCTGCAGCCGGGTCAGCTCCTGCGGGCCGAACACCGCTTCGCGTGTCACGTCGAGCCCCACCATCTCCGTCGGCAGCTGGGCGCGGAGCACGATGTCGAGCGCCTCCGGGTCGCACCACGCGTTGAACTCGGAGAACGGGGTCGTGTTGCCCTTGGCCGCGATGTTGCCCACCATCGCGATGTGCCGAGCCACCTTCGCGCGGACCAGGTCCGGCTCCCGCCGCAGGGCGAGCGCTAGGCTCGTGACCGGTCCGAGCGTCACCAGCGTGACCCGGTCCGGCTGCTCGGCGAGCAGCCGGTCGAGCGACTTGACCCAGTCGAGAATGACGCCCGCGGGCGGCAGCTCGGCGAACCCCAGCCCCGACTCCCCGTGCGTCTCGTGCGCCACCGTGAGCGAGCGCTTGAGCGGCCGGCGCGCGCCGATCGCTAGCTTCGCGCGAGTCCCCGCCCGCCGCAGGATCTCGACGGCGTTCCGGTACGCGTTCTCCACGAGGGTGTTGCCGTACGAGACCGAGATGCCACGGATGTCCAGCTCCGGCGACCCGAGCGCGAGCAGCAGGGCCAGCATGTCGTCGATGCCGGGATCGGTATCGATAACCAAAGGAAGCGGAGAGCGCGGGGTCACCGCTAAAGGCTAGGGCGCGGCCACCTCCTTTGCAATAGTGTCGCGCAACGCGCGGAATTCGTCCGCCCCGCCGAAGCCGAACAGGCGCTCGATGACGAGGCCGCGGCGGTCGAGCAGCACGGAGTAGGGGAGGCCGCGGTAATGGTAGGTCTGCTTCATGCGGCCACCGCCCACGAGGATCGGGAACGGCGGCCGGAACAGGAGCGCGAACGCGCGCATCTTCCCCCGGTCCACGTCGTCCGAGATCGCCGCGATCTCGAACTGCGTGCGGTCGAAGTCGTGGTACAGCTGCGTCATGTGCGGGAACTCCTCGCGGCAGGGATCGCACCAGGACGCCCAGAAGTTCACGAGGGTCACCTTGCCCACGAAACCCGCCAGGCGGACGGTATCTCCCGTCAGGTCGGGGAGCGCGAACGCGGGCGCAAACGGCTCGCGCCCGCGAGGCGTCGCGCCGGCGAGCAGCGAGTCGGCGTCGAGCGGGACGATCTCCCCCCGCGCGTCCAGCGCCACCGCGGTCTCGCGCGGCCCGAGATGGCGCGTCGCGAGAATCGCCCCCGTGGCCGTGTCGAACACGTCCACGCGGAGCTTCGCCGCCGCGGAGTCGTCGGCACCGAGCGCGTAGAGCCGGCCGTCCGGAGCGAGCACGAGCGCGACGTTCACCAGCGCCTTGCGCAGTTCGAGCCTTCCCCCCTTCTGGGGCAGGAACTCCGGATCGGACTCGCGCCGGAACAGCCCGCGGCGGGTGGCCCAGCGCAGCGCCCCGCCGGGCGCGTACTTGCGGATCTCGTCCTGCACGAGCGGCGCGAAGTACACCGCGCCGTCCGGTCCAACCGCCGCCGCGCCGGCGTTGACGATGGCGGTGAGGAGGGGGAGCGCGGGAACGCGTGCGCTGGCCAGTCCCGCCACCGGGCGGCCCAGCGTGTCGAGCATCCGGATCAGCGGTGCGGTGTCCGCTGCGACGCCCTCCCCGAGCACCGGGACGCGGTAAGGGGAGCGCACCGCGGCGATCCGGGTTCCGGCCGCCGCGTAGAGCGAGGCGTAGTCGGGGCTCTGCCACTCGCGCAGCGCGCGGCCCGCGGTGTCGAAGACGACGCCCTCGCCGGTCTCCTCCGTGACCAGCACGTTCGCGCCGAGCGCGGCCACCGCGACCGGTCGCGCGAGCCGCGGGCCCGCGAAGCTCTTCGCGATACGGAGCGCGCGGTCAAATGCGAGGACCCGACTGTGCTCGGGATCGGGCGCCCAGGACAAGCCGCCCTGGATCGCCGCGGGGGAACGGTTGAGGAAGAGGAGGCGGAAACCGCCGGGGGCCGGGGAGCGGCAGGCCGAGAGCACCGCGACCGCGAGCGCGGCGCCCCCTGCCAGCCTCCGGCGCATCAACTCTCGGCCGAAACCGTCTTGATCTCGATCGTGTGCAGGCCGCTCACGGACCGGTGCGTGCCCGTCACCTTCACCTTCCCCTCGGCGTACTGGGCCAGCTTCGAGTTCTGGGGATCGCCCGGCTTCGAGCTCACCGGGACGTAGATCGTGCCGTCGCTCGACAGGATCCCGTAGGGCACGCCCGCCTTGGCGCACGCCTGCGCGCACGCCTTGTGGCCCGCGCCCGACGCGCCGTTGGTGGTGTAGCAGTTGAGGTCGATTACCTGGCCCGTGATCGTCATCTCGTCGCCGGCGGCGGCGCCGTGGCCCTGCGCCGCGAGCGGCAGCGCAGAGCAGGCCAGCACGGCCGTGGCGGCCAGAATCCGCTTCAACATCGTCGCACCTCCCGTTTCGAGTACTTGAGGAAAGAACCTGGTTTCGGAGGCGACGCGTGGTCGCGCCCCGTGTACCATACGCTCCCGGCGGAGGTTCCAGATTGGGGTATATTGGCCTCGATGCAGGCGTATCGTGAGCTCCTGGACACGTTTGGCCGCGCCTGGGAGCGGGGCGACGTGGACGCGATCGTCTCCGTGTTCGCGCCCGACGCCGTCTTCCTCGAGAGCCCCTTCAGCCAGCGGAGCGCCGGCGGCGCCGCCATCCGAGCCTACTGGCAGGACGTGCCGGTCAATCAGGCGGAGGTCACGTTCAAGGCGGGGGAGGTCTACGTGGCGGGCCCGTGGTTCGCGACCGAGTTCCGCTGCACGTACCGGCGGCGGCGCACCGGAGAATGGGTGGACGCGCGCGGCGCGATGTTCTGCGAGACGAAGGACGACAAGATCACGGAAATGAGGATGTACTGGCATCGACACCCCTAGGACGTGTGCCGTCCCACGTACTCGAGCGCTTCTTGCATCAGCCCGGCGTCGCGCATCCCGACCTGCATGGCCCGGGTCACGGCCTGATCCTCGTCCAGCCCCTGGTCGAGGATGAAATAGGGCAGCAGCGTCACGCCTACCCTGTTCCCGCTGCTGCAGTGGAAGAGGACCCGCTTCTTGCCGGCGAGCCCCCGCAGCGTCGCCCGCACCTTGTCGAACGTCTCGTCGCTCAGCGGTCCGTGGCTCACGGGAATGTTGATGTACTCGAGACCCGCCTGGCGCGCTGCGTCGGCCGCGGGGAACGGCCGGGGCTCCATCGGCTCGCGGATGTCGAGCACCACCTCGCACCCGGCGCGCTCCAAGGCCAGGAGCTGTTCCACGGTGGGCTGGCCGCCGGTGACGATGCCGGGGATCGGCTCGCAGGCGTTCGGGAGGTCGGCGACGGCGTCGAGGAGTTGGCTCATAAATGTCCCTTGGACGGACATGTGCTGTCCCCCGGGGGGGGCACCCTGGGGTTTAACTCCCAAGGGCGGCGCGGTCAAACCAACAGCCCGAACCGGCATGCTTCTTGATACTTAAGGCTGGTCCAGGCGTATATACAGGACAGGCCAAATGATACACGCGCTGATGGTGTCCCTGCTCGTTGCCGCGCCGCCCGGCGCGACGACGGCCGCAGTGCAAAGCGACGACCCACCGATCAAAGTCTGGCTCAATCAGGACAACTACTTTCTGCGCGGCGACAGGGCGCGAGTCAACGTGAAGCCGTCCGAGGACGGCTATCTCGTCGTGCTCCGCGCCGACGCGGACGGTCGGGTGCGGGTGCTGTTCCCGCTCGATCCGGGGGACGACGCCTTCGTGCGCGGCGGCAGGAAGATCGAGCTGCGGGGCCGCGGCGATCGCGCGGCATTCTCGATCGACGACCGCGAGGGCTCCGGGCTCGTGCTCGCCGCACGGTCGGCGAGCCCGTTCAAATTCGACGAGTTCGTGCGCGGTGATCACTGGGACTACGGCGCGCTGAGCTCGGGCGAGGCGGATCGCGATAAGGAGCAGGCGCTGCTCGACGTCGTGCAGCGCATGGCGACCGGCAGCCACTTCGACTACGACGTGGTGAGCTACACCGTCGCGTCGTCGCGGGACTACTACTACCCCCGCTACTCGTGGCTGCGGATGAGCTACGGGTACGGCTGGCCCTCTTACCGTTCCGGCTTCTACAGCAATGCCTGCTTCGATCCGTTCTGGTCCGATCCATTCCTCTGTGGGTCGTTCTACGATCCCTTCTTCTACGGCTACGGGCGCAGCCGGTACTATTACGATCCGTTCTTCTACGGGCCGCGGATCGTCGTGTATCGGCCGTACATCTATCGGCCGTACCGCCCGCGCTCCGGCGGCGGGCTGTTCATCGACCGGGCGTGGGAGGGTTCCGGAGGTCGGCTGGCGTTCAGGGACCGCACGGCCACGCCGCCCACGGTGATGGGCGTCGCCCCACGGCTCCGCTTCCCGCAGGGCACGCTGCTCCTGGCCGCCGAGGGGCGGCGCGTACCAGCGTCCGCGCCGACTCCGGTCCGGGTGCGGGATCGGGCCCCAGGCGACCGCGAGGCGTTGTCGCCCGGCCGACGCGAGCCGGAGGCGCGGCCGTCGGATCGCCAGGACAACGGGCGTTGGGAGCGGCCGGCTCCCGAGCGGCGCGAGGGCGGGCGCAGCGCCGATCATCCTCCCGCATCGCGCGGTCGGGAGTCGGGCGGCGGGGGCAGTGGGGGAGGGAGTGGTGGAGGCGGGCGACGCGCTAGCGGCGGTGGGGGAGGGGGAGGGGGAGGGGGAGGCTCGTCGGCGGGCCGCGCGTCGGGCTCGTCAGGGTCCGGCCGGTCGGCTCCTTCCAACGGGGGCGGGCGGCGCCGGTCGTAACCGCGACAGCGGACTCCATGGCCCCGGGCGTGAGCCCGGGGCCTTTTGTTGAAGCTCCCCCACCACGTAGGCTCCATAGGCCCGGGCGTAAGCCCGGGCCTTTCATTGACGCCCGGGGCCTTTCGAGCCTCGACGCCCGGGGCCTTTCGAGCCTCGCAGGGGCATCCGAACACTCCCCCAAAAAGAGAGCCCCGGGCTCACGCCCGGGGCTATGGCTCACGCCTGGAGCCATTTCCCTTTTCCCCCGTCCTGACCGACCTCCGCGCGTTTCCCCCGCACGCGCTACATTCGCCCCGTCCGTGACCGACCTCAAACGTTCTCTGCGCCTCACCGACGGCCTGGCCATGGTCGTGGGCATCATGGTCGGGTCCGGGATCTTTCGCACGCCCGGGCTCGTGGCGGCGCAGCTCGGCCGCCCCTGGCTCACGTTCGTCGCGTGGGTGCTGGGTGGCGCGCTGGCCCTGCTCGGCGCGCTCTGCTTCGCCGAGCTGGCGACCCGTCATCCCCGAGCCGGCGGCAAGTACGTGTACGTGCGCGAGGCATTCGGCCCGCGCGCCGGGCTCGTAGTGGGAGCGGTCGAGGCGCTGGCCATCTATACGGCGGCGATCGCCGCGATCGCCGTCGCCGCCGGGGAGTTCCTGGTACGGCTCGCCGGCGCGAGCGCTGCGCTGACGCCCTGGCTCGGCGCTGGCTTGGTCGCCGCGTTCACCGCCGTGAACATCGTGGGCGTCGCGTCCGGGAGACGGGTCCAGAACGCCGTCACCGCCGCGAAAGTGCTCGCGCTCGGCGGGGTCGTGGTCATCGCGTTCGCACGCGGCAGCGGAGCCGGCTGGCACGGCGAGCTCGCCGCAGCGCCGCGCGGGGCGGCGGTGTGGGCGGCCCTGGCTGCCGCCTCGCAGCCCGTGATCTGGACGTACTACGGCTACCCCGACGCCGCGAAGATCGCCGAAGAGGTAGTGGATCCCGGGCGCACGCTGCCCCGGGTGTTCCTCGGCGGGATCGCCGTCGCCGCCACGCTGTACCTGCTCCTGAACGCCGCGTTCCTGCACGTGCTCCCGCTCGAGCGGATCGCGAGCTCGAACCTCGTCGCCGCGGACGCGGCGAACGCGATCATCGGGGCGCGGGGCGGCGCCGTGGTGGCGGCGCTCGCGCTGCTCGTGGTGCTCGCGTCGCTGAACGGCAACATCTTCGTGACGCCGCGCGTCCTGTTCGGCCTGGCGCGTGAGGGTCTCGCGCCCGGCGTGCTCGCGCGCGTGAACCCGGGCGGGACGCCGTGGGTGGCGATGCTCCTGGTCGGGGCCGTGGCCGTCGCGCTCGCGGCCACGGGCACGTTCGAGAAGCTGCTGGGCCTGGCGATCGTGCTGATCCTCGTGATTGACGGGTTCACCGTGGTGGCGCTGTTCAGGCTGCGGGCAAGGGAGCCCCGGGCCCCCTTCCGCGTGCCGGTGTATCCAGGAGCGCCGATCCTGTTTGTCGGTGTCTATCTCGCTCTGTTCATCGGAACCGCGCTGACTCGGCCGGTGCTGGTGCTCGTCGCCTCGGGCGTGCTGGGCGCGGCGTATGGAATGAGTTGGGCGGTGAAGGGCGGTGGAGGGCGGTGAAAGGCGGGCGAGGCCGATGCCACGGGCGCTCGCCCTCTGGCGCCCGCCCGGTCACGGTTGCGATTGTTCTCGGAGGAGGGGAAGGACCTCGCGAGTGCGAGTGCTGATCATCGAGGACGATCCCGAGCTGGCGGGCCTACTGCGCGACGGCCTGCGCGCGGAGCGCATCGATCCTACGCTGGCGACGACGTTCGCGGACGGCCTGAAGCAGGCCAGCTCCGGCAGCTACGACGTCATCATCCTCGATGTCCGTCTGCCCGGAGGCAGCGGCGTCGAGCTGTGCGCCGAGCTGCGGCGCGGGGGCGGCACCACGCCCGTGCTGATGCTGACGGCGCTCGACGCGGTGGACGACCGGGTGCGCGGGCTGGAGGTCGGCGCGGACGACTACGTGACGAAGCCGTTCGCCTTTCGGGAGCTCGTGGCGCGGCTCAAGGCGCTGGCGCGGCGCCGGCCGGCGCTCGCGCCTGCGCGGGTTCGCGTCGCGGACCTGGAGGTCGATCTCGCGGCGCGCGAGGTGCGTCGCGGCGGCCGGCCGATCACGCTCACCGCCAAGGAATTCGCGCTGCTCGAGCTGTTCGTCCTGCACCCGGGACGCGTGCTCGACCGCACCACCATCACCGCGCACGTGTGGGACGACAACCACGATCCCTTCGTCAACGTGCTCGAGGTGCTGATCCGCCGCCTGCGCCGCAAGATCGACGACGACTTCGAGCCGAAACTCATCACCACGCTGCGCGGCGCGGGATACCGGTTTGGCGCGTGAGGTTCCCGTGATGCCGGCGCTCGCACGCCTGCGGCTCCAGTTAACGGCCTGGTACGCCGGCGTGCTCACGCTCGTCCTCCTCTTGCTCGGCGGGGGCCTGTTCCTGACGATCCGCCACCAGATGTCCCGCCACGTCGACAAGTCGTTGGGGTCCGCCGCGGCGGCGCTCGAGGAAGCGGTGCGGATCCGCGAGACGGAGCGCGCCGCTGCGCGCGGCGCCGTCGTCGACGCAGTGGACGAGCTGCACATCCCCGACCGGTCGCTCTATCTCCTCGACGCCGAGTTTCGCCCCATCAAGCCGGCGGAGCTGTCCGACTGGATGCGCGACGCGATCCGCAAGGCCGCGGAGTCGCGGCACGGGTTCGGCAACGTGGACGCCCCGGACGGTCGCGAGCTCCGGGCCTACGCCGAGCGCTTCACGAGCACCGCGGGGATGCCGTACGTCGCCGCGGTCCTGGCCGACCGCGGGGAGCTGGAGGACGATTACGCTTCGTTGATCGCGGCCTTCGGCGCCGCCGCGCTGGCGGCGATGCTGCTCCTCACGGGCGGCGGCTACGTGCTGGTGCGCAAGTCGACCGCGCCGGTAGAGCGCTCGATGGAGCAGATGCGGCGCTTCATGGCCGACGCGGCGCACGAGCTGCGCACGCCGATCGCGATCCTGCGGGCGCAGGCGGATGTCGCGGTCGGTCGGCCCCGGGAGGCGGCGCGCGACGCGTCCGCCTTCCAGGCGATCGAGCGGGAGGCGACCCGGCTGGGCGGGATCGTCGGCGACCTCCTCACCCTGGCGCGCGCCGATGCCGGCGAGCGCGGGGTGGCGCAGGAGCCGCTGTATCTGGACGACGTGGCGGCCGACGCCGTCGCGGCGGTGCGGGCCCTGGCCGAGCGCAAGCAGGTTCGCCTCGAGGTCGGCGCCTTCGAAGAGGCCCGGATCACGGGGGCTCCCGCGCTGGTGCGCCAGCTGCTCGTGATCGTGCTCGACAATGCCGTCAAGTTCACGCCGGGGGGCGGCCACGTGCGCCTGGACGTGGCGACCCAGGACGGCCGGGCGGCGGTCGTGGTCGCGGACACGGGAGTCGGCATCCCGGCCGACCAGCTCCCCCGAGTGTTCGAGCGATTCTATCGCGGCGACGCGGCCCGCCGGGAGGGAGAGGGCGCCGGCCTCGGTCTGGCGATCGCCCGCTGGATCGCCGACGCGCACGGCGCGCGCATCGACATCGCCTCCACGCCGGGCGCCGGCACCCGCGTCACGATCACGTGGCCCTCGATACGGCGGGCCGACGTTTCTTCATCGCGCGGCAGAATCGCGTGATAGTCGTCGATCCGCCGAGAGGGAAGGTCGAGGTGGAGATCCCCGGCCTCGAGCCCTAGGCCGGCTCGCGGTCCGGCGGCGGCAGGGTGTAGGCCGGTCCCCGGATCGCCACGAGCAGCGTGGGCACGGCGAACAGCGTGATCGGCGTGGAGAGGGCGAGCCCGCCGATCACGGCGAGGGCGAGGGGTCGCTGCAGCTCGCTCCCCGCGCCGAGCCCGAGGGCGAGGGGCAGCAACCCGAAGAGCGTGCACAGCGTCGTCATGAGGATCGGGCGCAGCCGGACCCGCGCGGCCTCATGGATCGCCTCTTCCAGCGCTACGCCGGCGGCCCGCATCCGCAGCCGCGTGAAGTCGAGCAGGATGATGCCGTTCTTCACGATGAGCCCCACCAGCAGGATCAGCCCCATGAGCGAGGAGACGTTGAGCACGGTGCCGGTGGCGAGCAGCAGCATCAGGGCGCCGACGAACGAGACGGGTGCCACGAGTAGCACGACGAGCGGCTCGGTGAAGGACTCGAACTGCACCACCATCACCGCGCACACGCTCACCGCGGCGAGCGCGAGCACCAGGAGGAGCGCCCGAAACGCCTCCTGCTGACCCGCGTACTGCCCGCCCAGCGCGACGCGCACGCCCCGCGGGGCCGGGTGCGCGGCGAGCACCCGGCGCACGTCGCCCATCACCCCGCCAAGCGAGCGTCCGCTCACGTCGGCGGTCAGCGCGATCATCTGCTGCTGGTTTTCGCGATCGAGGGCGAGCCGCGACTCCGCGGGCTCGAACGCGGCGAGGCTCCCGAGCGGGGTCGCCCGGCCGCCACGCGCCGCGACGATGGGCAAAGCGCGCAGGCGCAGCGGGTCGAAGCGGATCGAATCCGGCGCCCGCACGCGCACCGCCACGGGCCGGTCTTCGACCCGGATCTCGCCGGCCGGCGTGCCCAGCAGCGCTGCGGCGACCGTGTTGCCCACGTCGACCGGCGCCATGCCGATGCGGTCGGCCTCCGCCTGGTTCACGCGCATCAGCAGCTCCGCCGTGGGCTCGCTCACCCCGTTGTAGAGGTCCTCGAGGCCGGTGATCTTCTCGATGTCGGGCGCGAGCCGCCGCGCATACGCCTCCAGCGTGTCCAGCGGCTCGCCGTACAGCTTGATCTCGACCGGGCGGGCGGCGCCCGCGAGATCGTTGATCACGTCGGCGAGGATCTGCATGAACTCGATGTGCAGCCGCGGCACCGCGCCCTGGATCCGGTCACGCACGTCGTCGATCACCTGGAACACGTCGCGCGAGCGTCGACCGCGTGACGCGAGCCGCACGACGATGTCTCCGCGGTTCTGGGCCGTGGCGAACATGCCCAGCTCGGCGCCGGTGCGGCGCGCCGTCCCCGTGACTTCGGGCGTGGCCGCGAGCAGGCTCTCGGCGACGCCGAGCTGGCGGTCGGTTTCGGCGAGCGCAGTGCCGCCCGGCGTCCAGTAGTCGAGGATGAACGCCCCCTCGTCGATCTCCGGGAGGAAGCCCGTTCCCACGACGCGCCACAGCCCGGCCCCCAGCGCGACGAGCGCGACGGCGGCGACTGCGATCCGGCGGGGATGGTGCAGCGCGGCGACGAGGGCGCGCTCGTAGCGCGGCGCGAGCGCGTCGAGCGCCCGTTCGAGCCGGGCCAGGGGACGCCAGCGGGGAGCCGTCGCCTCCACTTCGCGCGCGGTGACGAACTGCGCGGCGAGGAGCGGAATGAGCGTGAGCGCCAGCGCGAGCGAGACGAGCACCGCCACCGTGAGCGTCGCGGCCAGGGCCGCGAAGAACTGCCCCACCACCCCCTGGAGCAGGCCGAGCGGGAGGAACACGACCACCGTGGTGATGGTGGACGTGGTGACGGGCCAGATCAGCTCCTGCACGGCGGCGCGGATGGCGGCGAGCCGGCCGCCCCCGGCGCGGAGCAGCAGGTGGCGCGCGATGTTCTCGGTGACCACGACCGCGTCGTCGATCACCAGGCCGATCGCGATCGCCATCGCGCCCAGGGTCATCAGGTTGAACGTCTGGCCGATCACCCACATCAAGAACACCGTCACGGCGAGCGTCACCGGGATCGCGGCCGCGCTGATCGCGGTGATGCGGCCGTGGCGCAGGAACAGGAGCAGCACCAGCACGGCGAGCACGGCGCCGATCAGCATGGCATCCCGCACCGAGTGGACCGCGTCGCGCACCAGGGCGGCCTGGTCGTACACCCGCTTGAGGTGCACGCCCGGCGGAAGGCTGGGCGCGAGCGCGGCGACGATGCCGGCCACGCTGTCGGCGACGTCGAGGGTGTTGCCCTCGACCTGCCGCGCGACGTTGATGAGCGCGGCGGGCTTGCCGTCGCCCGCGACGCTGCGAACGTGATCCTCCGTCCCCACCTGCACGCTCGCCACGTCCCGCACCCGCAGGCCGTGGGCGATCACGACGTTGCCGACGTCGTCGGGCCCGTGAGCCTCCTGGTCGGTCACGATCAGGTATTGACGGTAGTCCTGCGCGACCCGCCCCACCGCCTGCACCGTGACCGCCCGCCGGATCGCGTCGGCCAGGTCGGTGTAGCTGAGCCCCAGGGCTCCGAGCCGCGTGGGGTCGGCCACGACCTCGATCTCGCGCACGTCGCTGCCCTGCACGTCCACGCGGCCCACTCCGGGCACGCGCGAGATGAGCGGCTTGATCTCGTAACGCGCGATGTCGTACAGGGTGGCGGGATCGCCGCCCTCGAGGTTGTAGGAGATGATAGGGAACAGGGACGGCGTGAGCCGCTCGATCTGAATGTCCAGGTCGGGCGGCAGCGTCGTCTGGATCTGACTCACCCGCGCCCGCACGAGCTGCAGCGCGTAGGCCATGTCGGTGCGCGGCGCGAAGGTGATGGCGACCTCGCTCGCGCCGCGAATCGAGTGGGACTGCACCCGCGTCACCCCGGGCACGACGCTCACGGCTTCCTCGAGGGGCCGCGTGATGCTGAACACCACCTGCCGCGCGCCCAGCGTGGAGCCCTCGGCGACGATCTTGATCCGCGAGAAGAGGAGCTCGGGGTAGATGGCCGACGGGAGCTGGAACGCGGTCCACACGCCGGCGATGGAGAGCAGCGCCGTGGCGAGATAGACGACGCGGCGCTGGCGGCTGAGGACGTCGAACAGCGTCATCGGGGAGGAGCGGGAGCCCGCACGATCCTCGCGCCGTCGGCGACGCCGTAGGCGCCGCTCGTCACGACCACCTCACCGGCCGCGAGCCCGCTCGTGATCTCCGCCACGGCTGCGGTGCGGCCGCCGACCGTGACGGCCCGGCTGTGGGCCACGCCGCCCGAGTCGACGACGAACACCTGAAAGCCCTCTCCACCCGGCGCGGGCACGAGCGCGGCGACGGGGACCGTGATGGCGTGCGGCTCGACGGCGGTGATGAGCCGCCCGAACACCGACTCCCCGATCCGCAACGGGCGCTCGGAGCGTCGCAGGCGCACGCGGACGGCGACCGCCCGGGACAGGGAATCGACCGCGGCCGCGACGCCGGTGACGACGCCCGCGCCGAGCGGGTCGCCGCGCAGGGTCTCGCCGGCCGAGAGCGACACGGAGTCTCTGTCGCGGATCTCGGCGGCCTCCGCGGGCGAAACGTTGAACACGACGTCGAGGGCCTCGGGGTCGGCGACCTGGACGAGCGGCTGGGTCGCGTCCACCGAGGCGCCGAGCACGGCGGTCATGCGCGTGACGACCCCGCCGAGCGGCGCGCGCAGGGTCGCGAGCTGCTGGGCGCGGCGCGCCGTCACGGCGGCGAGCCGCGCCTGGGCGAGGTCGGCGGCCGCCTGGTCCCTCTCCTTCTGCGGCAAGATTCCCGCCTGCACCAGGCGCACCGCCCGGTCGTAGGCATGTTGCGCGTTCTCGAGCGCCGTGGCGGCGCTCTGCGCCGCGGCATCGAACGGCGCCCGCTCGAACTCGATCAGCGTGTCGCCCTCGGCCACGCGCTCGCCTGGGGCGACGAAGATGCGCGCCACCCGGGTTGGCCCCGGGGCTGCGAGCTCGGCGAAGCGCCCCGGGCGCGGGGTCACGGTGCCGATGGCGCGCACCACGTGGGCGAACGGCTGCGCGGTCGCCGGCGCCGTCTGCGCCGCGACGGCGGTCCGGACTGCGGGCGACTCCGCGTCATCGGCGGCGCGCGCGCGGCAGCGGGCCGCCAGCACGAGGAGGAGGAGGAGGAGGAGGCGTCTCACCGCTCGCCCGCGGAGGCGGTGACGAGGCCAACGAGGCCCGCCGCGTCGTTCGCGCGGGCGACGTCGTCGACGTAACGGCCCAGCGCCTCGCGCGCGTTGCGCTGCGCCTCGAGCACGGTGGCGAGAGGAACCGCGCCTTCGGCGTAGGCCTGGAGCGACATCGCCGCGACGCGGTCGGCGCTCGCCAGCAGGCGCCGGTCGCGCGCCAGCCGCGCCAGCGCGGCCGCGAGTCCGCGCTGCGCGCGCGTCAGGTCCGCCGCCGCCTCGCGGCGCGCGAGGTCCAGGTTGGCCTGCGCGCGGTCGCGCGCCGCCCGCGCCTGTCCGACCGCGCCGCCGTTCCAGTTGAACAACGGCAGCGGCAACGACAACCCGATCGTCGGCAGCGCGCCCTGCGTCGGATCGGCCGGATCGCCGTGCTCCACCCCCACTTGAAGACTGGGCGCGGGAAGCACGCTGCGGTGGGCGAGCGCGAGGGAGCGCTCCTCGGCGCGCAGCGTCGCCGCCGCCGCCGTGACCCGCAGCGGCTCGCCCGGGTCGCCCGGCACGGTGTCCGCGGGCGGCGCGAGCGAGTCGGCGAGCGTGATGCCCGGCGTGTCGGCCGGCAGCCCCATGGCGAGCTGGACGCCGAGCAGCGCGTCGAGCGCGGCGAGTGAGTCGTCCACCGCGACGTTCTCGAGCTGGCCCGCGTTCACCTCGGCGAGCCGCACATCCAGCTCGCTCACGTCGCCGACCTCGCGGCGCAACCGCGCCATGCGGAGCAGGCTGTCGGCGTCGCTCGCGTTGCGGCGCGACAGCCCAGCGTGGGCCGCTGCGGCGAGCGCGCGCGTGTAGGCGGTATCGACGTCGAACCGGATCGCGGCACGCTCGTAGGCGAAGCCGTAGCGGGCCGCGTCCTGCCCCGACGCGGCGGCGCCGATGCGCGCCGAGCGGAGCCACGGCAGGTCGAGCGCCAGATCGGCGATGTAGTGGTAGCGCGGGACGTCCTGCGTGTAGGTCGCGGCGAACGACGGGTTAGGGTAGGCCCGGGCGGCGCGCAGCACGCCGGCCGCAGCCGCCATATCGGCGCGGCCCAAGGCCGCCCGCGCGCCGCGCGTGAGGGCCGCGGCCACGGCGTCGGCCCGCGTCACCGGCTGCTGGCCGGCGAGCGGGGCGGCCGCCACACCGCCGAGTGTCGCGATGAGAACGGAAGTACGGATGACCACGCGACAAAGCTAGCCCGGCGAACCTGTCAGGAAGATGACAAGGCACGGCTCATTCCGGCTCGAGTCCCTCTATCCGATGCGTCTCCTGCTGGCTCCCCGTGACGTTGGCGGGCCGATAGAGGATTACGCGCGCCCGCTCGAGGGTGATGAGCCCGCCGCCGATCATCTCGTCCAGCTCGGGGAGGATCTTCTGGATCGTCTCCTCGGTTTCCACGACCTCGATGATGAGCGGCAGGTCGAGCGACAGCCGCAGGATCTTGTCGGTGTGCACGACGCTCGACGCGCCGAAGCCCGCCACCCCGCGCAGCACCGTGGCGCCGGCGAGCCCCCTCTCGCGGAATTTCTCGAGCACGGCCTCGTACAGCGGCTTGCCGTGATACTTGTCGCTCTCGCCGATGAAGACTCGCATGAGGGTGCGCTCACCGGTGAATCGATGCGGCATGGAACCTCCTTCAAAGCAATTTCTCCGCGGCCGCCAGCCCCGCCACCGTGGCCACCAGGCATCCGAACACCGTCCCTCCCGCGTACAGCCCCGCGCGCCAGTACTCGCCGTCCGTGAGCAGCGCTACGGTCTCGTAGCTGAACGTGCTCATCGTCGTGAACGCGCCGCAGAAGCCGATCGTGAGCCCGCCGCGCAGCTCCGGCGAGACGACCGTCGAGCCGGTGGCGAGCCGCATGATGAAGCCGAGCAGGAGCGAGCCCGCGACGTTGATCGCGAGCGTGCCGAGCGGGAACGCGGCCGAGCGCGGCTGAATGATGCCCTGCAAGACATATCGCGCCAGCGTGCCGATGATTCCCCCGAGGGCGATGTAGGCGGTCATCGACATAAAAAGACTCCTCCCGCGGTCGTTCGGGTAGGAGTAAGGCGCATGGTCAGCGAGTGGCTGGTGATCGGGGGTGCTGCGTTCGTCGCGAGCACGCTCGCCGCCGTGGCGGGGTTCGGGGGCGCTGCCGTGCTCCTGCCGGCGCTGGTCGCGGCGTTCGGGGTCCGGGACGCGATCCCGATCCTGACCGTGGCGCAGCTCGCCGGCAACGGGAGTCGGGTGTGGTTCAACCGGCGCGAGGTGCACGTCCCCGTGGTGGGATGGTTCGCGCTCGGCGCGGTGCCGCTCGCGCTCCTGGGCGGCGTGCTGTTCGCCACCGCGCCGCTCGGCGCCCTGAAGCGGCTGGTGGGTGCATTCCTGCTCCTCATGGTCCTGTGGCGCCACGTCCCGCGCGCGCGTGCGTGGCGCCCCGGCCTCGTGGCCTTCGCCGGGATCGGCGCGGCGTTCAGCTTCCTCTCGGCGCTGATCGGCAGCGTCGGCCCCATGATGGCTCCGTTCTTTCTCGCCTACGGGCTGGTCAAGGGCGCCTACATCGGGACCGAAGCCCTCGCCACGGTCGTGATGCACGTGACGAAGCTCGCCGCCTATCAGGGAACGGCCATCCTCACGATCCGGGCCGTCGCGATCGGACTGGCGCTCGGCCCGATCATGGTCGTGGGGTCCGCCGCTGGGAAGCGGCTTCTCGACCGGCTGCCGGAGCGGGTGTTTGTGGTGATTATCGAGGTCGTGCTCGTCGCGACCGGCGGGTGGTTCTTGGTGGGAGACTGAACGGCGTGGAGGGAGACCGTGGAGGGAAACGGTGGAGGAGCGACGTGAGGGACTACGCAGGTCCTCCACGGGGTTCCTCCACGCCTTGTCCTCAACGTTTCCCCTCCGCGTATCTTTAGTCTCATGGTTCGGCTCGCCATCGCCCAGCTCCGCCCCACCAAAGGCGAATACGCCGTCAACGTCCAGCGGATCGGCGGGGCGCTCGCACAGGTCGCGAAGCTCGAGCCGCCGGTCGATCTCCTGATCTTCCCCGAGACCGCGACCTCGGGCTACTTCGTCGAGGGGGGAGTGCGGGACGTGGCGGTGACGGCGGGGACGCTGTTCCGCGATCTCACGCTGCAGCACGCAGCGGCGCACGCGCCGCCGCTCGACGTCGCGGTGGGGTTCTACGAGGTGTTCCAGAACCACTTCCACAACTCCTGCCTTTACGCTTCACTCGGCAACGCCTCACCCGGCAACGCTTCACCCGGGAACGCCTCTCCTGCTACCGGCATTCGCCACGTGCACCGGAAGGTATTTCTCCCCACCTACGGCATGTTCGACGAGGAGCGGTTCGTCGAGCGGGGCCACGAGGTGCGGGCGTTCGATACCCGGTGGGGCCGGGCGGCGATCCTCATCTGCGAGGACGCCTGGCACTCGCTCACGGGCACCATCGCTGCGCTGGACGGCGCGCAGCTCGTCATCGTGCCGAGCGCATCGCCGGCCCGCGGCACCGGCGTGGACGAGGAGGGCACGCGCCTGCCGGCGAGCATCGTGCGCTGGGAGCGCGTCGTACGGGGGATCGCGGGCGAGCACGGCGTGTGGGTGGCCCTCGCGAATCTCGTCGGCTTCGAGGGTGGGAAGGGGTTCCCCGGCGGCTCCGCGCTCGTGAACCCGAGCGGCCAGATCGTGCTGCGCGGGCCCCTGTTCGAGGAGGCGGTGCTGACCTATGACGTCGACCTGGACGAGCTGACGCGGGCGCGGGCGGACTCTCCCTTGCTGGCCGACCTGGAGGTGAACCTCCCGCATCTCATCAAGAACCTCGGGGGGCGGAGGACGGGAGGCGGGAGCAAGCAACGCGAGGCGGTGCAATTCGATCCGGCCACCAACGGGTCCTCACCCGTCTCCCGGGTTCCGCCTCCGGTCTCCGGCGTTCACGTGATCGGGAAAGGGGTGGACGAGGGGGATCCCCTCGCGCTCGACTGCGAGCTGGCCCGTCTCTGGCTCGTCAGCTTCCTGCGGGACGAAGTCGTCCGCCGCCGTGGGTTCACGAAGGGGATCGTGGGGCTGTCGGGCGGCGTGGACTCGTCGCTCACCGCGTTCCTCGCCGTCCTAGCCTTGGGAAAAGAGAACGTCGTCGGCGTGCGGATGCCGTACCAGACGTCGAGCCCGGAGAGCCTGGAGCACGCCGGGCTCGTGATCGAGCGGCTCGGCATCGAGTCGATCACGATCGACATCACCCCAGCCGTGGACGGCTACCTCGCGCAGATCGGGGACGCGGACCCGCTGCGCCGCGGGAACGTGTGCGCCCGCGAGCGGATGATCGTGCTGTTCGACCTCTCCGCGAAGCACAAGGCGCTGCCGATCGGCACCAGCAACAAGTCGGAGCGGCTGCTCGGCTATTTCACCTGGCACGCCGACGACACGCCGCCGGTCAACCCGCTCGGCGATCTCTTCAAGACGCAGGTGCGCGCGCTCGCGCGCCACGTGGGCGT